>OIAN01000468.1_pt1 | contig 13171 bp, 5 predicted proteins | sample 1580761 | NCBI WGS metagenome assembly OIAN01 (sample SAMEA3882511, study PRJEB24775) | human gut metagenome | biome: human-associated habitat; feature: intestine environment; material: feces | place: Netherlands | collected 2009/2010 | reverse complement strand
AGTGCTGGGATATATGGGTGTAGTTCTGATGGCGGATCGAATGGCACAGAGGCGAGTGCATTTATACGGGGCGTCAGTGATTTGTCCCAATACTCCCCTATAGCGGATGGTTCCGTTGTTGCTACGTTTCTTCCAGACTGGGATGAGGAGACATTCCTGCAGCCGCACAGCTTGGGGGGAAAAGAGGATACCTATGGCGTTTTGGTCAGTTCTACTGTTTGTGAAATGTTAGAGGCCAGTCCTGGAGACTTTGTAGTTTTGGACTTTGTGGGGGCTAGCGATACATTCTATATTTGCGGGATTCTAACAGCTAGCGATACAATCGGCGCGTTGGTTCCAATTAGTGGACTGGATGCTGCGTATCAAAGATTTGGGAATGAACCGTCATATTTATACACAAAATGCGATTTTACCATTGATCCAGCAGGAAACTTCCGAGTCAACGAATTCCGGGAAACGGCTGAGACAATCTTGGCAAAGGATCAGAAAAACCGGGAGAATCAGGGCTTGCCCGCAGATGAGGCTCTTTTCGTCCTCCAGGACAGCGAGCTGACCCAAGCCATCCAACCTCTGGAGAAAAATCTCTCCCTAATGCGCCTGCTGTTCCCCATCACCCAGGCGGTGGCTGCCCTCGTTTCTGCGGCCCTGGCCATGCTGCTCCTGGCTCAGCGGGCGAAGGATACGGCCATTTTGCGGGTGTTGGGCATTTCCCGCAGCCAGACCCGGTGGATGCTGGGGGTGGAGCCGGTGCTGGCGGCCCTGCTGGGTGTGGGATTGGGAGTTTTGGTGGCTTTCCTGCTTTTGGGGAGGCAGGCCCTGGGGACCTCCTGCCTGATCAGCCTGGGGCTGTACCTGGCCGGGTGTCTCCTGGGCACCATTCTGGGCACAGTCCGCGCCGTAAACCGCAAGCCCCTGGAGCTACTCCAGGTGAAAGAATGAGAAGGAGGACGCATGATGTCTGAATTAACCTTGCAACAGGTAAGCTATCGTTATCCAGGCGGCAGCCGCTACGCCCTGGACGGAATCAGCGGGACCTTTTCCGCCGGGAAGCTGTACGCCGTCATCGGCCCCTCTGGCAGCGGCAAGAGCACGCTCCTGAGCCTGATGGCGGGGCTGGACCGGCCTACAGAGGGCTCCCTGCAGCTCAACGGGAGCGACTACCGGTCGCTGAACCTGGACCGCTGCCGGAGGCAGGAGATTGCCATGATTTTCCAGGCCTTTCAGCTGTTCCCGCTGCTGACAGTTCTGGAAAACGTGTGCTTCCCCATGGAGGCCAATGGGGTCAAGCAAAAGGAGGCCAAGGCAAAGGCGAAAGAACTACTTACATCTGTGGGCATTTCGGAGGAGCAGCATCAGCGGTACCCCGCGAACCTTTCCGGCGGGGAGCAGCAGCGGGTGGCCATTGCCCGCGCCCTGTCCTCCGGTGCAGGGATCATTCTGGCCGACGAGCCCACGGGCAACCTGGACACGGCCAACGGCAACCAAGTAATGGAGATCCTCCTGCGGCTGGCTCACGAGGAAGGGCGCTGCGTGATCGTAGTCACCCACGACATGGACATCGCCGCCCAGGCAGACGAGGTCTGGCGTATGAAGGACGGGGCCCTGGCTCTGGAGGCGTGACTGGGATTGAGGCCAAAACTCCATGCCCGTGATAAATAATTTGCAAATTCAGTCAAATTCTGCTATCCTATAAGAAACAAAGGGGGGCTTTTTGACCATACGACGGCCCCTGCAGTACAAACCGGATGGGGGAGAAGCAACATGAAAACACGCCGGATAGAAGATGCCAGAGCCTTTTTGTCCGCCGTTTCCTTCTGCTTCTCCCTCTCCTGGAGAACTTCTCCCTTTTATACGGCGCTTCGCCTCCTGTCGAACCTTCTCCCTTCCGTCATTGGAATTGTGACCGCGTGGCTGGGGAAATGTCTGCTGGACATGCTCTCCGGCGCGCAGCTGGGGGGGCAGCGGGAGGTTTTGCTTTTGGCTGCCGCCATGTTGGCTCTTGCGCTGCTGCGCGGGGGTGTGCAAAAGGCCGGAGTGTACGCCCAATCCATGCATGAGGATATGATCCAGGGAGAGCTGGCGGCCTATTTGATGGAAAAGGCCATTGGTATGGATCTGGAATACTTTGATGATCCGAATTACTATGACAAGCTGACGGCCTGCACCCGGGATGCTTATGCCATTGAGAATTTGCTGTGGAATACCTTATCCGCTGTGAGCGCCGGGATTTCTGCGTTCCTTGCATGTGTAGTAGTCTGCCGGGCCAATCTGCTCTATGGCGTTTTGATGATTGTGGCGGCCGTTCCCTCCTCCATAGCTGGGGCCAGGTATATGAAGCTGCTCTATCACCTCAGTTTGGAGCAAATCAACGGCGAACGGCAAAAGGGCTATTTGCAGGCTATTGCCACCAGCCGCAGCTATGCTCAGAGCATTCGCTTCTTCCACGCAGGCACCCGCCTGAAGGAGAAGTACCAGCGCCTCTGGAAAACCATGTTTGAGGAGCGGCGGGACATGAACCGGCGCAGGAGCATTCTGACCAGTCTTTTGGAATTCCTGCCGGAGGCTGTGGCTGCCTGGGTGGGGGTGGACATTTCTATGCAAATCTTGGCAGGCAGCGCCACGGTGGGCGACTACTCCCTGTATACCGGATTGGCTGCCCAGCTTTGGTCCAGCGTCTCCCTTTTGCTCAGCGCCGTCATGCAGATTTATGACAATCAGCTGAAGATTACAAATTTGAAATCCATTCGCCAGTTCCAAAATCACGTTTTGGACACCGGCACCCGGCCTCTTTCTGCTGTGCGCTCCATTGAATTTGACGAGGTGTGCTTTTCCTACCCCAAGACCGGCCGGAAGGTGCTGGATCGTGTCTCCTTTGCCATTCGCCCAGGGGAAAAGGTGGCGGTGGTGGGGCTGAACGGCTCCGGAAAGTCCACGCTGATCAAGCTGCTCCTGCGCTTTTATGAGCTGGACAGCGGCGTGATTCGGGTCAATGGCGTGGATATCCGGGAATATCCGATTTTGGAGCTGCGCAAGCATTTCAGCGCCTATTTTCAGGATGAACAGAGCTATAGCTTCACCCTGCTGGAAAACCTGACCATTGCAGACCCGGACCACCCGGACTGCGTTGCCGCTGCGAAGCAGGCGTTTTCCGCAAGCGGCTGTGATGACCTGCTGCAGCGTGCACCCAAGGGCTTGGACACCTACCTGACCCGGATTTTTGATGAGAATGGTATGGAGCTGTCTGGAGGACAGTACCAGAAAATTGCCTTGGCCCGTGCCTTTTTCCGCCGGCACACGGCGCTGATCCTGGACGAGCCCTCCTCCAATCTGGACCCGGAGGCCGAGCACCGGCTGTTTGAAGAGCTGCGAAAGCTCACAGCGGGCAAAACGGTGCTCTTTACCTCCCACCGCCTGTCCAATGTTTCCTTGGCGGACCGGATTGTGGTATTGGAGCACGGTGTGGTTCTGGAGGATGGAACGCGGGAGGCCCTGCTTCAGCAGCGCGGCCGGTTTGCAGAGCTGTTCCAGTACCAAAAGGAGCATTTTGAGACCCAGGCAGAAAAAGGAGAAGGGGCCTTGTCATGAGAGTTGCATTAATTGACGACGGCGTTGTGCCCCAGGTGGTTCCCAGGCTTCCGGCGCGGAACGACCTGTGTGTGCTGGAGGATGGGACCATCCGCCAGCGCCGCCAGGATGAGCCGGTTCTGACGGACCACGGCACCACCAGTGCGCAAATCTTGCATATGTACGCACCTGAGGCCGAAATCTGCTCTCTGCGAATTTTTTCCTCCCCCAAATTGCGGGCGTCGGTCGGGCAGCTGGCGGCTGCCCTGGAGTGGTGCTGGCGGGAGAAGATCCCCCTGATTCACCTGAGTCTTGGCACGACCTTATCCTCGGACTATGAGCTGCTTTGTCCCATCCTTGCAAGGCTGATTCGGGGGAACCAGATGGTGGTTGCGGCCCACAGCAACCGGGATGCGTATACCGTTCCAGCCTGCCTGATGGGTGTGCTGGGTGTTTCTGCAGATCCGCAGATGTCTGGCTATCAGTATGCGGTGCAGGATGCGGCGGGGCCAGAGCAGGTCCAGATTACTGCATCGTCCAGACACGCGCTGACCAGTCCCACAGGCCGGGTCTATGAAACCCAGGTGACCAACAGCTATGCTGCGCCGGTGGTCACGGCTGCGGTCCATGAGCTGCTCCGGAAGAGCCCTCCGCTTTCTCTGAGAAATTGGCCGGTCGCCAGGTGGATATCTCCCGAAGCCGGCCGGATTTTATTACAGAAGCGATTGTCTACCATCCATCCGCGGCTCCGGTCTGCCAGGAGGATTTGTTTTTTACCGTGCGGGCTGTGGCGCATACGGCTGCGCAGTGGAGGCAGGCCCTCCGGGAACACCCTGGGATTCCTACCGTCCTTCTTCCGTCTGCCACTGGGGAGGGGATGGACGCCGTCCTGGATTGGCTGCATGAAAAGCAATGCCCAGGGCTTCTGTGCGCAGGCCCGTTTCCTGCCAAAAGCGGCCTGCCACCGGTTCTTCTTTGGGAGGAAGGTTGCCGCAAAAGCTTCCCGGAATACCAGTTTCCCGCAGATTGCGCCAGCGTCGCAATTACACCGGCCAGCCAGACCGCTTTACACCTGGCAAAGACGCTGCAAAGAAAATTCCAGGCGGATGGATATGGATGTACCGTGGTTTCGGACTTGCCGGCGGCCTATCTCTACGGGGCAGCATATCTGTACCGGGACGAGACTGGCACACCCAGAATTTCTACCTGGGCCCGGCATACCCAAACAGACGTATGGATTTTCTGTACCGAGAGAAAACCAGACTGTGATCAGAGCATTCAGATCAAAGCATCCGGCGTGCCGATATTGGGGGAGACGGAGACGGAAATTTCCCAGGAGCTTGCAAAGGAGGAGGTGGACGAACTATACGATTTTCTCCTTCAATCATAAACCTGGGGCAAGACGGTTCCTGGCGGCGTCTTTTCAAAAAAAGAAAAAACTTCTTGACAAACCAGAGACGGTATGGTATCCTATGGTTAGTCAGAGCTAACCTATCTTGTTTCCTCCCAAGGTTGTCGCCGCCCCGGCAGGTTGCCAGTCTCACCGGGGCAGCGCCATTCCTCCCAAACGTTAGCTCTGGCTAACCCAGGATTTTTCTCACACCGGAGGCGTTGCACATCATGAAGAAAATCGCAGTTGTTTATTGGAGCGGAACCGGCAACACGGAGCAGATGGCTCGACAGGTGGCTGCCGGGGCCCAGGAGGCGGGGGCTGAGGCAGAGGCGATTGCCGCTGCATGGTTTTCCGCCAGCCAGGTGGGCTCTTTTGACGCCATCGCCTTTGGCTGCCCGGCTATGGGTGCGGAGGAGCTGGAGGCGGACGAGTTTGCCCCCATGTTCGAAGCCTGCCTACCCCAGCTCCGGGACAAACCCATTGCTCTGTTTGGCTCCTATGGCTGGGGCGATGGGGAGTGGATGCGGAGTTGGGAAGGCTCTTGCGTCCAGGGCGGCGCCATTTTGGCGGCTGCCAGTGTCATCTGCCAGGAAGCGCCTGACGAAGAGGCAGACGCTGCCTGCAAAGCCCTGGGCCGGGCCTTGGCCGGGTCCTGACCGGGGATTCCTCTTCGAAACCTCCTAAATCCTTCACAGTCCTTTCTTTTCTTTCTGCGTGACAGGGCGGATTGCCCAAAAAAACAAGATTGGTTCCCTTGCCAGGAGCCAATCTTGTTTTTTGCGCATCTATGCAGAGACCAATGCTGATGGCGGGAGGTGACGTCCATGTCATCGACTGAAGGGCCGCCGTCTAAAATGAACTGGCGCGGGAGCGCATGTAAGAATTTACAGGAGACAGTGGTCCAGCTCCTGGAGAAAACGGCGCAGGGTAGGGGGATTCAGGGTGTAGTAGGTGCTGGTGCCCCGCTTGGTGGTGGTGACGAAGCCCTCGTTGGTCAGGAGATTCATGTGGTGGGAAATGGTGGCGGGGGCCAGGCCCAGCTTTTCGGAGATGTCCTGGCCGTTGCACTCCCCGGCCTTCAGGGACCGGAGAATTTCCAACCGGCTTTTGTCACCGATGGATTTCAGCCTGCTCACCAGGCTGGCGGACTGGTCGGAGTACTTTTGAATGAGATTGGTGAGAGCCTCATAATACACTCCAAAATAAATTCGGGAGTCTGCAAAATCCCAGCTGAGGCCGTGGAAGCCCATGAGGCAGGGATAGATGGTGACGGCGCTGGGCTGGGTGGCGACGTTCAGGTTGTGGAACACGCGACTGGGATCGTCCCCGATTTGCTCCTTGGCATAGGCGGCGGTTTGGCGGCACAGATCGGTGACGTCCGGCAGATGCTCCAGGAACAGGCCGGTGGCCTTGCGCAAAATCACGTCCAGCTCCTCCAGATACTCGTCCATAGAGTAATACAGGGCAGTGCAGACCCATTTCACATCTTCCGTACATCCATTTTTCATGAGGAATTGGACCAGGTCATTTATGCATGTCACATGGTCAAGGGCGCTCTCGGGCACATCTAGAAAATGCTGTAGAGTTTGATTGACGGTGCGGAGCTTTTGGGAGCCGGACAAGCTGCCGTACTGGCTGTCCTGCTTGATGGCGTTGTACAGAGACCAGGCCAGGGAATTGGGGGCATTGCCCCGGGTGGTGAAAAAGAAACGGAGGCGCTCTTCGCTGACGGACAGGTTGGAGTTTACATAATTTTCAACCTCTGCCAGGGGCTGTAGCAGCGGCTCCAGTTCAAAAGGCGGAATGTCGTACTTGTCTGACAAATAGTGGCGGACTTGCTCGATGTTGTTCTGGGCGTCCATACCTGGACGGAAACGCCGCTCCAGGAGAAAAATACATTCGGCTTCCGGGCAAATGCGCGTTAAAAATTGGATATTCATGGGGGACCCCTTTTCTTTCACTGTTTCGATTTCTGGCGGCGGGTTGTGGTGGGAAGATGGAACCGGGTGGCAGGGTGCGGCTTCCCGGACGCACCGGCGCTGGAGCCCACCCGGGCTGTGAGAAGCTTGCGGATGGGGATTGGGCGGGTACGGATTTGCCGGAATGCTGTTCAAGATTGGGACCGGCGTCTGCTGATGCGCCCGGGAGGCTGCACCGGAACAGAGGGCGACCCCATTGGGGGGCAGTGCGCTCCTGTAAGACGCCGGGTGTGTGGGCGCCCGATATTTCGACCAATATGGAACAAGTACATTGTAGTCTGTTTTTTTACAAGTGTCAAGGCTTATTTTTGCGGCGGCTATCGAATGATAAATGGGGAGCGGGATAGCGGGAATATCTGAAAGCAGCTGATTTTAAGACGAAAACCACGGTAATTTAAGGGAAAATGGGGGATATGCAGAGGAGATTGGAGAGATAGGCTGTTTCCTCTTCAGCGGTCGTTCTATACAAATCTAAAAAAATTTCGAAAAAAATAGAAGAAACCCTTGCGCTTTTCGATTTGATGTGTTAGAATACACCCACAGCGAAGGCAGCTTCGTGTAAAATTTAACACAGCAGAAAGGAAGACAGACGATGAAGAAAAGACTACTGGCATGTCTCTTGATCCTCTCCCTGTTTGTGACCGGTTTGGGCTTTGTTCCGGCGGTGCAGGCGGCGGAGGATGGGATCTCCGCGCAATGGACAACCAAAGAAAACCTGGCCCCTGCGGACCAGGAAGTCATGCTCCGTCCGGAGAAGGGCGACCTCTCAGAGGATAGCGCTTCGGAAATTACTGGCGAGAGCAATCAGTATCAGGACAGCGACATGGTCACTGTCATTGTAGAATTGGAAGACGCCCCCCTTGCGGAGGCTGCTCCCACCGATGTGAAGAGCTTTGCGGCCTCCACCCAGGGTGTGGCCCTGGAGCGGGAGTTGCGGAGCACCCAGGACGCCATCAAGGCGGAGATCCGGTCCTGGAGCGGCGCGGTATCCACCCAGTCTGTGAACGGCGCTTCCGACCTGGAGTATTCCTACACCACCGTCCTCAACGGCTTCTCCATGAAGATGCCCTACGGTGACATCGCCCGGGCCCGGGAGCTGGACGGCGTGAAGAGGATCTTTGTGGCCGAGCAGTACAGCCTGCCCACCACCCTCGGCGAAGACGAGTACACCATCTCCATGACCAGCTCTACCGGCATGGTGGGCGCCAACGAGGCCAACGAGCTGGGCTACGACGGCACCGGCACCATTGTGGCCATCCTGGACACCGGCTTTGACGCCGACCACGAGGCGTTCTCTGTCATGCCCACAGATGGTAAGTACAGCAAAAGCGATGTGGCGCAGCTGCTCAAGGGTAAGCTGTCCTGCGGCGTGTCCAACGTAGACGATGTATACATCAACGAGAAGGCGCCCTTCGGCTATGACTATGCCGGCGGCGACCCCAACGCCGAGGCAGTGGGCCAGTCCCACGGCGTCCATGTGGCCGGTACGGTTGCCGGTAACAACGGCGATGACTTCAAGGGCGTGGCTCCCAATGCACAGCTCATGATTATGAAGATTTTCGAGGACAACTCCGGCTCCACCAGCGATGACATCATCCTGGCCGGTGTGGACGACGCCGTGAAGCTGGGCGCTGACTCCATCAATATGTCCCTGGGCTCCCCCGCCGGCTTTACCGAGTACGGCGACGAGAATGAAGAAGAGACCGACAGCTACCTCACCTATTACGGGGTATACACCCGGGCCCAGGAAGCTGGCGTCAATGTTATGGTTGCAGCTGGTAACGAGACTTCTTCTACTTACTACAACCCCGCCGGTACCCAGCTGACCCTGGCCCAGTACCCGGACAGCGCCATTGTGGCTTCTCCGTCTACTCTGGAGGCCTCGGTGAGCGTGGCGTCTGTGGACAATGTGGGCTATTTCCGGAATCATTTTGCCCTGGGTGAAACAAAAATCCCGTATAACGGCGGCGTAGATTATAACAGTCAGGTGGAGACCAACATCCTGGATACCATGGAAGGTCAAACCCTGGAGTATGTGCCGGTTCCCGGCCTGGGCGAGGAAAAGGACTTTGAAGGTCTGGACCTCACCGGCAAGGTTGCCCTGGTGGCTCGTGGCTCCATCAACTTTGACGTGAAGGCTGCCAACGCTGCCGCAGTGGGTGCAGTTGCCATTATCATTTATAACAACACCGATGAGGGGTTGTTCTATGCCTCCCTGCAGAGCCATTCCATCCCGGTGATCACCATTGCCAAGCAGGACGTTCAGGCCATGCTGGATGCGCCGGAAAAGAAGATCACCTTCTCCTCTGACTACTACGGGAAGGCTCTCAATTACAACGGCTATCAGGTCAGCTCCTTCTCCTCCATTGGACCGGCTCCGGACCTCACCATCAAGCCGGAAATTGCTGCCCCTGGTGGACAGATTTACTCCTCCGTCATTGGCGGCGGCTACGAGACCATGAGCGGCACCTCCATGGCCACCCCCCACATGGCCGGCGAGGCTGCAGTGCTCCGCCAGTATCTGAAAGAGACTTACCCAAATCTGTCGGACTTCGAGCTGGGCGAACTGGCCAACAGCCTGCTTATGTCCACCGCCGTTCCCTCCTTGGACAATGGTAGCGGCACTTATTTCTCCGTCCGCCGCCAGGGCGCAGGCGTGGCCAATGTGTATTATGCCATCGTGTCCGGCGCGTACCTCAGCGTAGAGGGCTCTAACCGGCCCAAGGCTGAGGTGGGATCCAGCGAAAACGGTACGTATACCTACACTGCGACGGTACATAACCTGACCGATGGCGCCAAAACCTACTCTCTGGATACCGCAGCTCTGGTGGAAACCATCACAGAGCTCAATGGCCTCAACTATGTGGCCAATTCCGAGAAGCGGCTCAGCGCCAGTGAGGTGAACGTCACCTACACGGGCCTCACGGGTAACAAGCTGACCGTTGCGGCCAACGGCGATGCTACCTTCACCGTGACCATCCAGCTGACGGAGGCCGGTAAAAAGTATCTGGACGGCAACTTCCCCAACGGCTCTTATGTGGAGGGCTTTACCTTCCTGACTGCCGAGGATGACGAGGGCGTCTCCCTCAGCGTCCCCTTCCTGGGCTTCTACGGCGACTGGGGCGGCCTCACGGCGTTTGACGGCGACCCGGGCGAACAGCAGAACATGCTGGGTACGGCCCTGGCGGATATCGACACCGCCGGAAGCGGTTATTTTGTAGGCGTCAACAATACCAGCGGTGCGTATAACGAATCCAAGATGGCCTATGGTCCTCAGCGGGGCAATCGCCAGCTGGTGGCCCGGGTGAGCCTCCTGCGGAATGTCTACAGCGTGGAGGAGACCGTCACCGATGAGGACGGGAATCTGATTTATACCACAGGCGACCTGGGCATGGTGCGCAAAACCTATGGCGCGGCAACCCAGATGGGAATCCAGTATACAGCCCTCCTTTACACCCCCGGTTGGACCGGCCACACCATGAAGGACGGCGTGAACGACGCCGGTGACTGGGCAGAGTCCGGCAAATGGTACACTTATACCATCCAGGCTACCCCGGTTGGTTCCACAGAACCCCAGACTAAGGAGTTCAAGTTCTATCTGGATAACACCAAGCCTACGCTGGAGGATGTGCAGCTCTATGAAGAGGACGGTAACGTCTATCTCACCGGCGTAGCATCTGATGACTTTTACATCCAGCGGATCCGTGTCATTGACAGCACCCAGGAGTACTGGTACCTGGCTGAGGCGGAAGCCTTTGATGCCATCACCGAGACCGGCGCCAAGACTCGCTTCACCTTTGACGTGACGGAGCTGGCCAGCGATCTGGCTGCCGATGGCAAGAACCCCGGCCGCATTGGACTGCTGCTGGAGGATGTGGCCTATAACTCCAATCTGACCTTTGTGGACCTGGGTCCCCAGAGCATGACCATAGAGAGCCTCAACCTGAAGGTTGGCGAGAGCAAGCAGGCGAACGTTAGCATTAAGCCCGCCCGCCTGGCGGACGCCAAGCTCACTTGGGCCTCTCAGGATGAGTCTGTGGCCGAGGTAGACGCCAACGGCATGGTCACCGGTGTGGCCGATGGCGAGACCATGATTTCTGCCACGGCAATGTCCGGGTTGACGGCCTATGCCAGGGTTACGGTGGGCAAGGGTACCCCGGTGCTCCTCACCTATGGCGAGGCTCCCGAGCTGAACGACCGGTTCCAGACGGAAGACGGCCTGTATTGGAAGGTCATCGGCCCTGACAGCGTACAGCTGCTTGGGGATCAGAGCAAGGCGAGCTCTTACGCGGCAAATTATCCGGATTTGAGTGGAGATGTGGTAATTCCCGCCACGGTGGAGTACAGCGGAAAGACCTTCCACGTCACATCCATCGGGTATCAAGCTTTCTACAACAACCAGGGCATCACCTCTGTGGTGATTCCCGAGGGAGTAACCGATGTGGGCTACGGCGCCTTCTTCATGTGCATGAAGCTGGCGAAGATCTCCCTGCCGGATACCTTGGAAAAAGTGGATACCTTTGCCTTTGATACGTTCATTGCCACCGAGTTTGACAAAATACCCGCCAGCATTCAGTGGATTGGCGAGTCTGCCTTCGAGAAGGCCAAAATTACCACGTTGGATCTGCCAGAGGGCCTGACCCACATTGGCAATAAGGCATTCTTCAACGCAGGGGTGGAATCCCTGTCCCTGCCGGAAAGTGTGACGGAGTATGGCGATTACATCTTCTATGGTTGCCAGAATCTGTCCTACGTGGAGCTGCCGGACAACATGACAGAGCTGCCGATGGGTATCTTCTGGAATTGCACAGCCCTGAAGCGCATCAGCCTGCCCAGCGGCCTGAAGAAGATCGGCAATGCTGCCTTCTACGGCTCCGGCCTGGAGAAGATTACCATTCCCGCCTCTGTGACGGAGATTGACGACTGGGCCTTTGCCTGGATCACCAACATGAAGACCATCGACATTCCCGATACGGTGGAATCGGTCGGCTTCAATGCTTACATTTACGCCAAGGGCGTGAAGACCATCAACATCGGCTCCGGTGTGAAGACCATTGGCAAGGATGGCTTCCGTACCTGGAACCTGGAGCTGGGCGAAGCTCCTGTGATGAACGTCAAGACGGAGGAGACGGCCACTGCTCTGCGGCGCAGCGGCTACGGCCAGGAGATCCTCTTAAATGGCGTGCCCTACACTGGCTACAACGGCGTCAGCTTCACAGACGGCACCTTCTCCTATATGCCCATTTCCGATACGGAGGTACAGGTAGTTGGCTTTAACAGCAGCGCTGCGGCGGGGGAATATACCATGCCCGCTGAAGTCTACTGCGAGGGCGATGACCGGACCTATACCGTCACCAGTGTGAAGGACCGCACCTTCTTCCAGAACCAGAACATCTTCAAGCTGACCCTCCCCGATACCATTGAGGAGATGGGCGAACGGGCCTTTGACCAGATGTTCAATGTTACGGAGTTCAATGTGCCCAAGAATCTGAAGGTGGTAGGTTACCAGGCCATGGGTTACCTGGGCTGGGAAGCCAAGTCCATCGGCCTGACCGTCAACACGGACCGGACCCTGGAGATCCCTGGCACCGTGGAGGAGTGGGGCGACTGCGGCTTCGCCGGTAATATGCAGAAGAGTATTGTAGTGGGCGAAGGCGTGGAGTATATCGGCACCTACGGCCTGTCTGGCAACTACAATGCCACCTCCGTGACCCTCCCCTCCACCCTGAAGCGGATCAACAACTTTGCTTTCCAGGGCTGCTCTTCCCTGACCACCGTGGACATTCCTGACGGCGTGACCTACATTGGCGATGGTGCGTTTAGCGGCGTGCCTCTGGAGTCCATCCAGCTGCCGGAAGGCCTGACCTACATTGGCCGCCAGGCCCTGGGCGCTTATGTCTACAACTCCGACTATACTGCCCAGTACTGGGCCGGCCCCACTTATGTGGAGCTGAACGGCGCCTTGAAGAACCTGGGCTACAACGCCTTCCGGCCCGATGCCGAGATCGTGGCAGTGCTGAACAGCCAGCGGAATCTGGTAGTTGCCTCCAGCGACCTGGAGAAGCTTCCCACCGTGGTTTGGGACGGCAAGACCGACATCCCCTTCAACGATGGTTCTTATGTTCCCGCTGGGAAGACCGTCACCGTGACCGGCGATGTAACCATTGACGGCAAGCTGACCATCGAGGGCAAGCTGGTTGTGGATCCCACCGCCACCCTCATCATTACGGAAGAC
>OIAN01000428.1_pt1 | contig 14156 bp, 10 predicted proteins | sample 1580761 | NCBI WGS metagenome assembly OIAN01 (sample SAMEA3882511, study PRJEB24775) | human gut metagenome | biome: human-associated habitat; feature: intestine environment; material: feces | place: Netherlands | collected 2009/2010 | reverse complement strand
AATTTGAGCATTTGTAGTACGTTATTGTGTCCCGTGTATAAAACCCAGGGCATTTTTAAGAATCCTCCGCGGGGGAAGTCCGATTCTTCTCATTTTTTAATATTTCGGTATCAGATTTCATAATTATCCCCTCGCAAGCCGTTCCATATGGCAGCAGAAGGGCTTTTTTTGAAGTATGTATAGGTGTCTCCCGATGTTTCCGGATCGGTATATGCCGCCTTGTCGGAGGCTGGTTGCAGCAATACAGATTTATGCCGTGCGGGATAACCGGAACGATGTGAAGAGGCTTTGGAGACTGGTAGCGGGGCGGATTGCGGCGCGACTGGGGCTGTTGTTGCCGGATGTGGGGATTGGGAGCCCGGCCTCGGGGGGGGGAGACGCTTCCGGAATGAAATAATCGCTCCCGGAAAATCTTATTGTGTTAAAATCTGCATATTATGCGGAAAAAAGTTATATTTGCTTATGAAAAATGATTTCCAACCTATCAAATCTGACATGAAGCAGGAGCGTGACAAGTTATGTTACCTGACGATCGGGGATAAGGACGAGAAATGGGGCGTTGTCGTCACGACGATCGGGTACCAGTTTATTCCGCCGGGGACGAAGTATCCGTTGTCGGCCCATCCGGACAACTACTCTTTCATGCCCCGCGGCGGACGGATACTGAACGAATACCAGTTGGTCTATATCACCAAGGGTTCCGGGTATTTCGCCTCGCAGTCCTGTCCCGAGGCGCCTGTGAAGGCCGGGACGGTGATCTCGTTGTTTCCCGGGGAGTGGCATAGCTACCATCCCGACGATGAGACCGGCTGGGACGAGTACTGGGTAGGTTTCAAGGGTGCCTATATCGACGACAGGGTAGCGAACCGCTTTTTAGTGCGCGAGCAGCCGTTGCATAATATCGGGATAAGTTCGGGGATCGTGAGTCTCTATGAGGAGATCCTGCAGTTGGCGTCGGTCGAAAAGGCGGGGTGCCAGCAGATGATGTCGAGTATCGTGCTGCACATCCTGGGCTCCATCTATTACAAGGAGCGGAATAACTCCTATGCCAATACGTTCATCCTCGAGAAAGTCAATGCCGCGCGGGAGCTGATGAAGGATGTGGATAACCCCCGCGATGTCGAGGCGATCGCCCGGGAACTGGGGGTCAGCTATTCGTGGTTCCGCAAGACATTCAAGGAGTACACCGGGATATCCCCCGCGCAGTACCAGTTGCAACAGCGGCTCCTGAAGGCCAAAGAGATGCTGACGGGGACGGATATAAATATATCGGATATCGCCTATGCCTTGAAGTTCGTGAATACCGGGCAGTTTTCTACTTTTTTTAAGCATAAGGAGGGCGTCACTCCGTCCGATTTCAGGAAGCGTAACAGCTGGAAATAATCCCGCTGGCTGCCCCCCCCCCCTCCGGCGGGTGAGAGGCTTATGGCCCTTCCCGTGGCGGGAATCGGGCGATTGTGTGTGGATTCTGTCGCGGATAAGCTGTCGTTGTGTGCCGGAGCTTACCGGTAAGAGAGCCGTAGATAAAAAATCCCTCCGTTTTGCGGAGGGATTTTTACCTGTGATAAATTTGCGGCAGGCAGGCCGTGTGCAGCCTGTCCTACGGGCGGGGTTCTTATTTCGCGTACGATACGGCGCGGGTTTCGCGGATGACGGTGATCTTCACCTGGCCGGGATAGGTCATCTCGTCCTGGATTTTCTTGGCGATATCGTGCGACAGCCCTTCCGACTCCTGGTCGGTGAGTTTGTCTGCACCGACGATCACGCGCAGTTCGCGGCCGGCCTGGATCGCATAGGTCTTTACGACGCCGGGGTACGAGAGGGCGATGTCCTCCATCTCCTTCAGGCGCTTGATGTAGCTTTCGACCACCTCGCGGCGGGCGCCGGGGCGCGCACCCGATATGGCGTCGCAGACCTGGATGATCGGTGCGATCAGCGAAGTCATCTCCACTTCGTCGTGATGGGCGCCGATGGCATTGCATACTTCGGGTTTCTCCTTGTATTTCTCGGCGAGTTTCATGCCGATGATTGCGTGCGGCAGTTCCGGTTCGTCGTCGGGTACCTTGCCGATGTCGTGGAGCAGGCCTGCGCGGCGTGCCGTCTTGGGGTTCAGCCCCAGCTCGGCGGCCATGATACCCGCGAGGTTGGCCGTTTCACGGGCGTGCTGCAGGAGGTTCTGGCCGTAGGACGAACGGTATTTCATTTTGCCGATCATGCGGATCAGCTCGGGGTGCAGCCCGTGGATGCCGAGGTCGATCGTGGTGCGTTTCCCGACTTCGACGATCTCCTCTTCGATCTGTTTCTGTACTTTGGCTACGACCTCCTCGATACGTGCCGGGTGGATGCGGCCGTCGGTCACCAGCTGGTGCAGCGCCAGGCGGGCGATCTCGCGGCGGACAGGGTCGAACCCGCTGAGGATGATGGCTTCGGGGGTGTCGTCTACGATGATCTCGATGCCGGTCGCTGCCTCCAGTGCCCGGATGTTGCGGCCCTCGCGGCCGATGATGCGGCCTTTGACCTCATCGCTTTCGATGTTGAAGACCGTCACGGCATTCTCGATGGCCGTCTCCGTGGCCACGCGCTGGATCGAAGCCACGATAATCCGCTTGGCCTCCTTCGTGGCGGTCATCTTCGCTTCCTCGATGGTTTCGTTCACATAGGAAGCTGCCTCGGTCTTGGCCTCGGCCTTCATGTTCTCGATGAGGATGTTCTTGGCATCCTCCGAGCTCATGCCCGAGATTTGTTCCAGCCGCATGTTCTGCTCGCGCATCATCTGGTCTACTTCCTCCTTCTTGTGCTCGAGGATTTGCAGCTGGTTCTGCATCTGCTCCTTCAAGCGCTCGTTCTCGCGGAGTTTGTTCTCCAGCTCGCGCTGCTGGTTCTGCAGGTTGCCCTCGATCTGCTTGGCGCGCTGTTCGCTCTGGGCGATCTTCTGGTTGCGTTCGTTGACCTGGCGGTCGTATTCGCTTTTCAGCTGTATGAACTTCTCTTTTGCCTGGAGGATTTTCTCCTTTTTAATCATCTCCCCTTCGGCCTCGGCCTCTTTCAGGGCGGCTTCGCGCCGCTTGCGGATCGAGGTCTTGGCTACGAGGTTCGTGACGACCGCGTAGATTCCGACGGCGGCCACGGCAGAGATGCAGGCAACCAAAATGGTGGTATACATGTTTTTGTTGCTGTTTTGAATTTGTTATTATAGGGTTTGTTGTAGTGCATAAAAAAACCGCATAGGATTCCTTAGTCTTGTTTGACGAATCTGCAGATAAGTCATGTGTGGGGGCTCCGACAATCGCAATCTTCCAACGGTACGCCGTAGCATACACCCCGAAGGGTCAAGGCCTGATTTTGAAGCGCCTTGAGTTGCCCCAATTTAAAAAGTGTTCAGTTTCGCAAAGCTGTAAGGAATCTATGCGGGTAGATTTTTCCTTCGTATGTTAAAGAACCTCGTTTTTTACGGTTTGCCCGGGCAAATCCCGTGCCTGGCCTTTACCCTCCGTTACCGTTGCAGGGTGTTGAGGTAGGCGTCGAGCTCTTCGCCGAGTCGCCCCAGATGTTTCAGGTCTTCGTCGCCCAGTTCGCGGCTTTGCCGCATGTCGACGTTTGCAATGGCGAATTTCAGTGCGGCCATCGACAGGTAGTCCTGATCCGTCCAGTTCTTGAAGTTGTTCTGTTTTATCGCCGCGAGGTAGTTGTTCACCTCCCGTTCGGCAAGACGGTATACCTCCTCCTTTTCGCTTTCGATGTTGAGCGAATAGCTTTTCCCGGCTATCTTGAGGGTTATCGCCTGTTGTGCCATGTCGTTTTTGTTTCGTTTATCTTGCTGCCTCTTATTCATCTGCGGCCCGGGTGCTGGTTGCGGCGTTACTGCCGGTTCGCCGTCCCTTCCCGTTATTCGGGCCTTCCGAGCAGTGCGATGCATTTGTCAACCTCCCGCATAAGACGGTTGACGCGCGCCCGCGCTTTCTCCCGGTTGCGGCTTTCACCCGCCAGTCCCTCCGTCAGTTGCATACGTGACAATTCGCCGTCGAGTTCGCGGATGCGCTCCTGCAAAGTCCTGTTTTCGGCTTTCAGGTTGTCGCGCTGCGCCGTCAGTTCCGCACACGATTCCGACAACCTTTTGTGGTCGTCGATGAGCTGCCGGATACGGGCTTCGATATTCGTTATCACGCTTTTTTCGGCCATTGGGTCTCGGGTAAAGTCCGATTTACATTTCAAAGGTATGAAAAGGAACGCTAAAAAACAAATTTTATTTCCTGACGGCCTTTCCGTAAAGGTCGTAATCGGCGGCGCCGTCGATCCGTATTTCGTAGAAATGCCCCCGCAGAAGACGCCGTTCCGCAGCCGGGATCAGGATTTCCTGGTCGACCTCGGGCGAGTCGTATTGCGTCCGTCCGACATAGTAGTCGCCCTGCCGCGAATCGATCAGAACCCGTTCCGTGCGGCCTACGCGGCGCAGGTTGTTTTCGCGGGCGATGTCGTTCTGGAGCGTCATGATGCGTTCCACGCGCTGCTGTTTGACCACCTCCGGGACGTTGTCCGCCAGTTCGCGTGCCGAGTAGGTTCCCTCCTCCTCGGAATAGGCGAAAACCCCGAGGCGTTCGAACCGTACGTCCCGTACGAACTGTTCCAGTTCCGTGAAATCCGCTTCCGTTTCACCGGGATAGCCGACCAGCAGCGTCGTGCGCAGGGCCAGGTCGGGGATCGCCCCCCGCAATTTTTCGACCAGCGCATAGGCTTCGGCCTTGGTGTGGCGGCGGTGCATGGCCGAGAGCTGTGCGTCGGAGATGTGCTGGAACGGGATGTCGAGGTATTTGCAGATCTTGGGCTCGGATGCCATGGCTTCGATCACCTCGTCGGGGAATGCCGTGGGGTAGGCGTAGTGGAGGCGTATCCACCCGATGCCGTCGATGCGGCACAGGCGGCGCAGCAGTTCGGCCAGGCGGCGCTTCCCGTAGAGGTCGAGCCCGTAGTAGGTCGTGTCCTGCGCAATGACGATCAGTTCCTTCACGCCTCCGGCCGCGAGTTTGCGCGCCTCCTCCTCCAGTTCCTCCATCGGCACGGAAACGTGCCCGCCGCGGATGAGCGGGATGGCGCAGTAGCCGCATTTCCAGTTGCAACCCTCCGAGATTTTCAGGTAGGCATAGTGCCTGGGCGTCGAGAGGTGCCGTTCGGTGGCCAGGGCCGGGTCTTCGGCGGCTCCCAGCGCCCGGGCGATGCCGTCCCATGTGCGGGCGCCGAAGAACCCGTCCACTTCGGGGAGTTCGGCGCGCAGGGAGTCGGCATAGCGTTCCGAGAGGCAGCCGATGACGAACAGCCGCTCGATCTTGCCGGCGTTTTTCGCGGCCGCCGCGCGCAGGATCATGTCGACCGACTCCTGTTTGGCGTCGCCGATGAACCCGCAGGTGTTGATGACTACGACCTTGGCGTCCGTGCGGTCGCTGTCGAAAAGGACTTCGTAGCCTGCCGCCGCGAGCCGTGCCATCAGGTGCTCGCTGTCGACCGTGTTCTTCGAACAACCGAGCGTTATGACGTTGATCTTTTTCATTCCGTATCTGGTTTCCGCTGCAAAAGTACGAAATAATCCCGGAATCGCCGCCAGCCGCGGCGGTTTCCCGTGCATAAAAAGAGGATGCGGCCCCGAAGCCGCATCCTCCTTCCAACTAAATTAAACCAACCTTTACCACATGACGTTTATCGTATAGGCCTCGATGCCGTTTCCGACCGATATCGGGGCAACATCCGTAAAGCCCCAGAAGCGTTCTTCGGCGAGCATGAAGATCGTATACGCGCTTCCGGACGCGACGTTGTAGACCTTGAATGAACCGTCCGTATTCTGTACTGCCGATTCGAGCGCTCCGAGCAGGTCGTTCTTGACCGTGCCGATCATCAGCATGTTCATATTTTCGCGCTTGAGCGTGTTCATGACGCCGTTTTCACCGCCGAAGGCGTTGATCTGCTTGTTCGTTTCGAAGCGTACCGTGCGGAAATTGATGTCGTAGGCGATGTCCACGGTGCCGGTCACGGTGCCGTTTTCATCCTTGTCGGTGCGCGTACCTTCCATCAGCGGGGAGAAGCCCGTGACGTAGCAGCCTTTGCCGCAGGCCGTGGCCTTGACCGAGCGGGTCGGCTGGTTGAAGAAAAGCGTGCTGCCCTTGTAGGTCGTCCTGTTGGTCAGCCCGTTGAAGGCGAAGGCCGTCCAGCGGTAGGTGTTGATCGAGATCTGCATCACCTTGTCCAGGTTGGCGTTGTCCGAACGGTCGAAGACCGTGAGCCATGCCTCTTCGCGGCTTTTGAGCGTGTTGACCATGTAGTTGTTGAGAGCCGTGTAGTCGGCATCGCCCGTAATCAGCGCCCCGTCGCTCAGGCGGCTGACGAACTGGATCCTGGCGTTGAACTTGTCGGACGGCTTGGCGACCACCGAACTGAGCGAATACTCGTAATCGTCCGAACAACCGGTAAATACCGGGGCTGCCATGGCGAGCGCGAGCAGTGCTGAGAGATATTTTTGTATGTTTTTCATATTTTCGACTTTTGTGAATTCGACGAACTGCTATTTAAGTACCAAGGTGGCTGTGATCGGGTCATGGTCGGAGAGCGATGCCTTGCCATTGGCGGCAGGGCAGGAATGGGATTTGAAATCATGGCCCGTCCATCGACCTTTGGGGAAAGCAAAGATGTGGTCTACCCAAGACACCCCGATGTGGTCGCCTAAATTTCTGAATTCAGGAAGCACGTTTGTTCCCCATCCGACGTTCAAGTCTCCCATCAGGATTGTCGGGTATTCGGGATTGTTCAGCCCGGCTTGTGTTACAACATTTTGTTCCTGCTGTTGGATGACCTGATCTATTCCGCAATGGTCGAAATGCGTACAGATAATGCGCACGATCTGTCCGTCCGAATCGGAGGTCGGTACCAGAATGTCGATGTAGCCCATACTTCGCTGGTCATAACCATACAGATAATATTCATAGCCTGTATTCCACTGGTAGTTGCCCTCGCCTTTGGCATGTTTGTAGGGATGCAATGCGGAGAAGGAACTTACGATCGGGTATTTCGAGAGGATGCCGTTGCCGTAGAACCCTACGTCCTTGGGATAGGACATGATGAAGTAGGGGTACATGTCCAGGCGGGACGCCAGTTCGGTCAGTTTCTCCTTGCCCATACGGCTGGTGCCGGTCTCGAGCTCGTTGATGCAGACGATATCGGGATTCTGGGCCTTGATCAGGTCGACGTACTCGTCGACGATGAAGTCGATCTGGTTGGACTTGTCCGTCATTTCGAACGACAGCACGTTCCAGTCCAGTACTTTCAGTTGTACGGTTTGCGCCTTCGCCGCAGCCGTCGTAAGGAGCAGGCCGCATAAGGCACCTGCACGGATGATATGTTTCAGCAGTTTCATATTCGGTAATGATCTTGGTTGTTTACTAATAACCTTGGTTCTGGGTCAGGTTCACCGTGCCGTTGAATGCCGTTACGGGGATCGGGAAAACCTGGTTGATGACGGGATCGAACGTGCGCCCGTTGTCATAGTTGCTCGGCGCGTCGATGACCACCTGCTGCAGGTCGTAGTCCCAGTGCGAGTTCACGCGCTGCGTGGGTTTGGCATAGGCCTCCTTGGCGTCGCCCCAGCGAACCATGTCCAGGTGGCGGCTCGGCATGAACTCGAACGCCAGTTCGCAGCGGCGCTGGTTCTTGAGTTCAGCTTTGGTCGCCGGGCTGTTCTCGGGGAGACGGGCGCGTTTGCGGATGCGGTTGAGCAGTTGTTTGGCTTCGGCGTCGCCTTCGCCGTTCTTCCAGATCAGCGCCTCGGCTTTCATCAGCAGGACGTCGGCGAAGCGGATGAGGCAGGTGCCGAGCGTGTTGCTGGCGTTGTCGCCGTTGGAATTCACCTCCTTGCCTTTACAGTCGGCCTCTTCCCACGGGGAGAGGAATTTGCGGAACGACATGCCTGTATCCGAGGAGATCGAATAGGAGCTGCTGCCGAATACGATGTCCCGGCCCATGAAGCGGATCGTCTGCCCGGGGTAGATGATCGTCGCGTCGCGGCGGGTGTCGCCCGATTCGAATGCGTTCCACAGGGAAAGGGTGGGCTGGAAATAACCCCAGTGGTTGTACAGGCCCCAGCCGCCGTTCTGGAAGGACATGCCGTGGAATTTCGGGCCGTCGACCGCGTTGCCCAGCAGCGAGAAGATATATTCGCAGCCGAAATTCTGCTGCTTGCGCCAGAGGTTGGCGAAGGCCTTGTCCGTGCCGTCGTCGAACAGTTCGCGCTTGTCGGCGCCGGTGAGTCCCATCACCTTGTCGCACATTTCGATGACCGTGTCGTAGTATTTGGCGTCGAACTGTGCGGCATAGAGGGCTGCGCGTGCGGCGAAGGCCCAGGCTGCGGCCTTGTGGGGCATGCCGTACTCTTCGGGTGCGAGCTGCGAGAAGAGAGGCAGGCGTTTGCCGGCTTCGCGCAGGTCGCTGATGATCTGGTCGTAGTTCTGCAATACGGAGGCCGGGCGCGGGCTGTCCATGGCTGCGGGCTCCGTCGTGTCGAGGATGATCGGGATGCCGCCGTTGGGGCCGTTGTCACCGTAGTAGGGCGAGAGCCACAGCATGGCGAACCCGCGGAAGAAATAGGCGGTGCCGGTGGCTTTGGTCTTGAACGCGTTGTCGAGGTTCATCGTCGGGACGACCTTGATGATGTTGTTGGCCTTGGCGTTGACCTCGTACATGATCTTCCAGTTGTTCTTCACGTCGCGGCCGTTGCTGGGCGACATGCGGAAGTTGCGGATGTCTTCGGCTTCGCCCTGGGGACGGCCTACGGTCATGTCGTCGCTGCAGCATTCGAACCACGTGATGCCGCGGCCGGTGACGCCCTCGGAGTCGTTCGTGTTGAAGGAGAAGAGGGCGACGAGTGCTTTCTCTACGTCTTCCTGGGTCTCCCAGTCGGTCTTGGCTCCGTATTTCTTGGTGTCGAGGAAGTCTTCGCAGCTCGCCAAAAGGGAACAGCAAAGGGCGAGGCTGGCTATTATCAATATCTTTTTCATCGCTATTGTAGTTTGTGTTGGTTAGAAATTAATGTTCACACCGAAATTGAAGAAACGCGATACGGGGTAAACACCGCGGTCGATACCGTAGTTGCCGACCTCGGGATCGACGCCCGAATAACCGGTGATCGTGCATACGTTGTCGACGCTTATGTAGACGCGCAGCGAACCGTTCTCCATTCCGACGAAGCGGCTGACGCTCTTGGGCAGCGTGTAACCCAGCGTGATGTTTTTCAGGCGCAGGTAGTCGCCGTCCTCGAGGAATATGTCGGAGAATTTGCTGTAGTTACCGTTCGTATCGCTGCCCGTTACCAGGCCCAGGCGGGGGTATTTGCTCCCCTGGGGGTTGAAGTCCCAGCTGTTGTATACGTCGGAAATGAGGTTGCCGTAGTCGTTGCGGCCGTTCATGGCCATCTGCTTGAGGCCGTTGTAGACCTTGTTGCCGGTCACGCCCTGGAAGAAGAAGCTGAAGTCGAAGCCTTTCCAGTTGAGCGAGCCTCCGAACGAGAAGGTGTTCTTGGGGGTGTAGGAACCTGCGAAGGTCTTGTCGTCGTCGTTGATCACGCCGTCGTTGTTGGTGTCGATGAAGATCAGGTCGCCGACCTTCGCGTCGGGCATCAGCAGTTTCGCCTCGCCGGTTTCGGGGTTCTTGTAGATGTACTTGTTGATTTCGTCCTGCGAACGGAAGATGCCTGCCGTGCGGTAGACCATGAACGAATACCAGGGTTGCCCTGCGTCGGAGTAGAGGATCGGGTTGCTGTTCAGGTTGGGCGAGGTGTGCATCACGGCGCCCTGGCGTACCCCGTATTCGCGTACGTAACCCTTGTTCGTCGAGAAGTTGCCCCAGACGTTGTAGGTCAGCTTGCCCTGTGCCGCACTGCCGTTGTAGTTCACCGAGAACTCCCAGCCTTTGTTCAGTACGTTGCCCATATTGCCCATGGGAGGATCCGCCACACCGATCTGTTCGGGGGTGGGAATGTAGTCGATCAGGTCTTTGGTTACCTTGTGGTAGTAGTCCACGCTGATGTTCAGTTTGTTCTTGAACATCGTCAGGTCGAGGCCCGCGCTGGTCTGCTCGGTGGTTTCCCAGCGGGCGGAATAATTGGGAATCGTGTTGAGGTAGGTTCCCTGGAGCAACTGGTCGAGGTTCTGGCCGAAGATGATCGGGTATTGGTAGTTCAGGAGCTCGACGGTGGCGACGTTGTTCGGATAGAGGTCGACATTACCGATGCGGCCCCAGCCTGCGCGGAACTTGACCAGGTCGAAAACCTTGTCGAGGCCTGCATTCCGGAAGAATTTTTCGGACGAGAGTTTCCACGATCCCGATACCGAGGGGAACCAGTCGTAGTTCTTGCTCGCAGGCAGCTTCGAAGAGGCGTCGCGGCGCACGCTGCCCACCAGGAAATAGCGGTCGTCGAACGAATAACCCAGGCGGGCCAGGAACGACACCATGGTTTGTTCGTATTTGCTCTCCTTGGGCGTGTTCGAAGTCCAGTCATTGGCCTGATCCCAAATCGAACTGTTGATATCGTTGTCGGGATACCCTCTCGAATAGACTTCCCGGCTGTGCAGCCTCTTGAAATCGGCCGTGAAGCCCGCCATCGCGCTGATGTGGTGCCGGCCGAATACCTGTGCATAGGTCGCGATCGTCTCCGAGAGCCAGTGGTTGTCCCGGTCGAAGAACTGTTCGCGGTAGTTGATGTCGCGCCGCAGGCCTTTCTCCGTCATGGTGGGGTAGAACTCGTCGGACTCTTTGTTGCGCAGGTCGATGGTGAAGTCGGACTTGATCGTCAGCGACGAGATCGGCTTGATTTCGATCGAGGTCGTCGAGAAGATCTTATGCTCGGGGTATTTGCGGTGCATCCTTTCGAGGTATGCTACCGGGTTGTAGAGCATCGGCGTGCCGTTCACGTCCGCCCACTCGGGGCTCGTACCGCCGTAATAGCGGTTGCCCTTCTCGTCGCGGGCGTATGTCCCGTCCTCGTTCATCTCGTAGACCGAAGCCGCGCGCGGGTACCATATGGCACCCATGATCGGGCCCTGGTGGCTGGTGTCCACGTTGCCCTGCCCGTTGGATACCACGAACGACGCACGCTCCGAAATCTTGAGCCAGTTGGTGAGTTTGAAGTCGGTCTGCAATTTGCCGTTGAAACTCTCGCTGTAGGTGTTGAGCAGCACGCCGTCCTTCTTGTCGTAGGATACCGAGAAGATGGACTGTACCTTCTCGCTGCCGCCCGAGATCGTTGCGGCGTAGTGCTGCGTGAAACCGGTCTGAAAAATCTCATCCAGCCAGTCGGTGCGGGTTACGTTGCCCCAGGGGTATACCTCCGGGTTGGAGGCGCTGGGAAGCTGGCTGCCGGGGTTCTTCTCCACGGTTTTTGCCCACACTTCGTTGTACTGTTCCGCCGTGAGCATCTTCGGCAGGTTGGTCACCTTCTCGAAGCCGAGCGAGACATTCACGTCTACGCGGAGTTTGCCGCTCTGGGCCTTCTTCGTCGTGATGAGGATGACGCCGCTCGAACCTACCGATGCGCCGTAGATTGCAGCCGAGGCGGCATCCTTGAGCACGGTGATCGTCTCGACGTCCTCCATCATGTAGGGGGCGTTGGGCACGCCGTCCACGACGACAAGTACGCCGTCGCCCGAGGTCGGGTCGTCGTCGTTGCCTTTCGATCCGCGGCCGCGGATGGTGAACGAGGCGGGTTTCATCGGGTCGCCGGTCTGCTGTACGGTGACGCCCGGCATACGGCCCTGGAGGATGGTCGCCAGGTTCGAGGCGCGGCTTTTGGCCGCTTCGTCGAGCTTGACGGTCGTCACGGCCATCGAGAGGTCTTCCTTGCGCTGCGAACCGTAACCGATGGCTACGACTTCGCCGATCATCGTGGCATCCTCCTCCAGCGTGACGTCGATCACGGTGCGGTTCAGGACTGCGATGCTCTGGGGTTTGTAGCCGATGAACGAGAAGCCGAGGGTCGCGTTGCCGCTTACGGAGATCTGGTAGTTACCTTCCGTATCGGTCGTAACGCCGTTGGTCGTCCCTTGTTCTATGACCGAAGCGCCGATGAGCGGTGCGTGGCTGGTGTCGGTCAGACGCCCTGTAACCGTGACGCGGTCTTGCGCTTGGGCCGGATGAATGAGTAGGCACAGCAGCATACTCATCAGAAGAAAGCGGACGATGCCCCTGTTCTTCTCCGAAGTAGTCAAATTCATTTTCATAGAGTTAAGGTTAATATTAGTATTATTGGTATAGAGGCTCGGTTTGCACCGAATAGGTTGGCTTGATTTATTAAAATAATTTAAATAATCACGGACGTTTGTCGTCGATTTGTAATATGTGGAAATTCGATATTCAAAATTATGTATATCGAAATTCTTGCTGGGCGTGGTTTGCGTATTTGAATCCTCAGATTGCGTATAATTGACTTCCCTACACGGGCCGTTCGGTTGAACCGGACATAAAAAAGGCGACAGGCTCCGATTTCGGAGCCTGTCGCCTGATACTTATATTGTTACTGTGTGTCGTCCGTTGTTCCGGCGCAAACCGGGGTGGTCTGGTGTCCCTGTCCCGGCTACTCACCCGCGGCGGGTTGCTGGGCTTTTCCCGGAAGGCTGCATCCCAATGCGAGCAATAAGCCCCAGAGGATCGGTTTCACAGGCGTGGGGCGCTTTATTTCGTTTCGTGGCCGAACAGGGCGTTCACGAACTCCCTGCGGTCGAAAATGCGGAGCTGGTCGATGCCTTCCCCGATCCCGATGTAGCGCACCGGGATGTGGAACTGGTCGCTGATGCCGATCACCACGCCGCCCTTGGCCGTGCCGTCGAGCTTGGTGATGGTGAGCGACGTGACCTGCGTGGCCTGGGTGAATTGCCGGGCCTGTTCGAAGGCGTTCTGTCCGGTCGAACCGTCCAGCACCAGCATCACCTCCTGCGGGGCGTTGGGGATAACCTTGCCCATCACGTTGCGGATCTTGGTCAGCTCGTTCATCAGGCCGACCTTGTTGTGCAGGCGGCCCGCCGTGTCGCAGAACACGACGTCCACATTTCTCGCCTTCGCCGCCTGCAGGGAGTCGAACAGCACCGCGCCGGGGTCTGCGCCCTCGCGGCTGCGCACGATCTCCACGCCCGCGCGGTCTGCCCAAATTTCGAGCTGGTCCGCCGCCGCCGCACGGAAGGTATCCGCCGCGCACAGCAGCACGCGCTTGCCCTGCTTTTTGTAGCGGCTGGCAAGCTTGCCGATGCTCGTGGTCTTGCCCACGCCGTTCACGCCGATGACCAGCACGACGCTGGGTTTGGTCGACAGGTCGAGCGCGGTGTCGCCCACGTTCAGCTTTTCAATCAAAATATCGCGCAGCGCCTGCTTCACGTCGTCGCCGCGCTGGATGCTCTTCTGGTACACGACGTCGCGCAGCTTTTTCACCGCGTCGTGCGCGACCGTCGCGCCGAGATCAGCCATAATGAGACTGTCCTCAAGCTCGTCATAGAAATCGTCGTCAATGGTCTCCCACACGATGGTGTCGAACCACGCCTTTTTGATCTTTGCAAAAATACCCATTTGTTTCTCCTCGCGCTTTATTCCTTAATGTTGAGTTCCTTCGCCATGTCGTTCATATTGATCGTCAGCACCTTGCTCACGCCGCGCTCCTGCATCGTGACGCCGTAAAGAACGTCCGCTGCCTCCATCGTGCCGCGGCGGTGCGTGATGACGATGAACTGCGTCTTTTGCGTGATGCGGCGCATGTAGTTTGCAACGCGCACCACGTTCGGCTCGTCGAGCGCCGCCTCGATCTCATCCATGACGCAGAACGGCGTCGGATGAACCTTCAGGATGGCGAAGTACAGCGCGATGGCGACGAACGCCTTTTCGCCGCCCGAGAGCAGCGTGATCGTCTTGAGCGCCTTGCCCGGCGGCTGGACCTTGATCTCGATGCCGCAGGAGAGCACGTCGTTCTCGTCCTCGAGCTCGAGCGTGGCCTTGCCGCCGCCGAACAGCTCCAAAAACGTCTCCTGGAAGCTCTCTCGAATCAGCGCGAACTGCTCTTTGAAGATGACGGTCATCTCGCTTGTGATGCTGTCGATCACGCCGACAAGCTCACCCTTTGCCTTTTCCACATCGTCGCGCTGGGT
>OIAN01000423.1_pt1 | contig 14286 bp, 16 predicted proteins | sample 1580761 | NCBI WGS metagenome assembly OIAN01 (sample SAMEA3882511, study PRJEB24775) | human gut metagenome | biome: human-associated habitat; feature: intestine environment; material: feces | place: Netherlands | collected 2009/2010 | reverse complement strand
GCGGCGTTTCCACCACGCAGATGACCGACGTGTCCCGCTTGGCGCTGGCGCAGATGGGGCAGATCTCGGCCTCGGTGTAGTTCTGGCAGATGCGGCAGCGGGTCACCTATCTCTCCGAGCCAAGCCTGCGGCGGCGGGTGCTGCTGTATTTGCAAGACTGCCGCAGCCGTCAGGGATCCGACTGCTTCCGGCTCTCCCTGTCCCGTGAGGAGATGGCGGCGTATCTGGCGGTGAACCGCAGCGCCCTGTCCCGTGAGCTGAGCAGGCTCCAGCAGGAGGGGCTCATCGAGTTCTACCGCAATTCCTTCCGGCTACACTTTTCCCCGGAGCAGCTGTCGGTGACGGAAATGTAATGGATTTTTCGCCAGACGTCTGGTATACTTCTCCCCAACAAGGAGGGATGACGGATGGAAAAGCGATACTCCGGCCGCAGACGGCGGCACCTTCGGTGGCTGTGGCTGCTGATGATCCCGGTGCTGGCGGCGGGCTATACCCTGTGGCGCTTCGGACCGCAGCGGTCCTATACCGCCCGACAGCTGGGACTGACGGACCTGCAAAGCCCCAACGACGCCGACGGCGACGGCGTGGACGATTGGACGGATGTGGTGCTGGGCGCACGGGCCTACATCGCCACGGATCCCCACTATCAGAGCAAGTACTATGCCGGGGGCTATCCCGACGACGGACTGGGCGTCTGCACCGACGTCATCTGGCAGGCTCTTCAGGCGGCAGGCTATGACCTGAAGGCGCTGGTGGATGCGGACATCGCCGCCTGTCCGGAGGCGTATCCCCACATCACCACCCCCGACTCCAATATCGACTTCCGCCGGGTCAACACCTTGGATACCTTTTTCCGCCGCCATGCGCAGGTGCTGACCTGCGACCTGTCGGATGGGCAGCAGTGGCAGCCGGGGGACATCGTGGTGTTCGGTGATCGGGTTCATATCGGGCTGTGCTCGGATCGGCGGAACCGGCAGGGTATCCCCTTCCTGATCCACCACGGAAACCCCATCGACGAGGCGGTGGAGCGCAACGACATCCCCCGCATGACGGTGACAGGACATTTCCGCTGGATGGGCTGACGGGAAAGGAACAAAACAGTAACAAAAAAGACATTGCGGAGCGAAATTTTCTGTCAGATTTTTTCGCTCTGTAATGTCTTTGTCATTGCTTTTAGAAAAAATTGTGGTATACTATGTTATGTATCCCTCGTGAAAAGCCGAGGGTATCCTTATGTTAAAACGCTTCCGGCCGCAGCCGTATGAAGCTTACCGTCTCCGGGCAAGCTACCCTTGTCCCGGCTATATGTAAAAAGAGAGGATGCCTGTTTTGAACAAGTATATCATTCACGGTGGCCGTCCCCTGTTTGGTGAGGTCACGATCAGCGGCGCCAAGAACGCCGCCGTTGCCATCATCCCTGCCGCCCTGCTGGTGGACGGCGTATGCCGCATTGAGAACATCCCCCAAATCAGCGACGTGACCCTGTTTTTCTCCATTCTGGATGAGCTGGGCGCACGGGTGCGGGTGCTGAATCAGCACGCCGTGGAGATCGACTGCCGCACCGTCCGCAGCACCCATCCCTCCTATGATATGGCACGGCGCATCCGGGCGTCCTACTATCTGCTGGGAGCGCTGCTGGGCCGCTTCGGCGAGGCCACCGTGGCCATGCCCGGCGGCTGCAACTTCGGCGTGCGGCCCATTGACCAGCACGTCAAGGGCTTCCGGGCCATGGGCGCCGAGGTGACGGAGGGCAACTTCGTCCATGCCGCAGCCAGGGGCGGCCGGCTCTCCGGTGCCAACGTCTACATGGATGTGGTATCCGTGGGCGCCACGATGAACATCATGATGGCCGCCGTGCTGGCCGACGGCACCACCACCATCGAAAACGCCGCTAAGGAGCCACACATCGTGGATCTGGCCAACTTCCTCAACTCCATGGGTGCCGACATCAAGGGCGCCGGTACGGACTCCATCCGCATCAAGGGCGTGGAGCGCCTCAGCGGCGGCACCTACTGTATCATCCCCGACCAGATCGAGGCGGGTACCTATATGGCCGCTGTGGCCGCCACAGGCGGACAGCTGCTGATCCGCAACATCATTCCCAAGCACATGGACTGCATCTCCGCCAAGCTCATGGAAATGGGTGTCACGGTGGAGGAGCAGGACGACACCATGCTCATCCGCCGCAGCGGGCCGCTGCAGCGGGCCAACGTCAAGACCCTCCCCTACCCCGGCTTCCCCACGGATATGCAGCCCCAGATCACGGTGGCGCTGTGTCTGGCCCAAGGCACCAGTCTGGTGACAGAGGGCGTATGGAACAACCGCTTCAAGTATGTGGAGGAACTGCGGCGCATGGGCGCTCAGATCCAAGTGGACGGCCGGGTGGCTGTGGTGGAGGGCGTCACACAACTCACCGGTGCGCCGGTGCAGGCCTGTGATCTACGGGCCGGTGCGGCTCTGGTCATCGCCGGTCTGGCCGCTCAGGGCGAAACGGAGCTGACGCAGGTACAGTATATCGAGCGTGGCTACGAGGATCTGGTGGGCAAGCTCCGCCAGTTGGGCGCCGATATCCGGGTGGAGGAGATCCCGGAGCCGGAGGAGACCGAGGCTCACATCTGCTGATAGGACATAAGCTTTCCGCCGCAGGCTGTTGGCAGTCTGCGGCGGCAGTCGGTTTATTGCGAGGAAAGACACATTGATGACCATACATACACTGGCCAGCGGCTCCGAGGGGAACTGCCTGCTGCTGTCGGACGGGGGCGTGCATCTGCTGCTGGACGCCGGAATTTCCACACGCCGCATCAAGGCGGGGCTTTTGCAGCTGGGGCTGACCATGGCGGACGTGGACGGCGTACTCATTACCCATGAGCATTCGGATCACGTCAGCGGCCTGCAAACCATGGTGAAGCACCACCGCATCCCCATTTACACAAGTCCCGGCACCGCCCGGCAGCTGGCCTACCGCATTGCCGGCATCGAGTCCCTGCTGCGTCCGGTGGAGCCGGGGACGGTATTTTCCGTGGGAGACTGCCGGGTGACGGTGTTTCGCACCTCCCATGACGCCGCCCAGAGCGTGGACTACCGGGTGGACGGCAGCGCCGCCGTGGGCTTTCTCACGGATACGGGCTTTGTGACCCCGGAGGCGGAAGCCGCTCTGGCGGGGGTGGATACGCTGGTGCTGGAGAGCAACCACGACGTGGAGTGGCTCCGCAGCGGGCCGTATCCCTATTCCCTGAAGGCCCGCATCCTGGGGGACGAGGGGCATCTGTCCAACGATGCGGCGGCGGAGTTCGCTGCCCGAATGGCCCGGTGCGGCACACGGTGCATCGTTCTGGCCCACCTGAGCCGGGAGAACAACACCCCCCAGCGGGCTTGGGACACGGTGCAGCAACGCCTGAATACGGTGGAGGCGGAGGTACTGCTGGAGGTGGCCCCCCGCAGTGAGGTCAGTCCCCCCTATGGGATGGAGGTGCCGGTATGCAGCGAGTGACGGTGCTGTGCGTAGGCAAGCTGAAGGAGAAATTCTATCTGGAGGCAGCGGCAGAGTACGTCAAGCGGCTCCAGCGCTTCTGCAAGCTGGAGTTGGTGGAGCTGCCGGAGAGCCGTCTGCCGGAGTCTCCCTCCCCGGCGGAGGTACAGCGGGCGCTGGCGGCAGAGGCGGCAGCCATCCGGGAAAGGCTCCCCAAGGGCGGGGCAGTCATCGCCCTGTGCATCGAGGGAAAGCCCTGTTCCAGCGTGGAGCTGAGCCGTCGGATGGAGGAACTGGCCGTGGCCGGTAAGACGCAGCTGACCTTCCTCATCGGCGGCAGCGTGGGGCTGGACGAGAGCCTGAAGCGGCAGGCGGACTGGCGGCTGTCCATGTCCCCCATGACCTTCCCCCACCATCTGGCCCGGATCATGCTGCTGGAGCAGATCTATCGGGCGTATCAAATCTCCGCCGGAACAAAATATCACAAATGAAACACTTCCCTTTTAAGAAAATTCGTGATATAATACAAGGACATATATAAAGGAGGCCTATCCATGGAACTGAGTTACTGGGGTATCTCCCCCAATATCCCCGCTTGGCCCACTGACGAAAACGGTGAGCGGGAGCAGGCAGTCCTGCTTGCCCACACCTTCGATTCCCCTGCCGACGCAGACGTGACCATCTCCCTGCTGACGGCTTACGGGATCCCATGTTTCAAATACTACGACAAGGAGGGCGGCGCCGGAAAGGTCATCAACGGCTTCTCCGGCTTCGGCGTGGGATTGTACGTCCCGGCCTCCATGGCGGAGGACGCCCAGAATCTGCTGGCCTCCATGCCCATGCCCAACGAGGCAGGCGAGTAAACCGAAAGGAGCATCCATCATGTCTTATATGCAGGAATATGAAAAGTGGCTGGCATCCCCTGCCCTGAGCGAGCAGGAGCACGCCGAGCTGGAGAGCATCCGGGACGATGAGAAGGAGATCCGGGAGCGGTTCTATGGGCCGCTGGAATTCGGTACCGCCGGTCTGCGTGGCACCATGAAGGTGGGCCTGCACCAGATGAACATCCACGTCATCCGCTGGGCCACTCAGGGCTTTGCCAACGTCATCTGCGCTGAGGGCGAGGAGGCCAAGCGCCGGGGCGTGGCCCTGTGCATGGACTGCCGCAACCACTCTATGGAGTTTGCCAGAGCCGCCGCAGAGGTCTGCGCCGCCAACGGCATCCATGTGCGTATCTTCGAGTCGCTGCGGCCCACGCCGGAGCTGAGCTTCGCCGTGCGGGAATACGACTGTCAGGCGGGCATCAATGTCACCGCCAGCCACAATCCCAAGGAATATAACGGCTATAAGGTCTACTGGTCCGACGGCGCCCAGCTGCCGCCCCAGCACGCTGCCGCCATTGCCCGTGAGCTGGAGCAGATCGACATTTTCACCGGCATCCGCCGGATGGAGTTTGACGATGCCAAGGCCCAAGGCCTCATCGAGATCATGGGCGCCGAGACGGACGAACGGTTCATGTCCCACGTCATGGCCATGGTCAACGACCGGGAGTCCATGGCCAAGGTGGCCGATACCTTCCATATGGTCTATACCCCCTTCCACGGCTGCGGCTGGAAGCTGGTGCCGGAGGCTCTGCGGGGTCTGGGCGTGAAGCATCTGCACTGTGTTCCGGAGCAGATGGTGCTGGACGGCAACTTCCCCACGGTGGTCTCCCCCAATCCGGAGAATCCGGAGGGCTTCTATCTGGCCATCCAGCTGGCGGACAAGGTGGGCGCCGACTTCATTCTGGGCACCGACCCGGACAGCGACCGGGTGGGCATCATGGTCCGCAGCCGGGACGGCTCCTTCATCCCCGTCACCGGCAACCAGACGGGCGTTCTGATGCTGGATTACCTCATCGGGGCCATGCGCCGGGCAGGCAAGCTGCCGGAGCATCCCTACTTCCTCAAGACCATCGTCACCACGGAGATGGCCCGGAAGGTGGCCGAGGCCAATGGTGTCACCTGCTGCGATACCTTCACCGGCTTCAAGTTCATGGCGGAGAAGAAAAACCAGCTGGAGTCTCAGGGGCTGGGCCATGTGATCATGAGCTATGAAGAGAGCTATGGCTATATGCTGGGCGACTATGTCCGGGATAAGGACGCCGTTACCGCCTCCCTGATCCTGACGGAGATGGCGGCATGGTATGCCGTGCAGGGCATGACCCTGTTCGATGCGCTGGAGGCCCTGTACCGGAAGTACGGCTTCTACGGCGAAAAGACCCACAATCTGGTGATGCCGGGTCTGGACGGATTGGAGAAGATGGCGGCACTGATGAAGTCCCTGCGGGCCGCTCCCCCCACCCACATCGCCGGGGTGGAGGTGCTGCGCCGCAAGGACTACACCGACGGCAGCGTCATCGACTGCCGCACCGGTGAAAAGACTGCTATGGAACTCTCCGGCAGCAATGTGCTGCGGTATGAGCTGGCGGACGGCACCGCCATTCTGGTGCGGCCCTCCGGCACGGAGCCTAAGATCAAGGTCTACATTCTCGCCATCGGCAAGGATGAGGCGGAGCGGGACGAGAATCTGGCCAAGTACAGCCAGTGGGTCGCCACGCTGACAAAGTAACAGGAACGATAAAAAGAGGCGGTGCGGCTATGTCCCCCCCTCACAGGGGGAACAAGTGATCCCCAGGATACCCCGGCAGGTCATCGTGTTTACGATGCCTGCCGGGGTTTCTCTGCGTCCTGGGGTTCTGGTGCTTCCAGTGCTTCTTCCACATCCTGCTGACCACTGCCGACATAGCCAATACCGTTGTAGTAAATCTCCACGGTCTGGGGCGCGTGTTTAGACCACGTTACCTCTTTCTTGTGGACCACGATCCTCTCAATGAACAGCCACAGCAACTCTGGCGGCAGCTCCGTGATATCCGTGTATCGCTTTGCTTTATCAAGGAAGCTGTCCGTCCCGTTCACGGTTTCCCGCAGGCGCTGGATCTCTCTCTTTCTGTGGAATACCGGTGGCGTTTCCCGCCCCACACGGGTGTTCTCCCACTCCGGCGGGCAAAGGATGCCAGCAGGTGTGAAAGAGGGCTGCACGGGGCAGCACAGTGCCAACATGGGTAGTTATCGCCCAACCGCTTTCGGCAATGTTACCCAAAGCGGTTCTCGACTTCTGCGTAACCCCCTCACTATCCCTCCCGAAAAAACATCGTGGTGAGTAACCAGAAATTAAAAATTTCTACAAAAAATTGATGGTGCAGGGTGTTTCATTGACTCCCTGCCGCCGAAATTGAGGGTGTCTGCCAGACACCCTCATCGCAGAAAATCCATGCAAAAAATTGGAGGACAGACCCTTGCAAAGTCTGTCCGCTGATGGTAACATGCAACAAATTGCGGAAGGAAGCATGGAACATGATGTATGCTTTTTTGATGATGCAATGACACTGCTGGGAGGGATTGTCCGTCTGGCACAGGCTCTGCGGCTGTCTGTGCCGCTGCTGTACGGCGCACTGGTGATCACGGTGTTTCGCCCGTGGTATCTGACGCACACTGCATTGGCAGATGGCATTTTCTTTGTACTGGTGGGCCTCGTGGCACTGTCCTGGGTGGTGTCCCTGATCCGTGTGGTGAGAGAAGCGGTATTGAGATTGGTGAGGAAGGGTTGACAATATTGTCAACCCTTCCTCACTTCATGCCGCTTCCATTTTCATGAGTTTCCCTTTCAAGGCCGGGTTTGGCAACCTTGCCAAACCCGATTTTACATACTTACATTCCGGCAATTCTGCCGAAAAGTTTCCGCCCGCAGGCGGCATGGGGGACTGGGGCGAGCCCCAGCAAGCGCGTTTGTCATACAAATGCTATGCTTGCGCCAGCGAAAGCAAACCCGGTATGGGAGTTTTTCATTTTATACCGACAGATAATTCATCAGAAATTGTAATAAGCCTGGATGGGATCAAGGCAGACAATCAATTACTGAGCTTTTAACTTGCTCACATCCAAAATCCTGTAGCGGCTGCGGCCAACGTGCTCCAAGATACCTCCATCGCAGAAAGAACGAAGCGTCCGCAGCAGATGCCGTTGACTGGTTTCCAGCACATCAGCGCAAAGTCTGGTGTTGTAGCCGAAGTAACCATCTTTTTGCTCCCGCAGAATAAACTGAGCTAATCTGGTTGGCAGCTGTTCATAGTGAATGAAATTTTTCCTGATATGCTCTGCCAGATACAAGCAGGCGTAGTTGAGAAACTTTGTATCTTGGTGAAGCGCCGCCCCGTATAGATCCACGGAAAGACTCAGACACAGGCAGGGAGTCAGCGCTTCAATGGTGTTAATGGCGGGCTTATTCCAAAGAGCGGAAGTAAGTCCTAAAATGTTAGGACTCTGATACTGCAGCTCGCAGTGCAGTTTTCCTCTTTTAGAAACGCTGGAGGCTATGAGTGCCCCATCCGCCAACAGCTGGATCTCCGGATAGACCTCACCGCTGTGGCACAGGGTTTCTCCTGCCTCACAACGCAGCAGGACAGAGCATTTCTCCAGATCAAGCGAGAAATGCTCTTGAAAATGGTGTTTTTCTATCAGTGCGCGTTTCAGCGCAGGATCGTTCAACTGGATCATAGCAAACATTCCTTTAGAAGGTGCGAAAGTAATCGTTTTCTTCTTGTGCAGCCATATTTCTTAGTAATAGTAAAGATAACATAGGTTTATAAAAAAGTAAAGGGATGACAAAACATTATCTTTGGAGAAACAAAAATAGGACATTTGTCCTTGAGAAAAAAACAAATTTTGGGAAGTCCTTTTGTTTGCACGGCCGCATCAAAAATTCCTGGGAAACCGCAAAAAAGTTCGGCGAAAAAACATGACATATGTCATTTATTTTTAGCCGTCAAAGAACTATGATAGCAAAAATTAATTTTAAGTTTAGTGTTGCAAAGCAGTAAAGTGTTAAAGCGTTTGAAATCTCAAGCGCGAGGCTGAAATGCATTGATTCCGTTTAGAAGTGGAAATGCACAGAGGAAAGGTGGGTATCAACAATGTCAACACAGGTACAATTCAAGGATTACAGCATGGGTTTTAAGGACGATGACGGAAAGGTCTACAACCTGATCGACCATCTGAATATGCAGTTGGACGAAGGAAAGGCTTTGGGAATCGTAGGCGAATCCGGCTGCGGCAAAAGCATGACCAGCCTTTCTCTGATGCGGCTTCTGCCGGCTGCGGCCTCTGTACAGGGAGGAGAGATCCTGCTCAATGGAGAGGATCTGCTGAAAAAGTCTGAGCCGGAGATGGAAAAGATCCGGGGAAAGCAGATCGCAATGATCTTTCAGGAGCCAATGACAGCGCTGAATCCAGTCATGACAATCGGCAAGCAGATTGGCGAATGTCTGAAGCTGCACCATCCGGAAATGAAGGAAGATGAGATTCGGAAACAGGTCTGTGAGGCGCTGAATGATGTGGGCATTGCCAATCCAGAGACCCGGATCGATCAATATCCGCATGAATTTTCCGGCGGTATGCGCCAGCGGGATCGCCATGGCCATTATCAACCATCCCGCCATACTGATTGCCGACGAACCGACCACCGCATTGGATGTAACGATCCAGGCGCAGATCCTGGATATCATGCGCCGCCTGAAGGGATCCTCCGGCAGTCTGATGCTGATTACGCACAATCTGGGGATCGTGGCAGAGATCTGCGAGGAGGTGGTAGTGATGTATGCGGGCCGTGCCATTGAGCGTGGCACACTGAAAGCGATTTTCGACAACCCACTGCATCCCTACACCCAGGGACTGATGGCCTCCGTACCTACTATGCGCAGTGAAAAGAAGCCGCTCTACACCATACCCGGCACTGTGCCTACTGTGTATGATTTTAAGGAGGGGTGTCGGTTTGCGGATCGCTGCCAGCACTGCACGGAGGAGTGCCGCACCAAAATTCCACCGGTAAAGCGGGTGGGAGAAGACCATATCGTTCAATGCTGGATGAACTTTGAAGGGGAGGAACCGTACCATGAGTGAAAAAAAGGAAACCCCCATTTTGAAAGCAGAACATCTGACTAAGATGTTCCCTGTGAAAAAGCGAAAGCTGATTGAAAAACAGAAATACGTACACGCCGCAGAGGATGTCAGTTTCGAAGTCTATCCCGGCGAGGTGCTGGGAATCGTGGGAGAATCCGGTTCCGGCAAGTCCACGTTGGCCCGAACGATCCTTGCGCTGACGCCCTCCACCTCCGGGCAGGTGTTTTATCAGGGAGAGGACATTACGGACTTCAAAGTATCTGCCGGCGAAAAGCGTCGCCTGCGCAGCGAAATACAGATGATCTTTCAGGATCCCTACGCCAGCCTGAACCCAAAAATCAAGATCGGCAATGCGATCGCCGAGCCAATGCTGCTTCACGGTCAGGCATCCAGTTATGCTGAGGCAAAGGAAAAAATCCAGCACCTGCTGGAAGTCGTGGGGCTGCAGCCTGCGGTGTTCGACCGATATCCCCATGAGTTCTCAGGCGGTCAGCGGCAGCGTATCGGCATCGTCCGGGCCTTGGCGGTGAATCCAAAGCTGATTTTTTGCGATGAGTCCGTTTCCGCACTGGATGTTTCCGTACAGGCGCAGATTTTGAACCTGTTTCAAAGTCTGAAGGAGCAGTTTCATCTGACTTATGTGTTCATTGGCCACGATTTGGCTGTGGTTCGCTATATCAGCGACCGGGTCATGGTGATGTACTTGGGCAAGGTCATGGAGATCGCCCCGTACAGTGAACTGACGGGAGACAATATCCACCCATATACCCGGGCTCTGCTTTCCGCTGTACCGGAGCCCAGCATTGCGCTCCACAAGGAGCGGATCCTGCTGGAGGGAGATATTCCCAGCGCGGTAGATCCTCCGGCAGGCTGCCGATTCTGCCAACGCTGCTTCATGGCAAAGCCTATTTGTTTCGAGCAGGAGCCGGACATGAAAACGGTGGGGCCTGATCACTGCGTGCGCTGTCACTTTGCAAAGGAGGGTTGATCGATGGTTCGTTATCTTCTGAAACGTCTCGGGCGGGGTATTCTGACGATCCTGCTCTCCGTGACGCTGGTATTCTTTATTGTCCGCGCTATGCCCTCCAATCCCGTAGATCTGATGGTCAGTCCCCAGATGTCCGAGGAGGCGCAGCAGGCGCTGATCGAGGAGTTCGGCCTGGACCAGTCGAAGCTGACCCAGTACGGCCTCTATATGAAGGAATTGCTTCATGGCAACCTGGGAAGCAGCTTTGCCAAGCGAATTCCGGTTTCCCAGTATATTGCGGAAAAGCTGCCTTGGACGCTGCTGCTTTTGGCGGCAGTCATGCTGATCGTCATTCTGGTTGGCATCAGCGTGGGCTTGTACGCGGCAGCCCACAAAGGAAAAATTTCGGACCGGGTCATCAGCGTGCTGGTGACGATGGGAATATCTGTGTTCATTCCATTTATGGCGTTCCTACTGTTGTACCTTTTTTCCTTTAAGCTGAAGCTGCTGCCTACCGGCGGCGCGTATACGCCGCCCAAGGGCACCGGCTGGTCTTATTACGGCGACGTTGCCAAGCATCTTATCCTTCCCGCCATCGCCCTGTCCATCACCAACCTTGCCAATGCGGTGCTGTATACCCGCAACAGCATGATCGATGTGCTGCATGAGGACTATATTCGCACCGCTTACGCCAAGGGAAATAACAAGGGGCGTGTACTTCGTGTCCATGCGCTGAAAAACGCACTGATCCCCACTGTGACGGTCATCGGTATGCAGATCGGATTCATGGTAGGCGGCGCCACGGTAACGGAAACGGTATTCTCTTGGCCGGGCATCGGTCGGATGGTCTATGACGCTGTGAATGCACTGGATTACCCGGTGCTTCAGGGTGCGTTCCTTGTGATGGCGGTAGCCGTGGTAATCATGAGCTTTCTCACTGACCTTGTGGTCGCTTGGCTGGATCCCCGAATCAAGCTAGGAGGTTGATTATGAAAGAACGAAAAGGCTTCCTCTATTATTTTGTACGTAATCGCAACGGTATGATCGGTATGATCGGCGTCTTGCTGATTCTGCTGATCGGTCTGGTGGGGCCGATGCTGATCGCCAAACCAGATGGCTATACGCAGGATATTCTTCAGGCTCCCAGCGCTCTGCACTGGCTGGGGACCGACAACATTGGTCTGGATATTTTTGCAGAACTGGTCTGGGGTGCTCGCACGTCGCTGTACGTTTCCGTTATGGCTATGCTCATTGCCGGCGTGATCGGCATACCGGTGGGCCTGCTGTGCGGCTATAACACCGGCTGGCTCCGGGAAGTGATCGACGGCTTCATTGACATTTTTATGACGCTGCCCATGCTGCCGCTGATGATTATTATTGCGGCGGTAATGGGAACCTCTATTACCAACGTGGCGATCATCTTAGGTATATTCTCCTGGCCGCAGTTGGCCCGTGTAACGAAGAACAGCACCATGAAGATCCGGGAAATGCAGTATATTGAGGCCTGCACCTGTCTGGGACTCTCCAAGCCCCGGATCCTCTTCAAACACATACTCATCAACGCTACCGGCCCGGTGTTCGTCAATATGACACTGGTGATGGCCTCCGCCGTGTTGACGGAAGCCAGCCTGAGCTTTCTTGGCTTGGGTGATCCGACCACTTGGAGCTGGGGGACCATGCTCAAGCGGGCGTGGGGGCAGAACGCCGTGATCAGCTCCCCCAATCCCTGGTGGTGGTGGCTGCTGCCCAGCTTGTGCATCGTCGTGTATGTGGTTTGCTTCAATTTGCTGGGTACGGCCATCAATGACAGTCTCAGCCCTAAATCCAGAGAGTGACTAGAAAGGAGTAGAAACGTATGTATGATTATCTGATTAAAAACGGCTTGGTAGTGGACGGCTCCGGAAAGCCTGCTGTTAAAGCGGATGTTGCGGTAAAGGGTGACAAGGTTGCCCGTATTGCCCCTGATATTCAGGAGCCTGCTGCCGAGGTATACGATGCCGCCGGCAAATACGTGATTCCCGGCCTTATCGACCCCCACGTTCACGAGGAATGGTATTGCTTTGACGATGGGCGCTATGAGTCCTATATCCGTCAGGGCGTGACCACGCTGGTGAACGGCAATTGCAGCCACAGCATTACACCCGGACATAAAAAGGAAGTATTGGACTATTATCTGGGAAACGGCCTTGTGGGACTGAAGCAGTATCAGCGCTATCTGCGGGACTGGCCCGACTGGCATGATTTTGAGGGGTATGCTCAGGCCGTGGAACAGGTGGGAACCAACTGCAACTTTGTCACCCTGTTGGGCCACGGCAGTATCCGCCAGTATGTGATGCATGGTGCCTATAACCGGGCGCCGGACGAACTGGAGCAGGCACAAATCGAAAATATCATCCGCCACAACATGGATCAGGGCGCCTGGGGTATTTCCTTCGGTCTGGACTATGTCCCCAGCCGGTATGCCTCTATGGAGGAACTGTGCAATGTAGTCAGTCAGATCAAACGATATGACGCAGTTTCCGCAGCCCATCTCCGCCACCAGATCGGTATTCCCGAGTCTACTGCGGAATTCTGCGAGGTGGGCCGCCGCACCGGTGCCAAGATCCAGATCTCCCATCTGGCTTCCGCTGTGCCCGAAGCATATGACATTGCTCTGAAAGCCATCGAAGAAGACGGCGTTCGCGCCCGGATCGATGTGATTCCCAGCAGTGTGGGACACTGCACCGGCAAGGAGCGGATGCTGCTGTTCACCATGGCCCTCAGTGACGAGCTGTTCAGTCAGGGCATTGAGGGTGTTAAGAGGGCGCTGCATACGCCTGAGGGCCGGGCAATGATCAAGAAGGACAACTATACCTTTGCCGGTCCTAAGGACAAGGTCTATATCGTCAACTCCGATGATCCCCATCTGGAAAACCGATCTGTCCGGGATATTGCGCAGGAGCGGGGCATCGACGAGGATGAGTGCATGCTGGATCTGCTGGGGGATGAGAAGAACTATGTGTTCTGGCTCAACGCACCCGCCGCCAATGTGCCCAGCAACTTCATCGACCACTGTGAATCCATCGTGAAGAATCCCTATGTTTCCGTAGGCAGCGACACCATCATGGGAGATCCCGCGGATCCTTACGATTGGTACGAGATCCGACGCCGGGGCGGGTTCGCCATCTTCGCCCAGATGTATGTGGGCAAGGGCGTTCCCTATGAAGAGGTTGTCCGCAGAAATACCAGCATGGTGGCCGATCACTTCGGCATCTATAAGCGGGGCCGCCTGGTGGAAGGCAATTACGCCGATATCGCCGTGATCGATCTGCCCAACTACCGGTATCCGGAGATGGATCAGATGCAGTACAAAACACCGCAGATGAATGCCACCGGCTGCGATCTGGTGCTATGCAACGGCAAGGTCGAACTGAAAGACGGTGACCTGCTGAGAACCTACGCAGGTCGTGTCCTTCGGAAAAATGCCCAGGGCTGAGTGTCAGCCCAATCAATTTCAAACGTTGCAGTGAAGCTGTGATGAAATATTACTGGAGGTAACAATATGAAAAAATTTCTTGCACTCGTGCTGTCTCTCTGCCTGGTGCTTTCCCTGGCAGCCTGCGGCGGAAAGACGGCGGATGATGACACTGCCGAAGGTTCCAAGACCGGCGGCACCATACAGGTGGGCCTGAACAGTGCTCCCGTGAGCATGAATATCTGGTGCCAGAATGACCTGAATTCTGCAACCATCATGAATCTGGTCTGCCCCAACCTCGTTGCCATTGATGATGACGGCAACAAGTATGACTATTTGACTGAGTCCTCCGAGTCCAACGAGGACTGCACCGTCTGGACCATCAAGCTGAAGGAACTCT
>OIAN01000396.1_pt1 | contig 14990 bp, 16 predicted proteins | sample 1580761 | NCBI WGS metagenome assembly OIAN01 (sample SAMEA3882511, study PRJEB24775) | human gut metagenome | biome: human-associated habitat; feature: intestine environment; material: feces | place: Netherlands | collected 2009/2010 | reverse complement strand
CTTCCAAATCTGCAACCGTCAGGTCCGCCCCGGACAGCAGTGAGGCTGCTCCCAGAATCATCCTGGAAAAGTCATATGATCCGTCTGCTCCCCGGGCGCTGTCCAAAAGGGCCTGGGTGACATTGACGTCGCCCGCTGCGGCAATGGTCAGGGTATCTCCTTCCCCTGCCACGGTGGTGGTGGGGGTTGTGGAATCGGCAGATTCCCTTCCCCGATCCTGAACATACCGAAAACAGGCAAAGATCAACGCCCCTGTAAGCAGCATTGTCCCACACGCAAGCCATGGAAACCGTCGCCGTCTTCGCGGCCGCCGGTGGGTGACAGGCGACGTCCGGGGCGCAGACGCTTCCGGCTTGTCCAGTATATCGGTAATTTCTTTTAAAAAATCCTCATCATGGGGATCTGACATGACGTTACCTCCGCATTGTGAAGTTAAGCCCAGTGGGCAAAGCTTATTTTACTATATTCTCCCTGCATACACAAGGGAATCTCGCAGAAAAAAAGAAATCTGCGCAGAAACAGGCGGCGATTCCTATGGTACAATTTTCTCTACTATCTTCCGAAACCATGTCCCCAGGGGAATTCTTTTTTATAATGTGTCTATGCTAAAACCCGCTTGTATTTTTCGCCGTTCTGTGGTATAATTTAGAGTGAGAATTTGTGCTAAATCCGTTAAAATTACCGGTTTTCCGGTCTGCGCGCCACTTTTAGAGAGAGGAGCTGTGTGAATGTATTCATCGGCCTATGTCTGGGCAAAAATTTTGAATCACATGGAAAACCGCCTGACACCCGCTGTGGTCTCCACTTGGTTTGACGATGCGGAGGTGGTGGAGCTCAATGACGAGCAGCTGATTCTTTATACTGCCTCGCCCTTCCGCAAGGAAATCATCCAACGCCGCTGCACCGAGTATATCAAGGACGCCATGAAGGAAATTTTCAATACAGAAATCACCCTGGTGGTCTTTGGTCCTGAGGAGCTGGCGGAATATAAGGCCAGGGGGAAGGCCAATACCGTCATGGATTTCAATCCCCAATTCACCTTCGAAAATTTCGTGGTTGGCTCCTCCAACCGGTTTGCCCGCAGCGCCGCCATCGCCGTGGCCAACAATCCCGGCCAGGTTTACAATCCTCTTTTTATTTATGGACCTGCGGGAATTGGAAAGACCCATCTGCTCTATGCCATTGCCAATGAGCTTCGCCGCCAGCACCCGGACTTTAAAATCGTTTACATCAAGGGCGACCAATTTACCAATGAGCTAATCGCCGCCCTGCAAAGCGGAAAAAACGTGGAATTCCGTAGCAAATACCGGGAAGCAGACCTGTTCCTGATTGACGACATCCAATTCATCGCCGGAAAAGACAGCACCCAGGAGGAATTTTTCCATACCTTCAATAAGCTCTACGAGGAGCATAAGCAAATCGTCATGACCTCCGACCGGAAGCCCAGCGATATGCTGACCCTGGAGGATCGGCTGAAAACCCGTTTTGAATGGGGTCTTCTGGCTGATATTCAACCTCCGGATTATGAAACCCGTATGGCCATTCTCAAAAACAAGGCCATCTCTCTGGGTCTGGATTTGGGAGACGACGTCTGCAATTACATCGAACAACATCACCAATAACGTCCGGCAAATTGAAGGCACCGTAAAAAAAATCCTGGCTTACCGGGATTTGAACGACATGCCTCTGGATCTGCCCAATGTTTCCCGGGCCATCAACGATATGTTCAAGGTGGAGGGAAACGCCGTTCCCACCCCGGCCCTCATCATCAGCCAGGTTAGCCGGTTCTATTCCATTGACGAATCCATCCTGCGCGGCACCCTCAAAAATAAAGGCACGGCAGAGGCACGGCAGGTTGCCATGTATCTGATCCGCCAGTTGACCAATCTCTCCCTCCCGGAAATCGGACGGGAATTTGGAAGAGATCACTCCACCGTCATTCACTCCATCCGCAAGGTGGAAATGAGCCTGAAGGACCCCTCTTCCCCCCTGCAATCCGCTGTCCGGGATATCACATCCAACATCAACTCCTCTCTTTGAGCCCCATGCGGGCATTTTTCTGCCCCTAATTTTTTTCCACATATCCACGTGGAAAAGCAAAAATCTTCCTGTGGATAAATCTGCCGAAACAGGTTGGATTGTCACCCTGTGGACAAGCACCCAATTTTCCACACCGGCCTGTGGATTGGCAAGCCCCGTTCTGCGGGGGCTTACGCTGGTTTTCCACATAAAATTCCCCTACTGCTGCTACTGCTACATTTTAACCTCTCTGTTTATAAAAACGGGAGAATTTCTCAACGAAGGAGAACTGCATATGAGGTTTACCTGTGAAAAAAGTACCCTGGTTTCCGCCATCTCTGTGGCGAGCCGTACGGTAGCGCAAAAAAGCACACTTCCGGCCATTGAAGGTATCTATTGCCAGGCCAGTCTGGACCTCCAGCTGACAGGCTACAATCTGGAAACTGCCATCACGGTTTCTGCACAGGCAGATATTCAGGAGCAGGGCGCTTGCATACTCCCTGCCAGACTATTGTTCGATATCATCCGCCGTCTGCCGGAGGGCCCCGTTTCTGTTCGGGTAGACGATCATTACAAGGTCAACATCCGGGCCGGCTTCTCTAATTTCAACATTTCTGCTTCCAATGCAGAGGATTATCCGGAGCTTCCCGATGTAGAAAGCCGCAATGGCGTCTCCATACCCCAGAGCGCTCTGCGGGAGATGATTTCCGGTACTATTTTCGCTGTCTCCGAAAATCAAAGCCGCCCCATCCACACAGGATGTCTGTTTGAGGTGGACGAAACCACCATTTCTGTGGTGGCGGTAGACGGCTACCGGCTGGCCCGCCGGACCTATCATCTCAAAGAACCCACGGGAAGGACTATGCAGTTTGTGGTACCTGCCGCTGCTTTAAAGGAAGTGGAAAAAATTCTGGGTGAGGAGGATACGGTTACCTTCACCCTGGGTCCCAAGCACATTCTGTTTGAAATGGGAAATGCGACCCTCATTTGCCGGCTTTTAGAAGGGGATTTCCTGGACTGGCGGCGGGTGGTCCCTACAGATTGTCCCGTGAAGCTCACAGCCAATGTGGATGATTTGGCCGTTACCATCGACCGGGTGGGACTCATTGTGACGGAAAAACTAAAAAGCCCGGTGCGCTGTCTATTTGGGGACAATGTGGCCACCTTCCGCACCACCACAGCCATTGGCGCGGCGGAGGACCAATGCGCCATTGCCGGAAACGGAGAGGAGCTGGAAATTGGGTTCAACTGCCGCTATCTGGCGGACGCCTTGCGGGCCATACCCAGCCAAGAGGTCTGCCTGGAGCTCAAGAATGGCCTCAGTCCCATTGTCTTTACGCCGGTGCGGGAAGAGGATGACTTTGCATACATGGTCCTGCCGGTACGCCTGCGCGCCAACTGAGGAGGAAAACGCTTTGAAAGTAATTGTCAAACGGAAAGAACCCCAGTCCAAACAGGTTCCCATTTCCACAGAATTCATTCGTCTGGAGGCCCTGTTGAAGCTGGCCGATGCCGTGCCCTCAGGGGGTATGGCAAAGAACCTCATCCAGGACGGACAGGTCCTGGTAAATGGAGAGGTCTGCACCATGCGGGGAAAAAAGCTAAGGCCCGGGGATACCGCCTCCTGCCTGGGCGCCACCTATGCGGTAACAGTCCATGAAGCTTGACCGGCTGGCACTTCGAAATTTCCGGAACTATGAGAGACTGGAAAGCAGTTTTTCTCCCGGCGTCAATTTGATTGTGGGAGATAACGCCCAGGGAAAAACCAATCTTCTGGAAGCGGTCTTCTATTTATCCACAGGCCGGTCCTTTCGAACCCGGCGGGAAATGGAGCTCATTCGGTTTGGAAGCGAATTTGCAGACCTGGAGGGGGATGTGACCGGGCAAGCCCGGCAGCAGAGCCTGCGGGCTCTTCTCTTCGCCAGCCGGAAGCCCCGGCAGCTGTTTCTGAATGGTGTTAAAAAAAGGTCCCACGGGGAAATGAGCGGCATTCTCACCACAGTACTGTTCTGCCCTGAGGATCTTCTGGTTCTGAAGGCCGGGGCAGCTGCCCGCCGCCGCTTTTTGGACCAGGCTCTGTGCCAACTGCGGCCCAGATATGAGGCCGCCCTCACAGAGTACAACCGGATTTTGGAGCAAAAAAGCAAAATTTTGCGGGACCGGTTTGAAAATCCATCTCTTTTGCAAGTGCTGCCGGAATATTCCCACCGCTTGTGCCAGGTTGGGGCCATTCTGATTTCTTACCGGGCCAGGTTTTTAAAGAGCCTGGAAGAAGAGGCCACCCGGTTTCACCGGGAGTTTTCCGGGGGAAAAGAGACCCTGGAAATCCCCTACCGCACGGTCTCCACTGTGGAAGACCCTTTCGCCCCCCTGCAGGCCCTGGAACAGGCTCTTTTTGCCCACCTGGATTCGCACCACGGGGCGGAATTGGAGTCAGCACAGTGCCTCACCGGGCCTCACAAGGACGATTTTGACGCGTCCCTGGATGGTCTCAGTCTGAAAAGCTACGGATCCCAGGGGCAGACCCGTACTGCTGCCATCAGCCTAAAGCTGGCCCAGCGGGAGCTGGCCCGGCGGGACACTGGTGAGGAGCCGGTTCTCCTCTTGGATGACGTGTTGTCCGAGCTGGACCCGGGAAGGCAGGACTTTGTTCTGAACCAGATCCGGTCCGGACAGGTTTTCATCACCTGCTGCGAAAAGGACCGTCTTACCAAATTGGGACAGGTCCTGCAGATTCAAGCAGGAAATTTGATTTTATAAACTTACCAAAGGAGGTTCGCTCATGTCCGACGAGCTGAACAATACAAGAGTCGAAACGGAATATGACGCTGCCCAAATCCAGGTGTTGGAAGGGCTGGAAGCGGTCCGGAAACGGCCCGGCATGTATATCGGCTCCACCTCCGTCTCCGGTTTGCACCATCTGGTCTATGAGATCGTGGACAATGCCATTGACGAAGCTCTGGCCGGGTACTGCAAGCATATTTCCGTCACCATCAATCCAGGAGAGTCCATCACCGTCACCGACGACGGACGGGGCATTCCCGTGGATATTCAACCGCAGACTGGCCGCCCGGCCTTGGAGGTGGTCTATACTGTCCTGCATGCCGGAGGAAAATTTGGCGGCGGCGGCTATAAGGTCTCCGGCGGCCTCCATGGCGTGGGCGCTTCGGTGGTCAATGCCCTGTCTGTTTGGTTGACAGTGCGGGTCCACAAAAACGGTCAAATCTATGAAATGAAGTTCTCCAGGGGGAATATCACCCAGGAGATGCGAATTGTGGGCAGCACCGACCACACCGGCACAGAGGTCACCTTCCAGCCGGACCCAGAGATTTTTGATACGGTCATTTATGATTATGAGACGCTCCACACCCGGATGCGAGAGGAGGCATTTTTAAATGCCGGCCTGTCCATCACCATCCGGGACGCCAGAGAGGAAGGCGGACCTCAGGATACCATGTGCTATGAGGGGGGCATCCGGGAGTTTGCCATGTGGTGCAACCGGAATAAAACCCCCTTACACGGCGACGTCGTCTACATGAGCGGAATCAAGGGAGACGCCTCGGCAGAAGTGGCCATTCAATACAATGACGGCTTTTCTGAGTTTATCCTGTCCTTTGCCAATGACGTGCATACGCCGGAGGGTGGTATGCATGAAACCGGCTTCAAGGCGGCGCTCACCCGGGCCATCAATGCATATGGCATCAAAACCGGGGCCATCAAGGGAGATGACCGGGTCCAGGGAGAGGACTGCCGGGAGGGCATCACCGCCATCATCTCCGTAAAGCTCACAGACGCTCAGTTTGAGGGACAGACCAAGGCAAAGCTGGGAAATGCTTATATCCGGACCTTGGTGGATTCCGTTGTAACGGATCAGCTCACCACCTATTTTGAGGAGCATCCCCAAACGGCCCGGGCCATTCTGGACAAGGCCATGACCGCCAACCGGGCCAGAGCTGCAGCACAAAAGGCCAGGGATTCCATCCGTCGGAAAACCGCCCTGGGGGGCGCCGCCATGCCGGATAAGCTGCGGGACTGCAACGAGTCTGACCCATCCCTTACGGAAATCTATATCGTGGAGGGCGACTCCGCAGGGGGCTCCGCCACTCAGGGTCGGGATTCCCGATTCCAGGCTATTTTGCCCCTTTGGGGTAAAATGCTGAACGTGGAAAAGGCCAGGGAGGACAAGGTCATTGGAAATGATAAGCTACAGCCGGTGATTACAGCTTTGGGGGCTGGAATTGGAGTGGAGTTTGACCTGACCAAGCTTCGGTATCACAAGGTGGTAATCATGGCCGATGCCGATGTGGACGGGTCTCACATCCGGACTTTGCTGCTCACCTTTTTCTTCCGTTTTATGCGGCCCCTCATTGAGCATGGCTATGTCTACGCTGCCATGCCGCCTCTGTATAAGCTGGTTCGGGGCAAGATTACCCGGTATGCCTTTTCCGATGAGGAGCGGGACCGGATCTCTTCGGAAATGCGGAAGGACAATCCCAATGCCAAGGTGGATATCAGCCGGAACAAGGGCCTGGGTGAAATGGACCCCCACGAATTGTGGGAGACCACCATGGACCCGGAAAAGCGGACCCTGAAGCGGATTGAGCTGCAGGACGCCGTCCGGGCCGATGAGATTTTTACTTTGCTGATGGGTGAAAAGGTGGAGCCCCGAAAGGAATACATTGAACAGAATGCCCGGCATGTGGCAAATCTGGACTACTAAGGAGGTTGCAGCTTGGCACAGCATAAAAAGGATTACAAACCGGAAGACATTATGTTTCCAAATCAGGCCATCATTACCTCCGAACTGGTAGGAGAGATGAAGCAAAGCTACATGGAGTATGCCATGTCCGTCATTGTCGGCCGGGCCCTTCCGGATGTGAGAGACGGCTTGAAGCCGGTACATCGCCGGATTCTGTACGCCATGTATGAGGATAACCTGACCTCAGACCGGCCCTTCCGAAAGTCTGCCACTTGTGTGGGCGATGTATTGGGCCGGTATCATCCCCATGGTGACCAATCGGTCTATGACGCTCTGGTGCGCTTGGCCCAGGACTTTTCCATGCGGTATATGCTGGTGGACGGTCACGGCAATTTCGGCTCTGTGGACGGCGATCCGCCTGCTGCATACCGGTATACGGAGGCCCGGCTCTCCAGGATCTCCAATGAGATGCTCCGGGACATTGAAAAGGACACGGTTAACTGGGACCCCAACTTTGATGAGACCAGAAAAGAACCCCGTGTTCTGCCCAGCCGCTTTCCCAATCTGCTGGTCAATGGCTCATCCGGCATTGCCGTCGGTATGGCCACCAACATTCCGCCCCACAATCTGACAGAGGTCATCAATGCCTGCATTTGCATTTTGGATGATCCGGAGTGTACCCTTGGGGATTTGATGGAGCACATCACAGGGCCGGACTTTCCCACCAAGGCCATTATTTTGGGCCGGGCCGGGATCCGGTCTGCCTATGCCACAGGCAAGGGACGCCTGACCCTTCGGGCCCGTACCCATTTTGAGGAATTTGGCCAGAACCGGACCCGGATCATTGTGACGGAGATCCCCTATCAGGTCAACAAACGAATGCTCATCAAGAATATGGCCGACCAGGTAAATGAAAAGCGGCTGGACGGGATTTCTGACATCCGGGATGAATCGGACCGCACCGGTATGCGGATTGTGGTGGAGCTGAAGCGGGATGCCAATGCCCAGGTGGTGTTGAACCGCCTCTTTGCCCAGACTCAGCTGCAGACCACCTTTGCCATCAATATGCTGGCCCTGGTGAAGGACCAGTCTCAGCCAAAGATCCTCTCTCTGCGGGAAATTCTGGATGAATACTTAAGCTTCCAGGAGGAAATTATCCTGCGCCGTACCCGGTACGACCTGAGAAAGGCTCAGGAACGGGCCCACCTTCTGGAGGGTCTCATCATTGCACAGGAAAACATTGACGAGGTCATTCGCATCATCCGTACCTCCTACGACAATGCCAAGGAAAATCTGATGAGCCGGTTTGGCCTTTCCGAGGTCCAGGCTCAGGCCATTTTGGACATGCAGCTGAAGCGGCTCCAGGGACTGGAGCGGGACAAACTCCTGGCAGAGTACAAGGAAATCCAGGAGAAAATCGCCTATTATCAGCGAATTTTAGAAGATATTCATCTGGTCAAGAGCATTTTGAAGGAAGAGCTCACAGCCATCCGGGATAAGTTTGGCGACAGCCGGAAGACGGAGATCCAAGACGTGGAAGAGGAAATCGATGTAGAGGACCTCATTGAAGAAGAGGACTGCTGCTATACCCTCTCCAGTCAGGGCTACATCAAGCGGATGCCCGTGGACACCTACCGGAGCCAGCGCCGGGGTGGCCGGGGAATCAACGGCCAGAATTTGAAGGAAGAGGACTATGTGAAGAGCATTTTTGTGGCCTCTACCCATGATTATGTGCTGTTCTTCACGGATACCGGACGGGTTCACAAGAAGAAGGGATACCTCATTCCCGAAGCCTCCCGTACAGCCCGAGGTACGGCCATTGTAAATGTACTTCCTCTGGAGCCGGGAGAAAAGGTGACGGCCATGCTCCTGACCCGGGAGTTCAGCGAAAATGAATATCTCATGATGGTAACGAAAAATGGCACGGTGAAGCGTCTGGCGCTCCAGGCAGTCAATACCAACAGGAAGGCCGGCATCCGGGCTTTGACTCTGGATGAGGGAGATCATTTGATCTCTGTCATGAAGACCAGTGGAAATGACCGGATCATTTTGGCAACGGCTCAGGGAATGGCCATTTGCTTCAGCGAGACTGACGTACGATCCATGGGACGGGATGCCGCAGGCGTCAAAGGCATTACCCTGGCGCCGGGTGACTATGTTGTGGGGGCGGAAAAGGCGGAGGAAGATAAGAGCCTTCTTACCGTCACCGCAAATGGCTACGGAAAGCGAACCGACATCGTAGAGTATCTCCGCCTGTCAGAGGATGGAACCCGTTATCCCCAGAATCGGGGCGGAAAAGGCTTGAAGAATTACAACATCACAGCCAAGACCGGACCTGTAGTGGCCTGCCGTGTGGTGGGAGACGGTGAGGATGTGATACTCATTGAGTCTGGCGGTGTGATCATTCGAATGCCTGCTTCGGATATCAATGTATATAAGCGGGACACACAAGGTGTGATTCTCATGCGCGTGGAGGGAGACAGCCAGGTCATCGGTGTGGAAAAAGTGGACAACCAGGAGGAGACTCCATGACAGAACGGGAAAAAATGTTATCCGGGCTACTGTACGACCCAAGTGACCCGGAGCTAAGCCGCCAGCGAGATGTGGCGCGGAATATGGCAGCAGCCTTTAACCGGACCACAGAAGAGGAGAAATTAAAACGGCAGGAGATTTTGAAGGCGCTTTTGGGCTCGATGGGTGAGTGGACAGAGTTGTACCCCAGCGTACAGTTCGACTATGGCTGCAACACCTACTTGGGAAGCCGGTGTTATGTGAATTTCAATGCTACATTTCTGGACTGTGCCGAAATCCGATTGGGGGACGATGTGTTTGTGGGTCCCAATGTATCCTTCCTCACCCCCATCCATCCCCTGCTGGCCCGGGAACGGATCCTGCGGTTTACATCAGAGGGACGTCCCTATACCAAAGAGGCCTGCAAGCCTATTTCGGTAGGAGACCGGGTCTGGATCGGTGGAAACGCCGTCATTCTCCCCGGTGTAACCATTGGATCCGATACCGTCATTGGCGCGGGCAGCGTGGTGACGAGAGACATCCCTGCCGGAGTGCTCGCCGTGGGAAATCCCTGCCGGGTTCTGCGGGAAATCTCAGAGAGGGATAAAATGGAATAAGAAAACCGGGGTTATCTCAAAACAAACTTTGAGGTAACCCCGGTTTTTGGGTGCCATAGCTTTTTTTACCGTACGTACTCAATGATTACCCGGCGGTTGGGTTCTGTGCCGGTGGAGTAGGTGGTAATGTTGTCCATTTCCTGTAAGGCAGCGTGGATTACATGGCGCTCGTATGCGTTCATAGGTTCCAGCGTCGTCCGGCGGCGCTGCTTCAGAACCTGTTGCGCCTTCTTCCGGGCATAGCGGCGGAGAGATTCCTCCCGCTTCACCCGGTAGTCCTCTGCGTCCACGCTGATGCGCACCCGCCCCTCGCAATTGCGGTTGACGGCATAGTTGGTCAGATGTTGAATGGCGTCCAGGGTTTCACCCCGGCGGCCAATGAGCATACCCAGGTCCTTCCCAATGAGTTCCACCTGGTAAATTTCGCTTTCCTCATTTTTCCAGGCATGGGGGACAGCGGTGGAACCCATACGCTCCAAAAGACCCTTCAAGAAGGATTCAATTTTCTCCTCTATGCTGCCAGGGGCGGCGGGAGTAAATACCTTTTCAGGCTTAGGTTCCTGTTTTTTTTCTGCCTTTGGCTGCCGGGGCGCCCGTTCCGGACGGGGAGCGCGGGGAGCCGGCGCTTCCGCCTTGGGCTCCGCTGGCTTTTCCGGAGCAGACTTCGGTGTGGGGAGCTTGGGTGCAGCGGGTTTTGATCCTTCCTTGACGGGTTCCGGAGGAGCCGGTTTCTTGGGCTTGCTGCGGGAAGCGGCAGATAAAGCCGTTGTAGGAGCAGAGTCCGGCATTTCATAGGTGACCTCCACCTTACAAGGACGGGCGCCAAAGCCAAACACACCATTTTTTGCCCGTTCCAGCAGCTGAACGGAGACCTGTTCGATTTCCAAGCCCAGTTCCTTTAAGGCAGCCTGGACTGCGGAGTCAAAGTCCTTACCTGTAGCAATGAATTTTTTTTCCATAAGATTACTCCTCAGTGTCGTGCGACACACTGCGATAATGGTCGGCTCGATAGGCGCGGCCTTTTGCGTAGGGACGGTCCGGGTCGCCGGACAGGGGCAGGTCTTCCCCTGTTTCCTCTGCGTTTGCCCGTTTCATGGCAGCTTGCTGCTGTTCCTTTTGAAATTGCTGCTGCTTTTGCAGCTTCTTCTTACTGGTGTTTTCCATGATGCCGTCGGGATTTTCGGCACGGCGCAGAGCGCGAAGGCGCTCCCGTTCCGCTTCCTCGGCAGCCTTTTGCGCGGCCAGTCTCCGCTTGACCTCGTCCTCTGCGTCATAGATCTTCCGGTACCGGGCGGTTAGAATGGCGTCCTGGGCGATGCCAAAGAGACCCTGAACCAGCCAGTACAGGGACAGGGCAGCCGGGTAAGAATAGCCGATGAAGAGAGACATCAGGGGCATTACGATCATCATGGATTTATTTGTGGCATTGTTTGCCTTTGCAGCGCTTTCGTCCCGGTTTCCGTTCTGATCTGTGGTGACAGAGGCGTTCATCTTCTGACTGATCCACATAGACAGAATGTTAGACCCAGCAGACAACACCGGCAGGAGGAACAGACCAATGGAAGCCCAGTTGGTAGCCTCCCACTTCCAGAACTGCCAGCTGGGAATTTGGCCCAGGTTGACACCTAAAAACTGAAAATTCAGACTGGGCAGAGTGGTGTTGGCCAGCTCGGGAATGGCTTCCTGGATTTGTGCCGCAAACTCGGTGAGATGGGGCGCAGCGGACAGTTGGTCATAGTAGCTGTTGGAGAGAAACGCAGAGGGAAGGGCTTCTTTGATGATCTCGACAATTTTTGCAGCCTGGTCAGCGCTCAAGTGGAGCATATACACCAGAGGCTGCCGGATGACAGTATAAAGCGGGAAGAGCAACAGCAGCGGCAGCAGACTCCAGAGGCAGCCGCCCATCATGCTGACGCCTTCATCCTTATAAAGCTGTTGGATTTCTGCCTGAGCCTTTTGGGGATCATTTTCGTATTTCTTTTGAATGGCCTGGGTCAGGGGGGCAAAGCGGCTCATTTTCATCATGCTCTTTTTGCTCTTGGCGCTGGCAGGCAGCAAAATCAGCTTCACAAGCAGAGCAAACAGGATGAGGGCCATACCATAATTGGATGTGAACTGATAGAGAAAGTCCATCAGGTAACCAAAGGGCACCCGGATGAGATCAGCAATACTGAACGCTAGAATCATGTCATTCCTCCAAATTTAGGGAACGGGGTCGTAGATATCCCCCTTGTTAAAGGGGTTGCACCGGAGCAAACGCCACAGGGCCAACAGTCCGCCCCGCAGAGCGCCATACTTGGAAATGGCCTCTGCCGCGTACTGGGAGCAAGTGGGGATGAACCGGCAGCGGGGGGGAAATGCAGGGGAAACATGTTTTTGATACATGCGAATCAGCGCCAGAAGAAGCTGCTTCATGATGTTGCCTCAGTCAGGAGATCCAGCTTGTCCGCCAGGGCGAGGTAAGCCTTGGTGAGCTGGGAGAAGGATGCATACACTGCCTGACTCCTGGCCACCACCACAAGGTCATATCCCGGTTGAAACTGCGCCTCATGAAGCCGGTAAATTTCCCGCAGACGGCGGCGCACCCGGTTTCGTGTCACAGCTTTCCCCAGCTTTTTCCCGACGGTAATGCCCACCCGGTTTTCCTTCAGGTGGTTGGGCCTGGAGTAGAGAACCAGGTACCGGTTTGCTGCCTGATTCCCATTGCGGTACAGACGGCGAAAGATGTGATTGAGCTTCAAGGGTTTCGAGAATTCCATGTTGGTGTCCTTCCAAAGTGGCAGGCAGGGGGGTTCCTGCCGAAAAATCCCGGGCTTTACCAAGAGAAAGACCGGGTTTCGGAGCAGATGAGGCATCCAGAGCTGGATGAAACAAGGGGCGAATAGAAGATCCTTCCATTCACCCCGTATCAGCATCTTGGACGGCGTTATTCCGCATTCTCGGGCGCACAGGATCAGGCGGACAGGACCTTGCGGCCTTTGGCACGACGGCGAGAGAGGACCTTCCGGCCATTGGTGGTGGACATTCTCTGGCGGAAGCCATGCACTTTGGCTCTGTGACGCTTCTTGGGTTGATAGGTACGCAGCATTGGGATAACACCTCCTGTCAAGATTGATGCTCAACAGCCGTTTCCGGCCGTAGCGAGTCAAAAGAAAACAAGCCAATATTTCAGGCCATGCACAACACATTATAGCCGATTTCTGCCTACCGGTCAACACTTTTTTCTGATTTTTGTTTCTTTTTTATTTGCAAACGAAACAATTGTGGGAAGAAGAGTGGCAGGACGCTATATCTTGTGGAGGCCAGTTTCCATGGTGCAACCCCCATACCCGTGGCCGGGCGGCAATTTTTCGGCGATGGGAGAAATGTTACCGGCTATCATGGAGGGTTTCTCCCTTCTCATCCAGGAACTCCGGGAAATTTTCCTCCGTGTAAACCGGGATGCCCAGGGCCAGCAGAGCTTCTGCCGCAAGGCCGTTTCCGGGAATTAAGGTGTGAGAAAAGCTGCCGTCGTAGATGGCGCCGCATCCGCAGGCAGGGCTGCGGGATTTTAAAATGGCAGCCTTCACATCCAGAAGCCGGGCCAAGCGGGCAATTTCCCCAGCGCCCTTTTCATAAGCATGTGTGACATCCCCGCCGGATTGGGTCACGATGCGGCCATTTCTGCGCTCAGCCGGGGGACGCGGCGTAGGTAGCCCCCCCAACTGCTCAGGACAGAGAGGAATCAGGGTGTGATTCCGGGCCAATTCTAAAAGAGGTAAACACAGATTGTCCCCACCGCTATATTTACACGGCGAGCCCAGCAGACATGCGCTGACTAAAATTTTCATGGGGTAACCTCCAGCTCGCCGGTCAAAAACCGAACGAGTTCCTCCGGTTCCCGGAACATACGGTACATGGAAAGGACTTCTTTTTCTAAAAAACCCTCTTCCACGGCCCCTTCCAGAAGCTCCTCCAGAGCGTCAAAATATCCCCGGATGTTGAGAACGGCAATGGGCTTTTTATGAAGGCCCAGCTGCTTCAGGGTGAGAATTTCAAAAAACTCCTCCAGGGTGCCGATGCCACCAGGCGCCATGACAAAGCCATGGGAGAGATGCTCCATCATCTCCTTGCGCTGGCGCATGGTGTCGGTGAGGTGGAGCGTGGTGCAGCTGGAATACAGCACGCCCTCTTGGTTGAAGAAGCTGGGTGCAACCCCTAAAATTTGTCCCCCGGCCTGGGCAGCGCCCCGGGCGCAGGCCCCCATCACGCCGGTATTTCCACCGCCAAAGACCAGGCCGAAGCCGGCTTTCGCCAGGCAGTGGCCCAGCTGATGGGCTCCCTGGAGAAAGTCTGTATGGATTTGCTGACTGGCGGCGCCGTATACGCAAATGTTCATATGGAATGCTCCTCTCTGCACCATGGTTCCGGAAACGATGTGGGCGCGTCCGGGGGCGCAAGCTGTTTTTCCAACCAGACGACCCCGTGCCAGGTCCCCAGCTTATATCCACAGTTGGGAAAGAAGGCCCGGCGTACAAAGCCAATGGCTTCGTGAAATCCAATGGAAGCCTCATTGTCGGTGGTGACCAGGGCATACAGCGTCCGGTACCCTTGACGGCGGAGGATGTCCTCCAGAGCCTGGTACAGGGCCTTCCCCACGCCCCTTCCCCTGGCCTCCGGGGCCAGATAGACAGAGCTTTCCGCACACCAGCGGTAGGCGGCCCGCTCCCATGGCGCGCCGGCGTAGGCATAGCCCAGAACACGGCCCTGCTCCTCCCAGACCAGCCAGGGGAATTGGGCAATGTGTTGGGTGAAACGAAGGAAGAATTCTTCCGGTGTGGGGACCTGATATTCGAAGCTGACGGCGGTGCGCTCCACAAAGGGACGGTAAATTTCCTGCATTTCTGGCAAGTCTGCCGCCGTGGCAAGCCGGATGGACATAGGATCGCCTCCTAATAGAAACGAATGGAATGGGGCTATTATACCGGCGTGTTCCAAAGCCTGTCAATCGAAAATTTTCCCATTGGCCGGTCCTTTTCGCAAAAAAGCGCCCCTCTACACACGGGTAGAAAGGCGCCCCGAAAGAAGCAAACTGTCAATTGTGATGGATATTGCGAATTTGCCGAACATGGAGGGAACCGCATGGTGTTTCTGCCGGGCGGACA
>OIAN01000393.1_pt1 | contig 15211 bp, 7 predicted proteins | sample 1580761 | NCBI WGS metagenome assembly OIAN01 (sample SAMEA3882511, study PRJEB24775) | human gut metagenome | biome: human-associated habitat; feature: intestine environment; material: feces | place: Netherlands | collected 2009/2010 | reverse complement strand
CGAAAATCACAAGCGTAAAATATATGATGGAAAAGAAAAGTATTAGAAAGAGATAATTATACTTGCCAAAAGTGTAATAAAAAGGAACATTTAGCAGCACATCATATAGAAAATTATTCAGAAAAAGAAGAACTTAGAACGGATATAAATAACGGAATAACACTTTGTGTTGAATGTCATAAAGAATTTCATAAGGAATTTGGAAACAAAAATAATAATAAAAAACAAATTGATATATTTTTAAATAATAAACTAATACCGTGATAAATTAAGGAGTTAAAATGCCTTAATCATTGTAGAGCATAGGAACTGAACCTATGCTTTTTCTTATGGAAAAGTATAGAATATAATGTTCCCAAGAGCCCTTAACACGATTATATATAGGATAATCTGAAAACCTAACGTTAAACGAGGGTGAAAATATATGCCAAACTGAACTAGAATTGACTAGTTGATGAAAATGGAGGAAACTCCCAGAGGTGGATGTAGGAATTGACCTACTATTAATAGATAAAAAGCTCCACGTTAATAACAAATGGATTACTTAACAGCATTTGGGTTAGAGGCTGACCAAGCGGGTCGTATGGCAGACGTACTATCTTATGCACAAGCTAACTCGAATACAACAACTGAAATGCTAGGAGAAGCATTTAAGAATTGTGCAGTCAATGCACATAATGCGGGTATGAGTTTGGAAGAAACTACTGCAATACTTAGTAAATTTGCAGATGCTGGTCTAAAGGGTAGTGAAGGTGGTACTGCTTTGAATGCCATCATTAGAGATATGACTCAAAAGATGAAAAATGGTGCAATACAAATAGGTAATACAAAAGTACAAGTACAAGATGCTAATGGAAACTTTAGAGAAATGACTGATATTATAGCAGATGTAGATAAAGCAACAGAAGGAATGGGAGATGCCCAGAAGACTGCTGCACTAATGACAACATTTACGGCAGACTCTATAAAAGGTATGGGAATTTTATGCAATACCGGTGCAGACAGTATAGAAGAATTCACAAAGAAATTAGAAAATAGCAATGGCACAGCTGAAAAGATGTCTAATATGATGAATCAAAATTTATCAGGTGCATTAAAGACTTTGAGCAGTGCTTGGGAAGCATTGCAACTTAGCTTAGGAGACTCTACTGGACCACTTTCGTTATTAGTAGGTCTATTAACTAAATTATTATTAGCAATTAAAAATTTACCTGCACCAGTTAAACAAGTAATAGTAACTTTAGCATTATTAGCAGCAACAATCGGTCCAACATTATTAATCATAGGGAAAATGATACAAGCATGGGTTAAAATGAAAGAAACTATTGGGATACTAAGATCTGGATTTGGTCTACTACGTGGAGTATTGTCAGGTTTACCTTCAGTATTTGGAATAATTCAAGGAGTAGTTAGTACTGTTGGTGGAGCATTAAGTTCCTTATGGGCAGTATTAATGGCTAATCCTATTGTATTGGTCATAGCAGCTATTGCAGCACTTGTAGCTGGATTTATATGGGCATGGAATAATATTGATGGTTTTAAAGAATTTTGGATTAATCTATGGGAGAACATAAAAACTGTGGCCAGTAATGCCTTACAAGGACTACAAAACTTCTTCACTCAAACTGTTCCACAAATGATAAGTAATATAGGAACATGGTTTAGTAATTTACCATCAACTATATGGTATTGGTTATGTTTTGCGGTATCATATGCGGTACTTTGGGTAGCACAAATGGGACAAAAGGCATATGAAGCAGGTTCTAAATTTGTACAAAATGTAATTACATTCATCCAACAATTACCGGGTCGTATATGGACATGGTTAACAACTACTATTAGTAGGGTTGGAAGTTGGGTAGTTCAAATGGCAAGTAGAGCTCAACAAGCTGGTAGTAGATTCTTAAATGGTGTAAGTACATTCATTCAACAATTACCAGGTCGCGTATGGTCATTCCTAGTATCAACAATTTCAAGAGTAATATCTTTTGCCGCAAATTTTGCTCAAAAGGGTAGAGAAGCTGCACAAAGATTCAAAGATAATATTATAAACGGTATTAGTAGTTTACCTGGAAGAATGGTGAGTATAGGAAGTAATATCATACACGGTATTATTACTGGTATTACTAATGCGGCTGGTAATTTATTTAGCACAATGCAAAATATAGCAAGTAGAGCCTTAAATGCTGCAAAAGATGCTTTGGGTATACATTCCCCATCAACAGTATTTAGAGACATGGTAGGGAAAATGATTCCTGCCGGTGTAACTGTCGGTATTGAGGCGAATGCAGGTAAAACTATACAAGCTATTAAGGATTATGCCAAAGACTTAGTAACTACTATAGACACAAATAAATTCTTGGGTAAAGTTAATATGAGTACAGCTGGTATTAATATAAATAGTGAAAACACAGTTGATAGTAATTTACTTTATGCTATAAAAGGTATGGCACAAGCAATGCAAGATAGTAAACAAGAATTCGACTATAAAGAAATGGGAAAAGAATATAAAAAGGCGTTACAAGATACTAATACTCCAATACTTATGGACAAAGTAGTGGTGGGACAAAAGGTGGCTAAGTCAGTACAAGAAACCAATGACTACTACAATGACCAAAAAGAAAGATTTAGAGGCGAGAGAGATTATGTATAATTATTTTAATTTTAATGGCAATCAGATAAATGATTTAGCAATAGTAACTAGTATAGAAAAACCATATATACCAGAGAAGTCTATTGATACTATAAATGTATCTAGTAGAGATGGAGAAATATTTGATGGAGCAAAATATGACTCCATCTCTATTCCTATATCACTTGCAGTAATAGGATCTACTGAGGATGATTATAAAACTCGTGTACAATGTTTACATGATATACTAAATACTAAACAAGAAGTACCAATAAAATTCTGTGAGAATATCACTATATATGGAATGCTGAAAGGTGCACTAAAAGTAAAGAAAAAGAATAGTATGAGTGGGTATGCTGACATTGAACTAATATGTCATACACCATATAGTTATAGTGATAATGTACATGCCTACAATGCTGAGGATGGACAACAGACTGTAGTAGTTGAGAACAATGGTGAATTAGCAACTCTACCATATGTAAGTATAGGCTTTGGAGCAGATGCACATTTTGCACAGGTACAAAATAATAAAACTGGAGAAAAAATATTAGTAGGTGATTATCCACAACTACAATTAAGTACAACAAAGAGTGAACAAACATTAATACTACATGACCCATGTACAAGTGTAGGAACTTTAATTCAGAGCGGAGCTAATATTAATGCAGGTCGTGGCACAGATGGTTCTTTTACTATATCATCTGGAGGTGAAAGTTTTATACTTAGTGAATTAGGTAATAGCTCAGAAAAAATAAAGGGTGCCTGTGCCCGTATCGCATTAAGTAAGAACATAGATGACTTTAAAGTAATGGTGAGAATGCAGTGTAGGTCAAGTGGTAAAAATGGTGATCCAAATAACTTTCTTAGTGAACAAGAAAAAGTAAAAGAAACTGTAGTTTCTGGTACTAAGACTAAATATTACGAAGTAAATGCCAATGGACTTAATTACAGAACCGGACCGGGAACTAATTACACATCTAAGGGGATTATCCCAAAGGGAACAAAATTAACAGAGGTTACTATACAAAATGGATGGGCAAAGATAAAATACAAAACAAAGACATATTATGTATACGCTAAATACCTAACTCAGAAAATAAAAGATAATTCAAAGAGTACTGTGCAAGAATTTACAGTAGCTAATATGTGGCTTACACCAAGTAAAACACTAACAGGAGCTAGTTGTGTTGTATATACAAAGCCTGACCTAGGTAGTAAAGTGGAATGTACTATACCTTATGGTACTGTACTTAGAATAATACAAAGAACGTATACATACACATATACAGATTCTAATAACAGTAAACAAACAGTAAAATTTTATAGAATTTATAAACCTTGGAAAGATAAAAATGGTAAAAATCATTATGGATATATAAATGTAGATAACCTTAAAGGAGCAGCAGGTATGGATACGAGTGTAGATTACACAAATGACCCTGCATACGCAGACCATAAGACAGGAATAGCTGAGGTATATGGCTTCGATATAAATGGTACTCAAATATTTAGATTATATTTAGGTGACATTAACCCATATTTTGAATATAACCAAGCTGAGGTAAGTGTAAGTAAAAAATCCATATTAATCACAAGTAATGATAATCCAAAGGAAAAGACAGACAAAACAGTTGATGCAGACGGTAAAACTGTTACTAATCATTATATGAGTGGTCAGTATGGTAGTTGGAATGATGCCAATGCATATTTTACATTAACACGAAAAAAGACAGGACAATATTATGTATATAGTGCTCAAGTACAAAAGAATGATGATGGGACATTTACACAATCTGTATCAGCTAATAACAAACGTAGTAGTGAATACTCTACCGAACCATTAAGTTACTTAGCTATATATCTAGGAACAATGGCAGATAAGTTAGAAAATGCTTGTGGAGTCGGTATTAGTGATATAAGAGTATATGAATTGAATCCGGAGAGTGAGGAGATTTCTAATATAAAATACTTTGAAGCAGGTGATAAATTAGACTTGGATTTTGAGAATGGTGATTGCTATTTAAACAATGAGCTGAGAAATGATTTAGTAGATATCGGTAGTTCATACTTTACTGTAGATGAAGGCGAAACAACATTACAAGTATTTAGCGACGACACTACTGCCAGTATCGGAGTATTAATAAGGGAAAAATGGTTAGGTGTGGTTGATGAGGACAGAAGTACACCATCCCAAGATTTGAATTTAACCAGCGAATAGGAGGTATATGTATGAATAAAAACTTATATATTTTAGACAACACGAAAAAACTGATAAAAATTATAAATACCATAAACACAATTAGTATAAAAGTATACGATGATACATATACCAGTGAACTTTTAACGGGGGCAGAAACTTACACTGCCTCTTTTAAAGTAAGTTATCAAGACCAACCAATATTTTTAGAAGGTAATTACATTGGATTTTATTGGCAAGATAATTTCAAATTGATGCAAATTAAGAAAACAACTAGTATTGAACATATAGACGACGTAACTATTACAGTTTATGCGGAGTTTATAGGAATTGAATTATATAATAGCTATGTAGAAAAATTTGTGGCAGATGGGAACGCTACAAAACTACTAGAAACAATATTGATGGACACTAATTACAAAGTAGGATATGTAAGTCCTTCATTAGATGAGGAAGCCTTTAGGGTAGAGACTACAGAAGTTACTAGTGTATATTCAGTTATACAAAATGCTACTTCAATATTATACGAATGTGAATGGCAATTTAGAACAGTTCCAGTAGATATAAAAAGAGGTAAATTTAATTTTTATGTAGACTGTTTTGCAAGTGGAGAGCGTGGCACTAAAAGATATAAACGTTTTGAAAGTGATAGAAATAGTTATGGCATGAAACGTACTGGAGATATTACAAACTTTTGCAGTGGTATTATACCAATAGGAAAAAATGGACTTACTATTAGTAATGTAAAATGGGAAAAAGAACAAGGAGATCCAACGGATAAACCCCTTGGTCAGAACTACATTTTCGATGAGAAAGCACATGAAATGCTTAATAATGGTGGCAAATACGTATTAATGAAATACAAAAGTGATGCTGATGATATATACACATTAATACACGAAGGGTATGTCAAATTAAAGGAATTAAACAAGACTAAATTTAGTTATGAAATTCCTATATATATGAATGAAAGAGATTATGAGGAGATTGATGTCGGTGATACTAACTATGTTGTGAGTAGAAAATTCAACCCACCAATTCAATTAGAGGCACGTATTACAAAGTTTGAAATTAGTTTTACAGATAGAACTAAGAACAGTGTAACACTAGGTAACTACAAGGAAATACGTAGCAAAATGAAATCTTTAAATAAAGATGACATAGTTAATGATGTTGTAGACATTATAAAGAAACATGGTAAATTAACCGCTAGTGATTTACTTGCTATTAGAAATTATCTAAATCAATTAGGAGTGGATAAAAAATTAATTGATAAACTTATTAAACAATATACAGATAAAGTAGTACCTGACCCAGTAAAACCTGGAGATGATACAAGTAAAATAAGTGAGGACACAGAAGATTATAGAGCAATAAATATAAAGAAAATAGACAATGGATTATGGATAGGAGATAGTAGAATTCATGACTGTATAAAATACAAATGTGGAGAAATAAAAGGTAAAACACCTACTACTCAACCACAACCTGATAAAAAAGAAGATAGTAGTAAAACTGCAAAACAATACAAAGCGGCAGTAGATTATTATGCTAAATTCGACTTAGGTAAATGGAGTGATAAATATAGTGATTTAAAAAATTTGAGAAGTAAATCCAACCATTGGAAAATATATGTTATGGTAGAACATTATAGTAAAAAATTTGGACTTGACCCACAACTAGTTTATGCAATAATATATGCAGAATCCAGTGGCAATCCATATGACGCTACTAAGTATAGTGGTGGAGGATATGGACTTATGCAATGTGAAAGGGACGCATATTTTGGAAAAAAACAAACTATAGAATTTAAGGATGGTAGTAAAGACTACTTTACCCCAAGCTATAGTACTATGAAACCTAAAAGTTGTGGTACACGTACTATTAACGGGGTAAAAGTGGATAAGGGTGTAGCTAATCAAGTAATGTTTGGTTGTAATGAACTTAGAAAATCCTTAAAACGTTTTAAATGGAACATATTCGCCGCATTGGTTGGATATAACTTTGGTTTATATGGATGCGATTTATTAATATGTAGATATGTTGCAATGAAAAATGGTTTATCATGGGTTAATAGATATGGATATACAGTACAAAGTTCTAAAGTACAATCTTTATATTTCAAAGAATTGGAAAAAGGTACTGCCGCATGGGCTAACGGTAGAAGTTGGTATGTATCTACAAAACACGCGGGTACAGCAAAAAATATAGAATACTATTTAAGATGGTATAAGGTAGTAGACGGACAATTACCATATTGTATTGACGAAAAAGGTAGAAAAAGAGGCTATGGAGCAATAAAACCAGGTACATCAAATAAGAGCGCAGAAGCTACTGCTGTATCAACTGAATCCGCAATGACTAGAGCAGCAAGTGTTAAGAGTGCCCCTACATGGAAAATAGAGGGTAACACTACTAATAAAAAAGGTGTTGCTGAAAACGTTAGAAAGAAAATAGTCAATAAGGCTAAGGAAATATGTGAATTACACCAGAAATATAAAAAAGCTACTTACTATGCAGGAGCTTGTATATATGATGATAGTAAAAGATTTAGAGTTAAAGGTACTATACATGGTATTAAAAATCCATACTGTTATGTGTGTTCTTCTCTTAGTAGTTGTGCATATCTATATGCTGGACTTAGAAGTGTAACTGCAAAATACGGTGGTGCCAATTGTGCTTATGGTTCTCTAGTGAGATATGCTACAAAATATAGTGGATATACATTAAAGAAATTAACAAGCACAACAATTAATGAATTATTACCTGGAGACTTAATCATGCTAAGTAATGCGACTGTACCTTCAAATGTAACTGTTACTTGGGCATCAAAACCAGGTGGTGATTCTAAATATGCCAAAGCCGGTACTCACCACGTAGTTGTGTATTGTGGAAAAGTTAAGGGTGAACGTATGATAGCCCATGCTAGTGGAGGGCATAAATGGCCAGATGCTATAAGATATGAAGACATGAGTATAACATATAGTAAAAGAGGTAGTATGTCTCATTGGTATACACATGGTATAATACTTAGACCATGGGATTTAGCAAGAGCGGATAAAGAGGCAAAAGTGAAAAATCAATCAGCTACAAAACCAACACCTCCAAAAGATATAGTGGATGATGACGACGGAACAACTTATGAAATTACTTTTAAAGGACTTAACAGTGCTGCACCTAAAGATTTTGTAGAAGGTGGAAAACTTATTACTAATATCACTGTCAATGGAGTTACTGACAAAACTCCATATCCTAAGACTGTCAGTCATGTAATGCTAGCATTTGGAGTTCCTGCACTAGGGGATAATGTGGATAACGTTGTGGAAGATTATAAATCTCTTATAAAAGCCTTACTAAAGAAATACCCTAAAAAGCCTATATTTGTATGTGAGGAAGCTCGTTTAAGAAGTTCTCAATCAGGCAACTACAAACAAATGAATGAAGCAATAGACTCACTTAATAATATGATGTTGGATTACTGCAATAAAACAAAATACGTAATATTCTTAAGAAAACCAAAGGATATGTGTGATACCACTGATAAATATTACTGGCTTAGCAGCTTAACTACCGACGGGTATAGAATGAAGGATAAAACATCTACTCAGACTTATTATAAAGAGTATAAGAAAAAGATATTATACTTTGGTGAGGGAGCAGAATGGGAGAGCGACAGTGTTACAAGTAATAAAATGTTAGACAGTCAACGTGTATACTCTTATAATAAACCACTAACAAAATTACAATTTAGAGTGCCGGCAACTTCATCAACAAATTACAATGATAGTTACTATGCACGTATTGTATTCACTACTGCAAAAGGATTCAAGCTAATACAACCTGGCACAGTATACCTAGAAGGTGTGGACTGTAAGAATGGAGTACTATTACCTAAAGTAGGTACTACTTATATTGTATCTGTGTATTATAATCCCGACACTACAATAAGTGACAAGCCGTATTTAGGAAGTGTTGGAGCTAAGAAAAAAGGCACTAATTATGCACAACCATTATTTAAATATTCAGCTGATCTAGTTAAAATTGCTAATAGTTACTATAATAATAATAGTAAGTTCAGTTATAATAGTACAACTCCCGCAGATTTCAAGAATCCATCCGAAAACATTAGTAAATGGAAGGTCAACAATAAATATCAAATAGATGATAGCTGTTTTCTTAACTACGTATTAACAGGTTGGACTTATGAAAAATCTCCTTTTGGTAACGAGAAAAAGACTGATAATAATAGAAATAATAGTGTTAGCTGGGCTATACCAAGTACTAGAAATGAAGCTAATATAGGAAAATATTTTGTACAGAAAAACTGGGTAGTAGATGTAGCAGATTTAGAAACATTTAAGAATCTAGCAATTGGAGATATAATATTCATGGACGCTGACAGTAAAAATAATGGTGAATTCATGGCGATATCACATACTGCCATAGTAATAGAAAAAGATAAAGCTGGAGATTATGTGGCACTTGAATGTACTAATGGATTATCAAGTGGCGTATTTAGGAAAGTGAAAGTAAAAAAACTTGCGAGTAAAAATATATTATTTGTAGGCAGATTTATGATAGGATAGGAGGTGAATATATGATAGGTGATGGACAAGAGCGTGTAGACAGACCCGTATATGATGATGACGGTGAGATAATTATATGGCCAACACTAGATGAGGATATGGAAGAATTTGCAGAGGAACCAGAAGTAGCTACTGTAGCTGCTTCTGACGATACTACAGAAGATGATACGTATTATGAAGTACCTGACACTGTAGAAGATGACCAAGATAGAATTGATGTGCAAGTTGAAGGTATAGAAGACGAAGAATGTGAGGATCCCAAAATAGGTGATATTCAACAAGCCGGAGAAGATTATAATGAGGCTATGGATAGAATTGTTGGTGTATTAATGCAAGCATTAAGTACAGAAGAAATGACAGAGGAGATGAGTGCAGAACTACAAGACGCAACTAACAACATGGAAACTGCTAAACAAACTATAACTGATTTATGTGGTGACCCTGAAACAAAAGCATTACAAACTGACCCTGATACTAAAATTCCACAAAATCTACAAGAACTGTTAGAGACACTTACAAAAGATGGAAAGGCTCCATGGCTATATATAGATGATGAAGGTAATTTATTATTAGATGGAGAAAGCGTACCCAAACTAAAAGTAGTAGAGTTGGAAGCACAAAAGATAAAAGCTGACTATGGTGAGTTCAAAGACCTTACTACTAAAAATTTTACGGCAGTTAATGCTAAAATAGATAATTTAAATGTTGGAGATTTAGATGCTATTAATGCGACTATCACTAACTTAAAAGCTACAGTAGCACAGATACAAACGTTAATAGGCGGAAACTTAACTATGGATAATATCCACTCTTTAGTATTAACAAGTGATAAAGTAACTATAGCTAATGCATTAATAAAGGACGCAATGATTGATACTGTTAGTGCCAATAAGATTAATACAGGTATTCTTAATACAAATAATGTGCAAATACAATCAAAAGATGGAAGTATGTTATTGCAAGGCAATCTTCAACAATTTAAAGATGACAAAGGCAATGTACGTATTCAAATAGGAAAAGATGCCACAGGTAATTTTACATTCAGCTTATTTGATGCTACTGGCACAGGTGTATTAATAGATGAAAAAGGTATTAAATCCGGTGCAGTAGCTAATGGATTAATAGTAGATGCCATGGTTAATGATAATGCTAATATCGCTGGTAGTAAATTGGATATAAGTAGTGTTATTAGTAGTATAAATAATAATACTAATACCATAAAAGCGAGTCATATAAAATTTGATGATACTGAACAGACATTAGATGTATCATTCAATCAGCTTAAAAAGACAGTTGATACAATTAAGAATATTACTGTAGATGGAGACTTAAGCAGTGTTATTGAACAAGTAACTACTAATATCAGTGTTGCTCAAGGTCTAATATCCAGTCTTATTAGTAATACAACTATAACTAAGACGGACGGAACTGTAACACAATTAAAGGATGAATATAATAGTACAAAAGACACTGTGGATAAACATACAACTACAATAGGAAAATTAGAAACCAATGTAAATGATGTAACTAGTAAACAGTCAAAATTAGAGCAGTCTTTAGATGGGTTCAAGATGACAGTTAGTGATACATATGCAACAAAAGAGGGATTAAATCAAATAAAAGAGTCAATTCAGAATTTGGATGGCTATACTATAATACTTAGTAAAGAGTGTCTTGTAACTACTTGTGATTAAAGGAGGTAATAAAATGGCAAGTATAACAGTAACAAGTAACCCCAGTACAACTGAAGATACATTAACAGTTAATTTTACAACGGACGCTACCAATATTACAGATATATTAATTAGTAAAGATGGAGGTAATTCGTACACTAGTGCTACTTCATTTACTAACACTACAGCTGTTTTCAATGTTAGTAGTTGGAGTAATGGGACATATAGTAACTGTAAATTAAAATGTGTATATACGGAATCTACTGGTGGTGGAGGCACTGGAGGTGGTGATACTACTGAAACACTAACTATAAGTAATATATCAAATATAACACAAAATACTAAAACACCATTCTATATAGAATATTCCACAAATATACCAGTAACAAAACATGAAGTATCATGGGATGGTGGACATACATTCTACGATAAAACTAGTGAAGTTACCTCTAGTGGGAATAACCATAAGTTTTTACATGATGATAAAGCGAATGCTGGAACATACAAGATGGCTATAAGAGTTACAACTGCTAAGGGTACAACTAAGACAAGTAATGTATTCACAGTTACATTAGTGGATAACAGTGGATTAACTTTTACTCAATATAAAAAATTGGATAACGGCGTAGTTACTGATACTACAGATACAAAATATTATAGTACAGTGGATAAAATAGCAGTAACTCCATCTGGAAAATATACACTTGATTTAAATCCTGTAAGTTATGTTTGTGTATGTTTCTATAATAGTAGTGATACTTATTTAGGTAATGATTCAGGAGGATTTATAGAAAACAATACTCCAGACTGGTCAGTTGGTTCATTATCAACAACAATTAATGTTCCAGCAAGTGCTTCATATATTAGAATATGTGGTACAAGTGATAATACGCAAGTAACTGGAACACTAACTAAATCAAGTAGTGGTGGTACAACTACACCAAGTGAATTATTAGATAGTGATGGAGCATACGTTGTTGATGACTTCTCAAGTGGCACAATAGATTCACGTAAGTGGTCATATGAATTAGGATATGTAAGAAATGGTGAAACTCAAAAATATACAAATACAAATGCTGAAGTTAACGACGGAATATTAGCTTTAAGAGGTAAAAAAGCAAGTGATGGTTCTTGGACATCTGCTTCTATTATTTCAAAAAAACATTTTGCTTTCATGTATGGTAAGATAGTTGCTAGAGTTAGAGCATGTAATTATAATGGAGCATTCGGTGCGTTTTGGACTTTAGGTGATAGTTTTGAATTTGGATATAAGGAAAATGGTAGTCCTGATACATTAGGTGAATGGTGGGCTTATTGTGGTGAGTTTGACGTCATGGAATTCTATAATGGAAAATTAACTTGTGGTACGTTCTTCAATGAAAAAGAGGAAAGTGGACGTGTATGGTACAATAATTATCCTACTGGCGATTGGCATGAATTTGCAATGCAATGGAATACAGATGGTAGTTTGATTTTCTCTATTGATGGAAATGAATTATCAAGAACAAGTGCTACTGATAACAGAGCATTCCATATACCACACTTTATTTTACTTAACCAAGCGATTGGTGCTAGTGGCGGTACTCCAGATAGTGATACAACTGAAATAACACAATATGTTGATTGGGTTAAATATTATCCATTGAGTACTGATAATCTAGTATTAAATTCTAACGACTTCTCTTTAACTGCTATGGATTGGAATGATAATTCTCACAACTGTATGGTAAGACCTACTTTTAATGATAATTGTATTAATAAATCATTAACATGGTCATCTAGTGATAGTAAATTAGTGTGGGTTCATAGTGGATTATGTACTACTTATGCAGGGGCTAATGGTAGTGTTGTAATAACTGCCACAACACAAGATGGAGTATCAAGAAGTGTAACATTAACAGTAAGCAATGGTACGTTGAGATAGGTGGTGATTTTTTATGAGTGAAATATACAGTAATTTATTCACAACAAAAGTCGATAGACCAGCTACGAGTACTACGATATATAGTAACCAATTTACTACAACAATTAATAAAACAGTTGTAGGAGAAACTAGTAATAATACTCAAATTAACATCTATAATGGAACTACTCAATTAGTCGCAGTTGATAGTACACCAACTACTGGTCAATATAAAGTAACTATAACCGACACTACTAACTGTACTGCAAAATTAGAGAGTGATTATAAAACAATCACTCTCCTTACAGTAACAGGTAATGCGGGAGAAATACACGTAACTATTAATATTGAAGGAAAAACAACTGTAAACAAAACTATACCTGTAGCAGCTATTACTAAAAGTTCTGTAATTAAAGCTGCTGAAACACAATATCAACAATTATCTGATAGATTTTCTTGGTGGGTTAGAGGTAATAGTACAAGTTCAATGCAACTAACACAAGATGCATTAAATATAATAACAAAACAAGTAAAAGTAGATGGTGATATGATAGTTGATGGGGCTATTGATGGTAAAACTATTACAGGAGCAACTATTATAGGTAGTACTTTTAGGAATCAAGGTAATACTTTTAGTGTAGATAGTGAAGGAAATATTGTTGGAGCACAAATAAAAGGTAGTGAAGTTGTAGGAGATAGTTTCTCAGTTGAAGGTGAATTAACTGCTGATACAATCACCGCCAATAAAATAAATAATGCACAATATCCAAGCACACTGGATGACGATATACAAATTGAAATAGACCCTTCATCAGGTAGTGATGATGTTGAATTAACAGAAGGTGCAGTATATAAAACAATGGGAGGAGTAATAGATGCCTTACCTAAATTTCTTAATGGTAAACGAATAAATATATGGATGCGTGGGGATATAACCGAAAATGCTGACTTCCAAAATTATACTAGTGGACAAATAAGACTTTATTTAGATGGGCACACATTATACGGATACATTAGAAACTATATGAGTAGTGCCAAATTATGGGTATATGGTGGCTGGCCAGGTACCGAAGAAGGACAAATCGGTGTTGTCCACCCCGACACAGGTTGTGCAGTAGCTGGTAGAACTGGTAGTATTATATCGCAGGAAAGTAGTTCACTCAATACATACAGCGTTAAAGTTTATGGTAGTGATAATAAACACAGTGATGGGCAAAGTAATATTGTAGGTTATATCGGGGATGCCTTTGCCTCAATGTATATTAAAAATACTACATTAGTTAACTGTGAAATAGGGTACAGAGGTAGTGCCTGTGCAAGAATACACGATGCGAGTTCCGCCGGTGTATGTAGTGAATACGGATTTCAAACTACTAGTGGTGCATTTATAACAATAGCCAATGCAGCTCACTGCGGTGGTTTAACTGCAAATACCGCTCAAACATTACCAGGACAAATTATACAGCACGCAAAAGCAACATTTGCTGGAGGTAGTCAAACCACAGACCCAGGCAAAGCCCCTACTACATCAACTAAAAAGACTATAACAATAAAATCTAACAGTGGTGATACCTATAGAAGTAGTGTATACAACAACTGGAAAAAAGATAATACTGCAAGACAAGGTGATTATGGCTACGGTGATTGTAATGGATGTTGGTTCTTTGGTACTCAATTCAACCAATTCAAGGGCAAAGATATTAGTAAAATTGAACTTACTATTAAGAGAATATCAGGTGGTTCTTATGCAGCAGTCCCAATAGCAGTTAAAACTCATAACTATGCAAGTAGACCAAGTGGAAAACCTTCATATGGCTCAAGTTGTGGTAGTGTAAGTATAGCAGTTGGTGATAGTGGTAAATTAACTATTACAAATAGTACTATATTAAATGCGCTATCAAACGGAACTATAAAAGGATTTGGTATTCAATCTTCTTATAATGCTAGTAGCTATGCCGTATGCTCTGGTAGTGTAACAATGAAGGTAACTTATACAGAATAGGAGGTGATTGAATGGATGCAATAAATATAATAACTGAAATATATAAACAAGAATTGGCACAAGCTAATCATCAAAAAGTACTATTTCAAGCTCAATGTGAAATATATAAGCAACAAATAGATAAACTTAAAAAAGAAAATGAAGAATTAAAATCCACAGATAAAATAGATAAATAAGCAGAGAATTAAAATTAAATTTTTAGTTCTCTTTTTTAT
>OIAN01000384.1_pt1 | contig 15450 bp, 8 predicted proteins | sample 1580761 | NCBI WGS metagenome assembly OIAN01 (sample SAMEA3882511, study PRJEB24775) | human gut metagenome | biome: human-associated habitat; feature: intestine environment; material: feces | place: Netherlands | collected 2009/2010 | reverse complement strand
GCCGCACCTCGCTCGCCGTATCGGCACTTAGAATTATGCGGTATTGCCTTAAGTTTAAGCTGCCAGCTTATGCTTCCGGGATCAGCACGCCGTACCCGCCATCAGCGCGGCGGTAAACGACCTGGATCTTGTCGTTCTCGGTGCTGTGATACAGGAAGAAGCTGTGCCCCAATAGGTCCATCTGCAAAATGGCTTCCTCAGTGCTGCAGGGCTTCAGGGCAAAGTGCTTTTCGCGCACAATATCCATGCTTTCTTCCGGCTCGGTAGCGGGTATTTCCGCTGCTGCGGCGGTCAGCTTGGTGCCAAGGCGCTTGCGGTATTTTACCACACGGCGGGTCAGCAGATCGACGGCGTCGGCTAGGGCATCTTCCATGCGCTCATCCGTTTTTTCGGCGCGCATGGCCAGATCCTTGCTGCGCAGCATGATCTCAACGGTTTGCCCGCTTTTTTCTACCGTGACGGTAACCTGTGCCTGTGCTTCGTCAGGGAAAAACTTGTCCAGCTTCGCAAGCCTCTTTTCCGCATTTTCGATAAAGCTCAGTTTGAGCGTAACGCGACGGCCGGTACATGTAACTTTCATAGGACAACCTCCCTTTGTTTTGGGTGCCCAGCACCCTTGCCAGAAAGCCCGCTGCCAACTTGGCTTCATTTTCGACAGCTGCTTCCTGTACCTCTATTATAGCAAATCTATACAAAAAGTCAAAATGTTTTTGCAGGCAAATTAAAAATTTTGTAAAATGTTCACAACTTGCCGCACTCATCCAGAAAAGGACGAATTCATGGATAAATTTTCCGTTTTGCAGCAATACTTCGGCCACAGCAGCTTCCGCCCCGGTCAGGAACAGGTGGTGGATGCCATCGTTTCCGGCCAGGATGTCCTCGGCGTTATGCCCACCGGCGCAGGCAAATCTGTTTGTTACCAGGTTCCGGCCATGCTGATGCCGGGGCTTACGCTGGTCATTTCACCGCTGATTTCCCTGATGCAGGACCAGGTTGCCGCCCTGGAAGAGGAGGGCGTGCATGCTGCCTGCCTGAACTCCGCCCTGCCGGAAGGGCTTTACAGCACCATTCTGCGTGCCGCGCTGGAGGGGGACTATAAAATTCTATACGTTGCCCCGGAACGCCTGCTGACGGACAGTTTCTTATACCTTGCCATGCACGCCCGCATCGCTTTTGTGGCTGTGGACGAAGCCCACTGCGTGTCCCAATGGGGTCAGGATTTCCGCCCCAGCTACCTGAAAATTGCCGAATTCATCTCCCGTCTGCCGTACCGCCCGGTCATTGGTGCGTTCACGGCAACGGCAACGGAACAGGTCAAGCAGGATATCATTGCCTTGCTGCAGCTCAACCAGCCTTTTACGCTGACCACCGGCTTTGATCGCCCAAACCTCTATTTTGGTGTGGCCCGCCCGCGGGATAAAGAACGTTATATTGAAGAATATATCCTCGACCACCGGGATCGCAGCGGCATTGTCTATTGCGCTACCCGCAAATCGGTAGAGTCCGTCTGTAAGGAGCTGCGATCTGTTGGCATTTCCGCCACCCGTTATCATGCGGGCCTTACCCCGGAGGAGCGCAGCAAAAATCAGGAAGATTTTGTCTATGACCGCAAGCGGGTCATGGTTGCAACAAACGCCTTCGGCATGGGCATAGATAAATCCAATGTCAGCTTTGTGCTGCATTATAATATGCCAAAAAATCTGGAAAACTACTATCAGGAAGCGGGCCGCGCCGGGCGCGATGGCGAGCGCGCCGAGTGCATCCTGCTGTTCTCCCTGGGGGATGTGCAGACGGCAAAGTATTTTATCCAGAACTCCCACGATAACGATGAGCTAACCCCTGAACAGGCCGAAGCCGCCGCCAGGCGGGACCGCGAGCGGCTGGACGTGATGGTGGGGTACTGCAAAACCACCCGCTGCCTGCGCAGCTATCTGCTGGATTATTTCGGCGAGCACCACACCGGCGGCTGCGGCAACTGTTCCAACTGCACCGGCGAGTTTGTGCAGACCGACATCACCACCGAAGCACAGAAGATCCTTTCCGGCGTGGCGCGCATCCAAAAGCGTTGGCCCGGCGGGCTGGGGATTGTGGCGCTGGTGCAGATGCTGCGCGGCGCCAAGGATCAGAAAACCCTGGAGCGCGGGCTGGACCAGTTCCCGACCTATGGCATCATGCGGGATGTGCCGCCCCAGCGCATGCGCCTTTACCTGGATGCATTGCAGGAGCAGGGCTACCTGGCCGAAACCGGCGATGAGTTCCCGGTCATCACCCTGACAGCCAAGGCTCCGGCGGTGCTTTTCCATGGTGAGCAGGTTACCATGCAGGAGCGCGCCGCCACCGCGCAGGAAACCCAGGCCAAGCGCCGTGCTTCCCGCAAAAAGACGGCTGCCCGCACCGCACTTTCGGAAGCGGACGATTCGCTGCTGGCAAGCCTGAAAACCCTGCGCAGCGAACTGGCCCAGAAAAACCACGTTCCGGCATATATCGTGTTCAACAATGTCAGCCTGGACGAGATGGCCGAGCTTAAGCCGCGCACCATGGGGGATTTCCGCCGCATTTCCGGCGTCGGCGATGCAAAAGCTGCCAAATATGGTGAGGCATTCATTAAGCATATTGCCAAATGGGTGCGCGAACACTCGGAGGAAGAATAAGCCGAAATGCCGCTGCCGGATGCAGCCCCGGCAGCAGCGCATAAAAGGCATAAAAAGCCGCAAAATGCCTTTAGGCAATACCGCACAATTCCCGCCTTACGGCTTAAGCACCGCTCCGGCGGCTGCGGCACGGCAACTGCGTTGCCAAAATGCTCGATAATACACAAAGTATTATCTGCGCTTTTGGCTTAGCAGCTGCCGCACCTCGCTCGCCGTATCGGCACTTAGAATTATGCGGTATTGCCTTTACAATTAAAAAGATCTATACTATAATGAAACAACAGTAAGTTGTACAAGACGAACTTAAGTTGTAAATGAACGACCAACAGCAGGGGAGGTCCGCTATGCCGGAGCAACAGGAAAATCAAACCGAGGTGTTCCACCTCAAAGCACCGTTCAAACCGACTGGCGACCAGCCCCAGGCTATTGAAGCGCTGGTGCAGGGCCTGAAAGCAGGGGATAAAGGTCAAACTTTGCTGGGCGTTACCGGCTCCGGCAAAACCTTTACGATGGCCAATATCATTGCACAGTGCAACCGCCCCACACTGATTCTGGAACCAAACAAAACCCTGGCCAGTCAGATCTGCACCGAGATGCGCGGATTTTTCCCCGATGATGCGGTGGAATATTTTGTGAGCTATTACGACTATTACCAGCCGGAAGCCTACATCCCCTCCACCGATACCTATATTGAAAAAGACAGCGCCATCAATGATGAGATCGACCGCCTGCGCCATTCGGCCACGGCGGCACTGTCGGAGCGGCGCAATGTTATCATTGTGGCGTCGGTTTCCTGCATTTATTCCTTGGGCGACCCTATCGATTACCGCAGCATGGTCATCAGCCTGCGCCCCGGTATGCAGATGGAGCGGGACGAGCTCTGCCGCCGCCTGGTCAAGCTGCAATATGAACGCAACGATATGAACTTTATCCGCAATAAGTTCCGCGTTCACGGTGATATTGTGGATATCCACCTTGCTTATAATGATGAATACGCCATCCGCGTCGAATTCTTCGGCGATGAAGTCGACCGCATTTCCGAGTTTGATCCCCTGACCGGCGAGCGCAAAAATATTGTGCGCCATGTAGCCATTTTCCCCGCCAGCCACTATATCGTCGGCCCTGAAAAAATGAAAGAAGGTCTCGCCAAGATCCAGACCGAGATGGAACAGCAGGTGCAGGCCTTTACTGCAGAGGGCAAACTGCTGGAAGCCCAGCGCATCCAGCAGCGCACCCAGTACGATATGGAGATGCTACAGGAAGTTGGCATGTGCAAGGGCATCGAGAACTACTCTGCCGTGCTGTCCGGCCGTGCCCCCGGCTCCACCCCCACCACGCTGCTGGACTACTTCCCCAAAGATTTTATCCTGATGGTGGATGAAAGCCATGTGATGCTGCCGCAGGTCCGCGGCATGTTCGGCGGGGACTACAGCCGCAAAAAAACGCTGGTGGAATATGGCTTCCGCCTGCCCTCGGCGTTTGACAACCGCCCGCTGAAATTTGAGGAATTTGAATCCAAGGTCGGCCAGACGATCTTTGTCAGCGCTACCCCTGGCCCCTATGAACGGGAACATTCCAGCCGCGTGGCCGAGCAGGTCATCCGCCCCACCGGTCTGCTGGACCCCGTCATCATGGTGCGCCCAGTGGAAGGCCAGATCGAGAATCTGCTGGGCGAAATTTTGCAGCGCATCGACCGCGGAGAGCGTGCCCTAGTTACCACCCTGACTGTCAAAATGGCCGAGGACCTGACCGACTACCTGGAAGAACACGGCGTGCACACCAAGTATATGCACCACGAGGTGGATACCTTTGAGCGCATGGAGATCATCAAGGACCTGCGCACCGGTGCCATTGATGTGATTGTCGGCATCAACCTTCTGCGCGAGGGCCTGGACCTGCCGGAAGTTTCGCTGATCGCCATTCTGGATGCCGACAAAGAGGGCTTCCTGCGCAGCGAAACCAGCCTGATTCAGACCATTGGCCGCGCGGCCCGCAACGCAAACGGCGTGGTGCTGATGTACGCCGATGAAGTAACCCCCAGCATGGAGCGCGCCATCATGGAAACCGAGCGCCGCCGTGCCATCCAGGATGCCTACAATAAAGAACACGGCATTACACCAAAAACTATCGTGAAAGCCATCGGCGGCGGGCTGGAAATCAGCATGAGCGAAGAAAACAAAAAGATGCGCCAGCACCGTATGAGCCGCGCTGAACGCGAACAGACCATTACCCGCCTGACCCGCGAGATGAAAGAAGCCGCCCGCCTGCTGCAGTTTGAGCACGCCGCATTCCTGCGTGATGAGATTGAAAAGCTGCAGCGCGGGGAGGACCCTACCGCCGATACCAGCACCCGCCGCGCCGCTGAAAAACAGCGCAAAACGGGCAAGGGGAGAAGGAGCTATAAAAAGTGAGCAACATTCAAATTGATGCCAACAACCGCATTACGATCAAGGGCGCGCGGGAGCATAACCTGAAAAACGTCAATCTGGTTCTGCCGCGCAACAAGCTGATTGTTATGACGGGCCTTTCCGGCTCCGGCAAGTCCAGCCTGGCCTTTGATACCATCTTTGCGGACGGCCAGCGCCGCTATATGGAAAGCCTTTCCAGCTATGCCCGCATGTTCCTGGGTCAGATGGAAAAGCCCGATGTGGACGAAATCACCGGCCTTTCCCCGGCGGTTTCCATTGACCAGAAAACCACCAGCCACAACCCGCGTTCCACCGTGGGCACCGTGACGGAAATTTATGATTATCTCCGTTTGATGTATGCCCGCATCGGCGTTCCGCACTGCCCGGTCTGCGGACGCGTCATCAGCCAGCAAACGGTGGACGAGATGGTAGACGAGGTGCTTAAACTGCCGGAACGCACCCGCTTCCAGGTGCTGGCCCCTGTTGTGCGGGGCCGCAAAGGCACCCAGGCCAAGGAGCTGGACGCTGCCCGCCGCGGCGGTTACGCCCGCGTGCGCATTGACGGCAACATGTATGATCTGGACGAAGAGATCAAGCTGGAAAAGAATATCAAGCATACCGTTGAAATCGTTGTGGACCGCCTGGCCATCAATGATACGGTGCGCGGCCGCCTGGCCGATTCTATTGAGACTGCCGTTGCCCTGACCGGCGGCCTTGTCATCATTGATGTTATCGGCGGCGAACCGATGGAGTTCAGCCAGAACTATGCCTGCCCGGAGCACGGTGTTTCCATTGACGAACTTTCCCCCCGCATGTTCAGCTTTAACAATCCCTTTGGCGCCTGTGAAACCTGCACCGGCCTGGGCACCTTTATGAAGGTGGACCCGGCCCGCGTGATTCCGGATCCGCACAAGTCCATCCGCGAAAGTGCCATCAAGGCCAGCGGCTGGTATTATGCGGAGGGATCCATCTCTGAAATGTATTACAAAGCGCTGGGCAAGCGCTATGGCTTTACGCTGGATACCCCCATCAAGGAGATGAGCAAAGAAGCCGTGCACGCCATCCTGTATGGCACCGGAACTGAAAAAATCGAGATGCAGCGCGAGAATATGTTTGGCTCCGGCACCTATATGAACACGTTTGAGGGCATTATCCCCAACCTGGAGCGCCGCTTCCGTGAAACAGGCAGCGAGTGGGTCAAGGAGGAAATCGCCCTTGTCATGTCCAGCGAGGAGTGCCCTACCTGCCACGGCCAGCGCCTGAAGCCCACCAGCCTCGCCGTCACGGTGGGCGGCATCAACATTGCCCAGTTCTGCGATATGAGCGTGAACGAGGAGCTGGAATTTATTCAGACGGCAAAAGTGTCCGAGCGGGATGAAGTCATCGCTGCCTCCATCTTCAAAGAGGTCAAAGAGCGTCTGGGCTTTTTGAAGAGCGTGGGTCTGGGGTACTTGACCCTGTCTCGCGGTGCATCGTCCCTTTCCGGCGGCGAAAGCCAGCGCATCCGCCTGGCGACCCAGATCGGCAGCGCACTGACCGGCGTGCTGTATGTGCTGGATGAACCCAGCATCGGCCTGCACCAGCGCGATAACGATAAGCTGATTGCCACCATGAAGCGCCTGCGCGACCTGGGCAACACCCTGATTGTAGTAGAGCACGACGAGGACACCATGCGCCAGGCGGACTATATTGTGGATGTCGGCCCCGGTGCCGGTGTGCACGGCGGCGAGATCGTGGCCGCCGGCAGTGTGGAGGACATCTGCAATGCCCCACGCAGTGTGACCGGCGAGTACCTTTCCGGCCGCAAATTTGTGGAAGTTCCCACCGCCCACCGCTCCGGTAACGGTAAAATGCTCACGGTGGTCAAAGCGCGGGAAAACAACCTGCAAAACATTACCGTGGATTTTCCCCTTGGCAAAATGATCTGCGTGACCGGTGTTTCCGGTTCCGGCAAGTCCACGCTGGTCAATGAAATTTTGTATAAGTCGCTGGCCGCAGCGCTCAACGGCGCCCGCAGCCGCCCCGGCCAGTGTGACGAAGTTCAGGGTATGGAATGGATCGATAAGGTCATCGGCATTGACCAGTCGCCCATTGGCCGCACCCCGCGCTCCAACCCGGCCACCTACACCGGTGTGTTCGGCGATATCCGCACCCTCTTCTCCAACACCCAGGATGCCAAACAGCGCGGTTACGGCCCCGGCCGGTTCAGCTTCAACGTCAAGGGCGGCCGCTGCGAAGCCTGCGAGGGCGGCGGCATTGTGCAGATCGAAATGCACTTTCTGCCGGATATTTACGTCCCCTGCGATGTCTGCAAGGGCAAGCGCTACAACCGCGAAACGCTGGAAGTAAAATATAAAGACAAAAACATCTCCGATGTGCTGGATATGACGGTGGAGGAAGCCTGCAATTTCTTTGCCAACCAGCCCAAAATTGCGCGCAAACTGCAAACCCTGCAGGAAGTCGGCCTTGGCTATGTGCAGCTGGGCCAGTCGGCCACCACACTTTCCGGCGGCGAAGCCCAGCGTGTCAAGCTGGCCAACGAGCTTGCCCGCCGCGATACCGGCAAAACCGTCTATATTCTGGACGAGCCTACCACCGGCCTGCACATTGCCGATGTGCACCGCCTGGTCAAGGTGCTGGATAAGCTGGCCGATGCGGGCAACACCGTGATCGTGATCGAGCATAACCTGGATGTGATCAAGCGTGCCGACTATATCATCGACCTGGGGCCGGAGGGCGGCAGCGGCGGCGGTACCATTGTGGCAACCGGTACGCCGGAACAGGTGGCCCAGAACCCGAACTCCTTCACCGGCCAGTACCTGAAACCCGTGCTGGAGCGTGCCTGGAAACTGCAGGGCACAGCTCCGGCCCCCGTGCCGGAAGAGCCGGGACGCCCGGCGCCCGCAGAGAAAAAAGCCTCCGCCCAGCCGCCGCGCAAACGAAAAAAAGCAGACAAAAAATAACCACAACAGGGAACTTTGTGCAGCAAAAACGCAAAATTGGATTTGACAATTCCTGTCAACCTGTGGTTTAATTATCTTTACGCGCCTGAAAAAGCAAAATTCTGCGCGCACAGGGGTACGCAGCAGCGTGATTCCCTGCATCCAAAAACGGGAGGGAACTGCCGAATGGCAAAAAAGAAGGAAGAATACGGCAACGAAAGCATCAAGAGCTTAAAAGGTGCAGACCGTGTGCGCAAGCGCCCGGCCGTTATCTTTGGCTCTGACGGTGTGGAAGGCTGTGCCCATTCCATTTTTGAGATCGTATCCAACTCCATCGACGAAGCGCGTGACGGCCACGGCAACAAAATCAACGTTACCCTTTACCCGGATCACTCTGTGGAAGTAGAGGACTTTGGCCGCGGTATCCCCGTCGATTACAATAAAGCTGAAGAACGCTGGAACTGGGATCTTGTGTTCTGCGAACTGTACGCGGGCGGCAAATATGGCGAGGGCAGCGGCAACTATGACTTCTCCCTTGGCCTGAACGGCCTTGGCCTTTGCGCCACCCAGTATTCCAGCGAATGGATGACTGCGGATATTTACCGCGATGGCATGCACTATCACCTGGATTTCAAAAAAGGTGAGAATGTCGGCGGGCTGAAAAAAGAGCCGTTCACCGGCCGCCGCACCGGCTCCGTCATCCGCTGGAAACCGGACACCGATGTGTTTACCGACATTAATGTTCCGGCGGATACCTTCAAGGATATGCTGCGCCGCCAGGCCGTTGTCAATGACGGTGTGACTCTCGTGTTCAACGACCGCACGGGCGAACGTGCCGAAAAAATCGAATATTTCTATGAGCATGGCATTCAGGACTATGCCAATGAGATCGCCGGTGAGGGAACCCTGACCCCGGTGCATTTCTGCTCCGGTTCCGCAATCGGCCGCGACCGTGATGATCAGCCGGAATATCAGGTCAAAATGAACGTGGCGTTCTGCTTTTCCAACGCGGTGCAAACGCTGGAATACTATCACAACTCTTCGTGGCTGGAGCACGGCGGCAGCCCGGACCGCGCTGTCCGCCTGGCCTTTGTCAACCAGATCAACAACTGGCTGAAAAATAAGGGTCTGTACAAGAAAAACGAAAGCTCCATCACCTTCAACGATGTGCAGGACTGCCTGATTCTGGTTTCTTCCAGCTTCTCCACCCGCACCAGCTACGAGAACCAGACCAAAAAGGCCATCACCAACAAGTTTGTGGCCCAGGCCATGACGGAGTTCCTCAAGCACCAGCTGGAAGTCTACTTTGTGGAGCACCCGGACGAAGCCGAAAAAGCCTGCAAGCAGGTGCTAATCAATAAGCAAAGCCGCGAGCACGCCGAAAAAGCGCGTGTCTCCATCAAAAAAACAATGACCCAGCAGATGGACCTGGCCAACCGCGTGCAGAAATTTGTGGACTGCCGCACCAAGGATGCCACCCGCCGCGAACTGTACATCGTGGAGGGCGATTCCGCTATGGGCGCGGTCAAACAGAGCCGCGATTCGGAGTTCCAGGCTATCATGCCCATTCGCGGCAAGATCCTGAACTGCCTGAAGGCCGATTACGCCCGCATTTTCAAGTCTGACATTATCACAGACTTGATCCGCGTGATGGGCTGCGGCGTGGAGCTGGGCGGCAGCCACAATAAGGACCTGGCTACCTTTAATCTGGACAACCTGCGCTTTAACAAGATCGTCATCTGTACCGATGCTGATGTGGATGGTTATCAGATCCGCACCTTGGTGCTGACGATGCTCTACCGCCTGACCCCCACCCTCATCAATCAGGGGTATGTGTATATCGCGGAATCCCCGCTGTATGAGATCAACACCAAAAATAAGACCTACTTTGCCTATACCGAGCCGGAAAAGGCCGATATCATGAAGCGGATCGACGGCCAGAAGTTTACGATCCAGCGATCCAAAGGTCTGGGCGAAAACGACCCCGAAATGATGTGGCTGACCACCATGAGCCCCGAAAGCCGCCGCTTAATTAAAGTTCTGCCCACCGATGTTCAGCGCACGGCGGAGGTGTTTGACCTGCTCCTGGGCGATAATCTGCAGGGCCGTAAGGAGCACATTGCGGAGCACGGCGCTGAATATCTGGACGATCTGGATGTATCTTAATCAGGGGAGGAGAGAGCAAAATGGCAAAAAAAGCAACCAAAAAGAAAGCCGCCCCTGCCCGCCCGCAGCTGGGCGATAACGTCGAGATCCTCTCTGCCGGTGAGGTCATCGAAAGCCCCATTACCGATACGCTGGAAACAAACTACATGCCTTACGCCATGAGCGTTATTGTTTCCCGCGCGCTGCCGGAAATTGACGGCTTCAAGCCCGCCCACCGCAAACTGCTGTATACCATGTACGGCATGGGCCTGCTGAAAGGCGCCCGCACCAAAAGCGCCAATATCGTAGGCAGTACCATGCACCTGAACCCCCACGGCGATGCCGCCATTTACGACACCATGGTGCGTATGGGCCGTTCCAACGAAAGCCTGCTGGTGCCCTTTGTGGACTCCAAGGGTAACTTTGGCAAGGCGTACAGCCGCGATATGGCTTACGCCGCCGCTCGTTACACCGAGGCAAAGCTGGAACCCGTGTGTGAAGAGCTGTTCCGCGATATCGACAAGGATACTGTGGATTTTGTGCCCAACTATGACGGCACCACCACCGAACCGACGATGCTGCCGGTCACCTTCCCGACCATTCTGGCCAACAACACACTGGGCATTGCGGTCGGTATGGCGTCCAACATCTGTTCCTTCAACCTGGTGGAGCTCTGCAATGCAACCATCGCCCTGATGAAAGACGACCAGGCGGACCTGGCCCAGCTGATGCCCGCGCCGGATTTTGTCGGCGGCGGTTCCATCCTGTATGATGCCGCCGAGATGCAGAATGTGCTGGAAAAAGGCCGCGGCAGCATCCGCGTGCGCGCCCAGTGGGCTTACGATAAAGAGAACAACTGCATTGACATCACCCGCATTCCGCCGACCACAACGGTGGAAGCCATCATGGATAAGATCACCGAGCTGGTCAAACTGGGCAAGATCCGTGAGATCAGCGATATGCGTGATGAAACCGACCTGAACGGCTTGAAGCTGACCATCGACCTCAAGCGCGGCCAGGACCCGGACAAGCTGATGGCGCGTCTGTTCAAGGCAACCCCGCTGGAGGACAGTTTTGCCTGCAACTTCAATGTGCTGATCGGCGGCCAGCCCCGCGTGTTGGGCGTGCGCCAGATTTTGTTGGAGTGGATCGCATTCCGCTCCGAATGCGTGCGCCGCCGCACCTACTATGATCTGCAGGGCAAGCAAAAGCGTCTGCACCTGCTGCGCGGCCTGGAAACTATCCTGCTGGATATTGATAAGGCAATTGAAATTGTGCGCAACACTGCGGAAGAATCCGAGGTTGTGCCCAACTTGATGATCGGTTTTGGCATTGACGAAGTGCAGGCTGAGTATGTGGCGGAAATCAAGCTGCGCCACCTCAACCGTGAGTATATCCTCAAACGCACCGAGGAAATTGAGGAACTGGAAAAGGCAATCGCAGACTTGGAAGATGTTCTCAAACGCCCCGCCCGCATCCGCAAGATCATTATGACCGAGCTGGGCGATGTTGCCAAAAAGTATGGCACCCCCCGCAAAACGGAAATTCTGTACGACCTGCCGGACGATTCTGCTGCCGATGAGCAGAACGAGATCCCGGATTACCCGGTCACGGTGTTCTTTACGCGGGAAGGCTACTTCAAAAAAATTACCCCGCAGAGCCTGCGCATGTCTGGCGAGCAGAAGCTGAAAGACGGCGACGAGGTGGTTTATACCAAAGAGACCACCAACAGTGCCGAACTGCTCTTCTTTACCAACCATGCCCAGGTGTACAAATCCCGCGCATCGGAATTTGCCGATACCAAGGCCAGCGTGCTGGGTGATTATGTCGCTTCCAAGCTGGAAATGGAAGAGGGCGAAGTGCCGCTGTTCATGACGGTTACAGTCGATTACCGTGGTTACATGCTGTTCTTCTACCAGAACGGCAAGTGTGCAAAGGTCCCGCTGGCCAGCTATATGACCAAGCAGAACCGCCGCAAGCTGCTGAAAGCCTATAGCGATAAGGAAGAACTTGCCGCAATGCTGCACATTGAGGAAGAAACCGAGCTGGCCGTCTTCACCAGCGGCGGCACCGGTGGCCCACGCTTGATCCTGGTCGGCAGTGCGCTGATTCCCGAAAAGGCTACCCGCGATACCGCCGGTATCAACATGGTAACGCTGAAAAAGAACGCCCGAATCGCCAAAGTGCGCCCGGCGGCGGGGCTGGAACTGAAAGACCCGCACCGCTACCGCGTGCGCACCCTGCCCGCAGCCGGCGCGCTGCTCCGCCAGGAGGACACGACCGAGCAGATGAGTCTGTAAGGAGCAAAAAAAGGCAATGCAATCTTTTTCTGCACAAGGCAGGGTAAAGTTCTTGCATTTTGCTTTTTGGTATGTTATATTATAACCTGTATGAGAGTTAGGGCAGGCCGAAACATCCGTTTTGGCTGTGGCCTGAAAAGGAGTTGCTGTTAATCCATGACCGCTTATGAAATCGCGTTCGGCGTTGTGCTGATCATTGTTTCGGTTCTGATCGTTGTGTTCACTTTGTCCCAGACCCAGAAAGGGCAGGGCCTGTCTGCTGCCATTATGGGTGATAGCAGCTTTATGGCTGCCGGCCGCGAGCGTGGCCTGGATGCCAAGCTGGCCAAAGTGACCAAAATCTGCGGCGCTGTTTTCTTTGTAGCTACGCTGCTGGTTGGTGTGCTGAGTGCCCGCTTGTAATTGAATGAAAGGAGAACGGTCTGGCCAATTTTGTTGGCGTTCCGCTTTCCCTTATTCAGGAACCGTCAACGACCCGCCCAATACCGCGGGTCGTTTTTTATGGGAAAAATAAAAAGGTCACAATGGTGCAGGTGCTGCCGCGAAACCAAAGGCCACGCCTGCTATGGAAGGACCCTGCCGGGTGGCAGGGTGACGTAAACGAGGAGTAAAAACAAAGGCATGGGCCGCTGCCTGTGCCCAACCCAAAGGAGAAAACATGACACCATTACAGAAAAATATTCTTGCGGCGTGCAAGCACCGCCCCCAGACCCTGCGTGAACTGCAGAATGCTTTGCAGGTGGATAATTCCCGCCTGCGCAACACCGTAACCGGCATGGTAGCTACCGGTATGCTGTCCGCCCGCAACGGTACCTACGTTCCGGGCTTTGCCGTGATGGAAAATACCGATGCCCCTGCTGGCATTCCCTGCACACTGGTCAAGCTGGCGGCCCGCTTCGGCTTTGCGTCCCGGGATGACGGCACCGGCGATATCTTTATTCCCGGCCGCGCCCTGCATGGTGCTATGCCGCAGGATAAAATCATCATCAAACTGTTCGACCACCCCCGTGTGGAGGGCAGCGCCGAGGGTGAAGTGGTGGAGGTGACCACCCCGCACAACACCTTTGCCGGTACCATTGTGCTGACTGAGGACGGCCGCCTTGCCGTGGAGCCGGACGGCTGCCGTGATGTGCGCATTGTGCTGGATAAAAAAGGCGTCAACGGCGCACAGCTGGGGGATAAGGTCGGTGCTATCCTGACCAACCGCGGCCAGCGCCATATGGACCACCGCTGCGCTGTTGCCGAGCGCTTCGGCACTTCCGACCGCGCAGCAGAGTGCGCCAAGGCTGTGCTGTATGGCCGTGATGTCCGCCAGGAATTCCCGGAGGAGGTATTGGCCGAAGCTCACGCATATGATAACGCTCTCATCGACCCCGCCGAAGCTGCCCACCGCGCCGACCTGCGCGGTCTGCCGATCTTTACCATCGACTCTGCCGAGACCAAGGATATCGACGACGCCATCAGCCTGATGAAGACCCAGAACGGCGGCTATGAGCTGGGCGTTCATATTGCGGATGTCAGCCACTATGTCCGCCCGGACACCGCGCTGGATAAGGAAGCTTATGAGCGCGCAACTTCCATCTATTACGCGGATAAAGTCATCCCCATGCTGCCCACCCAGCTTTCCAACGGCATCTGCAGCCTCAATGAAGGGGAGGAGCGCCTGGCGTTCTCCTGCCTGATGCAGCTGGATGAAAGCGGCAATATCCATAGCTATCAGTTCGTCAAGAGCGTCATCCGCAGCCGTGTCAAGGGCGTTTATAAAGAAATTAACGCTCTGTTGGACGGCTCCAATGACCCGGCTCTGGTGGCGAAATATAAAGACGTTATGGCTCAGCTGCCCGCGATGACCGAGCTGTACGAAAAGCGCCTGGCTCTGCGCAAAGCACGCGGCGCGATGGACATCGAATCCGACGAAGCCAAGTTGGTCATGGACGAGGAAGGCCGCTGCGTGGATATCGTCAAGCGCACCCGCGGTGTGTCGGAGTGCATGATCGAAGAGTTCATGCTGCTGGCCAACCAGTGCGCTGCCAATGCGGGCCGCACCCATCATGTGCCGTTTGTGTACCGTATCCATGAAGCCCCCGATGCCGAGCGCATGGAAAAGCTGAGCAATACCCTGAAAGCCTGCGGCCTGAACGTCCACTTTGCCGGGGAAGTGCCCACCCAGCTGGAGCTTTCTGCCATTCTGGACGAAACCCGCGGCCAGCCCATCCAGATCCCGGTCCACACCGGTATCCTGCGCAGCATGCAGAAAGCTCGCTACTCTCCGGAGCCGAAAGGCCATTACGGCCTGGTGCTGGCAGACTATGCCCACTTTACCAGCCCCATTCGCCGTTACCCGGACCTTGCCATCCATCGCATCCTGACGGATATGCTGGTGGGCAAGCCGGAGCAGGAGCTCATCAAGGATTATACCGGTTTTGCCACCCACGCCAGCGAGCAGTCCAGCCGCCAGGAAGTTTCCGCCGTGCGCATTGAGCGCGATGTGGAGGACCTGTACAAGGCCGAGTATATGCACAACCACCTGGGCGAAGTCTACACCGGCACCGTGGCAGGTGTAACACCGCGCGGCATTTTTGTGGCGCTGGAAAACACCGTCGAGGGCTTTGTGCCTGCCGCACAGCTCTGCAAGGGCGAAGCCACTGTGGTGGAGGGCGTCAGCATTCTGGACCCGCTGACCGGAAAACGCTGGATGCTGGGCGACCCCGTCAAAGTGCAGGTGGCCGGTGCCAACGTTGCCCTTGGCCGCATTGATTTTGACTATATGCCGCTGTAATCATAGTTTTTTATAAAAAGAGCAAACCAATAAAAGCAAAGCTGCCGTCCCGTACTGATATGTACCCGGTTTTCTGGACACGGGTAAAAATCGAATAATTAAGAATCCATCATGGATGCTTCCCTGAATGTGGAGGGAGGCATCCATTTTGTTTTAGGGCCATACCGCATAATTCCCGCCTGACGGCTTAAGCACCGCTCCGGCGGCTGCGGCACGGCATCTGCG
>OIAN01000360.1_pt1 | contig 16202 bp, 15 predicted proteins | sample 1580761 | NCBI WGS metagenome assembly OIAN01 (sample SAMEA3882511, study PRJEB24775) | human gut metagenome | biome: human-associated habitat; feature: intestine environment; material: feces | place: Netherlands | collected 2009/2010 | reverse complement strand
TCCTCGTACCCCTGCTCTCCGGCCTGTTCACCGTCTGATCGCTCCCGCAGTTAAGCTGTCATAAGAAATCCTTGCCGCCCCCTGCCCCCAAGCGGGGGCGGCTGAAAGGAGGTTGACACCGTATGGATTTCTTACTCGATGCCCTTACTGACTGGCTCAAGGAAATGTTGGTAGGCGGCATTATGAGCAACTTATCGGGGATGTTCGATAGTGTGAACCAGCAGGTCGCAGACATTGCGACGCAGGTGGGCCAGACCCCGCAGGGCTGGAACGGGAGTATTTTCAGCATGATCCAGAACCTCTCCAACTCCATCATGGTGCCGATTGCCGGCGTAATCCTGGCTATCGTGATGACGCTGGAGCTGATTCAGATGATTACCGACAAGAACAACCTACATGATGTGGACACCTGGATGATCTTCAAGTGGGTGTTCAAATCTGCCGCTGCCATTCTTATCGTCTCCAACACATGGAACATCGTGATGGGCGTGTTTGACGCAGCTCAAAGCGTGGTGGCGCAGGCGGCAGGCATCATCGGTTCCGACGCTTCCATCGACATCTCCTCTGTCATGACCGATATGGAGTCCCGGCTGATGGATATGGACCTGGGGCCGCTGTTCGGCCTGTGGTTCCAGTCGCTCTTTATCGGCATTACCATGTGGGCGCTTTACATTTGTATCTTTATCGTGATCTATGGCCGTATGATTGAGATTTACCTTGTGACCTCGGTGGCCCCCATCCCTATGGCCACCATGATGGGCAAGGAATGGGGCGGCATGGGCCAGAACTATCTGCGTTCTTTGATCGCTCTGGGCTTCCAGGCATTTCTTATCATCGTCTGTGTGGCGATCTATGCCGTGCTGGTACAGAACATTGCCACCGAATCGGATGTCATCATGGCCATCTGGAGCTGTGTGGGCTATACGGTCCTGTTATGCTTTACGCTCTTTAAGACCGGCAGCCTCGCAAAATCCGTGTTCAATGCACATTAACCAGGAAGGAGGTAATCCCTTTGGCTTATGTACCCGTACCCAAAGACCTGACGAAAGTCAAAACCAAGGTTGCATTTAACCTGACCAAGAGGCAGCTGGTCTGCTTCGGCGGCGGGGCGCTTATCGGCGTACCGCTTTTCTTTTTGCTCCGGGGGCCTGCGGGAAACAGCGTGGCGGCCATGTGTATGATGCTGGTCATGCTGCCCTTCTTCATGCTGGCGATGTATGAAAAACACGGTCAGCCCCTGGAAAAGATCGTGGGCAACATCATCAAGGTGGCCGTCATCCGGCCCAAGGAGCGCCCGTATCAGACCAACAACTTCTATGCCGTTCTGGAACGGCAGGAAAAACTCGACAAGGAGGTGTATGACATTGTTCACGGCAATCAAAAGCTGGCTGCACCGGCTGTTCGGAAAAGACGAAAAGACCGCGCAGCCGGTTAATCAGAAAAAGATGAAAAAGCTGTCCCGCGCCGACAGAAAGCAGATCGAGGCTGCCATTGCCCGTGCCAATCGCACAGACAAAAAGAAAAAATCGGCTCAGGACAGTATCCCCTATGAACGGATGTGGCCGGACGGCATCTGCCGTGTGGCAGGCAGCCGCTACACAAAGACCATCCAATTCCAGGACATCAACTATCAGCTCTCGCAGAACGAGGACAAGACAGCGATCTTCGAGGGCTGGTGCGATTTCCTCAACTACTTCGACAGCTCCATTCAGTTCCAGCTGTCCTTTTTGAACCTCGCAGCCTCTGAGGAGACCTTTGCCCGCGCCATCAACATTCCTCTCCAGGGGGATGATTTTGACAGCATCCGGGTGGAGTACACCACCATGCTGCAAAACCAGCTGGCAAGAGGCAACAACGGTCTTATCAAGACCAAGTACCTGACTTTCGGCATCGACGCCGACAGCCTCAAGGCCGCCAAGCCCCGTCTGGAGCGCATTGAGACCGACATTCTCAACAACTTCAAACGCCTGGGCGTGGCCGCCGAGACCCTGGACGGCAAGGCGCGGCTGGCACAGCTTCACGGCATTTTCCACATGGATGAACAGGTGCCGTTCCGCTTTGAATGGGACTGGCTGGCTCCGTCCGGTCTGTCCACCAAGGATTTCATCGCGCCGTCCGGCTTCGAGTTCCGCACCGGCAAACAGTTCCGTATGGGTAAAAAATACGGGGCTGTTTCTTTTTTGCAGATCCTCGCCCCGGAGCTGAATGACCGGATGCTGGCGGATTTTCTGGATATGGAAAGCTCTCTGATCGTCAGCCTGCATATCCAGTCCGTAGATCAGATCAAGGCCATCAAGACGGTCAAGCGGAAAATCACCGACCTGGATAAATCCAAAATTGAGGAACAGAAAAAAGCCGTCCGCGCCGGATATGACATGGACATCATTCCCTCCGACCTTGCCACCTACGGTGCCGAGGCCAAGAAGCTCTTGCAGGATTTGCAGAGCCGAAACGAGCGAATGTTCCTTGTGACCTTCCTGGTGCTGAACACGGCGGACAATCCCCGGCAGCTGGGCAACAATGTGTTCCAGGCCAGTTCCATCGCACAGAAGTACAACTGCCAGCTGACAAGGCTTGACTTCCAGCAGGAAGAAGGGCTGATGTCTGCGCTGCCCTTGGGCCTCAATCAGATCGAGATTCAGCGGGGGCTGACCACCAGTTCCACGGCTATCTTTGTTCCGTTCACCACCCAGGAGCTTTTCCAGAACGGCAAAGAGGCGCTGTACTACGGTATCAACGCCCTGTCCAACAACCTCATCATGGTGGACCGCAAGCTGCTGAAAAACCCCAATGGACTGATTCTCGGCACCCCTGGTTCCGGCAAGTCCTTCAGCGCCAAGCGCGAGATCGCCAACTGTTTCCTGCTCACCAATGATGACATCATTATCTGCGACCCGGAGGCCGAGTACGCGCCCTTGGTGGAGCGCCTGCATGGGCAGGTCATCAAGATTTCGCCCACCAGCAGCAATTACATTAACCCTATGGATTTGAACCTGGACTACTCGGACGATGAAAGTCCGCTGTCTCTCAAGTCCGACTTCATCCTGTCTCTGTGCGAGCTGATCGTAGGCGGCAAAGAGGGCTTGCAGCCGGTTCAGAAAACCATCATTGACCGCTGTGTGCGGCTGGTGTATCAGGACTATCTCAATGACCCCCGCCCGGAGAATATGCCTATCCTGGAGGACCTTTACAACCTGCTGCGGACACAGGAGGAAAAAGAGGCACAGTACATCGCCACGGCGCTGGAAATCTATGTAACCGGCTCGCTCAATGTGTTCAACCACCAGAGCAATGTGGACATCAACAACCGCATTGTCTGCTACGACATCAAGGAGCTGGGCAAGCAGCTGAAAAAGATCGGTATGCTGGTGGTCCAGGATCAGGTGTGGAATCGTGTCACCATCAACCGCGCTGCCCACAAGTCCACCCGCTACTACATCGACGAGATGCACCTGCTTCTGAAAGAGGAACAGACCGCCGCCTACACGGTGGAGATTTGGAAGCGGTTCAGAAAATGGGGCGGCATCCCCACCGGCATTACGCAGAATGTCAAAGACCTGCTTTCTTCCCGCGAGGTGGAGAACATCTTTGAGAACTCCGACTTCGTGTATATGCTCAACCAGGCGGGCGGGGACCGGCAGATTCTCGCCAAACAGTTGGGTATTTCCACGCACCAGCTCAGCTATGTTACCCACTCCAGTGAGGGCGAGGGCCTGCTGTTCTATGGCTCCACGATTCTGCCTTTTGTGGATCACTTCCCCCAAAATACCGAGCTGTACCGCATTATGACCACCAAACCCCAGGAACTGAAAAAGGAGGATGAATGACCATGAAACCCAACACCGAACTGAATACCATGATGTTTTTTGACGATGCCCTGGAGGGTGAGCGCACCCAGCTGCTCACCGAGCTGGCCGATGCCGTCAGCGAGACCCGCACGGCGGCGGATCAGGCTGCGGAGCTGAACGAGGACGGCGAGGCGGGCCTGCTGCGCCTGACGGAAATCTGGTGCGCCATGAACGGCGTCCCGGCCATCGTCATCTTCGAGGGCGGGCAGTCTGAGCTGCTGGCCAATGTGGTGGCGCAGATCTACGCCCATCTGCTTCAGCACCCCTCCCGTGACCCTGTGGGGCTGGCTGTTTATGTGGAGCTGCGCTACATGACGGCCTCCCTCATGTTGGGGGAATGGTTTGAATAAGGAACCGCGCCTGCGCTTTACGGACGAGGAACGGGCTGACCCGGCGCTGGAGAAGCCCATCCGTAAGGCGGACAAGGCCGCCGCCAAAGCAGACAAGGCGCAGGCCAAAATCCCCAAAAAGCAGGTCCGGCAAAAGACGGTGGACCCGGAGACCGGCAAAGTGACCACCAAGCTGGTGCTGGAGGACAAGAAGAAGCCGCCCTCCAAATTGTCCCATGCGGTGCGGGATACCTCCGCCAATGCCGCTCTGGGGAAGCTCCACAAGGAAATCCGGGAGACCGAACAGGACAATGTGGGCGTGGAGAGCGCCCACAAGTCCGAGGAGGCTGCCGAGACCGGCGTTAGGCTTGCACGGGAAGGCTACCGCAGCCACAAGTTGAAGCCCTACCGCAAGGCGGCCCAGGCCGAGCAGAAGCTGGAGAAGGCCAATGTGAACGCCTTGTATCAGAAGTCCCTGCGGGAAAATCCCCAGCTTGCCAGCAACCCCATCTCCCGCTGGCAGCAGAAACAGGCCATCAAAAAGGAATACGCTGCCGCCAAGCGCGCCGGTCAAGCTGTCGGGAACACCGCCAAGACTGCGGAGGCCACCGGCATGGCGGCCAAGGCGGTCAAGGAGAAAGCCCAGCAAGCGGGCGCGTTTGTCATGCGCCACAAAAAGGGCTTTTTGATTGCGGGTGCGATCTTCCTGCTGGTCTGTATGCTGCTCAACACCATGTCCTCCTGCTCCATGATGGCGCAGAGTATCGGTTCCGTGGTGTCCGGCACCACCTACCCGTCGGATGATCCTGAGCTGGTGGCGGTGGAGGCCGACTACGCTGCCAAAGAAACGGCGCTGCAAGCCGAGATCGACAACATCGAAAGCAGCCATCCGGGGTATGACGAGTACCGCTATGACCTGGATATGATCGGGCATGACCCCCATGAGCTGGCAGCCTACCTGTCCGCCGTGCTGCAAGGCTATACCCGGCAGAGCGCCCAGGCCGAGCTGGAGCGCGTGTTCGACGCACAGTATGAACTGACGCTTACCGAGGAAGTGGAGATACGATACCGCACCGAAACTTCCACGGACCCCGTGACCGGCGAGACGACCACCGAGGAAGTCCCGTATGAGTATTACATTCTGAATGTGAAGCTCACCAGCAAGCCCATATCTTCCGTGGCTTCGGAGCTGCTAACCCCGGAACAGCTGGAAATGTACCAGGTGTACCGGCAGACGCTGGGCAACAAGCCGCTGATCTTCGGCGGCGGCTCCCCGGATACGAGCAACTCCGAGGACCTGACCGGCGTGGTATTCGTCAACGGCACCCGCCCCGGCAATCAGGCCGTGGTGGACATAGCCAAAAGTCAGGTGGGCAATGTGGGCGGTCAGCCCTACTGGAGCTGGTACGGCTTCAATTCCCGTGTGGAATGGTGCGCCTGCTTCGTGTCCTGGTGCTACGGCCAGATGGGGCTGTCCGAGCCGCGCTTTGCCGCCTGCCAGTCCCAGGGTATTCCGTGGTTCCAGTCTCACGGACAATGGGGCGGGCGTGATTACGCCAATATCGCCCCCGGCGACGCCATCTTCTTCGATTGGGACCTGGATGGCAGCGCCGACCATGTGGGCCTTGTGGTCGGCACAGACGGCAGCCGGGTCTACACCGTGGAGGGCAATTCTGGCGACGCCTGCAAGATCAAGAGTTATTCCCTGTCCTACGAGTGCATCAAGGGCTACGGCCTGATGAACTGGTAAGGCCGATTTATGAGAAAAGGAGTGATTGAAATGGCTAAGAACAAAATCCAGCGCATTGACCAGGAGATTGCCAAGGTCCGCGAGAAGATCGCGGAGTACCAGGACAAGCTGAAAACCCTGGAGGCGCAGAAAACCGAGGCGGAGAACCTGGAAATCGTTCAGATGGTGCGCGCCCTGCGGCTGACCCCGGAGCAGCTGAACGCCATGCTCTCCGGTGGTACGGTCCCTGGCATGGCCGCTGCCTCCGCCAACTACAACGAACAGGAGGATACCGACCATGAAGAATAAGAAAATTTTCAAAACCCTTTCGGCCCTCTGCGCCGCCCTGGTGCTGATGATGGGCCTTTCCGTGACTGCCTTTGCCCAGGGAACGGAAGAACTTCCGGCGGAGGATGCCACCAACGACAGCAATGTGGTCGTGGAGGAAACCGAGGACAGTCCGGCCCTGACCCCGGATGGCAACGCCGCCCTGGTGGATGATTTCGGCGACAACAAGCAGCTCATCACCGTCACCACCAAGGCAGGCAACTACTTCTACATCCTCATTGACCGGGCCAACGAGGACAAGGAAACCGCTGTCCACTTCTTAAACCAGGTGGACGAGGCGGACCTGATGGCGCTGATGGAGGACGGTCAGACCACCCAGGAGCAGCCCGCCACCTGTACCTGTACGGAGAAATGTGTGGCCGGTGCGGTGAATACGGCCTGCCCGGTGTGTGCCACCAATATGAGCGCCTGCACGGGTAAGGAGCCGGAACCGGAGACCCCGGAAGAAACCCCGGAGCCGGAGGAACCGGCGCAGAAAACCACGGGGCTGAATCCGGCCCTGCTTTTGGCGGTGCTGGCCCTGATGGGCGGCGGCGGTGCCTTTGCCTACTTCAAATTCATCAAGAATAAGCCCAAGACCAAGGGCAACGACAATTTGGACGATTATGACTACGGCGAGGATGATACCGATCAGGAGGACGAGGACTCCTGGGAGACCGAGGAATCTGACGAGCCGGACGCTGACGGGGGCGGCGACGAGGAAAGCGAGGACAAGACGGTTTGACCCGCTTCACCGACAGCCCCTATGAACGCATGATGACACGCAGGCCGGAGGGCGGGAAGGAAACTTCCCGTCCTCCTACTTTATCTCCCGGCCACCCCTGTTATGGCTGCGGAAATTACCGTGACGGTCAGCCCTGCGTGGGATTCTGCCACCGGCAGCTGACCGCATGGCTGCGGGAAAGGAGGATGAAAAACCATGAAGCTGGTGATCGCTGAGAAACCGTCCGTTGCCCAAAGTCTGGCCGCCGTGATTGGGGCCACCGCCCGCAAGGACGGCTATCTGGAGGGCGGCGGCTGGCGGGTCAGCTGGTGTGTGGGCCATCTGGCTGGTCTGGCCGACGCCGACGCTTATAACCCGGACTACGCCAAGTGGCGCTATGACGATCTGCCCATTCTGCCGGAACCCTGGCAGATGGTGGTGAGCAAGGACAAGAAGAAACAGTTTGATGTGCTGAAGCAGCTGATGAACGCCCCGGATGTGACCGAAGTGGTAAACGCCTGCGACGCCGGACGCGAGGGGGAGCTGATCTTCCGCAGCGTCTATGAGCTGGCGGGCTGCCAGAAGCCCATGAAGCGGCTCTGGATTTCCTCAATGGAGGATTCCGCCATCCGGGAGGGCTTTGCAAACCTGCGCCCCGGTGCAGACTATGACGGCCTGCGGGATGCGGCCCTCTGCCGCGCCAAAGCGGACTGGCTGGTGGGTATCAATGCCACCCGGCTGTTTTCCGTGCTGTACCACCGGACCCTCAACATCGGACGTGTCATGTCCCCGACGCTGGCCCTCATTGTCCAGCGAGAAGCCGAGATCGACACCTTCAAGCCGGTGCCATTCTACACGGTCACACTGGAGCTGCCCGGTTTCACCGTTTCCGGGGAGCGCATGGCAGACAAGGCTGCCGCCCAACAGCTGAAAACGGCCTGCCAAGGTGCGGCTGCCACAGTGAAAAAAGTGGGGCGCAAAAACAAATCCGAGAAGCCGCCCGCCCTCTATGACCTGACCACCCTCCAACGGGACGCCAACCGGCTGCTGGGGTTCACCGCCCAGCAAACCCTGGACTACCTGCAAAATTTGTATGAAAAGAAGCTCTGTACCTACCCTCGGACGGACAGCCGCTATCTGACTTCGGATATGGCGGCGAGTCTACCGGAGCTGGTCCAGCTCACTGCCGGGGCGATGCCCTTTTCCAATGGCATGGAGATTGCCTGCAATGCCGCCCAGATTGTCAACGACAAGAAAGTGACCGACCATCATGCAGTGATCCCTACCCGCAACCTCCAGGGCGCGGACCTGTCCGGCCTGCCGGTGGGCGAAAAGGCGGTGCTGGAGTTGGTGGCTCTGCGCCTGCTGTGCGCCGTGGCCCAGCCCTATACCTTTGCGGAAACCGCCGTTGTTGTCGAGTGCGCCGGAGCGGAGTTTACTGCCAAAGGCCGCACAGTGAAAAATTACGGCTGGCGGGCGCTGGACGCTGCCTATCGCGCAGGGCTGAAGAATGTGGAGCAGGACAAAGAACCCGAGGACAAGGCTCTGCCTGAGCTGTCTGAAGGTCAGACGCTGCCCCTTTCTGGTGCTACCGTCAAGGAGGGCAAGACCACCCCGCCCAAGCACTTCACCGAAGATACGCTGCTTTCCGCGATGGAGACTGCCGGGAAGGACGATATGCCGGAGGACGCCGAACGCAAGGGCCTGGGGACCCCGGCCACCCGCGCCGGTATCCTAGAAAAACTGGTGGCCACCGGCTTCCTGGAACGGAAAAAGAGCAAGAAAACCGTACAGCTCATGCCCTCCCATGATGCGGTATCCCTTATCACCGTGCTGCCGGAGCAGCTGCAATCGCCTCTGCTGACCGCTGAATGGGAGTACCGGCTGGGCGAGATCGAGCGCGGCGAGCTGGCCCCAGAGGACTTCATGGCCGGGATCAGCGCCATGCTCCAGGAGCTGGTGAGGACCTATCAGGTCATCAAGGGAACCGAGTATCTGTTCACGCCGCCCCGCGAAGTGGTGGGCAAATGCCCCCGCTGCGGCGGCGATGTGGCGGAGCTGCAAAAGGGGTTCTTCTGCCAGAACGAGCGCTGCAAATTCGCTATTTGGAAAAACAACAAGTGGTGGGAGCTGAAGCGCAAGCAGCCCACCAAGACCATCGTGACGGCGCTGCTCAAAGATGGATGCGCCCGTGTGAACGGCCTGTACTCGGAAAAGACCGGCAAGACCTACGACGCCACGGTGGTTCTGGAGGACGATGGGAAGTACGCCAATTTCAAGCTGGCGTTTGACCGGCAGAAAGGAGGCGGCAAATGAAACTGAGCCTTTATGAACAGGAAACAATCATCCTCTACAACCAGGCCGAGGCCGCCGCCGAGGTCTATACCCATGACCCACGGCTGCTGGAAAAGCTGCGGCGGCTGGCGGAGAAATACCCGGACCAGATCGTAAAAAAGGACCGGCAGACCTTTCTCGTCCCTAAACGCTGCGTATCGGTCCGGGAGCCGTACAGCGCCGAGCGCCGCAAAGCAGCCAGTGAACGGGCCAAAGCTGCTGGTTACAGGCCGCCGGGGAGACACTAATCTCACTCTATTTATCTATATCATCTATATTATTTAGAGAGTTTATGCTATAATAAATTTAAAATAATGTGGATGATGTACATATGAAAAGAGATGTCTTAAGAAGGATGAGCCCATTAGCTATTTTGCGAATCGTTCGCTGGCGAATAATCGGAATTTTACTTGCGGGTGCAACACTTTTGGCTGCATTTGTCCCCCCATTAATTGTTGTCAACGAAAATCAGATTTTGTATTATATGTCATGCTTGGCGCAGGTAACCGCAGCACTATTTGCGCTTATTTTGGCAGCATATACAATAGCAGATACACGCCTAAAAAGCATTGCCACTGCTGATGATACTTTGCTCGATTATATTCCAGAAATTCAAAATGAACATTTCCGGCATATAATTACGATTTCAATAAATTGTATCTTCACCATACTTCTATGCCTCATAACAATTAATACATATAGTGTTCTGCCGCAAAAGCTCTTTTCGGTATTGATTGTTGATGTGAGTATATTGGGAGGTATATCCGCTATTTCTCTCATTCTCTTCGTGTGGGTAGTATGTGATCCTAAGGCTTTTCAACAGAAAGGCGAATCTGCAAAAGATGAGATGGATCAAGCTTATGCTGGGGATAAGGGAACTGATGATTTTAGACTGTTTTTAGGGTATTACAATAGACTAGAATCTCTGATTAATAGGTATGCAGTGGAAATATCCGGAGATGATTACGACTACAAATATCAGCGCAAACAACTTCCTATTTTTCAGGCATTAGATATCCTGATGAGCCATCAGATATTTGATGAATATGCCTATATCAAGATCGATGAGTTTAGACGGTACAGAAATGCTCTTGTTCATAGCACTAATCCAGAATCTGTTAATAGTAGGATATATGATGAATTAAAAAAAGTGTATGAGTTACTGGAAAGTGCCTACTCTGCACCAGAAACCGATAAACAAAGATGTATTTTATCATTTAAGGAGTATTGTAAGCAGTATCTTTTAAATGAACTGGATAAGAAAATTATCGGTTATTTGAAATCACATCAAGATACTAAAATTAGCGATATCGCACAGGGAACTGGCATTTCGACGTCGTCTGCGGCAAATATTGTTAAGAAGCTTGTCCAAGCTGGTATAGTACACGTTGAAGGTTCGAGTAGAACGGGCAAAGTTTATAATCTCACAAAATAAATTCTTAATAATTCACATTTTAGCAACCATAGTAAAGCTATGGTTGCTTTTTTATTTCAAATCTCTAGAAGGAGTTAAATTATATGATCGATAATAAGCCCACCAACCGGGAGCGGTTGCAGGAAATCACGGCGGGCATTGAACAGGGTATCAAGGAACTGTTTGAGAGCGAGAAGTATATGCGCTATCTGTCCGTCATGTCCAAGTTCCACCGCTACTCCGTCAACAACACCATGCTCATCTATATGCAGCGCCCGGACGCCACCCTGGTGGCAGGGTTCAACAAGTGGAAAAACCAGTTTGAACGCCATGTGAAAAAGGGTGAACATGGCATTACCATCATCGCCCCCACGCCCTACAAAAAGAAAATCGAGGAAATGAAGCGCGACCCGGACACCCATGCCCCCATCCTGGACGCGGATGGCAAGGCGGTCATGGAGGAAAAGGAAATTGAAATCCCCATGTTCCGCCCGGTTAAGGTGTTTGATGTGAGCCAGACGGACGGCAAGCCCCTGCCGGAGCTGGCCTCCAGCCTGTCTGGGACGGTGCCGCATTATGAGGCGTTCATGGAAGCTCTACGCCGTTCCGCCCCGGTCCCCATCGAGTTTGAGCCGATGGCCGAGAACATGGACGGCTATTTTTCCTCTGACCAGCAGCGGATCGCCATTCGGGAAGGCATGAGTGAGGTGCAGACTGTTTCCGCCGCTGTCCATGAGACCGCGCACAGCAAGCTCCACGACCCCAAAAAGTATGAAGCGGAGCCGACCTGGAAGATCGTGATGGTGAGTGAGGGCGGCACTAAGCATGACTTCCGACTGGACTTCGCCACCGAAGCAGAGGCGGAACAGGCCGCCGCCGAGGAAGGCTGGCGCTTTGTGGACGAGAATCGGTTTGAGTGGCGGCTGGAGGTGGAGGAAGATCTGACGGCGGTGAAACAGGCCGCCAAGAACCGCAACACCGAGGAAGTAGAGGCCGAGAGCATTTCCTATGCGGTCTGTCAGTATTTCGGCATCCAGACCGGCGAGAACAGTTTTGGCTACATCGCTTCCTGGTCGAAGGACAAGGAGCTGAAGGAGCTGCGGGCCAGTCTGGAGACCATCAACAAGACTTCCTGCGAGCTGATTAACGACATCGAGCGCAACTACAAGGAAATCTGCAAGGAGCGCGGCATTGACCTGACTGCCGCCCCGGAGCCTGAGCGGGACCCTATCGAGCAGCTGGCAGCAGACATCGACCAGTTCACTTTCGATTATGACCCTTATGAGTATCGGAACAATGCAGATAGCCGTGAGGACGCACTGCACGAACTGACTGCCACACTCCGAAGCGGAGATGCCAGCGGTGTACGCGAATGGCTCCAGAATATCGTGAACGAGGACGAACCGGATGAAACCACCCAAAAAGCTGCCGAGCTTATGGGACGCCTGGATCAGCTGGTGCCGATGACTGAACCGGAACCTGATCCCAACCTTGTGAAGATGGCCGATGAAGCGATGGCGATGGGCGTGGATACTGACTGGAACTCTGATAAGGAATTTCCGTTGTCTTTCGATACTGAAAGTCCCCAGCCCAGCGCCGAGTACCGGGAGGACCTGCTGGTGCTGGATGATACCACCTATCTTCATGTTCAGCCCTGTGATACCGGATGGGATTACACGCTCTACGATGTAGCGACCATGAAACAGTTGGACGGCGGCCAGCTGGATGGAGCAAATATGGGGCGTTCTGAAGCTATCCGCCACATCTGTGAGGACCTGGGGCTGGGTGACAAATCCATCAAGTATGCGCCGCTGTCCATGATCGAGACTTTGTATGAACAGGCCAGCCAGCAGACCGCAGAAGCCGCAGCCGCCCTGCTGCCGGATGCTCAGGAACAGGCGCTGGACGAATATCCCATGCCGGACCCGGTTCTGACCCAGGACGATCTGGAGAAATGCGGCTGCCTGGACAGCGACCTTTTGCCCCTCTCCAAAGAACGAGCCTATGAGCTGATGGAGAGAGACCTGACCGTTTATATAGTCCAAGAGGGTGAAAACCCTGAAATGGCCTTTGACACCGCCGACCTGGACGCCCATGACGGTATCTTTGCTGTGTCCCGCGAGGAATGGGAAGAAAGCCCGGAGTTTGATAAGCTGGTCAAGGATCGTATGGACCACCAGGAGGAACGGGAGCAGGCTTTTCTCTCCCACAAGGGGGACTGCTTCGCCATTTATCAGGTGAAGCACACCGACGAGCTGCGGGACATCCGCTACGAGGGCCTGGAATGGCTCCAGTCCATCGGGCAGACGGTGCGGCGGGACAACTATGAGCTGGTCTACACCGCTCCGTTGCTGCCCTCTGACCTGAAAGGCGATACAGCCGAACAGCTCTTTTATCGCTTCAACAATGAACATCCCGCCGATTACCACCATCCGTCCATGAGCATCAGCGACATCGTTGCCATCAAGCGGGACGGCAAGGTATCCTGTCATTACTGCGACAGCTTCGGCTTTCAGCAGGTTCTCGGATTTCTGCCGGACAATCCGCTGAAGAACGCAGAAATGGCGGTGGAGGATGACTACGGCATGATCGACGGTATCATCAACAACGGCCCCAAGGAGCCGACGGTGGCCCAGCTGGAACAGCAGGCCCGCAGCGGCCAGCCCATTTCACTCATGGATTTGGCTGCCGCCGCCCACCGGGAGGACCGGGAAAAGAAAAAGTCCGTCATGGAGCAGCTGAAAAGCCTGCCCAAGACGGAATACAAAAAGACAGCGCAAAAAAAGAGCGCGGAAAGGGAGATTTGATATGGGAAACTTCACTTTTGAGGAAATGAACCTGCTTTGTATCTACAATAACGGCAGCCGCACCGGGCTGATCGACGCTCTGACGGAGATGCGCGGTGAGCTTTCGCCGGAGGAAGCCGAGCTGCGGGAGCTGACCGACAGCGCCCTGAGCAAGCTCCAGGCCATGAGCGACGCCGAGTTTGCCGAGCTGGAGCTGTACCCTGATTTTGATGTGTAAAAAATCAGGAAAATCTTTTAACCTTATCAGGTTCAAATATGATAAAATAAAATAATATCATAGAAAGTTGGGGTTTTATAGAGATAAATTTATTAGTTGAGGAGGAAAATAGGATGGCTCATTTTAATAATAGGGAATATCAAACATTGGCATCTGATTTGATTGGAGATATTTTTTACACCTCAACATCTTACAGAGGTAAAATCTCTACATTAAGGCAATATGCTGAGATAATTGTCCGGAAAATATTAGATATTGATCCACGAAAAGAGATAACTTTGGGAGACGAGGAAATAAGAAAGCGTATATGTACATTACCAAATCATATATTAGTGGAAAAAGCAGTTCGAAAATTGAAAAAGAAGGGGAATAAAACTACACATACTCAGTTTCGCGGAGTGGTTACGGTTGAAGAGTTTGACATAGCAACAGACGGATTATTTGACCTTTTATCTTATCTCCTTATTAATTATTTTGAGAGGTATGAGTTTGGTTCAAATACGAGTGTTATGTTTTCATTTTCTATTTTACCTCCGATAATACGATATAAAGTTTTAATATTCTTATATGAGAAATATCCAAATAATATTTCAATCATTGATAAATTGGTACTATCTATATTAAAAGCTTGTGATATTGAAACCGCAATTGAATGGATTGAAGAACATAAAGAATCTTTGCTACAAATGAAAGCATATCCTGAAGATTTAAATTGTAAGATTGCTTTACAAGATCCTAATCTGGCTGAAGTGTTGAAATATATGGCACCACCCAATATGTACTATCTATGTAAAGACAAGATTACTCAATTAGGAACAACGATTCGTAGTAATGGTTTAGTATATTCAGATTTTGAAAGCGCATTGCCGTATTATAGACAAATAGGAAAGGTTCAAGGAACTACGCAAGAAGTTCAAGAATTCAATGATATCATGGACTTTTTGTATATGGGGCGAAAAGAACGAGAACGTATATGCTCCGATTCCGATAATTCAATAATGGCATTGGATATAATTGAGTGAATTTCGAAATCCAATAAGTTTTAATTTGTTGGACTGCCTGTTTTTAGCTCAGCCTACCCCCAATTTTGCAGTTGAATATCAGCCAATTACCACCGCCATTCCCTTTGGGCAGGAAATCTATCAAGGTTTCCTGCCTTTCTTTTACCCGAAATGAAAGGAGGACAAATAACCATGCCATCCAAAGCTGAATTTTACCGGCAGATGGCCGAGCAGGTATCGACCCGGCTTGTGGGTAGCTGGAAGGAATGGACGGCCTTTCTCACTACTGCCGCCCGCCTCTACAAATATCCGTTCCATGAGCAGATGATGATTTACGCCCAGCGCCCGGACGCCACCGCCTGCGCCGAGTACGACCTGTGGAACGACAAAATGGGCCGGTATGTGCGCCGTGGCTCCAAGGGTATCGCCCTGGTGGACGATTCCGGCGACAGGCCCCGCCTGCGCTATGTGTTCGATATTTCCGACACTGGCACCCGTGAACATTCCCGTACCCCCTGGCTCTGGCAGCTGGAGGAACAGCACATCGGGCCTGTGTCGGCCATGCTGGAGCGCAACTACGGCGTTGCTGGTGACGATCTTGCCCAGCAGCTCACCGATGTGGCCGGAAAACTGGCCAGTGAGTATTGGGACGAGCATCAGCAGGACTTCCGCTACATCGTTGACGGTTCGTTCCTCGCGGAGTACGATGATTACAACATCGAAGTCCAATTTAAGTCCGCCGCCACCGTCAGCATCGCCTACGCCCTGATGTCCCGCTGTGGGCTGGATACGGAACAATATTTCCAGCATGAGGACTTCATGCCGATCTTCGACTTCAACACTCCCGCCACCGTCGGGGCGTTGGGAGCGGCGGTCAGTCAGATGAACCAGCAGGTGCTGCGGCAGATCGGCGTCACCATCCAGAATTATGAGCGCGAACAACTCGCGGAAAGGAGCAACCACCATGAAGAACAACATGACTTACACGCAGAATGGGGACTATCTGATTCCCAACCTGGAACTGAGCGAGCAGCCGAAGAAGCCCCTGGGCAAGTACGGCAGGATGCGGAAAGCGTATCTGAAGGAACACCGGCCCCTGATCTACAACCAGCTGCTGCTGACCGAGAAGCTGTACCCGCACCTCATCGAGATCGACGAGACGGCGAACAGCCGTCTGGAGCAGATGATGCCCCAGCTGGCGGAGTCGGCGGGCGCGACGGAGGAACTGAAAGCCCGCGATCCGATGCGCTGGGTGGGTCTGATGAACACCTGCAAGGCCCAGGCCGAGGAGATTCTGATGGCGGAGCTTATCAACAGCTGACCTTAAACCTGTTCCTCTCCGACGCGGAACAAATCCAAAGAATAGATGAAGCAGAGAATGTGCAAACATCCTCTGCTTTTTCTTTTGCACAAGAACAGCCGCAGCCAGGAACTGCTGACCATGAGCCAGAGGCGGCAAAACCTACCCTCCG
>OIAN01000352.1_pt1 | contig 16388 bp, 13 predicted proteins | sample 1580761 | NCBI WGS metagenome assembly OIAN01 (sample SAMEA3882511, study PRJEB24775) | human gut metagenome | biome: human-associated habitat; feature: intestine environment; material: feces | place: Netherlands | collected 2009/2010 | reverse complement strand
GATATGCTGCAGGTGTGTCCATAGAGGTCAAGGATGAAATTAACACAGTATTAAGACCTACATTTCAGCTTGCTGTCAGAGATGATATCATAAGGAAGAATCCGGTAGACGGAGCATACTGTGAAGTAAAAAAGCGTAATGGTGGTGCCAGAAAGACAAGGCGAGCGTTGACTGTGGATCAGCAGAGAAAATTCATGGAGTATGTAGCAAAGAATCCGTTCTTTTATCACTGGTATCCATTCTTTGTATTTTTGTTAGGAACTGGATGCAGAATAGGAGAAGCAATTGGGATACGCTGGGATGATATTGATTTGGAGAATCGAGTCATTGATATCAATCATAGCTTAACCTATTACCAGAGAGCGGATGATTCATATAAATGTGAGTTTAGAGTATCTTTGCCAAAGACGGAAGCTGGTAATCGTAGAATACCTATGATGCAGCAGGTATATGATGTGCTTCAGGAAGAATATGAGAGACAGAAGCAAGAAGGCTTTTGTGTTGAGAATGTGGATGGAATGACCAATTTTGTATTTACAAACCGATTTGGGATGCCACATAACCCAGCAGCAGTAAACCGGGCAATCAAGAGAATTGTGGATACACATAATTCAGAAGAAGAGGTGGCTGCTAAAAAGGAGAAGAGAGAACCTGTTATGATTCCAAGATTCTCCTGCCATATCTTCAGACATACGTTTGCATCAAGATTTTGCGAGAATGAAACCAACATCAAAGTAATTCAAGAGGTAATGGGACATGCTGATGTATCGACTACCATGAACATATATGCAGAAGCAAACCCAGATGTTACCAAATCAGTAATTGAGAAATTATCAAAAAATATGGATATTTTTTAGAAAAGAGTCCTGCGATTGAACTCTTTGAAGATTGAAAATATACCTATTCATACTGAGATAAATATGCTATACTCATCTAGTATTGTAGTGTTTGACACGGCAGTACATGTCTTAAAATAAAAAGACGTATTTTAAGGCGAATGACATCTTTTGGACGCACAAAAGTCAAAAAAACGTCCAAGAGTATCCAAGTATATAGAATTCGGGAAAGCCAATTTTCCAAGGGTTTGCAAGGATATACAAGAGTTAGCTTAGCAATCAAAAAAATTCCCGACAATGAAGAGCATTGGTGGCGTAAAGGATGAAAATGGCGTAAGTTCTAAGCCTTCAGAAGAGGTAAAAGCTGAGCCGGAGAAGATTGATTTCTCTAATGTAAAGATTGAACCTTTATTTGAGGAAGAAGTAGACTTTGATACATTCAGCAAGTCAGATTTCAGAGCTGTTAAGATAAAAGAGTGTGTAGCAGTTCCTAAGTCAAAGAAATTATTACAGTTTACTTTAGATGACGGAACAGGCACAGACCGCACTATTTTAAGCGGAATCCATGCTTATTATGAGCCAGAAGAGCTTGTTGGAAAGACACTTATTGCCATCACAAATCTTCCACCTAGAAAGATGATGGGAATTGAATCTTGTGGTATGTTACTTTCAGCAGTAAACAATCTTAAGGATTCAGAGGATGAAGAACTTCATCTTCTTATGGTTGATAACCACATTCCAGCAGGTGCAAAGCTGTACTAAAAACGAGATGTACCTTATTGGTGGAAATTTGTAAAATTACAAAAATACGCCAATTTTACGCCAAACGATGCAGAATTTGATGTAAGAAAACAATATAATGATGTGGAATCAGACGATATGACATAGAAGCCCCATTGGATAGAGAAATCTGTCTGATGGGGCTTAATTACATATAGAACAGAGATTTTAATAATAAAGGAGAATTTGAGGATGCAGAATTATGATGGTCAATTTAAACTAAATGGACAGGAATATTTTTATAGAGCAAAGGATGACAGTGGAAGTTCAAAAATTACAAGGGATAATAATGAAGAACCTCATAAAGGTGAGTAATTCACGAATTGTAAATGTGATGGTGAAAAAAGTAATAGAAAAAGTTTGGCAAACAGTAAGTTGCTTGGCTTGAAAATAGTGATTTCGAATTGACATTATCACTTTGGTCATAAATGCATAGTTTATATATAAAACGGAGACGTAGAAAACAAGGTACAATCAGTTGTTGTATTGTGTCGATGGTAGGCGTATAATAGTTTAATAGATGTAGAACATTACTTAAAAGTACGATTAATGAATGATTTGAGTGATAATCCGAAAGAAGACGGGTATAATATAGTAAGGCTATTTCTGCAGTACCATCCAAATGCAGAGGCGGATATTCAGAGTAAAGCAGATAAATACTCATTTTGTTCGGATTTGGCAGAGAAGCATTTGGATGAGTATAAAGAGCCGAAGAAATTAGCTGTATGGAATATTGTTGAATTGTTCTCTTTTGGAAATTTTATGGAATTGTACGAATTGTATTACCAAATGTATCCATCATTCAACTATTCTGATTATTTAAAATCTATCAAGTTTATAAGAAATGCGGCAGCACATAATAATTGTATTCTAAGTACGCTAAGGAAACCTAATAGTCTTAAAAAGTTCAGTAAAACAAAAAAGCTGGCAAATATACTCGGAAAGATACCTGAATTTCGGGAGTTGGATAACAGGGATGCTATGATGAAAAATCCGGTTATTCATGACTTTGTAACATTACTTTTTGTGTATAACGATGTTATGAAGGTATCGGCAACAAAAAAAGCCAGAAATAGAAAAATGGAAGAAATTTGTCATCTATTTTGTGATGAGGATGGAAGAATAAAAATCCTAAGCATACAAATTTTTTGCAGTAGATGGTTGACAAGAGTGTTGGGAAAGAGTAGAATACCTTTCATAGAACAAAAATCGTTAGAGGTTTTTACTAGGGCGGTGCGTGCACTAAACTAGATTTGAGTTTATTGAATAAAAAGGTTCACTAGAGAATATTGTGTGTGTTCTGGTGAGCCTTTTTAGTATTTTACCATAATTATTAGTATTTTGAGTAATTGCATATGTTTACTGTAGGGGTAGCCGTGCTAGGCTATTTCCAAGCCGGAAGGCTCTGATTTTCCAGATAATGATTTTGGAGAGTCAGGGCCTTTCTTCGTGCTGAAAAGCACGGCTACGGGTGCCTGCTGTCAACATATGAGAGAACTTTTGGTCAAGTTGGCCAAAGAAATCGCATAGACACAGGAGCTGTGGTATACTGTGTCTATGCGAATTTATAACAGTCTTAGGACAATGTATTGGAGGTAATGCAATGGAATTTGAACTGCTTGCAGATAGTATTAAGCAAATAAATGATAAAGCAAGTTCAGCAGCAAAAAGTGCTGTAAATCAGCTGTAAATCAGCTCATGACATTGCGCAATTGGGCGATTGGTTATTATATAGTTGAATACGAACAAGATGGCAGCGACAGAGCAGAATATGGTTCTCATCTTTTGAAAAATCTGGAAAAGCAAATTGATCAAAAAGGAATGAATTATACGCTTTTTAAGGCTTGTAGACAGTTTTATAAAGTATATCCTCAAATTGGTTCGACAGTGTCGAGCGAATTTAAATTACCAGATTTTGGAAAAAGTTCGACAGTGTCGAACGAATTTGTAACAGGTCCAGATGTTTTAGTTAATAACTTGTCTTTTTCACATATTCGAGAAATTATGGTATTAAATGATGCGTTTGAACGATTTTTTTACGAAACAGAGTGTATGAAATGCAACTGGAATGTAAGAAAACTCCGCAGACAGATAAAAACTAACCTTTATGTAAGAGCTGGTATCATAAAATACACATAACGATTCAGAACCCCATCTTGATTCCGCTTACGCTGCATCTCGATGTTGCTTCTCGCTATATGAAATTCCACAAAAATAGCTCATTCATGTAACCATGATTCGCAATTTTTCTTCCATTTCGCATGGCTCTGAATCGTCAAAAACTCGCAAATAATTTGAAAGCAGGGAGTTCTTTCATGAACATTACTTCAAAATACCGCTCTCTTTCGATTCAGGCACGGGCGGCAGCGGTAGCCAACGTAGTGCTGAACTTTATTTTTATCCGTATTTTCGGTTATGTTGCAGCCGGTTACACGACGCTGGCATGCTATATTCTGTATTCGGTTGGACACTATGTGGTGAGCAAACGGATTCTGGTGGCAGAAGGTATTGAGGAAAACCTGATGGATGCCGGATTTCTGCTGGCATGTTCCGCATTTCTGATTGGAGTAAGCGTAATCTGCAATCTGCTGTTCCCATACAGGATCCTGCGGTATGCGATTCTGTTCGCAAGTGCAGGCCTGGTGTTCTGGAAATGGGAACTGTTGTTGAATACGATGGCAGACATCCGCAAAAAGTAAATCAAAAGAAGAAAGAAAAGGAAAATTTACATGAGTACCAGTATTTCAATAAAAGAATTAAAAGAACTCGATCCGTCGAGCTATCAGATCGTGGATATCCGCGATGCAGTAGAGATTTCCCACGGAGCCATTCCGGGGGCGCTTGCGATGAAGACAGAAGAAATTGAGACCAGCGATGCGATTGATCGGACGAAAAAGACGATCATCTGCTGCAGCCGTGGCCGGTTCAGTGTGGCAGCCGCAGAAGAAGCAGGACAGGAAAAAGAAGTTCATTCATGTACAGAAAAATAGAAGAAACGCCGGAGCGGGAGAAAATGCTGATCCGGTTAAAAGAGCTCTGTCTGAAACGAGGCTACTCGATGTTACAGGCGGCGCGGAAGATTTTCAGCCATCTGGACACCTACAACCGGTATGAGAAAGGCATTCGTGAGATCCCGTTGGACTCGCTGATGCTGCTGGCAAAGACGTACGACTGCAGTCTCGATTACCTCGCAGGTATTTCCGACCAGCCGCGAAAATATGGAAAATAATGCCAGAAACCGTACCGCTTCTGAAAAAATACGGTTACAGGCAGCCTGAAAGAGAAAAGAGGCTGTCGCACGAATAGCAAATTTCGGCATCCCCAGTAATAATTGAAAGGATCCCAGCATCATATCGAGCGATTCATCCGGTATAAGATCCCCTTTTCACTCAGGATATTTTCATAGGATTCTTGACGCTTCTCTAAGAAACTTTTGGAGATGTACAGACGTTTATTCCCTTTAGCACGGGAACATCGTTCTTTATACGGACAGCCTGTAGGTACTCTTGGTTCAGTAGGGTGACCGCCTCCTGTATTTTCAGAAACATATTTTCTTCCCATTCGTTCCAAGCGACGTACCATCTGATAAAACAGGGCTTCGCAGGTGTCTGCCAAAAATCCAGTACGGAACCTTGCAATCGTGCTGTGATCCGGTGCTTTCTGACCAGCAAGCAGCTACATAAAGTTAATATCACGTTTACAAGCGGTTTCAATCTTTCTGCAAGAATAAATATTTTGGGAATAAGCATAGGTCAGGATCTTGAACATGGTCTTTGGGTCCACTGCCGGATTTATGCCTTTGGTAGAGTACGCCTGATACAGTAAACTGTAATCTAAATCCTCCAATTCGTGGCTCAGCAGTCGGACAGAATCATCATCAGGAACCAGACCTTCCAAATTTAATGGCAAAACCAGTTGATAAGGCTCGCCGAATTCGGTATAATTTTTATGGTATTTTATGTATTTGGTCATACTTAATTATACCATGGATTGCGGGCTCTTCGGAGTCCGTTTTCTGCTTTTGGACATAAAAATGGAGCTATTGCTCCATAGATGATTACTCATCTATTTTGCAACAGCCCACTTGACTTCTCTTAATTGTGCACATCACCTGAAGCATCTGATTGCAAAATTTCTACAGAATGGATTGCATGAGTAAGATATGCATCCGGTGCAATACAGGATTCAAACTCCCAAACGGTATCGTAAAAGGCCGAAAAAATTCGATTCAAACTAATTTTGTTCGGAATACAGATATTGTAATACGGTGTATTTCTCCTAAAACGCAAATAAGAAAACTCATCTGCAAAAAACAGTGTCGGTCTTGGGATATGCTGGTAATCAGACAGCAAACCATTCGGCAAAATCTTAATCTGAAGCGCATTTGAAATTTCATGCAGATGTTTCATATGCTTAAAAAAATGAAGACGCTGTTCCGGCGAAAGCTGAATTCGATAACCATAGAAATCCAATTCGCCAGTAACTGTAAAATCTGTAAATGCAGAAGCATAAATCAGTGCTCTTATCGGTGTAACAGCAAGTATCTGCGATACCAGAGAATGCATTTTTTGAAGTACAGGTCTGTATGTCTTTCCTATAAAAGAGCCATACTTATCAAGCAGCTCATTATGTAAATCAGTTGGAAGAAAATGTTCTGTAAAATGTCCAAGCAGACAAGAAGAATTCCGGGCAAACAGTGAATGCTCATATTCGTAAGTACGAATCATTTCAGGAATAGATGTCCGTCGAATAAGCAATGTTTCTTTGCTGCAAAGTAATTTTAATTTGTAATAAAGTTCCGTTGAAAGAGACGAATCTTCAATTGTTGTAACAGCAAGACAATGGTTCTGATCAACTAACATACCTGAAAGCGAATAAATATCTTTAATCGCAAAAACCATTTTTTTCTGTGCCTGTGTTCCGCAATAAAGATTAAAATCAATATTCGAAAGATTTGAAAGCAAATTCATCAGGAAACCAGCCGTATAAACCGGATTATCTGAAGACGATTCCAAATCAATCATTAAAGAAAAATGAACTCCTGGAAGCACAAGTCCTCTGTCATTGTGCATGCTGTTAAATTCAGCAATTAAAAGCTGATAATTCGTGTCTACATTCAGAATATCTACCATAGCATAAATATTTAGCGACTGTACTTTACGGAGTGATGGATGTTTCATTTTAAAGATAAACTGATCCAGTGTAAGTTCCGGATAATATGAAATTTTAGTAGCCACTTTAGAACCAGTTGTTACCTGAAGTTCTTTTACATATGTATATTCAGATTCGAGATGATCGTAAATCGCTTTCTGAAGATTCGAAACGTCAGAAATTTGATATTCTTCTAAAAAAGTGTCCCGGTTATCATCAGTCAGAGCCTCAACAATACACTGGCTGATATTCTGCAAAATAATTTCGTGATTTTTTTCTGTTGGAAGTGATTTTCCACTAATCCATTTGCTTATATAAGATTCATCATACTGCACAGCTTTGGCAAGTACATAATTTTTTAAATTGGCCATAGATGTCAGATGCTCTAACAGAACACTGAATCTGTTTTTTTCTTTCATAATAATCAAAAGCCCCTCTCTTCTATTATAATTTTAGTGTACTGCATACAAAATAAGAAAACAAGAACATTTATACAAAAAATTTCCTATTGAATGAAATCCTGAAAAAAATGAATTAGTTGATTTGTTTGATTCAATATGCCAAATTCACCACTTCTATTGAAAAGGAAAAATATCCATGATAGAATACGAATCGTCATTATAAAACAAATAAATAATCGGAAAAGGAAGTAAATAATTATGGAAAATACAGGAGCAACATTAACTGGAAAAGCGAGCGTTGATAAACCATGGTTACAGTTTTATCCAGAAGCACTGCGCAACGTTGAAGTGCCAACAATAACTGTTGAAACGTTTTTAAGAGCAAAAAATCCAGACGAAAATAAAATTGCATTTGAATATTACGGAAACAAAATTACATGGAAAGAATTCTGGGGAGAAGTTGATAAAGCAGCAAAATCTTTAAAGATACTTGGATTTGGTGAAGGAAACAGAATTCCTGTATTTCTGCAAAGTGTTCCGGCACATTTTATCCTTCTGATCGCAGCAGAAAGAATCGGAGCTGCAATTATCTGCAGAGATGACATTCCAGAAGAATTATGTTTTGCAATCAGAAAATCAAAATCAGAGACAGCATTTGTCATGGATTATACATCAAAGTCAGATGAAGATCTGTTCCGTGCAACGACACCAATGAAGCGTGTAATTAAGGTTTCTCCATATGATTATGCAGATAGAAAATCTGTCCCGGACTATGTTGAAAAAGAAATTGCATCCAGATATACCGGTGCGATAGAGACAACAGAAGGAGATCTTACATGGGACGAGTTCCTGGCACTTGGGAAAGATTATACAGAAGACTATATGGCACAAGAAGATGTGAACAGACCAGTATTTGGCGCATATACAAGCGGATCCACAGGAATCTCTAAATTAGTTATTCATTCTTCTTCTAATATAGTAGCAACTGCATTCCAGATGTCCATCTTTATTCCGCCGTCAGATGTACCGGAAAAATGGTGGCTGCCAATCTTACCACCTGCACTGATTGCAGTAACTGTATCAATGGCAATCTTCCCATTGTCAGCAGGACTGATTATGGTACTTGATCCATTCTGTCCGCTGGAAGATATTGATATCGCATTTATGGAGCAGAAGCCAAACTTCTGGGCACTGATTCCAATGTTCTGTGAAATGCTTATGAAGAGTGACAGAATTCCGGAAGATTACGATATGTCTCATCTAAGAAGTATCGGAACCGGAGCTGAAGCAATGAACGAAAGGAAAACACAAGAAGTAGAAGCATTCTTCCATAAGCATAATGTTAAAGCAACTTTAAGTGCCGGATATGGTCAGAGTGAAGGATGTTCAAACTTTACACTTCCAAATCCGATGTTCCCGCTGGTAGACGGATGCGTTGGAATGCCAATGCCGGCAACAACTATGGCAGTATTCTCAGAGGATCTGGAAGAACTGAATTATGGAGAAATCGGAGAATTATGTATGACGGGTCCTGCTATGATGCTCCACTATGCGGGATGGAGAGGTGATGAACTTACTGAAAGAACACTGATCAATCATCCAGATGGGAACTGCTGGTTACATACGGGAGATAAAGCTTACATCAATGAACACGGAATTGTATACATTCTTGGACGTGGAACAACAAAGCGTTTCGGTGGCGGAGAACTTTACATGATGAGAATGGAGACAAAAGCAGTACGTGTAGCTGGTGTAGAAGATGGATTCTTCTGCTTTGTACCAGATCAGGATCATGAAGGATATTTCCTTCCATATTTCTTTGTAATCCTTGATGAAACAAAGAGTCTGGATGAAGTAAAAGCAGGTCTTGCAGATGCACTGGAAGAATATGAATATCCGGTAGACATCCGCGTAATCAAGGAAAGACCGTATTTCCACTTCAAGACAAACAGAAAAGAACTCACAGCAGCAATTCTTGAGGAACTGAACTAAAAAAGACTCCTCTGTTGCATCAATATGTAAATTCTATATAAATAAGTAAGAAAAAACTTGATGATTCCCCGTATTTTAACAAATCATAAGATACGGGGGGATTTCTTTATTACGTTTATACATGCCAGAAACCTGAAAACCAGACTTTTCGATGTGTTTTTGTGCTAAAAAACGTCAGTATGTCTTGAACAAAACAGTTAGCAGTGATATATTAAAGTAAATACCTAATTACTATATTATATGCAAAAATATATGCAAAATACGAATTACAGTAGCATATAATAGAGGGTGGAGTATAAATAAAATACAATGGAAATGAGGTGGGGGCAAACAAAAAACGTAATATGAATTGTCTAATACAAACACGAAAGGAAGGGTAGACATTATGAAAAAGAGAAGTAAAATGCTTTTGAGTTTATTCCTCTCTACTATAATGGTATTCAGTGTAGTGCCTTCAACAGTTTTTGCAGAGCCTGCACATGAAGAAACACCAGCAGTGCAGGAAAATACTACAGAAGCCGTGCAGGATAACACCAATACAAATGAGGCAGAAGATCCAGCAACAGAAGATTCTGTGACAGAAGATGATGCAACAGAAGCAACTACTGATTCTTCAAACACAGATAATGATGCTGTGGCCCAGACAGATAATGATGAAAATAAAGTAACTATTTCAGGTATTACAATACAGACACCAGTCATCCAGTTCAAGGGTGCTAATGCAGCAGTAGCAGAAGCACTTACAAAAGATATAAAGATTGATGAAAGCGATCCGGCAATCCAGAGCCTGCGTGAAGCATTGGGGGATCTCGAAATGGTTGGCGGAGAAGCCGGCACAGAATCCAATGAATCTAATATCAGCACAGCAGACCTGTATGAAGCAGATGAACAGGCTGAAACCAAGAAGCTGACAGCAGACCAGATTAATACAGTTGTTGGTATGTATCAGCAGTATCTGAATCAGTGGTCAGCCAATGCTAATGTACTCGGTGTTCAGAATCCATTCTTTCTGGATTTCAACGATGATACAGATGGTCTTGGTATCCTTGGTGAGATGCTTGCCTTAGACGGCAAATCTGTTCAGGATGTCAGAGATGGCAAGGTGAGCTACGATGACCTGACAGGTATGATCTTTACTTTCACATATGGTGATAAGTTAGGTATTAAGTATTATGGTCCAGATGTAACAAATGCAAGAGATGAAGCTCTTGCTGCAGTTACAGCATCAGGTGCACAGACAAAGGCACAGAAGCTGCTTGTTCTGAATGACTGGTTGGCCCATAACAATACATTTGATATGTCCTACATCATGAACTCTGGTAAGGAATCAGATGATGACAAGCCGATGATTGCAAAGGATCCTCAGAAGCAGGAGCATGAGGATGAAGTTTACAATGAGATCTATAAGGTTTACGAACCACAGATCAAACAGAATTTCCATGATCAGATTTATGCAGGCATTGAGAAGGATTTGCTTGTAAAATTTTATAAAAAAGCTATTGCTCAGACTTTGGTGAAGGCTGGACAGTCTGAGGAAGATGCGAATGCATATGTAGAAGCTAATAAAGAAGCTATCGAGAAGGATCCGGAAGCATTTGTGAAAGAAAACCTTCCAGACGCAGCAGAACCATTGAAGCAGGAGGCAGATAAATTTATCAAAAATGCTGAAGAAAAAGGCGTTGAGGTTTCTGAAGGCGTTACGATGACTGTTGAGCAGCTTACTCAGCAGCAGTTAGATAGCGCTACGAATCAGGCTGCAACCGGTATGACAACTGGTGTCATCAACTATTGGGAAGGTACTCAGTTTGGTGCATTCGGTATGGGTACATCTGTATGTCTGGGTTACTCCAGAGCTTTTTCATATCTTGTGCAGTGCCTGGATAAAGATATTTATCTTAAAGATCCAAGTAAAGGTTATGACAGCAAGAAAACTGTTACAGCAGATGATGGTACAACTTCAGAAGTATGTGATAACTGGAAGACAGCCAAAGAACTGTACTATGGTTCAGATGGTAAGACACTGGATATCAATGCAGGCTACACAGTTGACCTTGTAAGAATTTCCTTCCAGTCCAACGTTACAATGTATGGCGAAGAACAGGAAGACTTCGGTTCCGACCATTACTGGAATGCAGTCAAGGTGGATGGTCAGTGGTACTATGTAGACCCTTGTTATACAGATGTCTACACAGAAGTTATGAGTCGTGACCGTGTCGAGACAGATGGTGATATGAACCATGTCTTCTTCCTGTTCAGCGATACAGATGCAAGAAAATTGTATCAGGGTAACTTTAGTGTTTTAAGATCACTTTATCAGAATGAAGCAACAGATACAACATATGAAAAAGCATGGATGGCTCGTGCAGCAAGTAATGTTTACTATGCAGATGGTTATGCTTACTATATGTATGATTCGACAGACCTGTTTGACAGAGTAAGCAGCACAAGCATGAATCAGAGCCAGAAGGCTGCAGAGTACAAGATTGTTCGTCATAAACTGACAAATAAGGATACAGGCGATGGCGACAGCGATTATGAGACACTGATTAATTTCACAGACAAGAAAAACGACGATGATGACGATACATTTGTAAGCGTTCTGAACAAAGACGGTAAGATGGAGAAGAATGATCTTCTGACCAAACTGTATGCACAGTTTGTGGATGAACAGAGCATTTACCCATCCATCGGTCTGACAGCAGCACTGTATACAGATGGTAAGATTTACTTCAACGTATCCAACGATATCGTTTCCTACAATCCTGCAGACGGTGCAGTAGCCGTTGTGAAGGAATATAACACAGTATCTGCAAAACGTGATACAACCAAGTTATTTGGCGGTATGGCATTTACAACAACAGATGAAAAGAGTGCAGATTTCACTGTCACAAATCATCCAATCGCAGGTCTGACTGTGAAGGGTGACAAACTGGTTGTTTCAATCGGTACAAACTTCGCGTTCATTTCAGGTAAGAGCAAACTGCTTGACCATTCCAGCTACGGTTATGAATTCGAAGAGACAGATTACAATCCGACTTATACAAACTACAAGAAGTATCAGCAGTTCATGGGCAGTCAGAGCAATGATAATGACGAGTTCATGTGGTCAGCTAACTTCGTTGATACAGTTGATATGAAGACACTGACAGGTACTTCTCATAATTATGAAACAGTTTCTGAACCTGCATACTGCGGACGTAATGCATTTACAGAAGAACGTTGTTCTGACTGTGGTCTGATCAAAGCGGGCACACGTGTAGAAGCAAAGAATACAGCACACGAACATCATTACATCAAGTTCCATGAAACATACTATACAAAGACTGATAGCGGTAGCTGGAACGAAGCGGACAACTATGTTTGCCCAGAGTGCGGTGCTTGTATTACAGAACCTGTTAAGCCCAAATATGAACAGGCTAATTCTACATACGAGAAAAGAAAAGCTATCTGGGATGAAGCTCAGAAGAACGCAGCAGAAGGACATGCTTACACAGCAACAGATGCTGAGTGGAGCGATGATCACACAAGCGTTACATTCCAGAATCTGAAATGTGAAACTTGTGCAAATCAGATCAATAAACTGGATTGTCTCCTTGAATCAGATGAAAATGCAACAAACAAAGCTAACAGAGATTCTATTGAGAAAGCTCTTGCAGAAAAAGTAACTGCAACGGCTAAACTTGTTAGTCACACTGGTACATGTGATCAGGGTGTAACATCTACTTACAAAGCAACAGGTAAGACAGATGATGGTTACAGATATACTGCATCTGATAAGAAGACATCTGACGCAGGTCAGCACCAGTACACAGGTACATGGGCATGGGAACCAGTAAAAGATGACAACGGCAATGTAACTGGATATACAGCATCTGTAACAGGTGTTAAGTGTTCTGTATGTGATGATGAACCTAAAGCAGAGCAGATTACAGTTGCTGATGCAGTTAAAGATACAGAGAAATCTGTAGCTGCAACATGTACAGAAAAGGGTAAAGATGTCTATACAGCAACAGCAACAGTAAAGGATGCTGAAGGTAAGACAGAAATTGGTACATTAACAGATACATATGAAGTTGAATTGGCAGCCCTTGGCCATAAGTATGGTGCTCCTGTATGGAACTGGACAAAGGGTGAAAACAACACTTACACAGCAACAGCAACATTTACATGTGCAAATGATGAGAAACATGTAGAAACAGTTGATGCAAAAGTAACTGAGAAATCTGATGGCGCAACATGTACAGAGGCAGGTAAGATTACTTACACAGCTACAGTTACATTTGAAGGCAAAGATTACACAGGTACTAAGACAGAAGAAGTAGCAGCTCTCGGTCATGATTACAAAGTCTCAGAAAAAGACGGATGGAAATGGACAGCTGATAAAGAAAAAGGATATACAGCTGTTGCAACATTCGTATGCAGCCGTTGTAAAGATTCTAATGACGTAACTGCAGATGTTGTTAAAGAAGACAAGAACAGTCAGATCATCTACAAAGCAACTGCTAAATACACAGATAAAACTGGTAAGGAATTTACAGCTACAGCTACAAAGAGTACAAAAATGTCCGTATCTTACATAGTTCACTGTCAGGATTATGGCTGGGAAGAAGAATGGAAGAAAGACGGACAAACGTCTGGTACAGTTGGTGAATCAAAAAGATTAGAGGCTATCCAGATTAAGTTACCAAATGGTGTTTCTGGATCTATCGAATATCGTACACATATTCAGGACATCGGTTGGGAAAAGAACTGGAGTAAAAACGGAGAAAAATCCGGTACAGAAGGACAGTGTAAACGTCTGGAAGCAATCCAGATCAGACTGACTGGTGAAGTTGCAGAGAATTATGACGTATACTACAGCGTACATGCCGAGAACTTCGGATGGCTCGGATGGGCTAAGAATGGCGAAGAAGCAGGAACAGCTGGTTACGGATACCGTCTTGAAGCAATCAAGATTCAGCTGGTTACCAAAGGGGACAAAGCACCAGAACTTATTGGTACTATCAAAGAAGCTATGAAAGCAAGACTGGTCGGATACCAGACACATGTACAGGACTATGGTACACAGGCATATGTATATGACGGTGCTATGGCAGGTACAGAAGGCGAGTGCAAACGTATGGAATCTATCCGTATGAAACTCCCGTCTTCAGTGAACAGCTCAATCCAGTACAGATCTCACGTTCAGGATATTGGATGGGAGAAGAATTGGGCATCTAACGGATCATTATCCGGAACAACTGGACAGTGTAAACGTCTGGAAGCAATTCAGATCAAACTGTCTGGTGATGTAGCAAAGAACTATGATGTATACTACAGAGTTCATGCTCAGGATTATGGATGGCTTGCATGGGCTAAGAATGGAGAATCTTCAGGAACAGAAGGATACGCAAAACGTCTCGAGGCAATTGAGGTTCGTCTGGTTCCAAAGGGAACAACTCCAGACCTTCCAGCATCAGCAAATGAAAAAGCCTTCATCAAAAAAAAATAACAAAGCTTAACTTGCAAGGGGCTGTCGGGAAATGAACCGCTCCCCGTCAAGTAGACAATTGAAAAAATATAAATTTTTCCTGCCAGTAGAAATTTATCTGCTGGCAGTTTTTATGCAGCTTGCAAGTAAATTTCATGTTTTTCCATTGGCGTTAAAATTCCAAGATTCCTTTGCAAGCGTTTATTGTTGGTAAGCGTCCAATAAGAGGGTGTATCGAAATTTCTGGCTGTTGCATGTAAACTATTGATTAGAGTTTTGGGAGTTGACTCTAAAAACTCTAAATCTAATCTAAGGAGCAGGCTTATGGATCTTTCTTCTTTGACTCCAGACAAACAGGTGAAACTTCAATACTGGCTGGATGTAATACGGCAATGCAGGGCCTCCGGACTGACAAATCAGATCTGGTGTGAACAACACGATATCTCTTTGAAAAGTTATTATTACTGGCTTTCCAAAATTCGAAAGCTTGCCCTGGAAGAACTGCCCCGCAAGAAAAACGGCATCCACATGTGTACAGACCAACAGTCAACTGCTTTAACGGAATCCCCGGCTGAGTTTGCGGAGCTTTCACTTCCGGACAGAAACATTTCCCGTTCCACTCCTGCAGCCATGTTAGGAGAGCTTTCCCATGTGGAGAAAATCTATATCCGATGCGGCTACACCGATATGAGGAAGCAGCTCAATGGCTTGCTGGATATCATCCAGTACAACTTCAAACTGGATCCTTACAGCAATTCCTTATTCCTGTTCTGTGGGAAGAGGGCTGACCGGATCAAAGCAGTCCATTACGAGGGAGACGGTTTCTGCCTTTTATACAAACGGTACGAAAACGGACGTCTCCAATGGCCGCGGACCGGCGAAGAAGCAAAACAGATTTCTGATCAGCAGCTGCGCTGGCTTCTGGAAGGTTTGAACCCGGAGCAGCCAAAGGCGGTTCAGAAATGGCTCCCGCATAAGTCTGAAAATACTGAAAATCCTTAGAAATGCTGGGAAATCTGACGATTCTATGGTATAATAATCCTATCGAAACGAAAGGGTTTTCAGGTTATGTCAGCTACGGAACAGGAGTATAAAAATCATATCAAAGAACTGGAACAGCAGGTCCGGCTCCTGAAAGAGCAGGTTGATTTCCTGACCCGTAAACTTTATGGAACAAAATCCGAGAAGACATCTACTCTCGAAATCGAGGGGCAGATGTCTCTTTTTAATGAAATCGAAACCTGTGCGGATCCTGATGCACACGAACCGGAGCTTGTTGAGATAGAGAAGCACCTACGTAAAAGGAAGTACACCGGTCAGCGGGAAGAACTGGTAAAAAATCTCCCTCACAGCAAAGTACTCCATACCATAGATGAAAGGGAACAGATATGCGATAACTGCGGGAGTACGATGGTGAAAGTAGGGGAAGAATTCGTCCGCACGGAAGTACAGTTTATCCCTGCAAAACTCAAGGTGATTGACCATTACCGGGAAACGTATGAATGCAGGTCGTGCCGGAAAAACGGAACTCCTTATATGGAGAAGGCTCCGGTGCCATATCCTCCCGTCCTGCATTCTCTGGCATCTGCATCTACCATCACCTGGCTCATCCACCAGAAGTTTGAATTAAGCATCCCGCTGTACAGACAGGAAAAAGAATGGGAGGCTTTGGGATTACGTTTAAGCAGAGCGACTATGTCAAACTGGCTTCTGGTTGTCTATCGGGACTGGCTTGTACACATCGTCCACCGTCTGAAG
>OIAN01000326.1_pt1 | contig 17287 bp, 27 predicted proteins | sample 1580761 | NCBI WGS metagenome assembly OIAN01 (sample SAMEA3882511, study PRJEB24775) | human gut metagenome | biome: human-associated habitat; feature: intestine environment; material: feces | place: Netherlands | collected 2009/2010 | reverse complement strand
CGAAGCTGCCGCGCGGAACCCGTATCTTTGGACCCGTTGCCCGTGAGCTGCGCGAGAAGGACTTCATGAAGATCGTCTCCCTGGCTCCCGAAGTTCTGTAAGGAGGCGGAAGAGATGCACGTTCGCAAGAATGATCAGGTGATGGTCATCACCGGCAAGGATAAGAACACGAAGGGCAAGATCACCGTCGCCTTCCCCAAGACCGGCAAGGTCATCGTCGAAGGCGTGAACATGGTGACTCGCCACCAGAAGGCGCGCAATGCCATGCAGCCCGGCGGCATCGTGAAGAAGGAAGCGGCGATTGACGCTTCCAACGTGATGCTGATTTGCCCCAAGTGCGGCAAGCCCACCCGCGTTTCCCACAAGGTGAACGTGGCTGTGGATGCCAACGGCAAGAAGAACCGCACGATGGTCCGCGTCTGCAAGAAGTGCGGCGCCGATATTGACTGAGAAGGAGGAAAAGTCTGATGGCTACCCGTATTAAGGAAAAGTATCTGGCCGAGGCTGTTCCTGCTCTTCAGCAGAAGTTCGGCTACAAGAACGTCATGGAGATCCCGAAGCTGGACAAGATCGTGATCAACATGGGTCTGGGCGATTGCAAGGACAACGCCAAGGCGTTTGAAATGGCGATCAACGAGCTGACGACCATCGCTGGCCAGAAGCCCATGGTCACCAAGGCCAAGAAGTCGATTGCAAACTTCAAGCTCCGTGAAGGCATGAACATCGGCGCGAAGGTCACCCTCCGCGGCGAGCGCATGTACGAGTTCATGGACAAGCTGATGAACATCGCCCTCCCGCGTGTTCGCGACTTCCACGGCGTCAGCGACAAGGCCTTCGACGGCCGCGGCAACTATGCGCTGGGCATTCGCGAGCAGCTGCTCTTCCCCGAAATCGACTACGATAAGGTTGAGAAGGTTCGCGGCATGGAAATGATCTTCGTGACCACCGCTCACAGCGACGAGGAATGCAAAGAGCTCCTTCGCCTGATGGGCATGCCGTTCACGAAGTAAGGAGGAGGACAATCACATGGCTAAGACCAGTATGATCAACAAGCAGCAGAAGGAGCCGAAGTTCTCTACTCGTGCTTACACCCGCTGCCGCCTGTGCGGCCGTCCGCATTCCGTGCTTCGTAAGTACGGCGTGTGCCGCATTTGTTTCCGCGAACTGGCGTACAAGGGAGAGATTCCCGGCGTCCGCAAGGCCAGCTGGTAAGGAGGAACTGAAATGCTCGTTAACGATCCCATTGCAGATATGCTCACCCGCATCCGCAATGCCCAAATCGCCAAGCACGACACTGTGGTGATCCCGGCTTCCAACATGAAGAAGTCCATCGCCAAGATCCTGCTCGACGAAGGCTACATCAAGAGCGTCGACATGATCGACGACGGCCTTGCCGGCCAGATCAAGATCGGCCTGAAGTATACCGACAAGAAGCAGAGCGTCATCGTTGGCCTCAAGCGCATCAGCAAGCCGGGCCTGCGCGTCTACGCGCAGTGCGAGGAGCTGCCGAAGGTGCTGGGCGGCCTGGGCATTGCGATCGTCTCCACGTCCAAGGGCGTGATGACCGACAAGCAGGCTCGCGAGGCCAAGGTTGGCGGCGAAGTGCTCGCTTACATCTGGTAATCGACGACGCTGAAACGGAGGTAAAAACAATGTCTCGTATCGGAAGACATCCGATTGCAATTCCGGCCGGCGTCACGGTCACCGTTTCCGACGACAACCATGTCGTCGTGAAGGGCCCGAAGGGCCAGCTGGAGCAGACGGTCAACAAGAACATCACCGTCAAGGTTGAGGGCAACGAGGTGCACGTCACCCGCCCGAACGATGAGAAGCAGAATCGTGCTTTCCACGGCCTGTACCGCGCCCTGATCGCCAACATGGTGACCGGCGTGACCGAGGGCTACAAGAAGACGCTGGCTCTGGTGGGCACCGGCTATCGCGCCGAGGCGAAGGGCGACACCCTGAACATCACCATCGGTTACAGCCATCCCGTCATCATGAAGGCGCCGCAGAACATCGCCTTTGCTACGCCGAACCAGACGACCATTGAGGTCTCCGGCATCGACAAGCAGCAGGTGGGCAACATCGCGGCCGACATCCGTGCGGTCCGCAGCCCGGAACCGTACCACGGCAAGGGCATCCGTTATGCGGATGAGGTTGTCCGTCAAAAGGAAGGCAAGACCGGTAAGAAGTAAGGGAGTGAGCGCTAATGTTTACCAAACGTGATCGTAATGAGATCCGTAAGATCCGTCATGAGCGTGTGCGTAAGAAGATCAGCGGCACGCCCGAGATGCCGCGTCTGAGCGTGTATCGCAGCCTGAACAACATCTACGTTCAGGTGATCGACGATGTGGCCGGCAAGACCCTGGTTTCCTGCTCCACGCTTGATCCGCAGATCAAGGGCCAGCTCTCCGAGCTGGACAAGAAGGGCGCGGGCAAGCTCGTCGGCAAGACCGTTGCCGAGCGTGCGCTGCAGGCCGGCATCAAGAAGGTCGTCTTCGACCGCGGCGGCTACGTTTATACCGGCCGCGTGGCGGAGGTCGCCGCAGGCGCCCGTGAAGCGGGCCTCGACTTCTGATTCAAGGGAGGATTCAAGAAATGCCTCAGGATATGGAAAAGAAACCGCAGGAGCGCGGCGAGCGCCGCGAGCGCGGTCCGCGTCGTGACCGCCGCCCGGAGAGCGAATTCCAGGAGAAGATGGTTTCCATCAATCGCGTAACCAAGGTTGTTAAGGGCGGCCGTAACTTCCGCTTTGCAGCTCTGGTTGTCATCGGCGACGGCAAGGGCCGCGTCGGCTGCGGTATTGGCAAGGCCACCGAAATTCCGGAAGCCGCCCGCAAGGCGACCGAGGATGCCAAGAAGCACCTCGTTCACGTCAGCATGAAGGGCACCAGCATCCCGCACGAGACCGTCGGCCGTTTCGGCACGGGCGAGATCGTGCTGCTGCCGGCTCCGGAAGGTACCGGCGTTATCGCCGGCGGCCCGGCGCGTGCTGTGCTCGAGCTGTGCGGCGTGAAGGACATCCGCACCAAGAGCTACGGCTCCAACAACCCGATTAACATGGTGAAGGCGACCATCGAGGGTCTGGCTTCCCTGCGCAGCGCCGAAGAAGTGGCGAAGATGCGCGGCAAGACCGTCGAAGAGCTGCTCGGCTGATAAGGAGGAAGAGACGTATGAAATTGCAGGTAACGCTTGTGAAGTCTCCTGTCTCCAGCAAGCCCAACCACATTAAAATTGTGAAGGCTCTGGGCCTGCACAAGATCCGCTCCACCAAGGTGTTTGAGGATACCCCGTCTATCCGCGGCATGATCTTCAAGGTTAACCATCTGGTGTCTGTGGTCGAAATCAGCGACTAAGGAGGATTCACCATGAAGCTGAATGAGCTGAAGCCCGCACTGGGCTCCACCACCGCGCCGCGCCGTCTGGGCCGCGGCGTCGGCTCCGGCCTGGGCAAGACGTCCGGCAAGGGCCACAAGGGTGCCAAGGCCCGTAGCGGCGGCGGCAAGCGTCCGGGCTTCGAAGGCGGCCAGATGCCTCTGGTTCGCCAGCTGCCGAAGCGCGGCTTTAAGAACATTTTCGCCAAGGAATACGCCACCGTCAACGTGAGCGAGCTTGAGGTGTTCGAGAACGGCACCGAAGTGACGAGCGCGCTGCTGGTGGAAAAGAAGATCATCCGCAAGGAGCTGGACGGTCTCAAGGTTCTGGGCAACGGTGAGCTGACCAAGAAGCTGACGGTGAAGGCCGTGAAGTTTACTGGCTCTGCGAAGGAGAAGATCGAGGCCGTCGGTGGAACTGCTGAGGTGATCTGATATGCTGGAAAAGATGAAGAGTGCCTGGCGCATTCCGGAGCTCCGCAAGAAGATCATTTACACCTTCGGCATGCTGCTGATCTACCGCCTGCTGTGCGTGATCCCGGTTCCGGGCATCAACGTCTCGGCGGTGGCCAGCGCGGTGAAGGACTACTCGATCCTTGACTTCATGAACATGATGACCGGCGGTTCTTTCCAGAACATGAGCATCATGGCCATGGGTATCACTCCGTACATCAACTCCAGCATCATCCTTCAGCTTCTGACGGTTGCCATTCCGGCGCTGGAGAAGCTGGCGAATGAAGGCCCGGAGGGCCGCAAGAAGATCAACGAGTACACCCGCTACCTGACCGTCGTGCTGGCGTTCATTCAGGCGGTTGGCCTCGTCTTTGCCATGCGTGCCAATTCCTACGGCGGAGTTTGGTACCTTGTCATCGGTCTGTCGATGGCAGCGGGCAGCGCCCTGGCGATGTGGATCGGTGAGCGCATCACCGAGAACGGCATCGGCAACGGCATCTCCCTGCTGATTATGGCCGGTATCGTTTCCAACATGTTCAACTGGGGCCGTCAGGCGACGGTTGGCATGGTGGGCGGCACGGTGCACCCGATCGCGGTGATCGTGATCGTGATCGCGCTGCTGGCGATGATCGTGGCCATCACCTTTGTGGACATGGGCGAGCGCCGCATCCCGATCCAGTACGCCAAGCGCGTGGTGGGCCGCAAGATGTACGGCGGTCAGTCCACCTACATCCCGATGAAAATTAACTCGACCGGCGTGATGCCGCTGATCTTTGGCTTTGCCATCCTGCAGTTCCCGGCGACGATCTTCGCGTTCTTCCCGACGAGCGGCATCAACGTGTGGTGGCAGGGCTTCCAGAGCGGCATCTGGTATCAGGTGGTGCTGGCGGTTCTGATTATCGCTTTCACCTACTTCTATACCAGCATCACTTTCAACCCGGTTGACATCAGCAAGAACATGCAGCAGAACGGCGGCATCATCCCCGGCATCCGTCAGGGTCGCGCGACGAGCGATTATCTCTCCCGCGTGTCCGGCCGCCTGACGCTGTTCAGCGCCCTGTTCCTCGCCGTGTTGGCGACCATCCCGACCATGCTGACCCGCATCTTCGGCATCACCGCTCCGTTTGGAGCGAGCAGCGTGCTGATCGCGGTTTCCGTGGGCATCGAGACGATCCGCCAGGTGGAGGCGCAGATGGTCATGCGTCATCACAAGGGCTTCCTGGGTTGATGACGGGGTCAGCGTGAGGTACTTGAGCATGAACGTGATTTTTCTTGGCCCGCCTGGTGCGGGCAAGGGCACCCAGGCTGTTCGCGTGTGCGAGCAGCTTGGCATCCCGCAGATCTCCACGGGCGATATTCTTCGCCGCGCCATCAAGGAACAAACGCCGACCGGTCTGGCTGCCAAAGCCTACATTGACGCCGGTGCGCTTGTGCCGGATTCCGTCGTCATTGACATCGTCCGCGAGCGGCTCGCGCAGGAGGATTGCCGGAAGGGCTATGTGCTCGACGGCTTCCCCCGCACCGTGCCGCAGGCGGAGGCGCTTGCCGGCTTTGCCGACATCGACGCCGTGGTGGACATTGACGTCAGCGACGAAAAGCTGATCGACCGCCTTTCCGGACGCAGGGTCTGCCCCTCGTGCGGCGGCACCTATCACATCTCCCGCCTGAATGGGCGGACGGACTGCGAGCGCTGCGGCGCGACGCTGATCCAGCGGGATGACGATAAGGCCGAGACGGTGCTCAGCCGACTGAACGTTTACCACAAGCAGACGGCTCCGCTGATCGAGTTCTACGAGCAGCGCGGGCTCCTGCGCCGCGTGGACGGCGCTCAGCCGATGGAGGATTGCTTCGCGGCGATCCTCGAGGCGCTGGGTGGAACGAAATGATTACCATCAAGAATGCTTCTCAAATTGCCAAGATGCGCGAGGCGGGCGCCTTGCTGCACGAGGTTCTTGAGCAGCTCAAAGGGAAGATCGAGCCCGGTATCACCACGAAGGAGCTTGACCGCTATGCGGAAAAGCTCATTCGCGGTTACGGCGCCGTCCCTTCCTTCCTGAACTATGAGGGGTATCCTGCCTCGATCTGCACATCGGTGGATTCTCAGGTGGTGCACGGCATCCCGGATGAATCCACGGTGCTGCGCGAGGGCCAGATTATCTCGATTGATTCGGGTCTGATCCTGGACGGCTGGCAGTCCGACAGCGCCTTTACGGTGGGCGTCGGCACTGTCAGTCCGCAGGCTCAGCGCCTGATTGACGTGACGGAGCAGAGCTTTTTCGCCGCCCTTCAAGTGGCGCGCGAAGGATATCGCGTGAGCGATATCGGCCATGCCGTTCAGCAGTACGTCGAGGAGCGCGGTTTTTCCGCGGTGCGCGACCTGTGCGGGCATGGAATCGGGCGCGAGATGCACGAGGATCCAAGCGTGCCGAACTTTGGCGCGCCGGGACATGGTGTGCGGCTGCGCCGGGGCATGACCATCTGCATCGAGCCGATGATCACCGCAGGCAGCTACAATGTGAAAACGCTTCGCGATGGCTGGACGGTAGTGACCACCGACGGAAGCCTCTGCTCACATTACGAACACACCATCCTCATTACGGATGGCGAACCCGAATTGCTTTCGCTGCCCGGATATCATAAGGAGGAGAAGCGATGAGCTCGTTCCCTATGGAAGTTGGCCGGGTGGTCTTTTCCAAAGCCGGTCGCGACGCGGGACATTATTTCGTGGTCGTGGCCGTCCTTGACAAGGATCACGTAGCCATCGCAAACGGTTGTCAGCGAAAGGTAGACAATCCCAAAAAGAAGAAGATTAAGCATCTGGTGGCAAAACCCGAAGTTCTTGAAGAAATTCGTGAAAAAATTTTTGCAAAAAAGAGGATTTTCGACTCTGAAGTGCGAAATAAACTAGATGCTATCGGCTATCAAGAGGCTTTGCTGCCGCGTAAGGAGGGTTAAAACTTGCCCAAGAGCGACAATATCGAGGTAGAAGGCGTCGTCGTCGAGGCGCTGCCGAACGCGAATTTCCGCGTCGAGCTGGCCGGCGGGCATAAAATCATGGCTCAGATCTCCGGCAAGATCCGTATGAACTTCATCCGCATCTATCCGGGCGATAAAGTCAAAGTCGAAATTTCTCCCTATGATCTCACCAGGGGACGCATCACCTGGCGCAGCAAGGGTTGAGAAAACAAATTCGAGGAGGAACGGACAAAATGAAGGTTAGACCGTCTGTTAAGCCTATCTGCGAGAAGTGCAAGGTCATCAAGCGCAAGGGCCGTATCATGGTCATCTGCGAGAACCCGAAGCACAAGCAGAAGCAGGGCTAATCACCTTATCGTTAGGATCAAAGACAGGAAGGATCGCTTGGGCGGCTGCGCAAACTCTGTTTGCGAACCATGCGGCTTTTCATAAAAGAAATCCAGCAGAACACATTACCGTAATTGGATATCGGAGGTAAATAATGGCACGTATTTCTGGCGTTGACCTGCCTCGTGAGAAGCGGGTCGAAATCGGACTGACGTACATCTTCGGCATCGGCGTGAAAACCTCTCAGGAGATTCTCGCGGCGACCGGCGTCAACCCTGACACCCGCGTGAAGGATCTGACCGATGCTGACGAAGCCAAGCTTCGTGAAGCCATCGACCACAGCTACATCGTGGAAGGCGACCTTCGCCGTCAGACCGCACTCGACATCAAGCGTCTGAGCGAGATCGGCTGCTATCGCGGCACCCGTCATCGCCGCGGCCTGCCCGTTCGCGGTCAGCGCAGCAAGACCAACGCTCGTACCCGCAAGGGCCCCAAGAAGACCATTGCGAACAAGAAGAAGTAAGGAGGGGAACGTATAAATGGCTAAGGTACAGAAGAAGGGCGCTGCGACCCGTACTCGTCGTCGTGAGCGCAAGAACATTGAAAAGGGCGCGGCACATATCCGTTCCTCTTTCAACAACACGATCGTTACCATTACCGACCTGAACGGTAACGCTATTTCCTGGGCTTCCTCCGGCGAAATGGGCTTCCGCGGTTCGCGTAAGTCCACTCCGTTCGCTGCTCAGACTGCGGCTGAAACCGCTGCTGCTGCTGCAATGGAGCACGGTCTGAAGACTGTTGAAGTATACGTTAAGGGCCCGGGTTCCGGCCGTGAGGCTGCAATCCGTGCACTGCAGGCCGCTGGCCTCGAGGTTACCATGATCAAGGACGTAACCCCGATCCCGCACAACGGCTGCCGTCCGCCCAAGCGTCGTCGAGTTTAATAGAGGAGGAACCAATAAATGGCTAAGAATACCCAGCCCGTTCTCAAGCGCTGCAAGACGCTTGGTCTTTCCCCTGCGGTACTTGGTTACTCCAAGTCCACGAAGCGTCAGCCCAAGCAGAGCCGCCGCAAGCAGTCCGAGTACGGCATGCAGCTGAACGAAAAGCAGAAGGTAAAATTCATCTACGGCGTACTCGAGAAGCAGTTCCATGCTTACTACGAGAAGGCTGAGCGCAAGCAGGGCATCACTGGTGAGATCCTGCTGCAGGAGCTCGAGCGCCGTCTGGACAACGTAGTTTTCCGCATGGGCTTTGCTAACACCCGCCGTGAGGCTCGTCAGCTGGTTAACCATGCACACTTCACCGTAAACGGCAAGCGCGTTAACATTCCGTCTTACCAGGTTAAGCCGGGCGACGTGGTTGCAGTTTCCGAGAAGTCCCGTTCTACCACCAAGTTCAAGTCTCTGCTGGAAGAGAACGGCAAGAAGGCTTGCCCGAAGTGGATCGAGAAGGCTAACGATTCCTTCGAGGGCAAGATCGTTGCGATGCCTGCACGCGACGACATCGACTATGATGTTGCCGAGCACCTCATCGTCGAGCTGTACTCGAAATAATAGACCCTCGCTTTTGGAACAGGCGCGGCGTCTGCTTCGCCTGTTCTATCTTAAGTTTCCAACCAACGTGAAGGAGGGTACCACATGATCGAAATCGAAAAACCGCGTATTGACTGTGAACAGCTCGCGGAGGACGGTTCCTACGGCAAGTTCGTCGTAGAGCCTCTTGAGCGCGGCTACGGCACCACGCTGGGCAACTCTCTGCGCCGCATCCTGCTGTCGTCTCTGCCTGGCACGGCAGCGTCCAGCATCAAGATCGCTGGTGTGCAGCACGAGTTTTCTACGATTCCGGGCGTTAAGGAAGACGTTACCGAAATCGTGCTGAATGTTAAGGGCATTATTGCCAAGCTGCATTGTGATGGTCCCAAGACGGTCTACATCGAGGCCGCCGGCGAGGGCGAGGTCAAGGCTGGCGATATCCACGCAGACGGCGAGGTTGAGATCCTCAACCCGGATCTGCACATCGCTACCCTGATGAGCGACGCGCGTCTGTCCATGGAGATCACGATGACTTCCGGCCGCGGCTATGTTCCGGCTGAGAAGAACAAGCAGCATCAGACCTCCATCGGCGTCATTCCGGTGGATTCGATCTACACGCCGGTTTACAAGGTAAACTACACGGTTGAAAACACCCGTGTACGCGACCTGACCGACTATGACAAGCTGACGCTCGAGGTATGGACCGATGCAACCATCAACGCACGCGACGCGGTTTCGCTCGGTGCAAAGGTTCTGCGCGACCACCTCGATCTGTTCGTAGACCTGTCCGAGGAAATCGGCTCCAAGTCCACCGTTGTTGAAAAGGCTGAAGCGCAGCACGATAAGGTGCTTGAAATGACCATTGAGGAGCTTGACTTCTCCGTGCGTTCGTTCAACTGCCTCAAGCGCGCAGGCATCAACACGGTTGAGGATCTCATCAACACCTCCGAGGAGGACATGATGAAGGTTCGTAACCTGGGCCGCAAGTCCCTGGAAGAGGTTATCGGCAAGCTGGAGGCTATGGGTCTCCACTTGGCGAAGTCGGAAGAGTAATCTTCGGACACTGTAACTTGAACTGTTGCGGCGGTACGATTACCGCGCCGCCGCTTTACTTTAATTTGGAGGTAAACTCACATGGCTAACAATCGCAAGCTCGGCCGTACTACGGATCACCGTATGGCTATGCTGCGTGCGCTGGTAACCTACCTGCTGGAGAACGGCAAGGTTGAGACCACGCTCGCTCGTGCCAAGGAAGTAGGCCCGCTGACTGAGAAGATGATCACCCTGGGCAAGAAGAACACCCTGGCATCCCGCCGTCAGGCTATGGCTTTCGTAACCAAGGAAGCTGTTGTTGCTAAGCTGTTCTCTGAGATCGCTCCGGAGTACGCTAACCGCAACGGTGGCTACACCCGCATCATCAAGACCGGCCCGCGTCGTGGCGACGCAGCTGAAATGGCGATCATCGAGCTGGTTAAGTAAGTTAATTTTTAACTTCTGACGACTCGATCTGTTCCAAAACAGAAAAATGATCCTAAAAAGGTTATCCAGTAGCGTGCTTATTGGATAACCTTTTTCTTTTTGCTTTTTTGCAGCCTGTATGGTACTATGTAGATAAATCGAAAGGCTAAATTCTGCCGAACAGGAAAAGGAGGGCCGCAGATGTTTGCAATGCAGATGTTTGATATATTGAGTTTTATCGTCCCCATCATGTTTATTGTCGTATTTGGCATCATCATTTTTTCCATCATACAGGGGATAAGTACATGGCATAAGAACAATAATTCGCCCAGATTGACTGTACCGGCGGTGATCGTTGCAAAGCGGACAGATGTCTCGCATCACCAGCATGCCAATGCAGGCGACATGAGCGGTGCGCACGGCTTCCACACAACGTCGAGCACGACCTATTATGTCACGTTTCAGGTAGAAAGCGGAGACCGGATGGAATTCCATGTTTCAGGCTTGGAATACGGTATGCTTGCAGAGGGCGATACCGGCAGACTGACCTTCCAGGGGACGCGGTATCTGTCGTTTGAGCGATAGCTTTTATTCGGAAGGGGGCTTACGTATGCCGGAAAATATTCAAATGATCTGTCTGGTGCGGCTGATCGTTGCGGAGCGGCAGACACGCATGAAAGGCGCCGGTTCGCGTACACATGATGGTTTCGCTCGGTGCGGCACTGATGACGCTGGTCTCCTCGTATGGTTTTCTGCCTATCGTGGGAGCAGCCGGTATTACGGCAACTGCCCTCATGCTGAGCTGCTGCGCGGTGTCGAGCGGCGCGAGAAAATGCAGGTTACCGAGCTCGTGGTCGGTCTGACAGACGGCAAAGGCGACCTTGTGCGCCTGTATGACTGGCTGGAGCAACGGAAAATCACCGTGCGCGAGATCGATCTCAAGCGGCAGGAAGGCAGTTCGGTAAAAATCGTGCTGTACATTGCCATGCCGCGGCATTTCGATAAAGCGGATTTCCTGCGGCTGCAGGAGGATATCCCGGGTGTGCAGTCGGTTGAGATATAAACGGAATAGAAAAGCCGTTCGGCAGAAATGCTGGACGGCTTTTGTGCTGGATGAATAATATGATGTTGAAAAAATAGGATTTCTTTGGTATACTGTAACAAACTAATAAAGGGAGGTCCCGCTATGAAAAAGAGAATCCCCGCAATCATCCTGATGTTTGCTCTGTTTCTGACCACATCCTATGCGGCGAACACCTATCGCAAGACGATCACCGTCACGTCCGGCGTCAATGTGGAATTCAACAACGAAGCAATCGACATGACAGACGCCAACGGTAAAGCGGTCGAGGCGTTTATCTACAACGGCACGACCTATGTGCCGATTCGTGCGGTGTCGAATGCGTTCGGTGCGGATATCGGCTATGACCGCAATACGCAGACGATTTCGATTTATGATGATTTTTCTGAGGTGGCCGCCGTTGCACATGGAATGAGTAACATTCTTACGGGTTACTCAGAGGCTATGTTTGTTGGACTGGCGTATGTTACAGGCGGAGAGCAGGAAAGCATACAAAATATGATGGACAATATGCAGACATCCAATGCTAACATGCAGAGTACATTGAAGTATCTGTCTTCTGACGATGGTTACAACACTTGTATCGGATTGCTCGATGATGCAGTAGCAAAATATAATAGTGCAATCGCGTCTTTTAATACAGCGGCACAGACATACGAGCGTTATGTACAGAATGGCAGCGATTACTATGCAGATGCGTTTGATACAGAGTTTACCAGTGCATATAACGCATATAATGATGCGCAGAACGCAATCACGGACTTCTTTTACGATTACGCCATGTGGCGTGACGTTTAAGGACAATAAATAAAAGGAGATAGAGATTATGTATTTAAAAGCAACCATACTCACCATATTAGGCTGGTTTATTGGAATGGTGTTAGATGCAAACATCGATTTCGGAGACCCGATGGGTTTCCTCAGTCTGCGCATCCTGTTTCCCATCTTGGCCATGGGACTGTGCATCCTGCATGAGCTGAGACGCGGCAGCAGCCGCTAACCCGCAAAATTTGCGGCTCACACGCCTAAATTTGTGCATTTTCACGGTAAAAACGGATATTTTTATTGCAAAAACGCTTGCAATGTACGGCAATGCGTGATATACTATCAATGTAAGATGATAAGTAACCGTAAGGAGTGGCCAAGTGCCACTCCTTACGCTTTGCTCGGAGAAAATTTTTCAGTAAGGAGGGACGGCTTTGCAGGCAAAGCAGATCGTAGCCCGCGTAGAGGAACTGGTAAAGCCTTTGTGTGAACAGGCTGGTGTTTCCCTGTGGGATGTGGAGTTTGAAAAAGAGGGCGGACAGTACATGCTGACCGTCACCGTGGATCGATCGGAGGGCGTCAACATTGACCAGTGCGAGCAGGTTTCGCGCGCACTCGATCCCATGCTGGATGAAAAGGAATTTGACGATATGCCGTCCTATACGCTGTGCGTTTCCTCGGCCGGTATGTCGCGCCGCCTCAAGCGTCCGGAGCATTTCCAGGCGTTTATGGGTCAGACCGTCGAAGTAGGCTTTTACAAGCCGATGAACGGCATGAAGCAGATCGAGGGCACACTCGCCGGCTATGACAACGGTGCCGTAACGCTGGAAGTGAACGGCGAGCAGACCGTATACGAACCCAAAGACATTGCCGCAGTTCGACTGGCGGTAGAGATATAAGAAGGAGCTGAATAGGAAAAAATGGTTAACGCAGAATTTTTTGACGCGCTGGAACAGCTGGAAAAGGAAAAAGGCATTCCGGTAGACTATATGCTCGACCGTGTAGGTCAGGCGCTGATCACCGCCTACAAGCGCGATAACGACGGCATGACCGACAATGTTTACGTTGAGCCGGACCGCGACAAGAAGACCATTCACATGTTTGTCCGCAAGACGGTTGTCAAGGCGGAGGATCTGTACGAGCCGTACGAGGAGATTACTCTCGAGGAGGCTGCCGAGTACAAGAACAACCCGATGGTAGGCGATATCATTGATATCGACATCCCGACCAAGTCCTTCGGCCGCATTGCTGCCCAGACTGCAAAGCAGGTTATCATTCAGGGCATTCGCGAGGCAGAGCGCGGCATGGTTATCTCCGAGTTCGAGAGCAAGGAGCACGAGATCCTGAACGGCGTGGTTGCCCGCATCGATCCGCGCTCCGGCACCGCTTATCTGGATGTTGTTTCCGGCGGTGAGAAGAGCGAGGCCGTTCTGGCTGCCTCCGAGCAGGTGCGCGGTGAGGTCCTGACTGAGGGTCAGCGCCTGAAGGTTTACCTCATCGAGGTTCGCCGCGGCACCCGCGGCCCGCAGGTCGTTGTTTCCCGCACCCACCCGGGTCTGGTTAAGCGTCTGTTTGAGCTGGAGGTACCGGAAATTCACTCCGGTATCGTCGAGGTCAAGTCCATCGCGCGTGAGGCAGGCAACCGCACCAAGATCGCTGTTGTTTCTCACGATGAGAACGTCGATCCGATCGGTGCATGCGTTGGTACCCGCGGTGCGCGTGTTGCCAACATCACCGGCGAGCTGAACGGCGAGAAGATCGATATCATCAAGTGGAACGAGGATATGGCGCAGTTCGTTTCTGCGGCACTCGCTCCGGCTGATGTTATCAATGCCACCATGCAGGCGGACAACAAGTCCTGCCGTGTCATCGTTCCGGACGATCAGCTGTCGCTTGCTATCGGCAAGGAAGGCCAGAACGCACGTCTGGCTGCCAAGCTGACCGGCTGCAAGATCGATATCGCTCCTGAGTCTCAGGGCGAATAAGCAAGCGGAGGTGCGGCAGAATATGGTACAGAAGAAGATTCCCATGCGGCAGTGCCTCGGCTGCCGTGAAATGTTCCCGAAACGGGAGCTGATCCGCGTGGTGCGTTCGCCGGAAGGCGAGCTTTCGCTGGATTTCAAGGGCAAGGCACCCGGCCGCGGCGCATATCTGTGCGGCAAGCCGGAATGTCTGAAAAAGGCCCGCAAGAGCCGTGCGATCGAGCGTGCGCTCAGTGTAGAGGTGCCCGAGTCGGTTTACGACCAGCTCGAGCAGCAGATGGAACAGGAGGGTGCAAATGGCAACTGATCCGGTTCTGAGAATGCTCGGTCTGGCACGTCGTGCCGGCAAGCTGGCCTACGGCGACGAGCTGGTGCGCGAGGCGTGCTTCGACCACAAGACCCGATGTGTGTTCATTGCGGGTGACGCAGGTGCAAATGCAGCGAAAAAAGCCGCATTTTACGCCGATAAGGCCAATGTTCCGTGCGTGACGCTGCCGCACGGCAAGCTGGAACTCGGCAGCGCAATCGGCAAGGCAGGCTGCGCGATGTGCGCGGTAGCGGACATCGGCATGGCGGCAGCAGCTGTAAATAAGCTGGCGGAGCAGGATCCTGCATACGCCGAAGTGGCGCAGCAGCTTAGCGAAAAGAACGTAAAGATCCAGTCCCGCAGGGGCGTCAAAAAGCATAAGGATAAGGCGGAAAAGACAGAGGAAGCGCCGGTCAAGACCGAAAAATCGGCAGAGGAGAAGCCGAAGCGCACCTACCGTAAGCCGTCCGGCGAGAAGCGTCCCTATCGGAAGAACGATGAGAATAAGCGTCCTTACCGTAAAGCCGACGGCGATAAGCGCCCGTACCGTAAGGAAGGCGACCGTCCGTATCGCAAGAATGACGGCGAGAAGCGTCCGTTCCGCAAGGACGGCGAATCCCGTCCGTATCGCAAGAACGACGGAGAGAAGCGCCCGTTCCGTAAAGACGGCGAATCCCGTCCGTATCGCAAGAACGATGGAGAGAAGCGCCCGTACCGTAAAAGCGGTGCCGGCAAGCCGAGCTTCAACAGCGGCAAGCGCAGCTTCCGCAATAAAACGTAATTTCCCGCGCCGCAGCGCGCATTCCAATAGCAAAGCATAGCTTTGCATCAAATGTGCGAGCTTTGCCCGTGCATTTGATACCAGAGCGGAGAAAAGTTTAGACACAGGAGGAACTTTTCGCAGCTTTGGACGTATCCGAACATTGTTCGGTACGTCCTCTCTCGTTCAAAACCGTGGTTTTGAACGAAGTGTGTAAGGAGGTTATTGCCCATGGCATTAGACAATAAATATCGGGTACACGAGGTCGCAAAGGACTTCGGCGTATCCACCAAGGAGATCACTGAAATTCTGACGAAGTATCGCTCTGCACCGAAGAATCACATGCAGGTGCTTGACGATACCGACCTGTCGGTCATTTTCGAGTATCTCACCCAGCATAATCAAGTAAGCGACATGGAAGGTACGCTGAACGCACAGGGTGCATCCCGCAAGAAGCCGGAGCAGTCCAAGGCGGAAACCAAACAGCAGACCGAGTCCAAGAGAGAGGAGCCTATCGTGCAGCAGCAGCCGACACAGAGCAAGGTAAAGCAGGTTCACAGCATTGATACCCGCGGCACCGGCGACGTAAACCTTGCAAAATATGATGATCATGTAGATAAGCTGGTTGACGCAAAGGCCGAGCGAATGGAGTCCAAGGGCAGCAAGAAGCAGAAGCTGACCAAGAAGTCCGACCAGCGCTCCAAGCCGTTCGGCAACAAGCGCCGTCAGGAGGAGGCCGAGAAGATGCGCCGCCTCCAGCTCGAGATCGCCAAGAAGACCCCGCTGACCGTCAAGATCCCCGACGAGATCTCCGTCGGCGAGCTGGCGAGCCGCATGAAGAAGACCGGCGCGGAGGTCGTCAAGTGCCTGATGAAGAACGGCGTCATGGCGTCGCTTTCCCAGATGATCGACTTCGATACCGCGTCCTTTGTCGCCGAGGAGCTCGGCTGCAAGGTTGTTGAGATTTCCGCTCTTAAAGGCACAGGCGTTAAGGAAGCCGCACAGGCCGTTATCGCCGCTGCGCAGGACGGCACCAGCGTTATTAAGCACAAGTTCAACGAAAAGGTTGAAGCTTATCTTAACGAAATCGAAGCAAAGCTTTCCGTTGCCGAAAATCAAAAAAGATTTTACGCTATCAAGCTTTTTGAGCGCGATGATAAAATCGGCGAGATGGATTCCAACCTGCCGAATGTTGACGACATCGTGAAGAAAGCGGAAGCAGAATTTGACGACGACAGCGAAAGCATCATCACAAACGAACGCTATGAATACATTGCTTCAATCATCGATTCCTGCTATGTAAACAACCTTAAGGGCAAGCTTTCAACATCCGATAAAATCGACAGAATCGTAACAAACAGATGGCTCGGTCTTCCGATTTTTGCCGTTATCATGTTCCTTGTTTATTACATTTCAATGGTAACAGTCGGCGCGGCTTGCACAGACTGGGTAAACGACGGCGTGTTCGGCGACGGCTGGCACCTTTTCGGCAGAGGCACGGCTCAATATGAGGAGGCTGCCGAGGATTACGGCGACACAGACCAAATTCTTGACGCTTTCATCGCAGAATACGGCACAGACGATATCGCAAATGCAATCGATATCGAAAGCGAGGATTACAGCGACGCAACGGCAGAAGCCGCTTTGGCTCAGCTTGATGCCGCAACTCCCGCAGACGCAAGTGTAACTTATGAAACGGAAGATGAAGAAACACTTGAAACAACAGAGCATCCCGGCGCAACCAAGGCAGACCTTGAGGACGCCATCGCTCAATATGAAAACACGGATTACAAAGAAGCATACGGCGCTCCCGATACTTCCACATACGGCACTTGGGTGCCCGGTATTCCCGCACTCCTCGGCGATTTGCTTGATAAAGCAAGCTCACCCGATTGGCTTTCCGGCCTTATTCTTGACGGTATCGTTGCCGGCGTGGGCGCGGTTCTCGGCTTCGTTCCGCAGATGCTTGTTCTGTTCCTTATGCTTGCATTCCTTGAGGCTTGCGGCTACATGTCCAGAATTGCATTTGTGCTTGACAGAATTTTCAGAAAATTCGGTCTTTCCGGTAAATCCTTCATCCCGATGCTTATCGGCACGGGCTGCGGCATCCCCGGCGTTATGGCTTCAAGAACAATTGAAAACGAGCGCGATCGCCGAATGACGATTATGACCACCACCTTTATCCCCTGCGGCGCAAAGGTCCCGTTCATCGCAATGATCGCAGGCGCCCTCTTCGGCGGCAGCGCAATTGTTTCCACCTCCGCATACT
>OIAN01000307.1_pt1 | contig 18430 bp, 14 predicted proteins | sample 1580761 | NCBI WGS metagenome assembly OIAN01 (sample SAMEA3882511, study PRJEB24775) | human gut metagenome | biome: human-associated habitat; feature: intestine environment; material: feces | place: Netherlands | collected 2009/2010 | reverse complement strand
ACCAGATCCCGCCGTAAAATTAATTCTCCGAACCCGAAGAGAAGATATCGACGACAATTTCGCAGATACTCTTGAAAAAGGGCACTCCCTCATGATGACAATCGAGGGGATGGTCGGCAATCTGCTCGAAGAATATCTGGCGACAATTTTGCACCCGTATGGCTGGTATTGCTGCTGGGGAAGCACCATAGACGCGGTCGACTTTTGCAAGGAAGACGGCTCTTTACTCCAGGTGAAGACAAGCAACAATTCGGAAAACAGTTCCAGCATCCGCGTGCGGAACGGAACAGAAATAAGAATATGGTTCCGAAGATTCTTCAACAAAGCCAATACGTTCAACTGGGTCGCCCTAAATGAAATAATCGGCAGGGACATATTCAACGAAGAAGATTCTGAACGAAAATTCAGGGATTTCATTACCCGGACGATCCGGGAGAATCCCGGCTGCATCTACATCCCTGAAAAGTGCCATATCGAAGCCGTTCAGATGGAATTGTGGTAACCCCCAAAAACAATCGAACCTTTCGTTCCGGATCGGTTCGATTGTTATTATAACGACTATCGCGCTCCCGGCATTTTAATAATTCATTTTTTATCCGACAATTATTTTCCACAGGAAATTTGTTTTAATGGAAAATATTCTATATCTTTGCATCGTTATTGATACAGAAGAACTATAAAAACGGATAATGACCATGAAAAAACTATTATTGACCACGATGTGCATGCTCGGCCTGGCAGCCTGCGCAAACGGCAGCAACAAGGAAAACAACACTAAAAAAGAGAATACCATGAAAACGATCGCACTGACCAAGGCGGATTTCCTGACCAAAGTCGCAAATTACGAAACGAACCCTACGGAGTGGAAGTACCTCGGCGACAAACCGGCGCTCATCGACTTCTACGCATCGTGGTGCGGCCCCTGCAAGGCACTCGCCCCGGTTCTGGAAGAGCTGGCTGCCGAGTACGGCGACAGCATTTACATCTACAAGGTGAATACCGAAGAGGAGCAGGAACTCGCCGCCGCGTTCGGCATCCGCTCGATCCCGACGCTGCTTTTCATCCCCACCAGCGGCAAGCCCCAGATCGCACAGGGTGCCCTGCCCAAGGCGTCGCTCAAGGAGGCCATCGACAAGGTACTGCTCAACAAGTAGACAGGCATGGCACTCACCGTCGACAATCTCCGCTGCCCGCAGAACCACCGGTGCCCGCTGCTGACGGTTTGCCCCGTCGGGGCGATCACACAATCGGGATTCGGACTTCCGGTCATCGACCCGGAGAAGTGTATCGAATGCGGCAAATGCGTCGGGCACTGCGGCAAACAGGCCATACACAAACCGGCAGACAATGGAAAAACTGTGTAGGATCCGCGAGTTGCAACGGGCTGTCAACCGGTTCGAAGCGGCACTCGAACGCTCATACGGGATCTGCCTGAACGAAGGCATGGCCTTATGCAGCCTTTCGAAAGCCGGACGTCTCTCCTGCGGGGAGCTGGGCGAAATGCTGGGGCTTACTCCGTCGAACACCTCGAAGGTGCTCCGCTCGGTCGAAGGGAAAGGCTACGTAAACCGGGAGTTGGGCACGAACGATAAGCGGCAGATGTACTTTTCGCTGACCGAAAAGGGCCGCGTGCTTCTGGGAAGCATAAATTGTGAAGAAATCGAAACGCCCGAATTACTGAAAACACTATTCGGGGAATAAATGACGCAAACGGGGCAGCCGGTCTTTCGGGATCGGCTGCTTTTTTATACCCGCTCCTGCCAGTCGTCATTGTATGGAACGAATGGCATATTACAATTTTTCTCAAAAACACTTATTTATATAATATTTTAAATATTAAATGTGGTTTTGCGTGATTTTTTATCACCAAAAGTGAATTTTTAATTAAAAATTCCTTAAATTTGTAAAAACAGCATAACTGCACGACCTCATGGCAAAACGGGAATTATTACTCGGAGACGAAGCCCTCGCACTGGGGGCGCTCCACGCAGGGTTGTCGGGTGTATATGCCTATCCGGGCACGCCTTCGACCGAAATCACCGAATATATACAAGGACATCCGCTCACCGCCCAGCGGGGCATCCACTGCACATGGTCGGCCAATGAGAAGACGGCGATGGAGGAGGCGCTGGGCATGTCGTTTGCCGGAAAACGCGCCCTGGTGTGCATGAAGCATGTGGGCATGAACGTCGCCGCCGACGCCTTCGTCAACTCGGCGATGACGGGAGCCAACGGCGGGCTGGTCGTCGTGGCGGCCGACGACCCCTCGATGCACTCGTCCCAGAACGAACAGGATTCACGCTTCTACGGCAAGTTCGCCCTTGTCCCGACGTTCGAGCCCTCCACGCAGCAGGAGGCCTACGAGATGGTGCAGGCCGCGTTCGATTTCTCGGAAAAATACCGCATCCCCGTACTGATGCGCCTTACGACCCGCATGGCCCACTCGCGCGCCATGGTCGAACCGCGCGAGGCACGCCCCGAGAACAGCCTCGCCTATCCCGCCCGGACGCGCCAATGGGTGCTGATGCCGGGCAATTCGCGCGTAAGATACGAGGCATTGCTCGCCGACTATGCCCGCTTCGAAGAGGAGGCGGCCGCAAGCCCCTTCAACCGTTACGCCGATGCTGAAGACAAATCGCTGGGCATCATCGCCTGCGGCATCGCCTACAACTACCTCGCGGAGAACTATCCCGACGGATGCCCGCACCCGGTGCTCAAAATATCGCAATACCCGCTGCCGCAGGAACTCGTGCGCCGCATGGCGTCGGAATGCAAGGCGCTGCTCATCATCGAGGAGGGACAACCCGTCGTCGAAGAAGCCCTGCGCGGCATCCTGCCTGCGCCCGTTGAGATCCGCGGCCGCATGTCGGGCGAACTGCCCCGCACCGGGGAACTGACTCCGGACAGCGTACGCACGGCCCTGGGGCTCGCCCCGCACGCGACCCTCGCCGCCAGCGGCATCGTCGTCCCCCGTCCGCCCGCATTGTGCCAGGGTTGCGGCCACCGCGACATGTATACGGCACTGACAGAGGTCGCCGGCGAATATGAAAATGCCAAGGTATTCAGCGACATCGGCTGCTATACGCTCGGTTCGCTGCCCCCGTTCCGGGCGATCGACACCTGCGTGGAGATGGGCGCTTCGGTCACGATGGCCAAGGGCGCTGCCGACGGCGGACAGTTCCCTTCGGTAGCCGTAATCGGCGACTCGACCTTCACCCACTCGGGCATGACCGCCCTGCTGGATGCCGTGAATGAAAAGAGCAACATCACCGTCGTAATCTCGGACAACCTCACTACCGGCATGACCGGCGGCCAGGATTCGGCCGGCACGGGACGCCTCGAACAGATATGCGCCGGCCTGGGCGTCGACCCCGCCCACATCCGCGTCGTAGTGCCGCTGCCCCGAACCCGCGAAGAGATGAAGGCCATGCTCCGCGAAGAGATCGCTTACGACGGCGTTTCGGTCATCATCCCCCGCCGCGAATGCATACAGACCGCCAAACGGCACAACGCAACCAAACAGAAACAATAGCGACACGCCCGTCGCGGCGACCACCCGGCGGCAAAACCCTAAAAACAGGCAAACCATGAAACGCGACATCATACTCTCGGGCGTAGGGGGACAAGGCATCCTCTCGATCGCCACCGTCATCGGCAGGGCTGCCCTCGACCAGGGGCTGCACATCAAGCAGGCCGAAGTCCACGGCATGAGCCAGCGGGGCGGCGACGTGCAGTCGAACCTGCGCATCTCGTCGGATAAAATCGCCTCCGACCTCATTCCGCGAGGTGCCGCCGACCTGATCATCTCGCTCGAACCGATGGAAGCACTCCGCTACCTGCCGTGGCTTTCGACCGGGGGCTGGGTCATCACCAACACCGCCCCGCTGGTCAACATCCCCGACTATCCCGATGCCGATACGCTCGGGCGGGAGATAGCCTCCCTGCCGCACAGCGTGGCGCTCGACGTGGATGCCATCGCCCGCCAGGCCGCATCGCCCCGTGCCGCCAACATCGTGCTGCTGGGCGCCGCAGCACCGTTCCTGGGCATCGCACCCGAAAAACTCGAAGCGGGCATACGCGCCATTTTCGCCCGCAAGGGCGACGCCATCGTCGACACGAACCTCGCGGCATTCCGCGCAGGCTACGCATACGCACAAAAACAGACCGCACAATGGGAAGGCTGCCGATAGACCGCTCCGTGCTCGACTCCGCGCTGGAGCGCATGGACATTGCGGACATCGCCCAGGCGACGATCCGCCAGTCGGGCGACATAGCCCGCGTCATGGAAACGCAGACGGGGATGGAATTCCTGCACCTCGAAATGGGCGTGCCGGGGCTTCCGCCCGAAAAGGCGGGGGTCGAAGCCGAATGCCGGGCCCTGCAATCGGGCGTGGCGTCGCAGTACCCCAACATGTTCGGCATCCCCGAACTCAAACAACAGACTTCGCGTTTCATCCGCGCGTTCCTCGACGTCGGGGTCGCACCGCAGGGCTGCATCCCGACGGTCGGGTCGATGCAGGGCAGTTTCACGGCTTTCCTGCTCTGCTCACAGCTCGCGCCCGGGAAGGATACGATCCTCTTCATCGACCCCGGATTCCCCGTGCAGCGCAACCAGGTGCAGATCCTCGATATCCCCAGCGCATCGTTCGACATCTATGAATACCGCGCCGAAAAACTGGGCCCGAAGCTGGAAAGCTACCTCGCACAGGGCAACATCGCCGCCATCGTCTATTCGAACCCCAACAATCCGGCGTGGATATGCCTCACCGAGGATGAGCTGCGTACGATCGGCGAGCTGGCTACCCGATACGACGCCATCGTCATCGAAGACCTCGCCTACCTTTGCATGGACTTCCGCAAACCCCTGGGACGCCCCTTCGAAGCGCCCTACCAGGCCACCGTGGCCAGATACACGGACAACTACATCCTGATGATCTCCGGCTCGAAGATATTCAGCTACGCCGGCCAGCGCATCGCCATCGCGGCCATCTCCGACAAACTCTACCCGCGGCACTACCCCGCGCTCAAACAGCGCTACGGCATGGGGCGCTTGGGCGACGCCTATGTCCTGACGTTCCTCTATGCCGCCTCGTCGGGCACGAGCCACTCGGCGCAGCACGCCCTGGCGGCGATGTTCCGCGCTGCGGCCGACGGGCAGCTCGATTTCGTGGGCGAAACCTCGGAATACGCCCGGCGCGCCCGCCTCACCAAGGAGATCTTCCAGCGCCACGGCTTCCGCATCGTCTACGACAAAGACCAGGACGAAACCGTCAGCGACGGATTCTTCTACACCGTCGGCTACGGCGGTCTCTCCAGCGCGGAGCTGCTGAGCGAACTGCTCCTCTACGGCATCTGCGCCATATCGCTCACATCGACCGGCAGCCGCCAGCCGGGCATCCGGGTCTGCGTTTCGCAACTGAACCGCCCCGAGCAGTTCGAGCTGCTCGAAACACGCCTAACCGCCTTCGGGCAAAACCACCGATAAGCCTATGCGATTCACGACAGCCGCCGAAGCCGTAAAGCTCATCTGCCCGCACAGCAGCGTCTACATTCAGGGCAGCACCTCGATCCCCGAAGTACTCGTCCGTGCCATGACCGACCGTGCCGCCGAGCTCACCGATGTCACGCTCTACTCCGGATTCGCCGTCGGGAGGGCAGACGCCCCCTATTGCAGCCCCGAATACAAGGATACGTTCCTGGTCAACAGCCTGTTCGTGGCCAATAACATCCGCCGCTGGCTGGCCCAGGGCTACGGACAGTCGACCCCGGCCTTCCTGGGCGAAATCCCAGGGCTGTTCCGCGACGGGACGCTGCCCGTCGACGTGGCAATCCTCAACCTCTCGCGCCCCAACGAGGAGGGCTACTGCTCGTTCGGCGTCTCGGCCGACCTGGCCGTTTCGGCCGTGGAATGCGCCAGGACAGTCATCGCGCAGGTCAACACGGCCATGCCGTTCTCCTACGGCGACGCCGTGATCCACCTCTCGCGCGTCGCCGCGGCCGTCGAGGTCGACGACCCGCTGGTCGAAGTGCCCTCGGCGACCCCCACCGACATCGAACGCAGGATCGGCAACCACATCGCCGAACTGATCCCCGACGGGGCGACGTTGCAGATCGGCGTGGGCGGGATCCCCAACGCCGTGCTGGCCGCGCTCACGGGCCACAAACACCTCGGGCTGCATACCGAGGCGATGACCGACGGCGTGCTGCCGCTGCTCAAAAGCGGCGTGATCGACAACTCGCTCAAACGGGTCATGCCGGGTGTAACGGTCGCCTCGCTGGCGCTGGGATCGCGCCGGCTGTACGATTACATGGACTACCGCAAAGACCTCGTGATGAAGGATGTGGCATGGACGAACGACCCGTTCCGCATCCGCGAGAACCCGCGCGTGATGGCGATCAACTCGGCCGTCGAGGTAGACCTCACGGGGCAGGTTTGCGCCGACTCGGTTGGCGAGCGCATCATTTCGGGCGTAGGCGGGCAGCACGATTTCATGTACGGAGGGGCCCTGTCGGAGGGCGGCAAAACCTTCATCGCCATCCCGTCGACTACCCCCAAGGGCGAATCGAAGATCAAGGCGCTGCTGACGCCCGGCGCAGGCGTCGTGACGACCCGCCACATGGTGCAGCACATCGTGACCGAATACGGCGTTGCGCATCTGCGCGGCCGCAACCTCGCCCAGCGGGCGCGGGCACTGATCGCCGTCGCCCACCCCTCGGTGCGCGAAGAACTGGAAAAAGCCGCCTGCGAACGCTTCGGCTACTCCTTCCTGAGGCTCAAATAGAAGCGCCCCGATCAAACGGGACGCTTATCGGAGGCATCTACCCAGCCCCTATACCAGGCATTGCTGCCGGACAACGGGGATCTGAGATCAAATCCGTGTGGCCGGGCACACACTCTCCACCCTCCGCAAACAAGCAGACCTGCCATATGGCAGGTCTGCTTGACACGTCGGGATGCCGCGGTTACCACCGGCACACCGGATTATTTTGCGAACTTCATTTCGTCGAGCAACCACCCGGCATCGGCATACTTGTCGATCACCCACATCACATAGCGGATATCCACGCACACCGTGCGCGCCAGTTCGGGATGGAACCACACGTCGCCGGCCATCGACTCGCGGTTGCCGTCGAACGCAAGCCCGATAAGATGCCCCTTGCCGTCGAGCACGGGGCTGCCCGAATTGCCTCCCGTAATGTCGTTGTCGGTCAGGAAATTGACATAGAGCGTATCGTTCTCGCCCCAGCGTCCCCAGTCCCGTTTGGCGATCAGCCGCCGCATACGGTCGTCGACGCGGTATTCGTATTCGTCGGGGTTGTACTTCTCCATATAGCCCGCGATCGTCGAACGCGAATCGTAATGCACGCCGTCCGAAGGGTTCAGGGGTTGCACGCTACCGTAGGTCAGGCGCATGGTCGAGTTAGCGTTGGGATACTGCGCCAGCCCTTCCGAAGCACGGAAATCGTAAAGCACGTCGGCATAGCGGCTCTCGCTTCGCCCGACACGCGCACGGCCGCGCTTCTCGGCCTTGTCCACACCGCCCGTAAAACGTTGTACTGTGACCGATTCGGTAAGCGCAACCATGGGGTCGCGGCGTATTTCGGCAACCGACCGGTTCTTCGAGAAATAGGCGTCGTAACGCGCAGGATCGCTGCAAAACGAGGCATCGAACGCCGCACGCGCCATGCGGTCGGCATTGCCTCCCGCCTTGTCGTACATCGCCTGCAACTGCGCACCCCACATCTCGCGCGGCACGTTGGCCGTGAAGTTCACTACCATCCGCGCCAACAGGTCGCGGTCGGTCGCGGCATCGTAGTTACGGCTCAGGCGGCCGCTCCCGGCCACGACGCTCCGGGCATCCTTCGAATCCACGATCAGCGAGTCCTGCTTCAGCCGTTCGAGCTTGCCCAGGTACGACGACACGCGGTTGGCCACGAGCAGCGCCTCGCTGGGGCCGAGCCATGCCTCGCGGAAATAATTGAGGTTGCGCTCGGCGCCCTGCCGCGCCTTATAACCGCGCGCGAGCTCTTCGAGCAACGTCCCGTCCTCGGCCTTGCGGGCCGAATCGGCCTCGATCCAGCGCTGCAGGTGTTCCTCCTCGGCCTCACGGATCGCCACGACATCGAAGCGGCGCAGGCATTTGTTCTCCCACTTGGCGTAGTCGGCGTAGTTGCTCAGGCCGAAATAGGCATCCGAATACTCCATGCGCACCCGCGGATCGCGTTCCATATGGCGTTTGAGAATATCCATCCGGTCATGGCGGTTGGCCACGACGATCGGGTTGCGGACACACTGTTTCTCAGCCACCGCGAACGACGACGCATAGCGGTTCGTACGCCCCGGGAATCCGATCACCATTGCGAAGTCGCCGTCATGCACGCCGCCCGTGGCGACCTGCAACACGCGGCGGGGTTTGAGCGGCACATTGTCGGCGGAATAGGCCGCAGGGCGCCCCTCCCGGTCGGCATAAACGCGGTAAAGCGCGAAATCGCCCTTGTGCTGGGGCCAGCCCCAGTTGTCGTAATCGCCGCCGAAGGCACCGATCGACGCAGGCGGCGTACCCACCAGCCGCACATCCTTGTAGATGTCGTAGTAGAACATCAGGTACATTTTGCCGCCCCACATCGAGTAGCACGACACCTCGCACTCCGTTTCCCGGCCGTAGCGCCCTTCCAGTTCGGCATAGAGGCGGCGCGGGGCCATCATGCCCCATTTCCCGGCGGCTTTCATCTCCTCCTTGAGCGCATTGGCCTCGTCGGTCACGTCGACCACCTTGCGCACGAACCACACGGTCTTGCCGGGGACGGGAATCTCCTCATCGCGCGTGCGTGCCCAGAATCCCGTTTCGAGCAGGTTGCACTCGGGCGTCGACAGGGCGCAGATGTCGCTGTAAGCCACATGGTGGTTGGTAATCATCAGCCCCTGGTCGGAGATCATGCTGCCCGTTCCCATGCCGCCGTCGACAGCCACCACGGCATCGGCCAGCGCCGCCGATTTCTCGTTGTAAATCTCCTTATCCTTGATTTTCAGTCCCCGGGCCTTCATCTGCGGATAAATCTCCGCCAGCCGGTGCATCAGCCACATGCCCTCGTCGGCCATCGCAGGCTGCATACAGAGCAGCACAACGGCCAGACAGGCTATCCATCTTCTCATATCTTTCATCCTTATAAAAGGGAGGGCACCGTCGCCGACACCCTCCCGATAAGTTTACGGTTATTCTTCGACGGTCTTGCCCTCGGTTGTGAATTTCAGCCGCGGGTCGGCCTCCTTGAAGGTGCCGTCAGCCATGCGCAGCGTCCATTTTTCGGTCTGGAAAACCTCTTTCCACAGCTTCGCGTCGTCCCACATCGACTTCACATAGTGGATACGCATCACGGGTTTCATATCCCGCAGGACGAAATCCACGGACACGATGCCGTCCGTACACGAAAGGAAGCTCTTGAAATAGGGGAACGCATTGCGGATCGGCATCTTCTCGATGCCGGGGAATACCATCTCGTAGACCGCCTTGGGGAACTGCTCGTCGTCACCCCATTTCTCCAGGTTGGCAACGAACCTGCCCGCGAGTTTCTCCACATCGCGGAACATGACCTGCGCAAACTCTTCGCGCGAAACCTGTCCGGCGACCGCATAGGTTTTGAGCACCGTATGCATCGGGATCACCTTCTCGCCCTCCTTGGCCGGGATGATCAGCTCCTTGGCGTCGATCGCCTCCCCGAACATCTTTTCGGTAATACCGGCGGCCGGATCGACGTAGACCGTCACATCCACCGGACAGGCGAATTCCGACGTGAAGCCGTAGACTCCCTCGATCTTCTGGAGCACCATGCCGAAATAGATCATGTCCATCCGGTCGTGAAGCCCTTCGACGCCGAGCTTCACCACGTCGAGCACCGGCACCTGCTCGCCTGGCATGGCATATTTGCGCAGCGTCGGGGCAAAGATCGCAGCCTGTATCTTCAGCGTATCGGTGGCAGCCGGGTCGTAAAGCACCTCGACGCCATGGCGGCGTACGAAGGTCTTGACGCCGTATACGCCCTGCACGGCCTGCATCTTGGCCGAAAAAGCCTTCGACGAACCGAAGCACTTGATCGTCTGCAAGCCCTCCATCTCGAACGTCTGCAGGTTCTCGACCTTCTCGTAGTCGCCCCATTTTTCGTCGATCGTCGGCAGTTCCATGGTGGAACCCAGCCATATGGCCAGGAAGAAGAGCACCACGGCCAGCAACCCGGGCACCCAGCGCAGCGAACGACGGCCGTTGACCTGCAAGGCATCCTTGGCACACGCACCGATGCAGTTGCCGCACAACGTACAGTCGACATGCTTCACCTTCACATAGTCATGGATCGGAAGCTGGTAAGGACATTTCTTTTCGCACAGTCCGCAATTATTGCAGGTGTTCAAATCCCGCCTGATGTACATCAGGGGGAAGGTGCAGCTGCGCATCTTGGCGATCTCGACGATATAGGCGGCAAGACATGCGCCGCCGATCGTCCAGACCCACGCGTTCGCAACGCCCAGCGCACCGAGCGCCCAGCCGCCGAGGGCGGCGATCACGAACAGCAGCGTGAATTTGAAAATGTTGCTGACAGCTCCCAGCGGACAGATGTATTTGCACCAGAACATCTTTACCACGAAGCCGCCCAAGAGCAGCAGCGTAAGGCTCGTGAGCGACATCCAAAGCACGATTTCGCCCTTGAAACCCGTAGCCACGGCATAGAACGGGTCGAGTTTCTTGCAGAACAGCTCGCTCGACGAGAGCGTGAAATAGAGGATCGTGAAGAGCAGCACGTACTTCACCACGCGCAGCAGCTTGTCGACGACGCTCCCCGAAGGGACATCGACCTGCAGGTGCAGTTTTTTCCCGGCACGCCCCATCCACTCGCCGACGGTGCCCAGCGGACAGAGGTATCCGCAGAAAAGTTTGCTGAACAGGATCACTCCCACGGCGAGCACGAGGCCCATCATGATCTGGAGCATCGACATCGAACAGGCCAGCGAATTGTTCACCAGATAGGTACCGAAGGCCTGCAACCCGCCGAAAGGACAATATGCCTCGACATCGACGGGTTTGTCGCTGAATTTGGCCCAAAGCACCGTGCCGACAATGGCAGCCAGTACGCCCCATTGCAGCAGGTGCTTCAAATAATTAGGTTTACGTTTCATTTATTGTTGTTTGTGTTGTGTGTGTTTGTGTGCGGGGGTGAGGATCACTCCTTGTTCTTGATACAGCGAACCGGGGCAGCGCCATAACCACCCTGGTAAGCGATTGTCATGCGATTGTAACTCTTGTTGTAAGTTATCATACCGGCATAATACTGGATGTTCTTGATGCCGCTTTCCGGATCGTCGGCCGTATTGTATGTAACCTTGTAACCCGTCGAGCTGGGGAAATATCCCATGCCGAACGCCGAAGCGTCGGCAGCCGAGACCGTGGCCATATAGGCCGGGGTCGCCGTGGCGCTCGCCGCATTGATATAGCCGCAGCCCGCAATATTGAAACCGTCCTTGTTGAGCGCGGCAATCGAACCGCCGCTCTGCGTCTTGTCGAAATAGGGCGACGTCGGGTCGGACAGGCTGCCGCTGCCGACACCCGCCAGCTTGAGCCACTCGTCCCTCGTCGGGATATGCCACCCGTCGGGGCAGATGCCCTGCGCACCCTCGTATTGGTCGAAATTGGTGCCCGTCATCTCGCCGGTCATTCCCAGCATCACGGGATAGCTGTACAGCAGGCCCGCGGTCTCAGTCAACGACGGGTCGGCGGCTTTCGAGAGGTTGCAGGGGTACCACACTCCGTTGCCGTCCTTCGGGTCGCTCGATATGGTTTTGCCTTCGGGAACATAGCGCAGGTTCTCGGCCATCCACGTGCGGCCGTCCTTGAGCGTGACGATCTTGTACTTCACGCCGCCCCACTCGACGGTCGGGGTCTCCACTTCGCCGTCGCCGTCCGGCAGCAGGTCATCTCCGTCGACCCAGCCCGCGATCGGGCCGCTGAATTTCACCTGAATGTCAGCCGGCTGCACGTTGCAGTCCATGCGGCGGTTCTCACCCGACTTGAGGTCGGTCGTGCCGAGCGTCTGCGTACGCATCTTACCATCGGCCGTGGTGACCGTAACCTTGAGCTGCACACCGTTCTGCGGCACCAGCAGCGCGTAGTAAACTTTCTCGGCAGTGGCCGTATTGGCGGTCACGTCGGATGCCTCGGCACCCGCCTTGGCCGTAAAATCGCCCGTGGCAGGATCGAGCACACCGGTGCCGACAGCACCCTTGATGACGATGTCCCGGATGTCGAAACCCGATTCGTTCGTCACGCTGATGACGATCCGCGACATTTTGTGCTTGAAGGTCATCTGCGTGGACGACAGCGTGGGCTTGACCCCCGTCTTCACGGCCACGATCAGGTCGGAAGCCGTGTAGTTCGCGCCGCTCTGATCCGCCTTTACCGAAAACTCCGCAGGCGCCGCGGCACCGGCCTGGTAGGGATAATAGGCGAAGAGCGTCGAGGTGGCGTTGACATCTTCGTACCAGAGGAAACCCTCGGTCTTGAAGTCCGTGCCGTCGAACGACATCTCCTTGTTCGCCACGAACGCCGAACCGTCCGCCGTCATCGTGATCGTGAGGCCGACCTTGTCGTTCAGCTCGAAATCGGTGTCCGTCGCCCGCGTGCCGGACGACATGCTTGCCGGCGTCAGCGCAGGGTTGGCGATCGTCGGAGTGATGCGCACCTGCTTGTCGCCCGTTCCGGTGCTTTCTTCCTTCGAGCAGGCGGTGAAAGCCATCGCCGCGACTGCCATCAATGTCAAAATCTTTTTCATAATCTATCCTTTTGAATTTAAAAATTATATCCTACACTCAGCGTCGCCGCGACCCGGTTGGGCTGCGCAACGTATTCCAGTCCGAAACCGTGTTCGTAACGCGCGAACACGTCGACATAGAACCGTTTGATATTGCGCCGCAGCCCGAGCGCCGCCCCCAGCCGTTTGGCCGTGAGGTATTCGTTTTCGTAATCGTAGTAAGCGGTCAGCTGCCCGGGATATTCGCCCGGCTGCACGCCGGGGGTTTCGAACTGCGTTTCACACTCCGAGAAACCTCCCAGGCGGTAATCCGCCGCGAGGGTCAGCTCCCAGAGGCCGAACGTGCGGATCAGCGAGGCATACATCTTGGTAAAGTGGAGCTTCTGCCCCTTGACATAGGGGTACATCAGCGTCGATTCGCGGTTGAGCTGCGAATAACCGACCCCGGCACGCAAATCCGTATGCGGTGCCACGAACTCGTATTCGCCCCCAAGGTCGAGCCCCTTGCGCCCGAAAGTCGGTGTCGAACCGTGTATGGTGATGGTCTGCACGCCGTTGATGGTCTCGGTGGTGATGATGTTCTCGTCGGTGCGGAGCGTCTGCCAGTCGAGGTTCACGCGCACGAAATGCCTGCGCAGTGCCGTTCCCAGCGACAGGGCGGCGTTCGCCGTCACTTGGTGCGTTTCGAACAGATGCCAGATAATGCGGCTCTCGCCCGTCTCGCCCTGCCTGTTACGGTAGGCGACGTCGGCATAGAGCGGCCCGTATTGCAACTGGACGCCCGCCCCCTGCGTATTCTCGCGGACGGGGAATCCCGAAACGCCGTTGGTCGAGAGGTGTATGTCGGTGCTCCCCCACTTCTCCAGCGACCCGTAGAGCAGTCCCCGGTCGAAGAATGCCTCGTACAGATCGGCACCGGGGCCCACGCCTTCCGCATCGACCTTCTCGCTGTTCGTACCCACGATATAGACCGCACCGGCGGCAAAACGCCCCGCGTGGTACATTATTCCGGGCGAAAATTCGAAATCCAGCCGTGTGTTCTTGTGGCGCAGGTCTTTGCGCTTGGCATAGTTGCGGGCTTCGAACTCCACGCGCAGGCCGCCCGTCCACCGGTTGCCCAGCACGGCCGACATACCGCCCGTGAAGGTATAATCCTCGCGCACCTTGCGCCCCGGCGTAAATTCGAGGATGTCCACCGGATAATACCCCGGTTCGGTGAACATCGAGCCGCACATGTTGCGGCCGTCGAAATAGTCGTAGCCGAACCCGCCCGCGAACGAGACCTTCTTCAGGTGGCGCACCGACTCGGTTTTCGCCCCGGCATTCCAGCTGTCGTCCGACGCGGAGTGGCCCGTAAGCCCGCCGTTCTCCTTGGTGAAATATATCTCGGCATAGGAACGGCTCAGGGAGTCCTGCCGGATACCCGCAGCGTTCGGGCCGCCGTTCCAGGGGTTGCGGCGGAAAATATAGTCGAAACGCTCCTGCGCCGTGGCAGCAGAGACGGCGGCCAACATCAGTATCGTTAAAATCCGTCTCATAGGCTAATCTCGCAAAGATTGTGTCTCACGCTCATAAAAATCGTTCGACGAGTTATTGGTATCCACGTACCTTTCGAAGCCGGCAGCCGCCGTGGCCGCTTCATCCAGCTTCCGGTGCAGGGTATGTCCCTGCGCCTTGGCCGAGAAGCCGACGTAACCGGCATCCACATCGGTGTGCAAGCGTTTGTGCTTGGTCGCCTCGGTCATGTTGCATACCTCGACGCCGTCCACGATCCAGTCGTCCCACGGTATCTTCGAATAGGTGATGCTGCCGCTCTGAACCGTCGACTGGAGGTCGTCGGCCAGATAGGCATCCAGATCGAACCCTTCGGGCGCCCGGAAAAGGATCACGGCGGGCGAATTCTGCGAAATTACGTAGACGACGGCCGTATTCGTCCCGGTCTTTTTCAGCACCTTCATGTAATGCGCCTGGTCGATCTGGTCGCCCGGGACAGGCGTGGGGTGCAACTTGTTGCCGGGATAGTATACCATGTCGTAGAGCACGAAACAGCCCTTGCGGTTGAGGTTCACCGACTGGGAATAGGTCTGCGTATGGTCGACGCCATGGTAGGCCACCACAGCATCCTCGCCGGGTTGCAGCGGGAAATCCGTCCCCGAGCCTGGGAACATCCAGATACAGTCGGGTACGGCGGCGTAATCACGGAAAACGATGTTGCCCGAAGGGTCGGTGCTCGTCCAGGGATTGGCGGCCTGCGAGTTGTAGGGGGCGACCATCGCCAGGCACAGCCCGTCAAGGTAATAGGTCTCGAAACCGTTGTTGTGCAGGATGATATATTTGTCGTCGGCATAAGTCCCCGTCGCCGGCGGATCCTGCATGCAGCCGCCCGAGTAGATCTCCTTGATGAGGATCGTACCCGGCTTGGAAAACTTCAGCGCCACGTCGACTTCCTTGTCCTCGCCGACAAGGTCGACCTGCTCGATCGTACCGTTGAATACCGCCGAATCGTCGGGCAGGTCGAGCACCGAGAGACGGTAATGCCCGGCAGCGACGCGGAACCCGGCGTGGCCCTGCGCATCGGTCAGGGCGGTATAAACATTGCCCGTATTGCGGTCGGAGAGTTTCACCGCGACGCCTTCGCGCAGATAGCCGGCGTACCCCTCGGGATACACGGCCGTCACACGGAGTTCGCGCAGCGCACCGTCGTAAGGGTTCCTGTCGAACGACGTGCAACCGGCCACCAGCAGACAGGACAATATGCAAAGTATCTTTCTCATCGTTTTCAGAATTTAAGACGTACCGTAAGTCCGTAATAGAAATCGGGTGTGAAGACCGCCTTAACACCCGTGGCGTACGACGCGACGAAGGGCCGCGAATTGGTGAAGTTGTTGGCGTAGAACGAGACGGAGACATGGTCGCCGATCTCCTTCGTGATGCTCAGGTTGGCCGAGAAATAGGGGTCGTAACCGTCGCCGTTGAAAGAGTAGGCATTGCCCGAACGCAACAGCAGGGAGGAGAAGGCCGGATCGTTCTTCTCGGCATCGGTGAAGGGATGGCGGTTGCCGTCGAGGTCGATGTAGGCCACAGGCCAGATCGCCGTATAGCTGTCTCCGTCGTAGATGCTCCCGCCGGTGGGGTTACGATCCTCGTCGACATTGAAGGCATACTCGCGCCCCCTGTACTCCGAGAGGTTCTGCGAGCGCTTCACGAGCGTGGCTTCGAGCCGCAGCGAGATGATCATACGGATCGAGGGCACATGCGTCGTGGCCGTGAGGTTCATATCCAGCGCGTGCAGCTTCCGGCCGTTGTAGGTGACGTTGGAGCTGCCCCCGTTATCGAGATAAACCCCCACATAGGGGTAGAACTCGCCGCCGGTCGAGGTCGAGGGATAGTAGCATGCCTCACCCTCGTTGACGTATTTGGTATAGCCGTAAGCCCCGTCAAGCCGCAGCTGTGTGCGGATGGGGTTGATCTGCGGGAATTCCACGACGAACTCCAGCCCCATGCGGTCTACGGGCGAACCGTTGTTCTGGTAGGTATTCTTGACGAATGTCCGTTTCGTGGAAGTGGTCTGCATGGCGATCCAGCCGGCCGAGGGGTTGTCCTTGTCACGGACGAAGATTTCGCCCGTCTGGCTGTCGACCCGGAAAGCCGGGTTCGCCGGCATCGTGTATGCAGTCCCGTCGGGCAGCGTGGAGGGCACGCCCATCATATTATAGGAGAACGGCTCGAAGGCGGCGCTCAGCTTATAGGGGTATTTCGTGCGGTTGAAATAGCCGACCAGCGAGATCGAGGTACCTCCGATACGCAGGTCGACGCCGACCTCGGAATTGCGGTTGCGCTGCCATTTCAGGTTGTCGTTGTAGAGTATCTGGTAAGGCTGCGTGTGGTAGACATAGGCGCTCTGCCCCGACCCATAGTTGGTAGCGAACACGGGCGTATCGCGGTATTCGGGCAGCGGGTAAAGCACGTTGAACGACGGCAGTTTCTCGGTGATGCCCCAGCCTCCGCGAACAGTCAGACGGTCGTTGATGCGGAATTTCAGGTTGAAGCGCGGCGAGAGGCTCGACGTATTCTCGTATTGCGTATTTTTGATAAAAGTCTTTTCGGCACGCAGGCCGGCCATCAGTTGCAGCGTGGCCGATCCCAGCGGCACGGTCAGCGTCTCCTCGACGTAGGCCGCGAGGTTATGCATATAGGGGATGTCCGTATACGGACGGGGGCGGTACCCGTTAGGCGCGAGGGAGGGGGTCACATAGTACTCCCCGTCCCCGACATTGCCGTTGGCACGCCACGAAGCGCCGACCTTGGCATTGCTGTGCACGTCGCCCCAGCTGCGCACCCACGTGGCCTTGAGGTTGGCCGCATAGTCGAGCTGCTTGGAATCGACGTATTTGGTCGAGTAATAGACCGGCGGGAGCATATCGGCGATATAATACCCTTCCTGTTCGGCATGGACTGCCGGAAGGGAGGTCGAATTGAGGTTGTAGGTGCGCTTGCGCGCAAGGTTGTCGGTATAGTTGAGCGACGCATCGAAATCCAGGCTCGTGATCCACGGCCTGTTCAGCAGCCATTTGAACGAGGTGTTGGCACGCAGCACATTGTCGCGCACCTTCTCCCACTCGCCTTTCTGGGCATCGGGGTCGTCTTCGGTATTCATACCGCCGATATTGGCCGTCACGCCGAAGTTGAAGCGCAGCACCTTGGCGAAGGTATTCTGGTAGTTGAGCGCCAGCCCCGTGCGGGAATAGGAGGTGTAGGGCGACGCAGGGTTCTTCGTGGCCCGCGTATACTCGACGTTGCTGTTCAGCACGCCGCGGTTTTGCCCCAGGTCGAAGCCCTTCGAGGCGGCGATCTGTTTGGTGCGCGGATTGGTGGAGAGCGTCACCGTATAGGGCGTCTTGCCCTTGCGGGTCGAGATTTTCACCACGCCCGACGAGATGTCGCCGTATTCGGCCGAAGGTACGCCGGTCACCACCTCGACCGACTCGATGTTGGTCGCCGACAGGTTACGTGTGCTGGCACCCGTCGGGTCGCCCAGCGAAGCATTGGTGGAAAGGCGTACGCCGTCGACCTCGACGGCCGTACCGAACGCCGCATTGCCGGCCGTGCTCCCTCCGCTGCGCAGCGAAAAGACATTGTCCTTCATCAGGTCGGGATTAACCGTTTTGCCACCCGGCAGCAGTGCCGAGATGTCCGACGCATTGACCATTTGCAGGTGGTCGATGGCATTGCCGCCGATCGTACGCGACGTAGCCATGGCGTTGGGCGCCTCCTTGGCCGTCACCACGACGCTCTCCAGTTTCAGGTTATCCTCGGGGGCATAAAGCCTGACCGGCCCCATCCCCGTACGCACGTCGACCTCGGCTTCGGTGGTAACGAACCCCAGGCAGGAAACGACAAAACGCGTTTCCCCGGCCGGGACTCCCTTCACCGTGAAGTTTCCGTCGGCATCGGCCACGGCCCACAATCCGGACTGCGGCAATTCGACGACTGCTTGTCCGATCGGCTTGCCGGTATCCTTTACAAGCACCCGTCCCGTAACGTCGAGACGCTGCGCCGACACGACAGCCGGGACAATCGTGCATAAAAACAGTAGTAAAAGTTTCCTCATATGCTTGACCTAACGCAACAAATA
>OIAN01000295.1_pt1 | contig 19081 bp, 11 predicted proteins | sample 1580761 | NCBI WGS metagenome assembly OIAN01 (sample SAMEA3882511, study PRJEB24775) | human gut metagenome | biome: human-associated habitat; feature: intestine environment; material: feces | place: Netherlands | collected 2009/2010 | reverse complement strand
GTTGGCTCCATCCGGGGCATCGGCTATTCCATCACTCCCATGATCGTCACGCTGCTGGGCGCCTGCGCCTTCCGGGTGGTGTGGATCGCCACCATTTTCCGCGTGCCCCAGTTCCACACGCCGGAGACCATCTACTGGTCGTACCCCATCTCGTGGGCGCTGACGTTCCTGACCCATCTGGTGTGTCTGGTCATCATGATGCGCCGGCTGTACCGCAGAGAGGGTGTGATGGCCAAGCATCACCACCTGACCCACCGCCACACGGCGTAAAAAAGTTTTGAAAAAAGCGGGAACCTTTCCTTTCTGTGCTGCGTCTAAAGGGACGTAATCAGCAAGAAAGGAAGGGTTTTTCCCATGAAAACGATGAAAAAGGTAACGGCGCTGCTGCTGGCGCTGATGCTGCAATATACGCTGCCCGCGCCGTTCATCATCCCGCTGTTCGCCGACCTTGGCGACGATGCGGAGTATGTTTCCACCACGCTGTCGCTGGGCACGGTGCTGGCCGTCGTGCTGTTCTTCTTCCTCGCGGCGTTCAGCCTGGCATAAGCCTTGGCAAGGGCTTGCGAAATCGTATGGCCGAGCGCCGGAAACCGAAAAGGACCAAATCAATTTGAGCATAGCGAAAAAGTCCGGACAGAAAACTGTTCGGGCTTTTCGCGTTTCTCGCTTTATGGTATAATTCGGAGGTGAAGATGAACGATAAATCGGAATTTGATGAAGGAGATGGTGAATATGTTGTGGCCTATTTGTGGCGGAATCATAATTTTTGCATTAGGTATGTTTATCTTTTTGAAGCCAGACTTAGTATGGAAATTGACAGAAGAATGGAAATCTTATCGGGCAGATGAACCGTCTGAATTCTACTTAAAAGTCGCAAAAATTGGTGGTATTTCATTTGCCCTGTTTGGAATTATTATGATTACGCTCCCATTTATTTTAGAGTGATAAATTCCTGCTTATCGAACCGATCAAATTCCTTTAGAAACGAAGGAACGTATTTCAAAACTTCGAGTGGGAACGGCATGCACCCTGCGGCGTTTCGTTCTTTGTCAGCCGAAAAAGAAAAAACCGACCGAATGACCGATGTGACAACCGGTCGGTTTTTGCCTTATGCGTTTGACGAGGCTTTTGCAGGCCTCAGCGTGCCGCCAATTCCTCCGGCGTATAGCGCGGCCGGATTTTCTTTTTCCAAAGCACCGCGAAGATCACCACCAGCACGAGGAAGGTCAGCGCCCACGAAACGGGGTAGGAAATCATCAGGCAATCCATCGTGCGGTTGGCCGCGAATATCGTCATCACCCAGAAAATGCGGAACACGCACGCGCCCATCAGCGAGACGATCATCGGCAGCAGCGAATAGCCGACGCCGCGCAGAACGCCGGTCATCACATCCATGATGCCGCAGAGGAAATACGGGCCGCAGACGATGTACATGCGGTTCAGGCCGACCTGAATCACCGCCGGATCCGGCGAATAGAGCCCCAGAAGCTGCGTGCCGAAGACGCAGGAGAGCACGCCGAAGACCACGCCGTCGGCGCCACATTCGCGGGCGAAGCGCACCTCTTCGAGCATTTGGCGGAATTCGGTATCGGAATAGAGGAAATCCCCGCCGCGGGGACGCACCATCACGCTGAGCTGCAACCCTCCGATACGGCGCGCCATACGGATGGCGGCAGCCGAAGGGGTCGTGCCGCCCTCGTAAGGGGAGGCACACAATTCCACGCGCGTGACACCCGCACGGCGGGCAGTCTCGCACGCCTCGACGCTGTAGGCGCAAAGTTCGGTCGTCATACGGCAAAGATAAAAAATCCGTACCGGAAAAACAAGCCCGCGAAAAAGCCGGCTGCCGCGGCAGAAAAAGGCACGGGAAATCCCGACCGGCACATGGCATACTCCCCGCTCCCGGGGCAGACGGTCAGCGCAGCACGACGGTGACGGACATCGGCCCGTGGGCGCCGAATACCAGCGCCTGTTCGATGTCGGCCGTCTTCGAAGGGCCCGACATGAAACACCCGTAGGCGAAGTCCCCGACTTCGGGGCGCACGACGGCTTCGTGCATCGTATCGACCAGCGCATCGCGCGGGATGACGACCATCAGCGCCGTGGCGCCGAAATAGAGCGCCTTGTGGCGGATGTCCTGCGGGATCCACACGGCACCGTTCTCGGCGACGCCGAACGCCCCCGAAACGACCCCCAAGTCTATGTCGACCAACTCGCGCGGGTCTTCGACCCGGTCGGGATTCACCGTGGCGAGCGTCACTTCGGGCAGTGCCGAAGCGACACTCTTCGCATCGGGGTAGCAGCGGCGTACGACCTCATCGAGCGTCGTTGCCCCGTCCAGCCATACGGCCTCGCCCCCGGCCGCCCGGAGCCGCTGGGCGAACATCGCCGCAGGGTCGTCGAAATGCTGGGGTTCGTAGCCGAAGTCGGGGTATGCGTATTCGGGCATTCCCGCCGCGGCGATCCGTTTCAGTATGTTTTCCTTGCTGTTATTCATCTTTACTCATTTTTCCGGATTTTACCTCGCCCCGCTTCCACAGGGCATTGAACGTCTTGGGGGCGAACGGCGGCATGTCGCGGCCCGGGGCGCTCCACGGATTGAACCGGTTGTTGAGCACGGCGTGCGGGAGATGCTCCGCGACGCGGGCCAGCGCGATGCCGCCGTAGAATCGTCGTCGCCCTCCCATGATGAAGTCCATGCCTTTGACCGTCAGTTTCTTTACCGGGTCGGCCAGATGCATGGGCGCCAACTCCTGCCGCCATGCGTAAATCTGTTCCCCGAGGTCGATCATCGCCGGGCATACGTCCGAGCAGGAGTAGCACAGCGAGCAGGCCGAGACATTGCCGTGGTGGAGCTTCGGCGAACGCAGCATCGACAGGTTGATGCCCAGCGGCCCGGGGATGAAATAGGAGTAGGAATAGCCGCCCGAGCGCCGGTAGACAGGGCAGGTATTCATACAGGCGCCGCAACGCAGGCATTTGAGCATGTTGCGGTGCGCGGCATCGGCCAGCCACTCCGAGCGGCCGTTGTCCACGATCACGACGTGTATCCGTTTGCCCGGTGCAGGCTTGCGGTAGAGCGACGTGTAGGAGGTGACGGGCTGCCCCGTCCCCGAACGCGCCAAGAGGCGCGTGAAGACCGCCAGCGCCCGCATGTCGGGGATGACCTTCTCCAACCCCATGATGGCGATATGCAGGTCGGGGAACGACGTTCCCATGTCGGCATTCCCCTCGTTGGTACAGACGGCCAGCGTCCCCGTGGAAGCCACGGCGAAGTTGACGCCCGTCATGGCGATGTCGGCACCCAGGAATTTGGGCCGCAACTGGCGGCGAGCCTCATGCGTCAGGTAGGTGGGATCGCTGTTGCCGTGCTCGGTGCCGAACTCGCGTTCGAAAAGCTCGCCGACCTCCTCACGGCGTACGCCGATGGCGGGCAGCACGATGTGGCTGGGCGGCAGCTCCAGCAACTGCATGATCCGCTCGCCCAGGTCGCTCTCGACGGCATCGACGCCCCGCTCGCGCAGGTAGGGCGTAAGCCCGCACTCCTCGGAGAGCATCGACTTGCTCTTGACGAGGTTCCGCCCGCCGTGCTCCTGCACCAGACGCCACACCGTGGCGTTCATCTCGTCGGCGTCGGCGGCCCAGTGCACCGCCATGCCATTGGCCGTGGCGTTGCGTTCGAACTCTTCGAGGTAATGCCCCAGATGGCTCAGCGTATGGCGCTTGATCTCGGACGACATGCGCCGCAGGTCTTCCCATTCGGGCACCGTGCGTGCCATCTTGTCGCGCTTTTCGCGTACGGCGTAAAGCGCCTTGTCGTGCCACGCCGTGCGATCGGCGTCGGCGATGAATTTCGCGGCGGCTTTGGAGTGGGTGCTCATAACTTCGAATTGAGGATTTCAACGGCATGGATGGTGCGGATTGGGAGTTTGTCGTGGTCGATAACCCCCTGCATGTGCATCAGACACGAAGAGTCGGCGCCCGTAATGTATTCGGCACCCGTAGCCATGTGGTCGCGCACCTTGTCGCGCCCCATGCAGACAGACACGGCGTTCTCCTCGACGGAGAACATGCCGCCGAAACCACAGCATTCATCGCGGCGCGATGGCTCGGCGATGTCGATGTCCCCGACCAGCGAGAGCAGGTCGCGCAGCTTCGACATATAGGGCACGTTCAGCTCGCTGGGCGATGACAGCCCCATTTTGCGCACCCCGTGGCAGGAGTTGTGCACGCTCACCCGGTGCGGGAAACGTGCATCCAGCTTCGCGGGCTTCACCACGTCGTGGATGAACTCGCAGATCTCCCAGATACGCGAATCGACGCAGGCATGCTCGCGGTAATTGTCCAACAACCGCGGATAGCCCTCGCGCACGAAAACCACGCAGCTGGCCGAAGGCCCGACCACGTAGTCGTACTGCGCAAAAAGCGCATCCATGTGTTCTGCCAGCGCCCGGGCGTCCTTCTCGAACCCGGCATTGGCCATCGGCTGCCCGCAGCAGGTCTGTCCGAGGGGATAATCCACCTCGCAGCCCAGCCGCGAGAGCAGTTCGTACGACGCACGCCCCACCCCGGGGTAGACGGCGTTGATATAACAGGGTATGAACAATCCTACTTTCATGTTCGTCGGTTTAGTATGCTGTCGCGTATGCCCCAAAGATAGCGGATTTACGGATGAATTGTCCGCCCGTGGACGTTTTTAGGTATAAAAGGGCTATTATTATGCCGAGACATGCCACGAAAAAAGGAGTACCTTGTAAGGCACTCCCCTCCCACGTCGGGCTCGCAAGCCCTATTTCACTTCGATCTGGCGCGTGGCGGCGGCCAGTTCCTCGACCTTCTTCTTGGGAATGTCAATGGTCATCACGCCGTTTTCGACCCTGGCCGAAATTTTCTCGCGCTCGATGTTGTCGGGCAGCAGCAGGCTCTGCTGGAACTGCGTATAGGAGAATTCGCGGCGCAGGTAGGTACCCTTGCGTTTCTTGTCTTCCTCCTTCTCCTCGGATTTCTTCTCCAGGGAGATGATCAGCTCGTTGTCCTCGTTGATGTGGACTTTGAAATCCTCACGGGTCATGCCCGGAGCAGCGACCTCCACCTTGTACTCGTCTTCGTCTTCGATAATGTTGACGGCAGGAGCCGTGGCGTTGCGGCGTTCGGCGAGCCAGTTGTTATCCAGAAATTCGTTGAAAATGCTCGGCAGCCAGTTTTGATTCGTTCTTGCAGGTGTCATAATCTTGTCCTCCTTGTTTTATTTTGGTTTAACTTTATTTTCTTTCGCAGCCCCTTCCGGAGCGGTTTCATCCGTAACAGGTCAAATCCTGTGCCAGCCGCATGAAAACGAAAAAATGTCACAAATTGTCACACATCCTGCTATTCCGACATGACAAACCGGCAAAAAAACCTTCCGGCAACGACGGAATAGGCGGCCTTTTCGCAATTGCGGAAAAAAGCCTACCTTTGCCGCATGGATTTCGCACGGATACTGACCGAACGCTACGCGCTCTCGGACGAGGGCACGGGTCTGCTCATGCACTCCGCCACGCTGACGCGACACGCCCGCAAGGAGGTCATCATCGAGGAGGGGCAGCGCGATGCGGACGTCTGCTTCGTGGCCGAAGGTTCGGTGCGCACGTATGTCATGCGCGAGGACAAGTGCGTCATCTTCTCCTTCTCGTTCGAGGGCGACCCGGCTACCTCGACGCTCGGCACACAGCCCGGCGGCTTATCGCGCCAGACGATCGAAACAATGGAGCCCGCGACGCTGGTACGCATCCCCCGCGCCCGCATGGACGAGCTTTTCGCCGGGAACGCCGAACTGGCCGACTGGGGACGGCGCATGGCCGAGGAGCAGTTGCGCCGCCACGAGGACTATTTCGCCGACTATGCCTGGCGCGGCAAACGCGAACAGTACGGCCGCATGCTGCGCGAATATCCCCAGCTGCTGCAGCGCATCGCCCTGAAAGACCTTGCGGCCTACCTCTTCCTCACGCCCCAAAGCCTGAGCCGCATCCGCGCCGGGGTCAAATAATACGGAAATTACCATAAGTTAACTTTTCCCGGCGCAGAATGCCTTACTTTTGCACCACCTCAATAAAAAGAGGTGCAATTATGTTACGCGACAGTATCGATTACAAAGGCACGGCAGTCGGCAAACTCTTCCGCCGCTTTCTTTTTCCCACGGTCATGGGGATGGTCTTCTCGGCGGTGTTCGTCATCACCGACGGGATATTCGTAGGCCGGGGCATCGGCAGCGACGCACTGGCGGCAGTCAACCTCACCGCCCCGCTCTTCACGCTCGGCACGGGGCTCGGGCTGATGTTCGGCATGGGCGGCTCGGTGGTGGCATCGGTGAACCTGGCGCAGGGCAAACGCCGCGTGGCCCAGATCAACATCACGCAGTCGCTCTTCGTACCGGCACTGCTGATCGTGCTGCTCAGCGCCCTGCTGATCCTTTGCCACAAACCGTTGCTGCTGCTGTTGGGCACGCCGCCCGAACTGATGGTTCCCGCGCGCGAATACCTCGTGTGGTTCACGCTCTTCCTCACGCCGCTGGCCGTATTCAACATCCTGATGTTTATCGTGCGGCTCGACGGCGCACCACGGTTCGCCATGGCGTGCAACATCATGGCGGCCTCGATCAACATCGTGCTCGACTATCTTTTCATCTTCGAATTCGGGTGGGGGCTCGCGGGCGCGGCCATCGCAACGGGAGTCGGCTACATAGTAGGCTCGGGCGTGATGCTGCGGTACATGCTGCGCCACAGCCGGACGCTGCACTTCGTGAAGTTCAAAACCAGTTACAAGAGCCTGCGCCTCACAGCCCGCAATCTGGGCTACATGACCTACATCGGGTTCCCGGCGCTGCTGAGCGAGCTGGCCATTTCGTGCCTGATGGTCGTGGGTAACTACACGTTCATCCGCTACACCGGCAAGGACGGCGTGGCGGCGTACAGCATCGCCTGCTACATCTTCCCGATCATCTTCATGGTCTACAACGGCATCATCCAGTCGGCACAGCCGATCATCAGCTACAACTACGGCGCAGGGCTGATGCGGCGCGGCAGGGATGCGTTCGCGATGGCACTCGGCACAGCGTTCGTCTGCGGGCTGGCGGTATTCGGGTTCACGTGGCTGTTCAGCCCGTGGATCGTGGGGCTGTTCCTGACGCCCGACGCCCCGGCCTATGCAATCGCCGTGCGCGGCCTGCCGCTGTTCGCGGCGGGCTATCCCTTCTTCGGGATCAACGTCGTGACGATCGGCTACTACCAGAGCATCGAGCGCGGACGGCTGGCGACGGGGCTCACCGTGCTTCGGGGCATCGTGCTGATGGCTTTCTGCTTCCTCGTGCTGCCGCGGCTGGCGGGCGTCGCGGGGATCTGGCTCGCGGTACCGGCGGCCGAACTGGCCGTAACACTGCTCCTGCTCGTACTGCTGCGCATCGGCTACGGGATGAGGCGGTAAATGGAGAACGTGAACAATCCCGGCCCGCATTTGAATAGATGCAGGCCGGGATTACCGTTTCACGCCCCGAACCCTTGCAGGCGGCAGGCGCCTGCCCCGGTCGTACGCACTGCGCCCCGCGCAAACAACCGTAACATCAGGATCACTCCCGGCGGTATTTCTCCATGAATTCGGTGGGCAGCATCCCGAACTGCGCATGGAAGCACTTGGCGAAATAGGAGGTCGAAGTGAAGCCCACCATATAGCATATCTCCGTGACGCGCAGGTCGTTGGACTTGGAAAGCAGCTCGGCGGCCACCCTGAGGCGCGTGGAGCGCAGGAACTCGTTGGGCGTAGTGCCCGTCAGCGACTTGATGCGCGAGAAAAAGAGCGTACGGCTGACATTCACGGCTGCGGCGATGTCCTCGACCGAAAGATTCGAATTGGAGATGTTATCCATGACATACTGGTTCACCTGCGCCATGAAACGGTTGCCCGAAGGGCTCGCCGCATCCCCATCCATGACCAGGTAGGGCATCTTCGAGAATTTCAGGCGCAGCCGGCCGCGGATGCCGATAAGCGCCCGTATCTGGCAGTCGAGGTAGTCCACCGACAACGGCTTTTCGAGGTAGGCGTCGGCACCCGCCTCCAGCGCACGCACCTTCGCCGCCGAAGAGGAGTCCACCGAAACCAGCACCACGGGGAGGTGATCCAGCGCCGGATCGTTGCGGATCGCCGCGCAGAGCGCCACGCCGTCCATCCCTTTCATCGCCACGTCGCTCACGACGGCCGCGATGCTCCGGCTTCGGAGCAGGTCGAGCGCCTGCCGTCCGTCCGTCGCACAATGGATCGTATAGCTGCCGGAGAGATGCCGCACGAAAAAGTCCGCGAAGTCGGCATTATCCTCGGCCAGCAGGATGTCGGGCAGCCGCTTCTGCACCTCGGGCTGCACGGCCGCCACGGCCGGCTGCCCGGCAGGCACTCCGGAATCGCCATCCGTCCCGGGGACGGGACGGGGTGCACCGAGCGGAACCGTCACCGTAAACTCCGTCCACTGTCCCACGGCACTTTCGACCCCGAGCACGGCGCCCATCCGGGTCGCCAGGCTCTTCGCCACGGCGAGCCCCAGCCCCAGCCCGCTGCCGGAGACACACTTGTCCGACGTATAGAAAGGTTCGAATATCCGTGCCTTCTCCGCCCGGTCTATCCCCGCGCCGTCGTCGCGGACACGCACCCGGAACACATCGCCGGGCACCTCCCCGCCGGGGCCTTCGAGCGTCACGTCGATGCGGCTCTCGGCGAACTGGTAGGCATTACCGAGTATCTGGCCCACGATCTTCGAGAAGTGGTCGCAGCACATCTCGGCCGTGAGGGCTTCGCCGGGCAGCCCGAGGTGCACCGCGATACCCCGCCGCGGGACGGCATCCCCCACCGCCGCGACCACCGTCCGCAATACTTCCCGTACGTCGACGCGCTCCGGAACGCAGGAGGCGGCATGCTCGCCCTCCTCCGCGCTTTTCAGGTTCAGGATCTGGTCGACCAGCGTCCGCAGCCGCTCGCAGTTCTTGCGGATGATGTCCACGTCGTCACGGAGCCCGGGCAAATCCCCGGCGCGCTTGGCGATCTCTTCGACGGGCGCGGCAATCAGCGCGACGGGCGTACGTATTTCGTTGGCCACCTCCGTGAAGAGGCTGACCTTGGCTTCGAGCAGGTCGAGCTTGTTCTTGCGGGTGATCGAGGCGATCTGCTCGCGGTGCGCGCGGCCAATCCTGCGGCGCAGCCACAGGCCGCCGCCCGCCACGGCCAGCAGAGCCAGCACGCCGTAGGCCACGACCATGGCGCGAGCCATCCACCACGGCGGCAGCACGAGGATCTCGACCACGGCCTCCTCGCCGAACTGCTCGCCGCCGGTCGAGGCGCTCACGACGAAGCGGTAACGGTTCGGCGGCAGGTTGGTGTAGGAGACATGCTGCACCCCGGCCCCTTCGTCCAGGCCGGTGGTGATCCATTTGTCGTCGAAGTTCTCCAGCCGGTAACGGTAGACCGTCCTCAGCGGCGAGGAGAAGTTGAGCGCAATGAAATCAAGGCTGAACGACATCTTCCGTCCGCGCAGGCGCACCGAGCGCTGGCAGTCGATGGTATTGGACAACAGTCGTCCGTCCACGGGCACGCTGCGGTTGAAGAGCTTGAAATCGGGGAAGACGACGCTGAGCTTGGCCGAATTCTCGCGGCGCGTGAAATCATAGGGATAGAACTTGTTGATGCCGTTGTTGCAGCCGATGTAGATATGCCCGGTCGAGGACTTGATGCCCGAATTGGCGTTGAAGATATTGGCCAGCAGTCCGTCGTCGGAGGTGAACTTGTAGATCGACTGCGGGCCGTTCCCGGGGCTGTATTTCAGCAGCCCGCGGTTGGTCGTGAGCCACAGTTCGCCGCCGTTCTGCACGATCTGGAACACGGCGCAGTTGCCGTAGGGCAGCATGTCGAACTCCCTGGAGAGCGTGTCGGCCGCGATGTCGTAACGGCAAAGCCCGCAGCCGTGGGTGCCGATCCACAGGTTGTCCCCCTCGACGGCCAGGCAGCTCACGAAATCGGAAAGCCCGCCCCCGGAATCGTGCGAACAGAGGGCGAACCGGCCGTCGTCGAACCCGTAGCGGATCAACCCCTTGCCCAGCGACGCGAACCACAGGTGCCCGCGGGCATCCTCGCAGATGTCCACCACGTCGCTGTTATGTCCCAGGCCGAATGCGCACGTGATGGTCTGCGAAACGTCGTCGTAACGGCAGATGCCCATTTTGGTGCCGATCCACAACTGCCCCCGCGAATCGCGGAAAACCGAATAGACGTCGAGATTGTCGAGTCCCGTGCCGGCCTGCGTGAAGTGCTTCATCTGCCGCGTGCGCAGGTCGATGCGGTAAAGCCCGTCGCCATACGTCCCGACCCACAGCCATCCGCCGTCGATGGTGAGCGCATGGATGTTGAGCGCCCGGTCACGCGGGTCGACCGCCACGGGCGTATAGCTGCCCGTACGCGGATTGTAAAGGCTCAGCCCCCCGTCGTCGCTGCCGATCCAGATATTCCCCTCGGGATCCTCGCAGAATTTGCTGATGATATGCCCGCACCCCTCGCCGGCTTCGATGAGCGTGAAGAGCGAACTGAGCGGCGAGAGGTAGTTGATGCCGCCGAAATAGGTTCCGATCCACACGCCGCCGTCACGATCCTTGAGGATGGAGTGGATGAATTTGTCGTTGAGCCGTCCGTTCCGGTTGGTCGTGCCGTTGTCGACATGCTCGAAACTGCGGTTCTTGGTATTGAAATTCACCAGGCCGTGATCCGTCCCGAGCATGATTATCCCCGGGGTGTATTCGATCATGCTCCGCACGCGGCCATACGCCTCGCCGTCCTCCGGGCGGTTGCAGGTGAACGTCAGCCGCGAAAGTTCGAACTTGTAGAGCTCGCAGGCATACCCCGCGATCCAGATGTCGCCGAAGGAATCCTGGCACATGGTACTGATACGCGAGATCGGCTCGCGCGTGAGCGTGTCCTCGACCCGGAAGGTCGAAAAACGGTTGTTCTCGGGGTTGTAGCGGCTCAGCAGCGAACCGCCGCCCGAAGCCACCCAGATGTTGTTGTCGTGGTCGAGCAGGATCTTCACGATGACGTCGGACGAGAAGGCCTCGGGGTATTTCGCGGCGTTATAGTGTTCGAACGTGCCGCTCTTGAGGCTGTAACGGTAGAGGCCGTCGCCGAGCGTCCCGATCCACATGTTGCCCGCGACGTCCGCCGCAAGCGAATAGACCAGCAGGTTGCGGCGCTCCCGGCCATCGCTGCCCAGGATGGGCAGGTGGACGAACGACTCGTCCTTCGAGTCGAAGATATAGACCCCGTCGCTGGTTCCGACCCATATGCGGTCGCCGTTGGGGAACCCTTCGCCGCAAAGGCTGTAAATGCAGTTGTTTTCGAGCGTATTGCGGCGGCGGTAATCGGAGCGGTAGTTGGTGAAATCGTAGGAGTTGAACCGGTCGAGGCCGTCGGCCGTGCCGACCCAGACATACCCCTTGTCATCCTGATAGAGGCACTGGATGGTGTTCGACGACAACCCGCTGTTGTCGGTATAATACCTGAATTTGTGCTCCATACCGCTCCCGGCACGCAACACCAGACACATCGCGACCGCACATACCGCACATTTCACCCTCAATTCCATAGCGCCGACCCTTTAGAGAACTTTATAATCTTTATCATTCCATCCCGCAAAACCGACGCAACCTTTCCCGGGGCGGAAGCATCCGATGGGAAAAATACTTTCTTTCCTTAATATATACAAATACAAGGCGCCATTATACCTATTTCGGGCAGCAGAAATGCGCCGTCCGGCTCCGAAGCGGAAGGCATTATCCGTCGGGGCACCGCCCTTACGCGCCGCAGTCCGCTGCCCCGCCCCGAAGACATGACGCCCCCGGGCGGACGGCCGATGCCGTCCGCAATGCAGGCGCAGGATAAGGGGCGCTATCCCCGCAAACAACGGGGAGTACCCGGAAATCAGCCGGGAGGGGGGGGGGAATTCGGGATGCATGGCCGCCGGATGTTTACCTGATCCGACCGATGTCGTCCAGCGGCCAGTCGTCGGTGCGGAACGGGACAAGGGGCTGCCCCATCGTCGTCATGACATTGGCTTCGGGGCAGTAATTGCGGAAGGCGTAGCGCACCGCCACCGGGTCGGGCACCCGGTCGGAGCTCACTTCGATCCGGTTGTCCCAATATTTGAAATTCGCAACGGCAGGGTGGAAAACCCGGTCTTCGCCCGCAATCTCGAAGCCGCCCGGACGGCAATAACCTTCAGGGCCGAAGGCCACGAAGCTGTCGACGCCGTTTTGGGCCCGGACGGGCAGGTTGTCGAAAGTCAGCACCAGTTTATTGCCGTCGCGCTCCATCGACTTGTATACCGGCGCCGGGGCGGGCAGCCCCGTCACCCCGTAATCGTTCGCCAGGGCGAGGAACGCCAGCCGCTCCCCCACTTCGCGCTTGCGCGCCGGATGGATGCAGGTCGGGTTGCCCAAGTCGGTCGTGGCAGCGATCCCCGAGTGCGGGATTTCGGCCAGCGCCCGGTACTGCGCCTCGATCACCAGCGGCAGCGAACGCAGTGTGTCGCCCTCGTAGCGGTAAGGCGCCAGCTGCGTATAGTAGAACGGCATCTTCCCGTCGCCCCAGGTTTCCCGCCAGAGTTTGACGAGCGAGACCTGCAACGCCTTGTAATCGTACCAGTTCTTGCGGTTCGACTCGCCCTGGTACCAGATGAACCCTTTGGCCGTATAGCGGCAGACGGGCAGGATCATTCCGTTGTAGAGCCGCTGGGGAATGCTGTTGTCGTAGGTTCCCGACTTGGCAACGGCGTGGTCGATGCCCGGCGTCGCGTCGATGGCGTCGACGGTCATCCACGCCTCGATGGTCGAACCGCCCCAGTTGGAGGTGATGAGCCCGACCGGAATGCCCAGCGCCTTGTAGAGCATACGCCCGAAAAAATAGCCCACGGCGCTGAACTGGCCGACGGAGGCGGGCGTCGCGGTCTGCCAGGCCGCATCGCAATCGTCCAGGGGCGTCTTGGACGAGACCCTGGGGACGGTGAACATCCGAATGCCGGGGTACATGCCCGCATCGGCGATGGCATCGACCGCCCCCTCGACGGGTTGGAACATGAATCCGCTCACAGGCATCTCCATGTTGGACTGTCCCGAGCAGACCCACACTTCGCCCAGCATCACGTTGTCAAGCACGACCTCCTTGCCGTCGCTGACGGTCACGGTATAGGGGCCTCCGGCTTCGCCCGTGGCGATTTTCATCGCCCACCTGCCCTCAGCGTCGGCCTTGGCGTCGTACGTGCGACCGTCCCACGAGGCGGTGAGCAGCACCCGGCTGCGGGGCGATGCCTCGCCCCAGAAATTCACTTCCGTATTGCGTTGCAGCACCATATTGCTTCCGAGCAGAGCCGGAAGTTTCACTTCGGCTTCCGCCTGCACAGCCAGCAACAAGACCACTGCGGCTAAAAAAAATCGTTTCATAGTTTGGGATTATTTGTCGGTTTGCTCTTTTTCAATGACAATATTATCGCAGTTCCGGGTGATAAAGTTACGTTTTTCCCCGGATAAAACGGGATAATCATCGGTATATTCGATTACATTGTCCTGCGTGAACACGAACCCGTCGACACAGTAGAGGTTGACGATACGCGGGTCGAACACGCGGAAGGTGTTGCCCTCGACCCGGATGTTGCGGTGGTAGCGGCTGGTCTCGCGGTCGGGGATGCCGCTGCCCACGGCAATACATGCCGAGCCCCAACCGGGACTGCCGTAGTTGCCGTTCTCGAAGAGGTTGCGGCGGATCACCACGTCGCGCACGCCCGACTGCTCGTACCAGTAGTTGGCGTCGCCTTCGATCAGGATGGCCGCCCCGGCGATGTGGAAGTAGTTATCCTCGATGACCATGCGGTTGCGCGAGCCCAGCAGCAGTCCGCGCGCCCGGTTGCCGCGCATGCGGCAGCCCTTGATGAGCACCTCGGGATATTCGTCGTCGGCCGCCACGACATGCATGGGCTCGACCCCGTCGGGGAGCGGCTCGGTGAAGGTGACTTCGGTGTAAACCTTGTTGAGGCGCCTGACGGACTTCACCGTCCGGCGGGCATAGGTCTCCACGTTGTTGTTGTCGACCAGTTCGAGGGGCATCCCCGGCACGATGAAATCCACGCCGTACTGCCCCGAGTTGCGCCAGCGGAGCAGCAGTTTGTCGGGGCCCCCGACCTTTTCGACGGCCATGTACAGCCCGTGGATATTCGTCGCGTCGTCTTTCTGGTTCTCGAACGTGCAGTCGATCATGCGGATGTAGCCGCCGCAGTTGACGTAGTGCGTGGCGTCGGCCGTAATGCTGATCATGCGTCCCTTGCCGGGCGAGGGGACGATCACCAGCTTGCGAAGCTCGATGTCGCGGCTGCGCTGCGCGATCACACCCATGCCGCCGCAGTGGTAGAGGTTGACGTCGCGGATGGCAACGCCCCGGCAGTCGGCGAGCGTGAAACCGGGGTTGTAACGCGCAGCCGCGCCGAATACCATCACGTTGCCGACCGTGGCGGTCAGGTCTTTGCGCAGAATGCGGATGTTGCCGTTGGCGCATTTTTCGGCCGGGATCGTCCGGTTCGACAGCCAGTAGTCCGTGGCACGGAACGCCGGTTCGCGCCGCACGGCGTCGAACTCCAGCAGGTTGGAGAAGGGGTACACCGTACCCTCGGCATCGCGGAAACGCAGGCAGCCGTTGACGATGTCGCAGAGGTAATCTTCGGGGAACTCGATTTCCAGCCAACCGTCGCCCTTCGCCACAACGGTGCCCTCGGAATTGAACGTACGGGTGAAGTCGATCGTCAGGTCGCGCACCGTAATGTTCTCACAGTCTTCGAGGCTGAACGGCGAGATGAAGCCCGTGAAGAGCAGTTCGGTGCCGTTGCCGTCGATCTCGAAGTCGCGCATACCCACCAGGTCGAACGCGATGCGCTTGAGGCTCTCGTCGTTGTTGCTGATGAACTGGTACTTTTCGACCGCCCGGTCGGGGCGCATGCGGAGCTGGCCGCCGGGCAGCACGAGCCGCGAGGCGCCGACCTCGGCACAGTGTTCCAGCGCGGCCCGCACGGCGGGCACGGCATCCGTCCCGGCAGCGCCGGGCGCAAGGAAATCTTTCAGGTAGACGGTTTTTTCCGCCGCAGGTGCCGCATATACGGCCAGGATGGCCAGCAGGGCGGCGCAGCATTTTCTCAGGGTTCGGTTCATAAGGGTCGTATTTTTCGGATAGGGTTATTTGTTATCAGCCGGTTCGATCTTCAGCGCGAAGCCGCCGCCGGGCGCCACGGGTATTTGCAGCCGTGTCGCGGAGGTCACCCGTTGCGTGGAGAGCACATAGCGGGCGGGCTCCGCAGCCGAGCGGCCGTCGTCGGCGAGCAGCGTGGCCGTATACTCCCGCCCGGGGTCGAGCAGCGACAGGTCGACATCGAGCGTGCGCGGCGTCCAGCCGGTAAGCCCGCCCACATACCAGCAATCCTGCCGTTTGCGTGCCGTGACGATATATTCGCCGATCTCGCCCGCGAGCACCCGCGTCGTATCGAACACGACGGGCAGCGAAGCGATGAAGCGCGTGCAGGCCTCGTCGGCCATGTAGCGCGTCGGGGAGTCACAGAGCATCACCAGCGGTGCGTCGAAAACCACGTAAGCCGCCACCTGGTGCGCCCGCGTGCCCTGGCTCATCGGGTTGCGGTAGTCTATCCGGAAGCCTTCGCGTGTGGCATTGCGGTAGGCGCCGGGGGTGTAGTCCACCGGGCCCTGCACCATGCGGATGAAGGGGAAGGTCACGTCGTAGAGCGGCATGTCGGGATTGCTCCACTTGAGTTCCTCCAGCCCGAAGACGCTTTCGAAATTGATGATATTGGGATAGGTGCGGTTCTGACCCGTGGGTTTGTAAACGCCGTGGATATCGAGCACCAGGCGGTGCGCGGCGGCGACCCGGGCAAGGCGGTAGACCAGCTCGACGGCCTTCTGGTCGTCGCGGTCGATAAAGTCGACCTTGAAGCCGCGGATACCTAATCCGGCATAGTAGCTGCACGCCTCTTCGAGCTTGGCGTCGAGCACGTTGCCCACGACCCACAGCATCAGCCCGACACCTTTGGCGTCGGCATAACGCACCAGTTCGGGCAGGTCGATCTGCTCGACCACGGACATCACGTCGCCGGCCTTCGGATCCGACCACCCTTCGTCCAACACGACGTATTCGAGCCCGTAGTCGGCCGCGAAGTCGATATAGGCCTTATAGGTTCGCGTGTTGATACCCGGCTCGAAGTCCACGCCCGTCAGCCCCCAGTCGTTCCACCACTCCCAGGCCACCTTGCCGGGCTTCACCCACGAGCAGTCGCCGATACGGTTCTCTGCGGCGAGGGCATAGACCAAGTCGTTGGTCGGGAGTTCGCGGTCTTCGTCGGCCACGGCGAGGATACGCCACGGATATGTCCGCGTGCCCTCGACGCGGGCGATATAGTCGTGGCGCGTGGCGACCTTCTCCTGGCAGCGGCGCTCGTGAAGGTAGCAACTGTCGGGCACGGCGGCAAACAGCCCCCGCAGGCCGCCCGCCGAGGGCGTCAGGAACATGCCGGGATAGGCTTCCAGATCGGCTTCGCAGACCAACACGCGGCCGGCGGCGCCGCAGTCGGCGGCCAGCGGCAGCAGGACGGGTTTTTCCGTCCCCAGCGCGTTCAGGCGGCACTTCTCATACTGGCTCTGGTAGGCGTTGCACAGGCCGTCGGAATAGGCGGCGAACAACCCGGGGTCGCCCGCGAAATTGAACTCGGCCACTTCACCGGCCACGGTTCGTTCGCCCGGCAGATGCGTTTCGATACGGTAGGCGCAACCCTGGTCGAAGACCCGGAAAGTCACGGCATAACCGCCTTCGAAGGTAAGCCTCAGCTGGTTGTAATGCTCCGTGAAGCGTGCCTGCCGGTAGAAGGGAGCCTCGACGACCCGTTCCACCGTTTCGCGCCGCGCATCGGTCACCTTCGCACCGCGTCCCAGCACCGTACCGTCGGCGAAGTGCAGCCCGATGGCCGAAGGCAGCAGCACGGGCGTACCGTGGCGGGTCACGGTATAGGTCAGCGAGTCGGCCGCACGGATCCCGACGCAGAGCGTCCCGTCGGGCGAGGCGACTTTGAAATCAGTCCCGGGGCCGGACGAGCAGGCGGCCGCGAAGGACAATGCAAACGAAATGGCAAAGCAGCGGAAAAGGTTCATAGGTAAATCGGATTGTTAATCGGTTAGTTTCACCCGTATCGTCGCGCCGGGTGCCGCGCGGTATATTTTCGGTTTTGCGCCGGGCCGGGCCACCGTAATGCGGAGCCTGCCGTCCGCCACGCGCGCGACCGTGATGTCGAAATCGGAGCCGAACGCCCGGATATGGCGCAGGGACATGCTCTCCCAGGCAGCGGGCATGGAAGGCGTGAGGTCGAACGACCGCAGCCCCGTGGGGCGGATGCCGAACAGGCCCTCGGTGATGATGCGGCAGTAGAGCCCGCTCTCGGCCGAAAGGTGGCGCTGCGAGCCTTCGGGCCACGCCTCGATGGGATAAGGCACATGGTCGCCCAGCAGGCGCCGCTGCGAATAGCGGTGCAGCAGTTCGGTCGCACGGTCGGCCTGCCCCACGTTGTAGATCCCGCGCAGGGCGTAGAGCGTCGAGCGATCCCAGAACGTCGAGCTGCCCTGCTGGGTCAGCAGGCCGTCGTCGGTCATCAGCTCGGGGCCGAGCAACGCCCGGACGGTGCCTTCGCTGCGCTCCTTCAGCCCCACGATCAGCGGCATGCAGATCCACGAGCGCAGCAGCGTATTGCCCGCATAGTAGCGGTAGGTGTCGTACCCGCCGACCTCGCCGCCGAAGTGCGCGTCGATAGCTCGGGCGAGCGCCCTGGCCTGTGCGGCATAGCGGGCGGTCTGGGCGGATTCCACACCCAGCTCGCGGCCGAGCGACACGGCCGACAGCAGTGCATCGTAATAGAGCGTCGAGGTGCAGAGGTTGGCATCGCCGGTGGGGAAACGCCCCTCCAGTTCGTCGGTGTCGGAAGCCACGACGCCGTCCGCCGTAAGCTGGCGGCGGCAGTATTCGAGGCACCACTCGACGAGCGGCCACAGCTCGGCGGCCTCGGCACGGTCACCGCGCGCAAGGGCGTAGCGTGCCGCCCCGCAGGCGATCATCGCGGCGTCGCCGCGGTCGCCCGCGCCGTTCCAGATGTCGTCGCCCTCGGCGATGACCGAGCTGGGCAGCGGTTCGTATGCGGGGTTCATGAAGCGGGCGAAATGGCGGAACGAATTGAGCGCCGAGGCATTGCCCACCCCATAGCCCAGAAAGGGGAAGAAGGGGTTGACGTATTCGGCCTGGTCGTTGGCCCAGATGGCCGCATAGTAGGATTCGCCGCCGGGGGCGTGCATGTAGCCGCCCTTGGTCGCAACGATGCTCTCGGCGGCCCGCAGCTTGGCATAGCGGAATTGGGTGTCGATCACCGGGTCGGGGGTTTCGAGCACGAGGTTCGCGTCGATGCACTCCCTGACGAACGCCATCCGGGCGGCGAACTCGGCCGCCACGTCGGGGTGCAGGGGCTCTCCGCCGCCCGGGTAGGCCTGGAACACGGCGTCGAACGCAAGCGAGTCCCCCGCGGCAAGCGTAAAGGTGCCGCTGCCCGCGATGTCGCCCCGCACAACATAGCTGCCCGTGACGCCCTTGGCCGGGTCGGTCGTTATGACCTGCGAGAATTCTGGTACGGAAACCGTCAGCGGCTTCGCCCCGACGTTACGCAGCATATAGCGCTCGCACATGAGCGGCAGCGTGCGCGAAGGGAAGATCGTACGCGTCATTTCAACGACGGGCTCGGGTTTCATGTCCCGCGCCGAACCGACGTTCATCTTGCCCACGCCCCAGAGGCTCCGTACCTCCAGCGCACCGTCGATGGCCACCTGCCCGACCCGTTCGTCCTGCAAGGCCAGGCCGTTGACGCCCAGCAGCGAAGGGATGTCCGCGGCCATGCGGTACATCAGGCTGGCGTGGGTGTTGTTGGGCAGGGTGCGCAGCAGGGGGA
>OIAN01000228.1_pt1 | contig 22939 bp, 14 predicted proteins | sample 1580761 | NCBI WGS metagenome assembly OIAN01 (sample SAMEA3882511, study PRJEB24775) | human gut metagenome | biome: human-associated habitat; feature: intestine environment; material: feces | place: Netherlands | collected 2009/2010 | reverse complement strand
AAGGTTATAGGTATAGATTTAGGAACAACAAACAGCTGTGTGGCAGTATTGGAGAACAATCAGCCGGTAGTCATAACTAACAGCGAGGGTCAGAGAACAACTCCGTCTGTAGTGGCTTTTACAAAGAATGGAGAGCGACTGGTTGGCGAGGCTGCAAAGAGGCAGGCAGCAGTCAATGTGGACAGGACATTTTTCTCAATAAAGAGACAGATGGGAAGCGATTTCAGGGCAAAGGTGGACGGAAAGCTGTATTCAGCTCCTGAGATTTCTTCTATGATTCTCAGAAAGCTGAAAAAGGATGCAGAGGACTATATTGGAGAGGCAGTGACAGACGCTGTAATCACAGTTCCTGCATATTTTTCGGATGCGCAGAGGCAGGCAACTAAGGATGCAGGAAGGATTGCGGGGCTTAATGTGCTTCGAATCATAAATGAGCCAACCTCTGCGGCACTCGCATACGGACTGGACCACGGACAGCAGCAGAAAATTCTTGTCTACGACCTCGGAGGAGGAACCTTCGATGTGTCTGTTATCGAAATAGGGGACAATCTGATAGAGGTGCTTGCCACAGCCGGTGATAATCATCTGGGTGGAGATGATTTTGATGAGAGAATCACGAATTATCTTGTCACAGAGTTTTACAGACAGCAGAATGTGGATCTGAGAAAGGATAATACTGCTATGCAGCGTGTCAGGGAGGAGGCTGAGAAGGCAAAAAAGGTGCTTTCATCCTCATCCTCAACCACTATCAACCTGCCGTTTATCACCACTGTAAAGGGACAGCCGGTCCACATGGAGATGAACCTCACAAGGGCTGAGTTTAATGAGATAACAAAGGATCTGGTGGAGAGAACTGCTATTCCTGTAAATCAGGCACTTTCAGATGCGGGGATTTCCGCAGCAGAGCTTGGAATGGTGCTGTTGGTAGGAGGCTCGACACGTGTGCCGGCTGTTGTTGAGGAGGTCAGAAGAATTACAGGAAAAGAGCCTTCACATAACCTAAATCCTGACGAGTGCGTGGCACTCGGTGCAGCAGTACAGGGTGGCAAGCTCGGTGGAGCAATTGTCGCAGGCAGCAGTGCGGCAGAGATTATATTGATGGATGTCACACCGCTTTCACTCGGAATTGAGACGGTCGGTGGTGTCTCAACCAAAATTATTGACAGAAATACGACTATTCCTACGAGATACAGCCAGATTTTTACAACTGCAGGAAGCTTCCAGACCTCTGTGGATATAAAGGTACTGCAGGGTGAGAGGCAGTTTGCAAGGGACAATAAGCTGATTGGAAACTTCAGGCTAAAGGGCATCAAGCCGGCTCCGGCAGGTGTGCCGCAGATAGAGGTGACGTTTGATATAGATGCAAACGGCATTGTGCAGGTTTCTGCAAAGGACCTGGGCACAGGAAAGCATCAGGAGATTACGATTACCGCAAGCTCAAATTTGTCTGATTCTGAGATTGAGCAGGCTATCCGTGAGGCGCAGGAGTATGAGGCAACAGACGGACAGAGAAAGGCTTATATTGATGCAAGAAGTGAGGCTGATACGCTTGTGCGCCAGGTGGAAAATGTCATGGCTGACAAGGAAAAAAGAAAGGCTATGGACAGCGCACAGAAAAAAAGTGTGAAATCATCGCTTTCGTATGTGAAGAAGCTTATTTCAAGGACAAAGCCCGGAAATGTGAGCGAAGAGCAGGCTGCCGAGATAAAGCATGCGGCAGATGAGCTGAGAAATGCGGCAGCGGGATTGATTTAATTATAAAGGGCTGTAATCAGTAGCTATTATTATTCATTTGGCTATTTACGAGAAGCGGATTTTCATATAAAATATGGGTAAGTGGTGAGTATTCAGAACCACCCTGAATAGTTATAATGTTAATTTAAATCCGAGGAAATAGAAAATGAATGCGAACGATAAAACAGAAAAGGTACTAAGAGAAATTCATATCATGCTCTCAAAGGCGGAGCCGTATAAGCCGGAGCCGAGCAGGGTGATCATAAACAAGCAGCAAATGATAGATTTACTTGCTGAGCTGAATAAGTGTATATATGCAATGCAGGATGAGTATGAGCTTACTGAGCAGAGTCGCAATCACGCAGAGAGAGAGTTCAGAAAGAAGGGGGATCAGATAGTCTGGGATGCAAGCAGAAAGGCTGAGGATGTGTATGCAGCATCGGTTATCTATACGGATGAGGCGCTTTCAAGAGTGCGTGATATCATCAATGATACCAACGAGTCACTTGAAAAGCTGTGCAAGAATATGAAGGATAAGATTGCAGAACAGGAGAAGATAGTTAAAACTAACCAGTATGAGCTCAAGGGACAGCTTCAGGATTTGTCCGATACGGAGAAGTATCTTAAGATTATCGATGACAGAAATAAGGAGATAGAACGTCAGAAAAATGCAGGTAAGCCAGTAGAGGAGCGTACTATTGACAAGGAAGAGAAGTCTATCTATGCAAACAGACAGACTGAAATCAAGGTAAATATGGATTATATCAGAAAACTGGGACTTGCTGAGGGCGAGGACCTGGGAGATGGTGTAGTGGGTGAAGTGAAGCTTGCAGACGATACACCTGATGCCGGATCAAATCATGGCAATGATAAGGATGAAGCCAAGGATGCCGGCAATCCACCTGTTATCAACACAAAGGAAGGGAAGGAGCTCACAGACGGTATCCACAGAATGTGGCAGAGCATCACCGGAAATAAAGGGAAATGAAACACGCCTATGTAATATAAAGCAGCAGTTCAAAACAGAACGGCTGCTTTTTGGCTTATATTTAAAAGTGGGTAATATTAAGCAGATTTTAAGAAAAACAAAGTGGATAATCTGATAAAATATAGCTGACTAACGGCAGGAGAAGGTTTCTGTTAAAAATTCATAGAAGGAGGATAATATGACAATATTAGTTTGTGATGACGACAAGGAAATAGTTGAGGCAATTGAGATTTACCTGATGCAGGAGGGCTATAACGTGGAGAAGGCTTACGATGGCATACAGGCGGTTGAAATTATGAAGAATAAAAAAATAGACCTCATGATAATAGATGTCATGATGCCAAAGCTCGACGGAATAAGAGCTACTCTGCAGATACGAAAGGAAAGCAGGGTGCCGATAATCATTCTCTCGGCAAAGACAGAGGATGCTGACAAGATTTTAGGCCTCAATGTGGGGGCTGATGATTATGTTACAAAGCCTTTTAATCCGCTTGAGCTTGTGGCAAGAGTAAAGTCACAGCTTCGCAGATACACCACTCTGTCAAGCAATGATGCAGCCGGAGACAAGGTTTATGAAGCCGGAGGCCTTTTGGTAAATGATGATTTAAAAAAGGTGACTGTGGATGGAGAGGATGTAAAGCTCACACCGATTGAGTACAATATTTTGCTTTTACTCCTTAAAAACAAGGGAAAGGTCTACTCAATAAACGAAATATATGAGAGCATATGGAACGAGGAGGCGATAGGCGCCGATAATACAGTTGCCGTGCACATCAGACATATCAGGGAAAAAATAGAGATAAATCCTAAGGAGCCACGCTATCTGAAGGTGGTCTGGGGAGTAGGCTATAAGATAGAGGACAACAAATGAAGCAGTATACGATAGGAAAAAAAGCGGCGGTCATAGTCTTACATCAGCTATGCATGATACTTATGGTGACAGGAGTGTTTGCCACAGGCTATGCATTCAGGCACGATGCGCATGGAAATATTGATATATATACATTAATATCGCTTGCGGGCCTGGTAGGCAGCTTTGTGAGCCTGGCATATATGGCAAACGTGGCCGGAAGAAAATCAGAGGATGATTACACAATATACTATTTACCGATTGACAAGGTATACTCTGATGTGATGCTGGTGATATTTACACTGCTCATGGTATTTATGGGAAAAGTGATTTCAGGCGTAAAAAACCAGCATTTTGACTATGCATCACTTATTATGACGGCCGGCACATTTACTTTTTTGTTTGATCTGGCTTTTATTATTTTATATCAGAGCATTGTAAGGAAGATAAAAGGCAATATACTTTGCACACACAGCCTGATGTACAAGGGATATGAGCTTTTGAAAAGAGTTATTGAGAAAAAGGATATCCACACACAAAAAACCAAAGAGATAATGCGCATACAGGAGGCACTTGAAGCTATTTCGGAAGGAGCGCTTGACACTACACTCAATGTTAATGAGTTTCATGGGCAGCAGAAAAAGGTGGCGGAGGCTGTCAACCATATACGCCAGGGTCTTATGAGCTCGGTAAATGAGAGTCTTAAAAATGAAAAATTAAAGGCTGATTTAATAACAAACGTATCACATGATATAAAGACACCTCTGACTTCAATAGTCAACTATGTTGACCTGCTTAAGAGGGAAAATCTGGAAAATGAAAATGCCAAATACTATATACATGTGCTGGAGGAAAAGTCACAGCGCTTAAAGCAGCTTACAGAGGATTTGGTAGAGACATCAAAGATTACCTCGGGAAATGTGAAGCTCAATATGCAAAAGCTTGATCTGGTTGAGCTTTTATACCAGACCGGAGGTGAATTCAATGAGCGCTTTGAGTCGAGAAATCTGACAATAGTTACAAAAATTCCATCAGAACAGATATTTATCTATGCGGATGGACGTCAGCTTTACCGCTCTATTGAAAATCTGTATACTAATGCCGCAAAATATGCACTGGAAAATACCAGAGTGTATGTAGAGCTTGAAAAAGCAGATACAAAGGCAGTTTTTACAATAAAGAATGTGTCTAAGAACGAGCTTGACATAGTAAGCAACGGAAATGTGGACCTGACAGAGCGTTTTGTGAGGGGAGAGAGGTCGAGAACCACTGAAGGAAGTGGACTTGGACTTTCGATTGCAAAGAATCTGACCCATTTGATGGGAGGAAAATTCGAAATTAAGGTAGATGGTGATTTATTTATTGCCACAATTACCTATAATATTATATAATAGTAAATAAAAGAATTTTGAAATACACATACGGAGGTAGAATAAGTGAAATTATATGAAAACGGTGCTTACCTTTTAAACGGTAAGGAAGTAATAATTGATGGACCAAAAGCTCAGGCAGCTGTAAAAAGCAAGACCGGCATGGACATCGACAAACAGACAGCTAAGCAGGCGACAATTGCTTACGGTATTTTAAAGGAGCACAATACATCCGGCAATATGGACAAGCTTCAGATTAAGTTTGATAAGCTTACATCGCATGATATCACATTTGTAGGTATCATCCAGACAGCACGAGCTTCAGGACTTGAGAAATTCCCTATCCCGTATGTACTTACAAACTGTCACAACAGCCTTTGTGCAGTTGGTGGAACAATCAATGAGGACGACCACATGTTTGGTCTCACATGTGCAAAGAAGTACGGCGGAATCTATGTACCACCTCATCAGGCAGTTATCCATCAGTTTGCACGAGAGATGCTTGCCGGCGGCGGAAAAATGATACTTGGTTCTGATTCACATACACGCTATGGTGCACTTGGTACTATGGCAGTCGGCGAGGGTGGACCTGAGCTTGTTAAGCAGCTTCTCGAACAGACATATGATATTGATATGCCTGAGGTAGTAGGTATTTACCTGACAGGAGAGCCGATCAAAGGCGTTGGACCACAGGATGTCGCACTTGCAATTATCGGAGAGGTATTCGGAAATGGTTTCGTAAAGAACAAAGTTATGGAGTTTGTAGGACCGGGTGTGTCTAATCTGAGCGTTGACTTCCGTATAGGTGTCGATGTTATGACAACAGAGACTACATGTCTTTCTTCTATCTGGAGAACAGATGACCAGGTTAAGGAATTCTTTGAGATTCACGGTAGGGCTGAGGACCACAAGGAGCTTAATCCGGGTGAGGTGGCTTACTACGACAGATTTATTGAGATTGATTTAAGCCAGATCCGCCCAATGATAGCTATGCCATTCCACCCAAGCAATACCTACACTATCGATGAGCTCAATGCAAACCTCATGGATATTCTCGATGACTGTGAGAAGAGAGCTGAGGTAAGCTTTGACGGCAAGGTGAAGCTTGATTTAAAGAGTAAGGTAAGAGACGGAAAACTGTATGTAGACCAGGGAATCATCGCAGGCTGTGCAGGCGGTGGATTTGAGAATATCTGCGATGCGGCTGACATATTAAACGGACATTCAATCGGAGCAGACGAGTTTACACTGAGTGTTTACCCGGCATCTACTCCAATATACATGGAGCTTGTGAAAAACGGAGCTGTAGCAAAGCTTCTTGAGACAGGTGCAATCGTAAAGACTGCTTTCTGCGGACCTTGCTTTGGTGCAGGGGATACACCGGCCAACAACGCATTCTCTATCCGTCATTCAACAAGAAACTTCCCTAACAGAGAGGGTTCTAAGGTACAGAACGGACAGATCAGCTCAGTGGCACTCATGGATGCACGTTCAATCGCTGCAACAGCAGCAAACAAGGGCTTCCTTACATCAGCAGCGGATATTGATGTCAACTTTACAAAGCCTAAATATTTCTTTGACAAGACTATATATGAGAATCGTGTATTTGACAGCCATGGAGTGGCAGATCCTTCAGTTGAAATCCAGTTCGGACCAAACATCAAGGACTGGCCGGCAATGAGCGCGCTTCCTGAGAATATGCTCCTTAAGGTGGTTTCAGAGATTCATGATCCTGTTACTACAACAGATGAGCTCATTCCTTCAGGAGAGACATCTTCATATCGTTCAAACCCTCTTGGACTTGCAGAGTTCGCACTTTCAAGAAAGGATCCTGAGTATGTAGGCAGAGCAAAGGAAATCCAGAAGGCCCAGAAGGCTATAGAGAGTGGTGAGTGCGCAGGAAAGGCTGTTCCTGAGGTTGCTGAAATCATGGGAGTAGTAAAGAAAAAATTCCCTGAGGCAAGCCATGAGAATATGGGCTTCGGAAGCACAATTTTTGCTGTTAAGCCGGGTGACGGCTCAGCAAGAGAGCAGGCTGCCAGCTGCCAGAAGGTACTCGGAGGCTGGGCAAATATCGCAAACGAGTATGCCACAAAGAGATACCGTTCAAACCTTATCAACTGGGGAATGCTTCCATTCATCATCGATGAGGGAGAGCTTCCGTTCCACAACCTCGACTATATCTTCCTTCCGGGAATCAAGAAGGAAATCGAGGATGCAAAGACGGAGTTTGAGGCATATGTTGTCAAGGATGGTGAATTAAAGCCATTTACACTGAAGATGGGTGAGCTCACAGATGATGAAAGAGAGATAATATTAAAGGGATGTCTCATCAACTATAATCGTAAATAAGGAGAGTTTAATCCGATGGAAGAAACCGGAAAAGCTGGTAAAAAATCAAACATTGAGATAAATGCAGATAAGGGTGCGAAGCAGAATTCGCACCCGGGGCGTGAGGAATGGCCACATCTGATCAGAATAGGTGTCATGGTATTTGTCACGTTTGCAGTCAGTATACTGTTTTTCTTTGCACTGTACAGATTTGAGGGCTTTGCAGGCATATGGAGCAAGCTGCTTGCGGCAGCAATGCCCATTATAATGGGACTTGTGCTTGCATACCTGATGAATCCTGTCATGCTGTGTCTGGAAAGATGCTTTAAAAAGCTTCTTTCCAAAAAGATGAAAAGCGAAAGCAAGCTGCGAAAGGTTTCAAGAGCTCTTGCAATCACAGGCTCGGTTATTATTCTTGTAGCGATTATTTCGCTCCTCATTGCGGCTATTGTGCCTTCTGTCATAGCAAGTATATCAGGACTTATTAAGACACTGCCAAATGACGTTGCGGCATTCATCAACATGATAAAGAACGGCAATTTCGGAGGCAGCAAAATAGCTGAGCTCGCGAGCACATGTTTACAGAATACAACCGACTACATTGAGAATTATGCCACAGAAAAGATAATTCCTGAGGCACAGAAGTATGTTGCACAGATTACAACCGGTGTGATTTCGGTAGTCAGAGGTTTACTCAATTTCATTATCGGAATAATCGTGATGGTCTATGTGATGAGTATTCAGGAGACTCTCGCAGGACAGAGTAAAAAGATAATATATGCTGTCTGCAAGCCAAAGACAGGCAATATCATCATTGAGACGATCAGAAAGACAAATGAGATTTTTGGAGGCTTCATAAGCGGTAAGATTATAGATTCACTGATTATAGGTGTGATTGCATATTTCGGATGTCTGATTTTAAGGATTCCATCATCGGTGCTCGTTGCAGTGATTATCGGCGTCACAAATGTGATTCCGGTATTCGGACCGTTTATCGGTGCAATTCCATCGTTACTCATAGTAGTAATTCAGAGTCCGTGGCATGCGCTTTATCTTCTGATATTTATTGTCGTGCTGCAGCAGGTGGATGGCAATATAATAGGGCCTAAGATACTTGGCTCATCTACCGGTCTTTCGACCTTCTGGGTTATGTTTGCCATACTAATCGGCGGAGGAATGTTTGGTTTTCTTGGAATGTTACTTGGTGTTCCGACCTTTGCTGTGATATACTATATTGTGAGAAGAGTTGTTAATTATGCTCTCAGGAAAAAGAATCTTCCTGAGGACACAATGGATTATACAAAGACAACAGGCGTAGATACAAAAAATAATAAGCTTAAATACGAGTAGGTGAAATAAGTGGATAAATACGAATACAATCTCAAGCTGGACCAGATAAAAGCCCTAAGCGCCGAGGAGGGCTATATGAGCGCAGCAGAGATTGCAGATAGCATAAATTGGAACAAAATTAAAAATGTAAATACACTCGTTAAAATCGGTGAAATCTACGAGAAGGCCGAAAGATACCAGGATGCAAGGGATATACTTTTAATGGCCTATGACCGTTCACCAATCGGCAGGATGATTATATACAGACTGGCTGAGGTCGCCATCAAGATGGGTGATTATGATGCTGCTACAGAGTATTATGATGAGTTTGTTGAGATAGCGCCTCATGATGATATGAAGTATGTATTAAGATATGCCATCAAAAAAGGGCAGGGAGCTTCATTTGATGAGCTTATCACTATTCTTGAAGAGTACAAGGATGAAGAATACACTGAGGAGTGGGCATATGAGCTTGCATATCTATACCACAAGGCCGGAAAAGCCGATAAGTGTATAGATGCCTGCGATGAGCTCATTCTGTGGTTCGGAGACGGACCATATGTGGAGCGTGCGCTGGAGCTTAAGATGCTTTATCAGCCACTTACCAAGGCTCAGGAGGAAAAGTACAGACGATTCAAGGCAGAGAAGGAAAAGCCGGCTAAGATAAAGGATGATGCTGAGGTCACTGAGATAGGTGCCATGGAGATGGTAAAGGGCGGAGAGATAGTGCATGATGACGTAACTATTCCGCAGATTACTGTAAATCAGGAGAAGTTCAATACTGTAAATTTACAGCAGGAGATTGCCAAGGGTATGCAGCAGATCATTGAGGCCAAGGGCAAGAATGAAGTTGCTGATACGATGGATACCATCAAAAAGATAGTTGAGGATATTCCTTATCTTAAGCTCGAAAAGGAGCAGGAAGAGTATGTACAGCAGCCGGAAGAGACAGAACATATCGCTACAGATGAAGAGATAGATGGTTCACTTAAGTTGAATTTCAAGGAGCTTTTGGGTGAAGACGCTGACGGACAGATGTCTATGGTCATGAGTGAAAAGACTCAGCTTGAGCATCAGATTACAGGACAGATGTCTATACATGATGTGCTTGAAGAATGGGAAAAGACCAGACATGCGGCTGAAATTGCACTTAAAGAGGCTGAGCAGCAGAAGCTTGAGTCAGCTAAGGCAAGAGCACTTCAGGAGGCAGGAGACATCATGGAGAGACTAAATGATGTCATTCCAAAGCTGGATGCAGGTGTCACTCCGAAGGAACTTCTTGAGGAGGAGTATTTGAAGGTGCCGGTTGATATTATAGAGCAGAAAGCTGCCGTGAAGGAGCCTGAAGAAGAGCAGAAACCGGATATGCAGGAGCTTTATGCAGATGAGACTGTGGATGAAGTACAGGAGCCGCAGGAAGCACCGGAAGATACTATAGACGAAGTACAGGAGCCGCAGGAAGAGGCTGCAGATGAAGCCAAGGAACCAGTTGGAGAGCCGGAGGATATAATTGTGGCAGAGGAGTCTGAGAAAGACGAGATACTCATGCAGCCGACTACCATGATGCCTGAAATAACAGATGATATGTTAAATGTCGATGATGATACATCAGATGATGAGACTTCACAGGAGAAAGAAAACGTTTCTGAGAAGAGAGATTTTGATCATGTGACATCATTTATCGAGCAGGAAATAGCCAAGATGACAGCAAAGAATCCGGGACTGGAGAAGAAGCTGGATATGGCTAAGACAAGAAAAATGCCGGATATTTCATTGCCGGAGGATTTAGACAGCGAAGAAGATGACTCGAAATTGAAAGAAACAAAACATATAAAAGAGCTTACAAGCGAACAGAAAGCTATATTTTCATATTTCATACCGGTAAAGGGTATGGAGGATCAGATTTGCAAGGCATATAATGCAGTACTTGATCATTTCAACAGGAAAGAAAACGCATCCACAGGCAACCTCATTATACAGGGAGAGCAGGGTTGCGGAAAGACAATGCTTGCTACAAGCTTTATAAAGGTATTACAAAAAGATGGTGAACAGCTTACAGGAAAGATGGGCAAGATTGATTCTGCCGTACTCAATAAAAAGGATGTGCAGCAGGTAGTCAGAAAGATAACAGGAGGCTGTCTCATCATAGAAAGAGCCGGAGATATCGACCGCAGCATAGCTGCCAAGCTATCATTTTTGATGGAGCATGATATTACAGGAACACTCTATATACTTGAGGATACATCAAAGGGTATAAAGAAGGCTCTCTCAATGGATGAGGGCTTTGCATCCAAGTTCACGGAAAAGATATCGGTCCCTATTTTTACAAATGATGAACTCGTATTGTTTGCCAAATCGTACTCTGCAGAGCTTGGGTACAAGATAGATGAGATGGCTATTCTGGCATTGCATAACAGAATCAGCAATATTGAGAGGATAGACCAGGCTACCACTCTGACAGAGGTCAAGGATATAATTGACGAGGCTATAGACAGGGAGGCTCACAGCGGACTTAAGAAGGCTATAAGTATTCTGACAGCCAGGCGATATACAGATGATGACCGAATTGTACTCAAAGAGGATCATTTCAGGGAAAAATAAATACTTATGGGGGGTATATATATGTGTAATTTTACAGCAATGGATTGTTACCTGTTTGGTCAGGCAACACACTATGATATCTACAAGAAGATGGGTGCTCACTTAGCTGAGCGTAAAGGAAAAAAAGGAGTGTGCTTTGACGTCTGGGCGCCACATGCGAGGGAAGTATACGTGTTTGGTGAGTTTAACGACTGGAATGAGACCAGTCATGAGATGAAGCGTGTAGAGCCGGAAACCATGGGAGTGTATGAGCTTTTTGTACCGGGAGCGCAAAAGGGTCAGATGTATAAGTTTATTATAGTCACTGAACAGGGTGATAAGCTGTACAAGGCGGATCCATACGCAAACTACGCAGAGCTTCGTCCGGGAACAGCGTCAATCATCACAGATATCGAGCACTTCACATGGACTGACAAAGAGTGGATGGATAAGAGAGCAGCAAAGTCAGATGCTGATGTATATTCTTCACCTATGGCTATATATGAGTGCCATCCGGGCTCATGGATGAGACATCCGGGCAGGGATGATGAGGGCTTTTATACATACAGGGAGCTTGCAAAATCACTCATATCCTATGTAAAAACTATGGGATATACACATATTGAGCTTATGGGTATTTCAGAGTATCCGTTTGATGGCTCATGGGGATATCAGGTGACAGGCTACTATGCACCTACATCGAGGTATGGAGAGCCTGAGGATTTTGCATACTTTGTTGATCAGTGCCATAAAAATAATATCGGAGTAATCCTCGACTGGGTACCTGCACATTTCCCAAAGGATGCGCATGGACTTGCCAATTTCGACGGAACAGCCACATATGAGTATGCAGACCCAAGAAAGGGAGAGCATCCTGACTGGGGCACAAAGATATTTGACTACGGTAAGAATGAAGTAAAGAACTTCCTTATCGGAAGTGCATTGATGTGGATAGAAAATTACCACGTAGACGGACTCCGTGTGGATGCAGTTGCGTCAATGCTTTATCTTGACTATGGAAAGAACGACGGACAGTGGGTGCCAAACAAATTTGGAGGCAATAAGAACCTCGAGGCAGTAGAGTTTTTCAAGCATATCAATACACTCATACTTGGAAGAAATCACGGAACTGTAATGATAGCCGAAGAGTCTACCGCATGGCCAAAGGTAACAGGCAAGGTAGAGGAAGACGGACTGAACTTCAGCTACAAATGGAACATGGGATGGATGCATGACTTCCTTGATTATATGAAGCTGGATCCATATTTCCGTAAAAATAACCACAACAAGATGACATTTGCGATGAGCTATAATGAGAGTGAGAAATATATTCTGGTACTGTCACATGATGAGGTGGTACATCTGAAGTGTTCTATGCTCAACAAAATGCCGGGCTTAGAAGGGGATAAATTCAAGAACCTCATGGCAGGATATGCATTTATGATGGGACACTGTGGAAAGAAGCTTCTTTTCATGGGACAGGAGTTTGCACAGAAGCAGGAGTGGAGTGAGGAAAGAGAACTCGACTGGTATCTGCTTGAGAATCCGGAGCATAAAAAGATCCAGAACTGGGTAAAGGAGCTGCTTCACCTCTATAGGAGAAACCGCTGTCTGTATGAGCTGGATTCAAGCTGGGAAGGCTTTGAATGGATAAATGCAAACGATGCAGACAGAAGCATCTTCAGCTTTATCAGAAAGAGCAAGGATGGCAAGAATAATATGCTCTTTGTTATCAATTTCACACCGGTAGAGAGACCTGATTACAGAGTCGGAGTGCCAAAGCGCAAGACATATCAGCTCGTTTTAGATAGTGAGGATCCTAAGTTTACCGGCAAAACGGTACAAGAGCCTGTAAAGAAGGCTGCAAAGGGCAGAGGCAAGGCAGCAAAACAGTCATATAAGAAGCTGGACTATAAGGCAGTCAAATCAGAGTGTGACGGCAGACCATTTTCATTTGCTTATCCACTTGCGCCTTACGGAGTTGCTGTATTTAAATACTAATATACCGGTAAATAGCAGGGTAAAGGACCGCGCCAATTTAAGGCGCGGTCTTTATTTTTGCGTATTATATGTCGATATAAAATAAAAAGATAACTATTCAGAACCACTGAGAACAAAAAAACTGATGCGTCATGCTTGCATGTAAGCAGCAGATTTTCTTGTTCTCAAGGTGGCTCTGAACAGTTGGATAAAAAATACGAGGTATGAATATCCATAAATAAAGGCTGCAGAGATGGTATATATGCAGGTCACGGAGCAGGAAATATGCAGATAGAGAATTTGATTAATAAAAGCACAGATACGAAAAATACGGACACAAAAACCATAAATGACATGACAGCGGGTATGCGTGTGTCAGACTACATAAAGACAGACAGCAGTGACAATATGTCAAAAAAGGCGGCTGTTGTCGGTTCGTCAAACTCTGTTGATATGTCGGATACGATATATGCAAGACCACAGGCTAAAAACGAAGCCGGGAACAACGATGGCACAGATATGGCAGAAAATCTGCTAAATGATATGAATCAGACCTCAGAAAACAGGCGAAATGATATGATTGTCACTGCAAGCACCACCACGAGTGATGATTACAAAGCTGCAAAGGATGACGGATACGATGTCATTGTCACTGAGACCGATAAGATAAAAGCAGTGCTGGCAAAGGCAGGTGTAGATATATCCATATATGGAGATGATCTGAGCAGGGAGCAGCTTACAGACATCACGGGAAGCCAGACTGAAGCGGCCATGCTTGTCAATCAGATGAAAGCATATGATATTCCTGCTACAGATGACAATATAAAGGCAGGTACAGATGCCATAGACCGGGCAAAGAGCCTTACAAATATATCCAATGAGACAAAGGCATATTTGGTCAGAAATAACATGAATCCGACGGTTTCCAATGTATACAAGGCTACGTACAGCAGCAGTCAGGTACAAGATTACAGGCAGAAAACCAAAATGACGGAGATATCAGATGAGCTGTTTGATGAGCTTAAGCCACAGCTTAAACAGATATTAGAGGAAGCTCATATAGACAGTAGTGATGAGAATCTGAATCAGTGCAGATGGCTGATAGATGAAGATATAGCCGTTACACCTGACAATGTGCTGCTTGCGAATCAGATAGACGGCATTACCGCAGCAGGAGAAAATGTGAGCAGTGATTTTTATGCAAGGGCAGTGACAGAAGCACTGGCAATGGGAAAAAAGGCTACAGATGCCACTATGTCACAAGATGGTCTGACATTTGACATGGCAAAGAAAGCCTGTGATGTATTAGGTGAGGCGACTGCAGATGACATTGTCACATTAGAGTCAGATAACATACCTGTCACGATAGAGAATCTGTCAAAGCTTATAGCTGCAAGGGGCAAGGATAGTGCAGCATCGCAAGCCTCAGCGAATAAAGCTGCGGATAATCAGATTACAGACAGCCGGGAAGCAAGGCTTGTGACAGCTCAAAGAAAGCTTGAGGAAGCGAGACTTTCCATGACAGCAGAAGCCAACCTTTCACTCATAAAAAAAGGAGTTTCAATAGACACAGAGCCTATTGAACGTGTAGTGGAGCTGCTTAAGCAGCAGGAAAATAAATACTACGGAGCGCTGTTTGGTGAGAGCAGTGTAGAGGCATCTGATGATAGGGTACGTATGTACAATAATGTCTGTGATATTTTCAATCAGATGAAGCAGCAGCCGGCGTATGTACTGACCCTGGAATCCGCTGATGACACTGTGTATGAGCTGTATACAGCAGGCAAAGCAATGAAGCAGTCATTAGAAGCAGCAGCCTCAGGATATGAGACTCTTATGACATCACCGCGGGCAGATATGGGAGATAGTATGTCAAAAGCATTTCAGAATGTGGATGATATACTTAAAGAGCTTCAGATAGATACATCTGAAAGCAATCGCAGGGCTGTGCGGATACTTGCGTACAACAGTACCGAGATCACAGAGGACAATATAAAGCAAATAAAGTCTGTAGATGAGCAGGTGCAGAGAGCATTCAGCGATATGACACCGGCGGTGACGATTGAGATGATAAAAAGAGGCATATCACCGCTTGATATGAGCATGAGTGACATAAGTGACACTGCCAGACGGATAAAATCAGAAAATCCTGACGAAAGGGATGAGAAATTCAGCGAGTTTCTCTGGAAGCTTGAAAAGAAAAATGAAATCTCAGAGGAGGAAAGAGACTCGTATATAGGCATATACAGGCTTATTTCACAGGTGGAGCAGTCAGATGGTGCTGTGATAGGCTCACTTGTTAATCAGGGAGCAGATATTACAATGAAAAATCTGCTTACAGCGGTCCGGGTACGAGGAAAGAGTGCCATGGACTATAAGGTGGACGATACCTTTGCCGGAGTGGACAGTGTAAGCAGGGGCATTAAAATTGACTCACAGATAGAAAGCGCATATCATACAAACTGCCTAAGGGATGTGCTTGATACACTTTCACCTGAGAAAATGGAGTTTGTGCAGTATGACAGCTGGCTTGATATGACTCCGGAGCAGTTAAGGCAGGCTGTATATGAGGCCAACGAGGATAACGCACTGTCAGAGCAATATGCCACAGAACAGCTAAGACAGTTCAATCAGGCAGTTTCGGTGCCTGAGAACGTATATGCTTTTCTAGAGAAATATGATGTAAAAACAACCGCGGTAAACCTCATGGCTGCGTCACGGCTAATGAAAAATCCGTCAGAGACAGTAAGAAATCTCTGGGAGCGTGGAGACAGTGCTACGGCAAGGGCTCTTTTGGATGAGACTCTCAGACGGTTTTCTGAGTCGGTCAAAAATCCAAAGGAGCTTGCGCAGGCGCAGGAAACGCTGGCTGATACAGCAGAGCATGTTATGGATTCGATGATTATAGAGGATAGGCACACAGGTTCAATAGACCTCAGACAGATGAAGCTATTATGCAGTCAGCTAAGGATAGCTTCAAATATGTCGAGACAGGAAAACTATATTGTACCAATAGAGACTGCAGATGGGATCACAGGTATGAAGCTTCGCATAGTAAGAGGCGAGGATAAAAAGGGCATGGTTGACATATTCCTTGAGGATAAAAAATGCGGCAGGGTAGCTGCATATTTTGAGGCAAAGGAAAACTCAGTATCTGCTATGATAGTCACAGACGATGAGCAGACTAAAAAGCTGTTTGAAGACAATATCACTATGTTTGAGGCAGGAATAAGTGATGGTGAACAGCGTGTGCGCATAGATGTGGCACTGGAGCATGATATATCTGCAAAAGAGTCTAAGATGTCAGATATGAAATCAAATACTGAGTCAGATAATGAGACAAAAAAGCAGCTTGATGGCGGTGAAAGTGTCCAGACAACCAGACTATATCACATCGCAGAGCAGTTTATTGTAAATGTCCAGAGGGTGATTGCGCAAGATAGTCTGTAACACCGATATATATTGCATGTGCCAGGTCATCCTGATAGTTTTTGTCAGTAAGAAGAAGTGTCTCAGCAGGATTACTCAAGAATCCACATTCTACGATTACGGTCGGGGATGTGGATTTTTTAAGTATAAAGTATTCTTTATTGGGCTTAATGCTTCGTGGCTTTGCGACACAAAGAGAAGTGTTTAAAGCTCCAAGAACAGAGGATGCGAGCTCTTTTCCTGCATCAGAGGCTTCATAATAGAATACCTGTGGACCGCAGCTTGAACTGTCCTCAAAGCTGTTTTGATGGATACTGATGCTGACTGCCACATTGCTTTTAGACATCAGGGCAGTTCTCTTTGTGAGATCATCTGTCTTTGGATGTTTGGAATTATCCGGGGCGAGGTCGCAGTCGGTGGTTCTGGTCATGACAACAGTAAAGCCTCTGTTTTCAAACAGCTGTTTAAGAGCCATTGCAATACTCAGGTTGACATCCTTTTCCATGACACCGGAGGTGGAAATCTTACCGGGATCACTTCCACCATGGCCCGGGTCTATTACAATAACAGTTGAATTAGTGTTTTTGCCGGTATTTTTTGCAAGAGCACAGACACCTCTTCCGAGGTAGAAGGACAGAATAAAGAGAGCTAAAATAAGACAGTATTTGTTTTTCTTAATAATGTACATATATTTTTTCATATAAGATACCTATAAAAAACCCGATGCACATAGAAGGCATCGGGTGTGTTTGTATATTATATGATTGGCTGATATCATTTATAACCTATAAAAGGTACTGAGTTAGACTGTAGCTGTAAAGGTACGGCCTCTTTCAGTAAGCATTAAGCAATCAGTCCAGATATTTTATAACAGTATCCCAGACAGATGAATTCTCAAAGCCAAGCTTCCAGAATGCTGCACCGGCGAGCTTATTGTCGTCGACGAGCTTGAGCCTTTTCTCTAAAGATGTACTGTCCTCGAGCCATACCTTGTACAGCTTGTTGGATACAGACCACTCAGCGTAGTTCTGACCGGATTTCTCATCAAGAGCAGCAGTGGCATTGTTTGTGGCAAGCTGTGCTGCAGCTGCGTCCATACTATATACCTGTGAGGCAACGGTGTACTTTGACTGATCCTCGGTATCGGTTACGGCATCATCGTCCTCCTTTGGAGTGAGCTCCCATATTCTGGTATAAAAAGGCATGCCGAGAATAATCTGGTCAGCGGGAACCTCCTTCAGAGTGGATTCAACACCCTCAGTTACCCACGGAATGGAAGAAACTGAGCCGGCATCAGAGCCCTTATAGTGTTCATCGTATCCCATAATCACAATATAATCGGCAAACTTTGCCATATCAGAGCGATTGAAGAACTTGTTGAAGCTGGCAGGTACTGTGACATCAACTGAAAGTGATATACCGTTATTGTGACACTTTATGGAGAGCTCTCTGATAAACTCGATGTAAGAGTCTCCATATGCTGCTTCTGTGATATTTTCAAAGTCAATATTTACACCATCAAGCTCATAGTTAAATGCAGCCGACATAATCTGATTGATAAGGGTAGTTCTCGTGGATGTATGTGTGAGCACATATGCTGCATCTACATCAGTATTTTCTAAGTTGCTGAACAGTCCCCATACCTCGATGCCCTGGGAATGGCAGTAGCTGACATAATCCTTGCTTGCTATATCTGCCAGATTACCATTGTTGTCATTTAAATAAAACCAAGTTGGTGACATTACATTTATGCCCTTGGTTGATGAAATTACCTGGGGCACTTTACTGTTTGCTGACTGGCTTGTTACCTGATTCCAGGCAAGACATATATCCTTATCCTTCTTGATATGCGTAAAGGTCTCTTCCTCATAGTCAGGATTCGTAAGCTTAGTTTTTTTGCTCTCGGACAGAGCCTTGCGCTTTATATATCCAATAACACCATCCTCAGTGGCAACCTTATCCCATTTGTCACCGGAATCAAGAATAGTAATCTTGTCATCCTTTTTCACCTCTTTTAGAATAGGGCTCTTTATGCCGCCCTTCACGCGGACCTGGGTAGACTTGCTGACAGTTGCACTGTCTATTTCATCCCATTTGCTTGTGATGACGATGCGTGCCGGGTCATCATATGACTTAAATGTGATATTGGAGTACTGTTTTACATAGTCTAAAGCGATAAGCGCAGAGTCAGAGGTGGCTTTTACAATCGGATAGCCAAAGTCATTGGTCTGCTTGGTGACACTGTAGCTATTGCTGTCAGCCGCCGCTGAGATGATATCAGATGCGGTTGTGTAAAGAAGCACATTCTCATTTGCATCCCAGTAAAATCTGGAATTTAATGAGTCGTGAACAAATTTGTAATCAACGTATATTTTTTTATCTATTATTTTAGCCTTGTAATCGGATACCTCATTATCTACAATGAGAGCAACCTCATCATCAGAAGAGATATTGAAATACTCTTTAAGATCCTCTGTCTTTTTCGTAGGGGTGTATTTATTGATAAGAGCAGTTATACCCATTATTATTACAACGAGGATAATAAGTCCGGTTACTATAAGTGCAGGCAATAATTTCTTTTTCATGTGTAAAAATCCTTTCCTATTATTTGGTGTCGAAATTGCTTAAGCTAATTATACCATTGTGAAATAGCATATTCAAATAATATGAAATAAATTTGTAATAAATTAAGAAATTTGTTTATGCATTTTGGCGCGGAAGGAGCAAAAGCTTCCCCCGCGCACATAGCTTTTCTTTTTAAAATATGTCTTTTGGTTGTCTTTTTGCATTTAAACGGGGTAAAGGACCAAAAATATGCTGACATCGATTTCTGAAGAGTAATAAAAATGATATTAATCGGTAATGAATGATTTTTTATAGAAATTGATATTTCCGGAGCTTTCCACACCCAATTTAATTGCTGATTTTTAGTTTCGTTTAATTTGATAAAATATCTGTAAAAATTCCAATATATAAATATAGTTTATTCTTCTATAAAAATACCTCCGTCTATATATAATGATTATGAGTAAAAACTGATAAGTAACAAATGGCCCTATGTCATGAAGCGCTCTATGGCATTAAAAGTATAAACCCTCCGAAAGCTTCGGACATAAAATTGATAAACAGCTGGTTAAAGATGTCATTTTGCATCGTGATATTAATTCCTTTCTGATATCTTATCCAGAGTGCCAAACAGGCTGGTATTGATGAGGAACGGGTCCTCTAAGTAAGGAAAGCCTACCACCGGATACTTAAAATGTTTATGGTTAATTGTCTTTTTCTTTTCCACGAGATTAAACAATATTTTTACGCTTTCTGAATCAGTTATTTTGTTTGAATTGAATAGCTCGATAATTCTGTTAAAAGCGCCCCGGTTCCATTTACTTATTGTACACACAGCGATTCTTACGTCACACCTCATAAATTCCTTTAAGGTGTTTGGATTAAGTATGCCGAAATCAATGATCACACGCTCGTATCTCATGTTTAAAATCTCAGTTAGTGTGGACATGACTGCGTGAGGAAAGAAATCTACATTCTTATAAGTAAAAATCTTTTCGTCAGCTGTCTTTGACAGTGAAAGAATTTCGTGTGTACCATTCAGCTCAACATAGGCGGTTCTATACATGCATTTATTGCTCATATAATTACAAAGAGCAAGGCTTATATGTGTTGTGCCTACATTGTGAACGCTGCCACAGACCCCAACTAACTGTGGTGCAGAATGGACTTTCTTAAATATCCTTTTAAAGTGTCTGATAGTGATGTTCCTCCCTTTAGTTCTAACAGCTTTTGAATCAGCGTTTCCTTTTGAACTGAGCTCTTAAACATATCGCTGTCATAAGGAAAGTGATAAACACTGCAATTAAGTAGTGCCGCAATCGCGGAGGCATCCTGTCTGCTGCACATATTACATATAACACTCAGGGAAGCTGTCATTTTTTTGAGAATAGAATGATTCCTGTAGATATCATTCAGGTGCCAAAAGCTGCCGTTACATACATATAATACGAGATCCATGTCATATATTTTCTCGTTGCACACATCAGTGCCAAGGTCGTATATCTGTATAGCATCCTTTGGAATATTAAACTGTATACCGTCACTGTAGTCGGGTATGCCCTGAAAGCTTTTGTAATAATAATATCCGTTTTTCTGCTTAAAAATCTGCAGTCCGTCGTGATTACCATGGCAAAGTACGCTTTTTGCTGAGTCTATGTAGATACCATGATATCCAAGGATATTGAGTTCGCAGGTGAGTGAAACGGCCACGTGGGTGGAGCCGCAGCCTCTGTGACTGCCTAAAACTGCTATTTTGTGTATGAGATGTGGCTGACCGGTTAATTTTTGAATTTCCTGTATTTCCTGATATAGCTCTGCGACAGTCACGTAACGCAGTGATGCATCAGATGTTGTTGCTTTTTGGATAATATGCTGAAACTTATGGGAAAAGCTGTTTGGGGTAAAGGTCAGTATATACTGCAGAAGCTGACCTAAGCTGTAAATGTCTGCCGCCTGTGTAATTGTATCCTCGGTAAAGCATTCGGGGGCAGAGAATTCTATATTCCCATAGTGATTGAAGTTATTTCCATCCTGGATAACATATGCCGATACGCCAAAATCGATAAGCTTAAGCTTATTGTGGCATACTATAATATGCTCCGGTTTAAGGTCCCTGTAAATAATGGGAGTAGATATCTGTGTATGCAGATAGATAAAAACATTGCATAATTGTTCACAAATATTAAAAAATAAACCTGGGGAAATTAACTGCTGATGAAGCAAAAATGAATCTAATGTCTCGCCGTCGATATATTCCTCGACGATATAGTAAAAAGCATTGTCCTCTTCGAAGTCAAATATACGTGGTATAGACGGATGCTCAAGAGACTTGAGTAGTCTTGCTTCTGATAATGCGGATTCGGCGAAAGCAGAAGATTTAGGAACTTTCTTTAGAGCTCTCTCCTGATCCATAGATATGTGTCTGACAAGTGTAACGCTACCGGAGCTGCCGGTTCCGAGATCTTTAATCATCTCATATTTGTCAAACAAAGAATGATTTGTATTTTTCATACGCTCCTTTTGGGTCGAGCGCACATCTCATGGATAACTTATAACATACCTGTAAAATAATTGCAACATTTTTTTTATTTTTTTTTAATAGGCCTCGCGCTTTACAATATGACAGGTGTTTATTATAATAGTTTTACAATTTACACGGATATTTTCGGAAAAGGATGTGAAAAATATGAAAATTGAGAAGGTAAATGATAATCAGATCCGCTGTACTCTTACCAGAGAGGATCTTGAGGACAGACATATAAAAATAAGCGAACTGGCATATGGATCAGCGAAGGCTAAAAGCCTTTTTAAAGATATGGTAGAGCAGGCCAATTACGAGTTTGGCTTTGAAACAAATGATATTCCACTCATGGTGGAGGCGATTCCACTGCCATCAGAGTCTATAGTGCTTATCATCACAAAGGTTGAATATCCGGATGAGCTTGACACCAGATTTTCAAAGTTTTCAGAGGCAGATGACGACTTTACGGACTTAGGAAATGCAGGACAGCCTCCGGTGATAAAGGGAGCTGCTGATATTTTGGAGCTGTTTGAGCGTATCAAGAAGGAAAATGAGAAGACAGCTGATAGTGAGCAGAGCACTGATGATATTACAGAAGAACAGGCTGAGGCTGACGTAGTCAAGCTGTTTGTTTTTGATAAATTTGATGATGTGCGCAGGATTTCGCATGTGCTTGACGGCTTTTACAGCGGCAGAAATGACTTATACCGCGACGCTTCAAGCAATAAGTACTATCTTGTGGCCCACAAGAGTGAGCATACTCCGAAGGAATTCAACAAAGTGTGCAATATTATTTCAGAGTACGCATATCAGAAGAACTATGTGCCTGCCAATGAAGCATTTTTCAAGGAGCATGGTAATGTGATTATTGAAGAAGCTGCCATCCAGACGCTGGCAGCACTTTAACAGAATATTGATTGCAAATAAAAGACGGCCTGCATAAGCAAGCCGTCTTTTCGTAAATTAACCGAGGTCGTGATCGATGAATGTGTTGATTTCAACGACAAGATCATCCGGGTCAAGTCCGTGAACCATAGCAGCCTCTTCGATTGTCTCCATCTGTGATGATGGGCATCCGAGACAGTGCATGCCGATATTTAAAAGTAATGGTGCCACGTTCTGGTCAATCTGAAGAAGATCACCAATCATAGTGTCCTTAGTAACTCTAGCCATTATTGTTTCCTCCTATTAGTCTTTTAATGTGCCTATTATAATACGATTTGCATTTAATTGCAAATTATACTATAAAGATTTTTTTTGAG
>OIAN01000167.1_pt1 | contig 28373 bp, 18 predicted proteins | sample 1580761 | NCBI WGS metagenome assembly OIAN01 (sample SAMEA3882511, study PRJEB24775) | human gut metagenome | biome: human-associated habitat; feature: intestine environment; material: feces | place: Netherlands | collected 2009/2010 | reverse complement strand
CTGCCGCCGTATGAACGGGCACGACCTCAACCGCCGCGCCGTCGAGAGCCTCATCCGTGCCGGCTGCTTTGACTGCATGGGCTACAAGCGCAAGGCGCTTATGCAGTCGGTCGACCGCGTGCTCAATGGCGCCGCGAGCGAGAGCCGCATGAACCTCACCGGCCAGATGAACCTCTTCAGCGCGCCGGACGACGGGGGCGAGCCCGCCGACACGACGCAGCTTGTGCTGCCGGACGTGGAGGAGTTCACGCGCGCGGAGCGCATGGCTATGGAGCGCGAGACGACGGGGCTCTACCTCACCGGCCACCCGATGGACGACTACCGCGCACTCGCGCAGCAGGCCAAGGCCGCGCCCATGGGCGACATTCTCGCGAGCTTCCATGCCCCGGCTGCGGCCGCGCACCGCTACCGCGACGGGCAGCGCGTCGTGCTTGCCGGTATCTGCACCGCCAGCCGCGAGCGCGCCACGCGCAAGAACACCCGCATGGCCTACCTCCAGCTTGAGGATGACGGCGGCAGCATGGAGGTGCTCGTGTTTTCGCCCGCGCTCGACGCCTGCCGTGACCTGCTGGCGCAGGAAAACCCCGCGCTGTTCGTGGCCGGGCGCATCTCGACGCGGGACGAATCCGACCCCCAGCTCGTGGCGGACAAGGTCCTGCCGCTGACGGAGCAGGGGCTCGAGACCCTGTGCACGCCGCAGCGGCGCGACCCGCCGCCCCGGCCCGAGCCGCCGAAGCGGCACCGCCTCTGGGTGCGCCTGCCGGATAAGGACCACCCGGCCGTGAAGCGCATCGAGCTGATCCTGAAAATGTTCCCCGGCGACGAGCAGCTCGTGCTCGTGTTTGAGGACACGGGCCGCCGCGCCGCGGCCCGCTGCGTCGTGCACCCTGCGCTCGTCGAGGAGCTGCGCGAGCTGGCGGGGCCCGGCAACGTCGCCGTCACGGAGGAGAAAACCCGTTGACGCGCCGGGCATTTTATGGTATCATGAACGTTAATTTATCTCCCGTCCGGATAGGCACCGGCCGGGGGAGATATTCAGGAGTGTGATGATCCGCAATGGACGCTGGCCCTAAGCAGGATTTATGGAATATTTTGCCTGTTGTCATCGTGCTGCTCCTTGGCGCGGCCTATTTCGCCGTCATGGAGACAGCATTCGCATCCGCGAGCCGCATCCGGCTCAAAGCCGCCGCTGATCACGGCAACCGCCGCGCCGAGCAGGCGATGTATGTGCTCGACCACTTCGATCAGGCAATCACGACGCTGCTGATCGGTACGAACATTCTGCACCTGACGATCGCGACGCTCGTGACCGTGGTCGTGCAGCGGCAGTGGGGCATGTGGGCCGTCACCGCCGGCACGCTGATCACGACCGTGGTCGTGTTCTTCGCCGGGGAGATGCTGCCCAAGAGCATCGCCAAGAAATACGCCGAGCGGCTGGCCATGCGCACGGCGCGTTCGCTGCGGTTTTTCATGGTGCTCTTTAAGCCCCTGTCCGCGCTGCTCACCGCCTTCGGCAACGCCGTCGCCCGCCGCGTACAGAGCGAGCCCGCCGTGACCGTGACGGAGGATGAGCTGGCCGACATTATTGAAAACATGACCGACGACGGGGAGCTGACCGCCGAGCGCGGCGAGCTTATGAGCTCCGCCCTGTCGTTTGCCGAGGTGCCGGTCGAGAGCGTCATCACGGCGCGCGTGGATGTTGCCGCCGTGGACGTCGACGATCCGCCGGAGGACATCCTCGCCTACGTGCGCGGGCAGCGCCACAGCCGCCTGCCCGTGTACGCCGACAGTATCGACAATGTCATCGGCATCCTGCAGATCCGCAAATACATCAAGGCCTGCATCAAAAACGGCGGCAAGGCCGTGGATGTCCGGCCCCTGCTCGACGAGCCCGTGTTCGTGCACCAGAGCACCCTCATCGCCGAGGTGCTGCCCGAGCTCAGCCGCCGCAAGGCCAACCTCGCCATCGTCACCGATAACTACGGCGGCACGCTCGGCATCGTGACCGTGGAGGACATCGTCGAGGAGCTCGTCGGCGAGATCTGGGACGAGGACGACGTGGTCGAGGAGTCGTTCGTGCCGCTCGGCGGCGGCCGCTACGAGGTCGATGCCGAGATGACCGTCGGCGAGGTGTTCGACCGGCTCGACTACACCGACCCCGAGGATGACGAGGAACTGCAGTATAAGCTGCTCGGCGAGTGGACGTATGAGCAGTTTTCCTACATCCCGCGCGAGCGGGAGGGCTTCCGCTATCACCGGCTCGACGTGCGCATTGCCGACATGAAGCAAAAGCGCATCGTCAAGCTCATCGTGCGCCTGCTGCCCGAGGAGACTGAGGCAGATGCGCCCGCGGACGCCGCCCCGGAGAAAGGGGGCGAGACGGCATGAGCATCGTGTGGTATTTTGTTGCACTCGTCGTGCTCATCGCGCTGTCCGCGTTCTTCTCCGCGTCGGAGATGTCGTATTCGTCGGCCAACCGGCTCCGGCTCGAAAACGCCGCCGAGGACGGAAGCCGCCGCGCCAAGACCGCCGTCGGCATCCTCGACCACTTCGACCGCACCCTCAGCGCCATCCTCATCGGCAACAACCTCGTCAACATCGCGGCGTCGTCGCTCGGCTCCGTGATCGTCATCCTGCTCGCGGGCGAGCAGTGGACGTGGGTGTCCACCGTCGTGCTGACGCTGCTGGTCATCATCTTCGGCGAGACGATGCCGAAGATCGTCGCCAAGCAGAACGCCAACGGCATCGCTCTGCGCAACGCGTATGTCATCCGCGCGCTGTCGGTCATTCTGTACCCCGTCATCTGGCTCGTCGTCGGGCTCGTGCACCTCATCACGCGCCCCCTGCGCGGCGACACCGGCGACGGTGACCCCGAGGAGGCCGCCTCGCAGGAGCTGCAGTCGATCATCGAGACGGCCGAGGACGAGGACGTGCTTGACGAGGACCGCAGCGAGCTGCTGCGCTCCGCGCTCGACTTTTCCGACATCAGCGCGAGCGAGGCCATGACCGCCCGCGTGGACATGGTCGCCATCGACATCGACGACGACTGGGACGATATCGTGCGCATCATCGACGATTCGTCGTATTCCCGTCTGCCGGTCTATTCCGGCAGCGTGGATAATATCATCGGTTTTCTGTATCTCAACCGCTTTTTCAAGGCCATGATGGACGGCCGGCCGGACGACCTGCGCGCGCAGCTCATCCCACCGTGCTTTGTCTACAAGACCACGCGCCTGCCCGACGTGCTGGCAAAGCTCCGCCGCGAGCAGAAGCACCTCGCCATCGTCACGGACGAGTTCGGCGGCACGCTCGGCGTCATCACGATGGAGGACGTGCTCGAGGAGCTCGTCGGCGACATCTGGGACGAGAAGGACGTGGTGGAAAAAGAGGTCGTCGCGCGGCCCGACGGCGGCTATGAGCTCGACGGCGCCATGACGCTCTCGGACTTTCTCGAGCTGCTCGACTGGAACGAGGACGCCCTCGACGACGCCGACAGCACCACCGTCGGCGGCTGGACACTCGAGCGCTTCGGCACGTTCCCGAAGGTGGGCGACAGCTTCCGGTACGAAAACCTCACCGTCACGGTCCTCGCCATGGACGGCCGCCGCGTCGAGCGCGTGCTCGTGCGGCCCGACCCGCCCGAGGACAAGGACGAATAACGCGTTCCGGCAAGGAAAATCCGGCCTGTGCAATTTTTGCACGGGCCGGATTTTTGCTTCCCTGTGTGAGGGATCTTGTGCCCGGGGTGGGAAAATTTGTCCAAACGGCGCAAGATGTGGCGGTTTGTATCAGAAATCCGTTAGTGTGTGAAAGTTTTTGCACAGAAACGGATGGAAAGTTTCATTTTTGGCTTGATATTTGCGCCTGAGACAGGTATAATGAACGCATATTGAATCTTTTCAAGAGGAAAATTTCAAAAAGGAGAGAAACGACTATGAAGTTCAACAAAATCGTGGCGCTGGCGCTCGCCCTCGTCATGGTGTTTGCGCTGTGCGCCTGCGGCGGCGGCAACACCGATACCAAGACCGACGACTCCGGTTCCGCTGCCAAGGTCGATACCAACACCGTCTCCGTCGGCGCGGTCGTCATCGCGCGCGACGACGTTCCGACCGATCAAATCTATGCGTTCGTGTCCACCATCTTCAACAACCACGATGCCATCGCTGCTCAGCACGGCAAGGGCGCAGAGCTGGACCTCGAGGCTGCTGCCTCGGTCAAGGGCGTGCCGTATCACCCCGGTGCTGCCAAGTACTTTGAGGAGAAGGGCTTCAAGGTCGACGCGGTCAAGGACGGCGCCGGTACCGGCACCGCTGCTGCGCTCAACTTCGGCACCGGCGGCGACACCGGCACGTACTACGGCTTCGGCAGTGTGCTGGCCAACTACGTTTCCACCAACTCCGACTGCAAGGTCACGGCGCTCACCTCCGGCGGCTCTCAGGCCAACGTTGAGGACCTGACCAACGGCAACGTCCAGATCGCTTTCGTGCAGAGCGACGTCATGAACTACGCCTACAACGGCCAGCGCCTGTTTGAGAGCCCGGTCACCGGCTTCTCCGTCGTTGCCCAGCTGTATCAGGAGCAGGTCCAGATCGTCACCACCAACCCTGACATTAAGACCGTTGCCGACCTCGCCGGCAAGAAGGTCTCCATCGGCGCAGCCGGCTCCGGCGTGTACTTCAATGCCATTGACGTGCTCAACGCCTACGACCTCAAGGAGTCTGACATCTCCGCCGTGTACCAGAGCTTCGGCGACAGCGCCGAGAGCCTGAAGGACGGCAAGATCGACGCCGCGTTCATCGTCGCCGGTGCGCCCACCACGGCCATCACCGACCTCGCCACCGCCGGCAGCGTCTACCTTGTCAGCCTCGACGACAGCCATGTGCAGTCCCTGCTTTCCGCTTCCCCGTACTACACCGCCGCCACCATCAAGGCCGGCACCTATTGATGCCTGACCCGGTGATGCGCCGCATCCCGTAAATGTTCGCTACGGCGTCAGTACCCCTGACGCCGTAGTTTTTCCATTCTACCCGGAACGGAGGTTTCCTCTTATATGTCTGACACCAAAAAGCCCGCAGCCGCTGCGGAAGCCGCCTCTCTGCAGGAGGATATGGACGCCGTCATGCGCAAGTATGACCGCGAGTCTGCCACCCGCATCTGGGCGGGCAAACCCAAGATCGTCATTTCCGTCATCATGGCGCTGTTTTCGGTCTACTGCATCTGGTCGACCCTGTTCAGCACCGCCGCGCTTGAGGTGCGCCTGACGGCATTCCTCGGTCTGATCATCATCATGGGTTATCTGACCTACCCCGCCAGCAAGAAGCATGTGCATGCCAACCGCCTGCCGTGGTATGACATTGTCATCATGGTCATTGGCGCGGCTGCGTTTTTCTACTACTGCTTTAACTACGGTACGCTTATCAAGACGCTCACCAGCGCCGCCAAGATGACGCCGTTTCTCATCGCCGTCGGCGTGGCCGGCATCCTGACGCTAGCCGAGCTCTGCCGCCGCTGTGTCGGTGTGCCGATCCTTGTGGTCGTTGGTGCGCTGCTCGTGTACACGTTCGTGAGTATGCTCAAGGGCGGCCAGACGTTTGATCAGGTGCTCGGCCGCGTGATCTACACGCTCTTTTTCGGCACGTCCGGCGTGCTGAGTACGCCCGTACAGGTGTGCGCGAAGTTCATCGCCGTGTTTATCATCTTTGGCGCGTTTCTGGAGCGCACCGGCATCTCGAGCTTCTTCATTGATCTCGCCAATGCCATCGCCGGCTGGACCTCCGGCGGCCCGGCCAAGGTCGCGGTCATCTCGTCCGCACTGTGCGGCATGGTGTCCGGCTCTTCCGTCGGCAACACCGTTACCACGGGCTCGGTCACGATCCCGATGATGAAACGTACCGGCTACAAGCCCGAATTCGCCGGCGCAGTCGAGGCGGCCGCCTCGACCGGCGGTCAGATCATGCCGCCCATCATGGGCGCGGCCGCGTTCCTCATGGCCGAATATATGAATGTCACCTACGGTCAGGTCACCCTCTGGGCCATCCTGCCTGCCGTGCTGTACTTCGGCGGTATCTTCATCTCCGTGCATCTCGAGGCCAAGAAGCTCGGCCTCAAGGGCATCCCGCGTTCGGAGCTGCCACGCTTCAAGTATCTCATGCGCAACGTCTACCTGCTGCTGCCGCTTGTGTTTTTGATCTGGGTGGTCACGGCGAACATCCGCTCGCTGCAGTATGCGGCCTCCATCGCTATCCTCATCTCCATCGCCGTGAGCCTGGCCGGCACGATCCGCGACGCCTCGGCCGAGGTCCGGGAGACGAAGACCGGCAGCGTTGCCGGCATCACCGCCAAAAAGACCGGCCTGATGATCCTCGAATCGCTCGAGGCCGGCGGCAAGGGCAGCATCACGGTCGCCGTGGCCTGCTCCATGGCCGGCATGATCGCGGGCTGCATCACCGTCACGGGCCTGGCGTCCAAGCTTATCAGCGGCGTCGTTGCACTGAGCAGCAAGATCCCGAACCCGACGCTCTCGCTGCTGCTGGCGCTGTTTTTGACCATGCTCTGCTGCATCGTGCTCGGCATGGGCGTGCCTACGACCGCGAACTACTGCATCATGGCCTCCACCTGCGCGCCGATCCTCATCACGCTCGGCATTCCGAAGATCGCGGCGCACTTCTTCGTGTTCTATTTCGGCATCGTTGCCGATATCACCCCGCCGGTCGCGCTGGCTGCCTATGCCGGTTCCGCCATCGCAAAATCCGATCCGATGAAAACAGGTGTCAATGCCACGAAGCTCGCCATCGCGGCGTTCATCGTGCCGTACATCTTCGCGATGAACCCTTCCATGCTGCTCATGGATCAGGGTGTGCTCGCCGCCATCCAGGTCATCATCACGTCCTGCCTCGGCATCTTCGGCATCGCCGCCGCGCTCGAGGGCTATATCGTCACGCGCGCGCCCTGGTGGCAGCGTATCCTGCTCGCCGCCGGCGGCCTGTGCCTGATCGACCCCAGCCTTATGACTGACATTGTCGGTGTTGCGGCGATCGTGATCGTCGTTGTGCTGCAGATCGTCATGCGCAAGCGCAGCAAGCCTGTTGCCGCGTAAAAAAACCGGAACCTTTCGCACGGATGCACGTCAGACCATCTGGCGTGCATCTTTTTGCGCGCTGCGCGCTGTCCGGACGGGGACTTTACACCCGCGAGCCGGAGGCGTATAATATGCCCGTGCAAAGATTCGGAAAGGAGCGATCTGCATGAAACGGAGCATTCTGGCGCTCGTACTGGCGCTGGCAATGGCGCTTGCGCTGGCCGCCTGCGGCCGCGGGGACGAGACTGCCGCGTCCGCCCAGCCGACGGCCGATACGGCAAAAAAGGCGGAGAACATCACCCTCTGCCCGACGTATGATAACGGCAAGGGCGGCTATTTTTCCGTCACGCTGCCGGCCAGCTGGGGCGACCATTACCTGACCGAGTGCGGCCCGAACGACGGCGGCTATTACGTCGGCTTTTACGAAAAGACCGACCACGACAACGGTCTGGGCGGCTTCCTGTTCATGCTTGAGGTTTTTCCCACCGATTATGACTATACCGAGCTGCCGGAGTATCAGGCAATCTGCGGCCTGACCGTCGACGGCGCAAACTACAACCTCATTGCCGAGCTGCCGACGGATGTGCAGTTCGCCAATGAGAACGCCGACCTCTACCGCAGCATGTCCAACGACTTTTCGACCATCCTCAAGAGCCTGACCTTCTCCAAGGGCGTCACGCGCACGGAGGTCACCGCGCCTGCGCCCTCGGCGGGCAGCGGCTCGTGAAAATGACATGCGTGCAAAAGCACCGTCTCCCGACCGGGAGACGGTGCTTTGCTATCGGCGCAGAACGTATCCGCCCAGTCGAGGAGCTTCGGCGGGTTCTTGACCGGGTTTCGGTTCAGGTAGTCAATGGCCTGCTCGACGCTGAATTTTTTGATCTTGTCTGACAGCTGCATGAAAATTTCTTCCTTCGTGACGTGAAAAAACGCACCATCTGGCCCGTTTTGTCTATATCTTGGCTCTATCTTAGCACGCATTTTTTGCCGGAAAACGGCCAAAATGTGTCATGCGGGAGGTTTTGATGCAGACTGTGACAAGTATCACAAAACGGCGGTCATGCCGCCGAGCAGGATGCCGAGGTTATCCGACCAGATGTCCGGAAACTGACTGAGCGGCAGGGGATTTTCCCCGCTGCCCGCCTCGATCGTGAAGCCCGGGCGGCGGTAGTCCTGAAGGAACCAGTCCTTATACCCCGCGTGGCCGGAGGCGTAGGGCGTCTCGGCCACGTCGTAGCCGCTCACGGCGGCAAACTGCCGGGCGATGGCTTCGCTTCCCGGCACGTCATAGCCGTCGTACTGCCAGTAGATGACGCGGCCCTGCGTGTGGTACGACAGGGTGAGCAGCGGGTCGAGCGCGCGGGTGAAGCCGTACATCGCCAGACTCTCGGGCGCGACCAGCGGCGCGGGGCCGACATAGTCGCGCGGGCCGGGGCGCGTGTAGCCCGCGGCAAATTTGATCTCGCGCGCGATGCTCCACCCCGCTGGGTACTGGAGGTTGAGGTCGATGCCGCGGATGTTCGCCTTCCAGCCCGCGGGGAACGGAATGTCGGGGTAATTGGCCGCGAGCGCTTTGGCCGCGGCGGTGGTCTCGGCGTCGAGCGCGCCGGTCACGAGATCGATGCCGTCCGGGTCCACGGCCGGAGCGAGCACGAGCGTGACCTTGGATAACAGATCGCGGATGTTCTGCCCCTCCATGTCGCCGCCGTCGCCGAGGCGCGCGCACAGCTGCTCGCAGAACGTGAGCAGCAGCGGCGTCGTGATCCACTCGTTGGCATGGTGCGCGGCGTTGTAAAACACGAGCTTCGGCCCGCTGCCGAGCGTCAGGTACCACAGCGGCCGGCCGAGCACACTGCGGCCGAACTCCCCGACGGCGAGCATGGGATAGCGCGCGGCCAGCCCGCGCACAATATAGCCGATGAGCGCCGAGGAATAGGGAATGTCCGTTGGTGTCACGGAAAACGGCAGCGGGATCGTCAGCGCCCGGCCGAGCGGCAGCCGCTCCGGGTCAAGGTAGGGATTGGCGAGCCGGATAGCGTCCACGCTCGTGCCGTACTGCCGCGCGAGGGCGAAAAACGTGTCGCCCGCGCGGATGGTGCGCGTGACAAAGCCGGTGTAGTACGGCAGCAGCGCGCGGTGCGTCCGCGCGCCCGCGATGCCGTCGGGCGTGAGGGCGCTGGCTGCCTGAAACGCGCGCACGGCCGCCGCTGTCTGCGCGCCGAAGATGCCGTCGGGCGCGCCCGGTGTCTGCCCAGCGCGCGTCAGTCCCAGCTGCAGCAGCGACACGAGCGCGCCCCGGTCGCCCTGTTTTAATGTTTGCGTCATGGAAATTCCTCCGATACATCGAATTACCAAAACTGGTTCCGTACATCGTATGCACGCCGCCGCAGGCATTTGCGCCCCGGCAGGCAATCGAGCAAGAATGTTCCGCCGCTATTTTGCCCGAAACCCGGCATACTGATACTGCACGCGCAAAGGGGGGATTTTTTGCGGAAACAACCACATTTTTTGCGCCGATTTGCCGTCACGGCGGCGGTCGCGCTCGCGCTGTGCGTAGGCGTGTCGGCGCAGGCGGCGTCGCTCGTGCCGCTCGGCCGGGCCGTCGGCATCCAGATGACCACGGCTGGCATGCTCGTGGCGGACCTCGCTGAGGTGGACACGCCCGGCGGCAAGGCCGCGCCCGCCAAGGACGCGGGATTGCTGCCCGGTGACGTGATCTGCCGCATCGACGGCCGGAACATCGCGTCCTCGGCGGATTTTCTCGCGGCCATGGACGCGGCGGGCAACACGCTGTCCGTCACGGTGCTGCGCGGCGGCGCGGAGGTCACGGCGACGGTCACGCCCGCCGTCACGGCCGACGGCACGCGGCAGCTCGGCCTCTGGCTGCGCGACGGGGTGACGGGCGTCGGCACGCTCACGTACTACGACCCGGCCACAGGGCGCTACGGTGCGCTCGGCCACGGCATCTCGGACGAGACGAGCGGCGTGCTCATGCCGCTGCGTGACGGCAGCGTGCTCTCGGCCGTCATCGCGGACGCGCGCCCCGGCGGCCACGGCACAGCCGGCGAGCTCGTCGGCAGCTTCGACCCCGGCAATCGCATCGGCGGCATCGAGCGCAACTGCATCTTCGGTATTTTCGGCACGCTGGACGCGCCGCCGGACGGGGACGCGGTCGAGACGGCTTCTGCCGACGCAGTGAAAACCGGCAGCGCGACCATCCTGTCCACGGTCGCGGGCGAGGACGTGCGGGCGTATGCGGTGGACATCAGCCGGGTGTATCATGACGGCGGGTGCACGCGCTTTCTCATCACCGTCACGGACCCGGACCTGCTGGCCGCGACCGGCGGCATCGTGCAGGGCATGAGCGGCAGCCCCATTCTGCAGGACGGCAGGCTCATCGGCGCGGTGACGCACGTGCTGCTTGCCGACCCCGCCAAGGGCTACGGCGTGAGCATCGACGACATGCTCGCAGCCTCGGCGGCGCAGGACAAGGCAGCGTAAGACAGCGAACACACGAAAGCGGAAATTCGGGAGCGCGGAAAAATCAGACTTCGGGCGGGCGCGCCGGGCAGATGCCCGGCGCGCTTTGCTGTGCAGAGCACAGCAAAGCGAAATTTTATCCGAAGCGGGCCTTGCCCTGCGGGTGCCCCCGCTGCTCAAAAGCCGGGGGAGAAGCCGGGCCTTTTTCCACCTGGAAGAAGATTTTTTCAACCCTTTCCTGCGCAGCAAAAAAGCAGCCCGGCAGGTTCCTGCCGGGCTGCTCCATCCTTTTGGGGCGGCGGGCCGCCCCGGTTCTCCCCCCTGCTGCACAAGCGATGTACGCAGCAGCATTGGCGCTTGGCCAGGTGATCCGGCGGCGGGCATCCAAACCGCCGCCGGGTGATGACAAAAACTCAGTCGAACTTCGGCTGCTCGAGATAGTCGGTGTACTCGCGCAGGAACTTCTTCTCCTCCGGCTTGAGATCCAGGCCGATCGTGCCGCCCGGATTCATGTTGTAGTCGGGGTCAAAGTAGTCCTTGAGCACGCGGAACACGCCGTACTCCTTCTCGCCGATGTAGCCCTCGAGCCAGGGCGCGAACATCTTGCCGATGCCGTGGTGGTGGCTCACGGCCGCGCCGGAGCGCTGGATCGCGTCGAGGATCGTGGTGTGGTAGGCCTTGAAGGCGTCCTCATCCTGCATGCGGGTGAGGAAGATGAAATACAGGTTCGCGCCCTGCGGATAGCAGTGCGACATGTGCGTCGTGACGACGGTGTTCGGCAGCGCGTGGCAGATCTTGCGCACGTCGGCGTGCACCTGCTCCATGTTCGACCAGTTGACCGTGCACTCGAGCGTGTCGGTCGTGATGCCGAAGTCCATGAGCGTGTCGCGCAGGTAGGGGTCGTTGAAGCGGCCCTTTTCCCAGCTGCGGGTGACGTAGCCGGTCAGCGGCATGCCGCCGTGTTTGAGCGCAATTTTCGCAATGTTGCGCGCGACGTTGCGGCTGTAGCCCTTCTCGCCGTCGGTAAAGCCGAGGAAGAGGCAGCGCTCCATGTCCTTGTAGCCGAACTTGTCGAGCAGCGGCTGCAGCGGCGTTTCATCGACGTTGTAGAGCTTGAGCATGAGGTTGGTCTCCTCCGGGTCGGACAGGCGGAACACGGACGAGTAGCCGCACTCGCACTGCATCATCTCGCGGGCGGCCTTCATGGCCGCGTCCCACGTCTTGAAGATGTAGGAGAAGCGCTTGCGGTTCTGCGGCATCCAGCGGAAGATGCGCAGCGTGACCTCCGTCAGCACGCCGAACGTGCCCTCGGAGCCCATCATGATCTGGTTCAGGTTCGGACCGGTGGCCTCGCGGGAGTAGTGGCTGGTCTGGATGGTGCCGATGGGCGTGGCGTACTTCTGGCTGAGCACGATGTCGGCGATGGTGCCGTAATACGTGCTGTTCTGGCCCGCGCCGCGCGTGACTGTCCAGCCGCCGACGCTCGAATACTCGAACGACTGCGGGAAGTGGCCGCAGGTGTACTGCCGCTTGGCGCCGAAGAGCTCCGGCGCGCTCTGGAGCGTCTTTTCCAGATCCGGGCCGGACATGCCGGCCTGCACGGTGATGGTCTGGTCGATCTCGTTGAAGCTGATGACCTTGTTGAAGTTGCGGCGCATATCCAGCGAGATGCCGCCCTTGACCGGCTCGACGCCGCGGGTGACGCTGCTGCCGCCGCCGTAGACATACAGCGGGATGTGGTGCTCGGTGGAGTAGGCCACGATCTGCTCGACCTGCTCGGTCGTCTCGGGGTAAAGCACAACGTCGGGTACGCTGTCAACGCGCTTGTGGCGCAGACGCAGGATATCGTAGGCCGTGAAGCCGTAGGCCACGCTCAGGCGGTCGTAGTCCGTGGTGGAGACATTCTGCTCGCCGACGATCTTTTTGAGCGCCTCGATGTGCTCGGGCGCGAGCTGCACCGGGTGGTCGGAGAGATCCACGGGGTCAAAGCCGATGTCGTCGGAATACGCCTTGAAATCGTCGTCCGTCATCTGGAACGTCTCTTTCATGAGCGTGTACAGAGACTCTTTCGGATATTTGAAGAAGTTCGGGTCGCCCCAGCGGAAAATGGAGCGGTAGCTGTCCGCCGGCGCGGGGGTGAGCACCCACTTCGGCTCGAATCCTTTGTACGGTTTGTTGCTCATTGTGCAATCCTCCTCTTGACTTGGATCAGTTTCTGATAGATCGGGCGCAGGCGCGGGTAGATCTTGCGGTAGGCCTGCTCGTAAATGTCGTTATATACCTCGTGATTCCGCTCGTTTGGCTGGAACGTGTCCTTGACGTGGACCATGCTTTTGGCCGCCTCGTCGAAATCGGCGAACACGCCCTTGGCCACGAACGCGACCATGGACGAGCCGATGGAGCACGCCTCGTGCGTCTGCGAGCGCACGACCGGCAGACCGAACACGTCCGCCGCGATTTGGCAGACCACGTCGCTCTTCGCGCCGCCGCCGCCGATGCGGATCTCGTGAATGGTCAGGCCCGAGCGGTCCTCCATGATGCGCAGCGCCATGTACAGCTCCAGGCACAGGCCCTCGATGATGGCGCGGTAGAAGTGGTAGCGCGTGTGGTAGTCCGAAAAGCCGATGACCGCGCCGAGCGAGTCCGGGTGCAGGATGCCGGCCGTCCAGTACGGCTGCAGGAGCAGACCGTCGCTGCCGGCGGGCAGGTCGCGGATGCGCTGGTCGAGCAGGGCCTCGGGCGCCATGCCTTTTTCTTTGGCATCGATGGCGTCGGCCGTGCCGAATTCCTTCACGAACCACGACAGCAGCCACAGGCCGCGGTAGATCTCGATCTCGGGATTGTAGTGGTCGTTGAGCACGCCGGGGTAGGCGGGCAGAAACTGCTGCGGCTCGACGTACTCGGTCGTGCTGAACTGGATGGTGGCCGTCGTGCCCAGCGAGATCGACGCCTTGTCGGAATCGACGACGGCAAGGCCGAGCGTCTCGCAGCCCTTGTCCGAGCCGGTCGAGATCAGCGGCAGGCCGGCGGGGATGCCGGTCAGGGCACAGACCTCGTCCGTGATCGTGCCGATGACCGTGCCGGAGGGCACGAGGTCGCACAGCTTTTCGTTCGGCACGTCGCAGAAGCAGCGCGTGAGGCTGCCGGGCTTCATCCAGCGGCGGTTTTTGTAGTCGAACGGGATGTGGCCGATCTGGTTCGAGGCCGAGTCGATGAGGTTGCCCGTGAGCTTGTAGTTCAGGTACGTGGGCAGCATGACGTATTTGGCGGTCCTGGCCCAGATCTCCGGCTCGTGGCGCATGATCCAGTTGCCGACGGAGGCGGCGTAGACCACCTTCGCCGTCGGCTCCATGCCGGCGACCTTGAAGAGCATCATGTTCTTGGCGGGCATGGCGCCGTTCGGGTCGACGGTGCGCTTGTCCAGCCAGAGAATGATGTCGCGCAGGGGCTCGTTGTTCGCGTCCAGGCACACGACCGTGTCGCGGATGACGGTGATGGTCATGGCGATCACATCCGGCAGCAGGGCGTTGCTGCGCGCGCACAGCTCGCGGCAGCATTCGCACAGGCGGTCGAAGTAGAAGTTCGGCTTCTGCTCGGCCCAGCCGGGCTCTTTCGAGAAATAGGGCTCGGCATATTTGCTCTGCACGACGTCCACGATCCGGCCGTCCGGGTCCACGAGCAGGGCGCGTGCGCTCTGTGTGCCGATGTCGCAGGTCAGCACCAGCGGTTTGCTCAAGATGATTCCCTCCTAAGATTTATTTTTGCTCTCTATATCAACAATTCATTCGGGTCTGTGCCTGAGGAGGCTGCTCGTGGCGATGACGTCCACGCCGAGGCCGAGCACGTCCGGGATGACGACGTCGCCGCGGCCGATGCGCTCTGATACGGTGACGGTGCGGATCGCGTCCATGACGTCGAAGATACGGTCCTTCGGAATATCGGCCGACACGCGCACCGGCAGCACCGGCGCGTCCGGGAAGGCCGTGCGCACGGTCGAGCAGATGGTGCGCTTGGGCGCGGTCATCTCCGAGATGGCAAACTCCCGGCCGCGGGGGCAGGTGTTGCCGGTGACGGACCAGCCGTCGCCGTCGCGTTCGATTTTCAAGGTGCAGCCGCGCGGACAGCCGATACAGGTGAGTTCTTTCATGCTTCTGCCACCTCGATCGTAAAGTGGACATCGCGCGCGTGGGCGATGCCGAGCCTGTCAAAGTCCAGCGTGAGCTGCTGCATCTCGGGCGGGCGCAGGAAGGGGTAGCGCCGCGACCAGACTTCCTTCCCGTCCATGGTCAGCACCACGCGGCAGGGGCCGAGCACCGCCGCGCTGCGGAAATACAGCGTGACGCCGCTGTTATCCTCCGTGCGGTCGAGCCGCTGGGGGACGAGATAGCCGAAATCGTCCGAGATCGTGAGCGCGACCTCGTCGCGCGTGTGCGCGGCAAAGTGCGCCGCGCTTTGCCCAGCAAGCTCGCCGGAGGCGGACACGTAGTCCACGAGATCGTTGACGTGCAGCGCGTTGCCGCACGAGAAGATGCCGGGCACCTCCGTCATGAGCTGCCCGTCGCACACGGGGCCGCGGGTGTGCCCGTCGAGCGGGACGCCGAGCGACTCCGCCAGCTCGTTTTCCGGGATGAGGCCGACGGACACGATCAGCGCGTCGCAGTCGATGCGCTGCTCCGTGCCGGGGATGGGGCGCATGGTCTCGTCGACCTCCGCGACCTCCACGCCCGTGAGCCGGTCGGCGCCGAACACGCGCGTGACCGTGTGGCTCAGGTGCAGCGGAATGTTGTAGTCATGCAGGCACTGGTGGATGTTGCGCGTCAGGCCGGAGGGGGTGGGCTTGGCCTCGTACACGCCGAGGACTTCTGCGCCCTCGAGCGTCAGGCGGCGGGCCATGATGAGGCCGATGTCGCCGCTGCCGAGGATGACGCAGCGCCGGGTCGGCAGCTCGCCGAGCAGGTTCGTAAAGTGCTGCGCGGTGCCGGCCGTGAACACGCCCGCCGGGCGCGTGCCGTGGATAAAAACCTGCTTTGCCGTGCGCTCGCGGCAGCCGGTGGCCAGCACGAGCGTGCGGGTGTCACAGCGCGCGACGCCGCTGCGGCTGACGGTGACGACCGCGAAGCCGGTGGGCGTTTTCTCCACGCGCGTGACGAAGGTCTGCGTGTGCGCCTCGATGCCCAGCTCCTCGAGCCGGTCGATGAAGCGCTCGACATATTCGGGCCCGGCCAGCCGCTCGCCGAAGCGGGCGAGGCCGAAGCCGTCGTGAATGCACTGCTTGAGCATGCCGCCCAGGCGCGCCTCGCGCTCGATGAGCAGCACGTGCGCACCGTTTTCGTGCGCGGAGATGGCGGCCGCAAGCCCGCCGGGGCCGCCGCCGATGACGATGACGTCGTACATCATGCCTGCACCTCCCCGGATTTCGTCGGGCCGAACGTGATGGGCGCGTCGGCCGAGGACTTGCGCACTGCGCTCAGCGGCACGCCGAGATACTCCGCGATGATGCGCACCACCTGCGGCGAGCAGAACCCGCCCTGGCAGCGGCCCATGCCGGGCCGCACGCGCTTTTTCACGCCGTCGACCGTCGGCACGCACACGTTCGAGCGCAGCGCGTCGAGGATCTCGCCGCGGCTGATCTCCTCGCAGCGGCAGACGATGATGCCGTAGTCGGGGTTTTTCGCGATGTAGGCGGCGCGCGTCGCGTCGTCCATCTCCCGCAGGACGGGAATACCCGGGCGGTGGGGATCAAAGTCCGGATTGATGGCCACGGGGCGCTCGCGCGCGAGGATGCGCACGGCCATGTCCGCCACGTCCTCCGCGACGGCGGGCGCCGTCGTCAGGCCGGGGGACTGGATGCCCGCGACGTGGATGAGGTTGTGCGTGTGCCGACCGCGCTCGATGATGAAGTCCTCCTCGAACGTGGGCGCGCGCACGCCGGTGAAATAGGTGATAATGTCGCGCTCGGTCAGCGCGGGCATCGTGATCTTCTGCTTGGAGAACACGTGCGCGATGCTCTCGGGATACGTCGCCGTGTTCTCTTTTTCATAGGTCTCTACCGCGTCGGGCCCGATGAGCAGGTTGTCGTGCACGGTGTGCAGGATGCCGCCGCCCTTCGAGTGCGTTTTGGACACCATGTCGTTGCCCTTCACGGACGCGATCGAGTGCATGAACGCGCCGGCCTTGCGGTCGAGGATGCTGTTCGTGCCGCGGCGGGGGTGGATGGAGAAAAAGCGGTCGTCGGCCATGCGCGCCACGTCCTCGGCGAACACGCCGGCCGCGTTGATGACGAGCGCGGGGTGCAGCGTGCCGCGGTTGGTGTGCACGGCGGTGATCTTTCCGTCCGCGACATCCATGCCCAGCACGGCCGTGTTGAGCGCGATGCGCGCGCCGTTTTGCACGGCGTTTTCCGCGTAGGCAATCGTCAGCCCGTAGGGGCAGACGCAGCCGGAGTCCGGATTGGAGATGGCAAAGCGGGTCTTGGGATTGAAGTTCGGCTCGCGGCGCAGCAGCTCCCTGCCGGAGATGAGCTCGGTGTCGGCGATGCCGTCATGATATTTGCGCCACATGCAGTAGCCCCACACGGCCGGGCGCAGCCAGCCGTGCTGGAAGCAGACATACTGCCCCACGCGGTGAAACGGCACGTTAAGCTCTTTGCAGACCTGATCGTACATGGCGTTTCCGCGGCGGATATATTTGTGCTTGACGCTGCCGCGCCCGAGGTCGATGCCCGGGTGCACCTCGCCGTCGTTGCGCCCCGAGGCGCCGAGCGCGAGGTCGCATTCTTTATCCACCACGAGAATGTCGAGCTTCTGGCGCGTGAGCTCGCGCGCGATGGACACGCCCGAGATGCCGCCGCCGATGATGAGCACGTCGGGCGCCTGCCCGTCGAGCGTGTCGTCGCGCAGCGCGGGCACGCGCATGGGCGTGTCCTTACCGCCGGTGAACGTGATGTCGTTGACGACATGGCACGTGGCGTATTTCGTTGCGGCCATCTGGCCGGCGCGCACCACGTCGTCCCAGCGGCCGAGTTCGCCGCGCAGGACAATGCAGCCATCGGCCAGCACCGCCGTGACGCGGCCGCCGAAGGCTTTGCGCAGTTTTCGGTTCAATGCGGAGATCTTCATGAAAGACGGGCCTCCCGGAAGATGAGTCGGCCAAGCGGCCGACTGAATACCTCAAATATACCCTTTTTCGACCGGGAAGTCAAGAATGCGCCCCGGGTCAAATCTGCTGAAATTTCCCTGCCAGACTGGACAAATCGCCCAAAATCGCGTACAATAAGACACGATTTATCACATATCATCAGAAATGAGGAAAGCACAATGGCCGCTCCGCGCAACGACAATGTCAAGGAGAAGATCCTCGACGCCGCGACCGGCCTGTTGGACACGCAGACGTTTGCCGACATCTCGCTGGCCGAGATCGCCGCGGCGGCCGGCGTGTCCAAGGGGACGCTCTATTACTATTATAAAAATAAAACGGATATCCTTTTCGACCTCACCAACCGCTATCTCGACCGCCAGTGGGACGAGCTGATCGCCTGGACGGGCAACAAGGACAAGGACACGTCCGTGCACCGACTGGTGAAGTACGTCGTCGAGCGCAACACCGCCTCCGCCGGCATGCGCCTGCATCTGATCCACGCCGCCATGCTCGGCGACGAGGCGCTGCGCGCCAAGCTCATCGACCGCTATGCCGCCTTCGAGCGGCTCATCGCGGAGAAAATTGCCGAGCGCACCGATGTTGTCTCCGCCGACTATCTCTCGCAGCTGATCCTGCTCGCATCCGACGGCATGATCGTGCAGGAAGCGCTGCGCAACGACAATTTTGACGCCGCCGCCTTCGTGCACCAGAGCGAGGCGTATCTGCGCGCCCTGCGCCCCGCCGGGCAGATCTGAGCGCCAGTTTTCAACAAATGTGTCGAAAGTCACCCTCTTGTCCGGATTTGTGAAAGAATTAGCGTGTTTGCGGTTGACACCGCACGGAACACGTGATATTTTGAAAAGGACTAGGTGGTAGAGCAAGCGCCTGCTCGTTCCGCCACGGTGCCGGGGGCACCGCAAAGGCTTTTTTCGTATGTCGAAGGCGCCGGAATGCACCCGCATCCGATGCCTTTTTACATAGCTGCAATGGGAATTATTTTGAAAGAAGGGACAATATGAAAGACCTGAAACATCTGATTTTCTTCGAAAATCTCCTGCAGGACGCGCAGAATGAGCTCGTCACGCAGGCGGTCAACGACGGGAAAATCGCCCTCGGGTACAACTGCTATTACATCCCCGAGGTTCTGCTCAATCTGCCGGGCTGCTTCTCGAGCCGTCTGCGCGCGCCGCGCTGCGAGTCCACCGACGTGGCGACCTACTACATGACCAGCCGTGTCTGCCCGTATGTCCGCTCCATCCTCGAGCGCGCCATTGAGGGTGGCTACAACTACCTCAATGCGCTCTTCGGCGCCGAGTGCTGCGCGTCCATGGAGCGTATGGAAGAGCACTTCTTCCTCATCAATCCCGTGAAGAACGATCGCTTCTTCGTCACGCAGATCGATCCCCCGCTCAAGGGCGATAAGACCAGCTATGACTACTACAAGGGTCAGCTGCAGCTCAAGGTCGTTGACCAGCTTGCCGAGCGCTACGGCGTGGACACCTCCGATGCCGCCATGCGCGCGACCATCGAGAAGTTCAACGAGCTGTGCGACGTCATCACCGAGATCGGCAACTTCCGCAAGCTGCCCAACCCGCCCATTACCGGCTATGAGTTCCATGTCATCCAGCTCGTGAGCGAGGTCTGCCCGCATGACCTGATCCTCCCGTACCTGAAGGAGACGCTCGCCGAGATCAAAAAGCGCAAGCCCGAGCCGGACTTCCCGTTCCGTGCGCGCGTCGTGGTCGCCGGCTCCGAGATCGACGATCCCGAGTTCACGAAGCTCCTCGAGGGCTGCGGCGCCATGGTCGTGGCCGACCGCTACTGCTTCGGCAGCTTCCCGAGCCGCGAGCGCATCGAGATCCGCGACGGCGAGACCGCGTTCGACGCCATCGTCCGCCACTACCTGCACTGGAACCAGTGCGCCCGCTTCATGGAGGGTGCGAAGATCGACCAGCGCCATGCTGAGGTCAAGCGCCTTGTCGACGAGTTCCATGCCGACGGCGTGATCTACGAGAACATGAAGTTCTGCGAGTTCTGGAGCTATGAGAAGGTGCTCGCCTCCCATATCCTGACCGAGGAGATGGGCGTGCCGTGCTGCACGATCGAGAAGGAATACGCGCTCGGCTCCATCGGCCAGCTCCGTACCCGTTTCCAGGCCTTCGTCGAGAGTCTGGAAATCAAGAAAATCAATTCTTGAACAGGAGGGGAATGAAAACTATGAATTGCCCTGTTACGAAATTTATTGACTCCAAGATGCAGAGATTCGACCCCCTCTGGCAGGCTCAGAACGGTGTCGGCGGTCTCCGCAGCCGTTACTATGATAAGACCGGCGTCGCCAAGTACCGTGAGTGGCGTGGTCTGCACGACACCATGGTCGACTACCGTGCATGGCTCAAAAACGTCATGTCCATGGCTGCCATGGTCGCCTCCGCGCCGATCCCGTGCCTGAAGGGCTTCTGGGAATACCGCTGGATGGGCTCCTACCTCGGCACGTTCATGTTCATCGACCGTCTGTTTGAGGGCTACCGCGGCCCCGAGCTCGTGATCGCGCACATGAATATGCACGCCATCGTGCAGAGCCTGACCAAGAAGATCGCCCTTGTGCTGTCTCACGACCTGCGCATCGGCGGCAAGGACAGCGATAAGATCATCCCTGTGGACGAGGTCATGCCGCCGCTGTTCCTGACCGGCTTCAAAGACCTGATCCCCATCCCGCTGCAGACGCTGCCGGAGTTCATCATCTGCGATGTTGACCAGCAGCTCGAGCCGTACTACATCGACGTGGCCGAGTCCTTCGGTCTGCCGGCAGACGTCTGCTCCCGCTGCGCGGCGGAGACCGGCGTTGCCCTCAACGACGACTTCCCGATCTTCGGCAAGGCCATGATCTCCACGAACATGCCCTGCAACGCCTCCGAGGCGACCTCCATGTTCCAGCGCCGCCGCATCGGCCTGCCTGACTTCCAGGCGACCATGGCGATGATCCACAACGAGCCGGCCGCCCACCCGTACTCCGCGCAGGTCCTGCGCGACTGCATCGAATTCGTCGAAAAGGAATACGGCGTTGAGTATGACTGGGATGCCCTGTTCAAGCGCGCCAAGCACATGAACGAGCAGAACCGTCTCGAGCTCGAGAAGTGGGATTACTTCAAGACTCCCTACTGCCCGCTGACCGGCATCAGCGAGACCCTGTACCGTCTGTATGCCTGGGCCTCCGCCAACGGCCAGGAGGACTACTTCACCAAGAACGACCGCAAGGTCATGAAGATCCTGCGCAAGTGCTACAAGAATAAGTACGTCCCGTACGGCGGCACCACGCGTCACCGTGCGTTCCTGTGGGGACCGTCCGCCGTGTACTACACCGACTTCCCGACCTGGACGCAGAACTGCTGGGGCATCAACATCGTCCTGAACATGGACTCCACCATGGGTCACAACATGATCAGCACGACCGACCCCGATCAGGCGCTCATGGATCTGGCGCTGTTCAGCGAAAAGGGCGTTATGCGTCACATGGCCGTCGGCGGCTGGGACAACGTCAACTCCGTCTGGGAGTGGGCCACGAACTTCAACTGCGACATGGTGCTCATGAACGACAACATCGCCTGCAAGGGTATGCTCGGCGTGCACGCCATGATGGAGGAGCAGGCGCGCGACCTTGGCTTCCACTTCATCTTCATCGAGCACGACCTGGAGGACTGCCGCACCGTGCCGCGCCGCGATATGCGTAAGTGCGTCAACGAGTATATGTCCATCGTGCTCAACGAGCAGCCGCTCGACCCGACGCTGGTCGACTTCGACGACTCCGCGGCGTACTAAGAAAGGCAGGTACCGACTATGAATATGAAACTCGCTGCAAAGATCATGGGCAAGGTCGGCCTTGCCGGCTTTATCGGCTTCGTTGCGACCTTCTCGATCTATATGTTCAACCTCGAGAACAAGCTCATCTACTATGTGCTGCGTCCGCTCCTGAACAAGCACTACGATTCTCAGGTGCGCGACAAGCGTATTGTCTGAGTTTTGCGCAAATCGCATAAATCGAAACCCCGCTGCTTCGGCAGCGGGGTTTTTGCGTGTGCCGCAGGCACACGCTCCAACGAGGCCCACCGCGTTGGGCTCTCGTTGGAAAAGACAGCAGCTCGCTGCAGCGCACGCATTGTACACCAAAGGCGCCCAATGCGCACGTTTGCGGGCCGAGCAGGGCGCGAAAAAGCCCGCGTGCAGTGCACGCGGGCTGATTTTCGCAAGGATCTTGTCCGATCTTACTTGATGCCGTACTTCTTGTTGAACTTATCCACACGGCCGCTGGTATCGACGAGCTTCTGCTTGCCGGTGTAGAACGGGTGGCACTTGGAGCAGATCTCGATGGAGATGTTCTGCTTCGTGGAGCGGGTCTCATACACGGCGCCGCAGGCGCAGCGGATCGTGGTCGGCTGGTAATTCGGATGGATACCGTCTTTCATAGTCATTCACCTCATAATAGGCTGTCTTGAGCACGGGCTGGTCCGTGGTTACAAAACGCAATCTGAATTCTAGCATACCGGTGACAAAATTGCAAGCGGTTTTCGCATTTTTTTACGCGTCCGGGCCCGGAACCTCGCTGATCTGGCCGCAGCGCAGGAAATACAGCACGCGGCGGCAGACCGGCCGTCCGGTGATGCGCGCCATGGCCCCGGCGTAGGCGTGCAGCTGCGCTGCGTAGTACGCCGTGCGCGCCGGCACGCCCTCGGGGCGGATGCGGTCGGTCTTATAGTCCACGATGACGAGGCCGTCCTTCGTTTCGAACCACGCGTCCACCACGCCCTGCAGCAGCACCTGCTCGTCCCCGGCGCCGGGGAAGAACGTCTCCGCCGGGCACAGGAGCGAGAAGCGAAACTCGCGCCGCAGCGTGCCCGCCGCCTCCGCCGCCGCGAGCTGCGCGCCGAGCGGCGTTTGCCCCAGCCGCAGGAGCGAGGCCGTGTCTACGGCCTGCGCCTCGCGCCCCGTGAGTTCACCGCGCGCGGTCAACGTTTCTACCTGCGCGCGGATGCCCTCCGGCGTGCGCGCGTCGGCAAAGTGCAGGTACTGCAGGATGCGGTGCGTGGCCGTGCCGCGCTCGGCGGCGGTGAGTTTGCGCGCGCGGGCTGAAAAGTCCGGCCGGCGGAAGGTCTGCGTGCGCGGCGCGCCCGCCAGCAGCGGTGCGCCGGTGTCCTCGGGCGGCGTGTCCTCCGCCTCCAGCCGCTTGAGCTCCGTCGCCGTCACCTTCGACGGCAGGTCGATGGCCTGCGCGTGCCCATAGCGGAACGTGAGTGTGCGCCCGAGCTGCGCCAGCAGGGCGGGGTCCGGCTCCGGCAGCGTGGGTTCGGCTTCCGCTTCCGTGCGCTCTGCCGCGGCGTCCGCCTTCAGATAGACGTAGTTCCGGCGCAGGAAGCGCTCGTCCCGGTCGAGCAGCGCGCTCTGCAGCAGCCAGTGCAGCGGGCTCTGCGCAGCGCGCAGCAGCTCCGGCGCGAGGGGCACGGTGGCCGTGGCGGTCAAGGTGCTGACGGTCTTGCCGATGTCGCGCACGGTGCCCGTGATGACGAGCCGCTCCTTTGCGCGCGTCATGGCCACATACAGCAGGCGCATCTCCTCCGAGAGCGTCTCGGTCAGCAGCTGCGCCGCGATCGCCTGCCGCGCGATGGTCGGGTATTCCACGCCGTGCTCGAGATCCGTGCACTTCGGCCCCAGACCGAGCGCCGGGTGCACGAGCACGCTTGTGCGCGCATCGGATTTGTTGAACAGGCGCGCCGTGTCGCACAAAAACACGAACGGGAACTCCAGCCCCTTGGATTTGTGGATGCTCAGGATGCGCACGCTGCGGCTCTCGCCGCCGGGGGCGGCGGGCTCCACGCCCTCGGTCTCCTGCCGCTGCATCCAGAGCAGGAAACGGTGCAGCCCGCGCGCGCCCGTCTGTTCAAACTGCTGCGCAAGATCGAGCAGGAGCAGCACGTTGCGCCGCCGCAGCTCGCCGTCCGGCATCGCGCTCGTGAGCGCCATGACGGCGCGGTCGTCCACGATGTGCCACAAAAATTCGCTCAGCGGCAACTCGATCGACAGCGCGCGGTAGCGCGCGAGCACGTCGAGAAAGTCCCGGCAGTCGTCGCGCGTCTCGGCGGCGAGCGTGACCGCGGTGTAAAAATCGTGCTCGCGGTCGCACGTGCGCACGGCGGCCAGATCGTCCGCTGTCAGGCCGAACAGCGGCGAGCGCAGCGCCGCGATAAGCGGCACATCCTGGTGCGGATTGTCCACCACTGCCAGCAGCGAGCGCAGCACCGACACCTCCTCGGACGTGTAGAACCCGCCGCTCGTCTCCGCCGACACGGGGATGCCGTGCGCTTCGAGCGCGGCGCGGTACACGGGGCCGACGCTGTTGGCATTGCGCAGCAGGATGACCGCGTCGCCATAGTGCGCGGGGCGCTCGGCGCCGTTTTCCCACACGGGCGTGCCGCCGTCGATGAGCGCGCGGATGCGCCGCGCGACGTAGTCCGCCTCCAGCGCGGCCTTTTCCGGCGTGGGCGCGTCGTCGTCCGCGTCCGGCAGCTCGAGCACGGCAAGCTCCGGCTTTTCGCCGTCGTCCGGGTAGCTTGCTCCGGCGCGTAGGCGGGCCGCGTCGTCATAGTCCAGCTCGCCGAGCGCGCGGGACATGATGTTGGAAAAGACGTGGTTGGCCCCTTCCAGCACCGCGCGGCGGGAGCGGAAATTCTCCCGCAGGAGGATGCGCCGCGGCGCACCGGGCGCGGCTGCGCGAAAATCCGCAAAGCGCGCATATTTGTCGAGGAAGATCGTGGGGTCGGCGAGGCGGAAGCGGTAGATCGACTGCTTGACGTCGCCGACAAAAAAGAGGTTATTGCCCTCGCGCGACACGGCGCGGAAGATGAGGTCCTGCACCTCCGACACGTCCTGATATTCATCGACCATGATCTCGGTATAGCGCCCCGAGAGCTGGCGCGCCAGCTCCGTCGGCGCGCCGTCGTCGTCCGTGAGCAGCTGCGCGGTCATGTGCTCGAGATCGGAGAAGTCCACAAGGCTGCGCCGCCGCTTTTCGGCGGCGTAGGCCGCGCCGAAGTCCAGCGTCAGCGCCAGCAGCGCCCGCATGGCCGGAGCGGTCGCGTGCAGGTCGGCGAGCGCCTGCGCGGAGGGGATGTTGATCTGCTTTTGCAGCGTCTGGATGGCCTTTTTCGCCGCGTCGCGCTGCGCCTTGACGCGGTCGCGCACGTCCGGGTCCGGCGGCTTGCGCGTGCTGCCGAGCCGCGGGAACGGCACGTCCTGCAGCGCCGCGACGGCAGCGTCCCAGCTCCGGTTGCAGGCGTACGCGAGCGCACGCAGACCGTCGGCCGTGGCCGAAAAGCTGTCGCCGTAGATGTCCATAAGCCACTCCATGTCCTCGTCCGCCATGATGTCGAGCTGCGCCTCAAGCACGCCGCACCAGTGCTCCGCACTCTCGCGCATGCGTGCCAGCAGCGACCGGCCCCACGGCGTGGCGCCGGCGTCGGTCACGCCGTCGAGCGCGAGCAGGTCCACCTGCTGCGCGGCCCACTGCCCGGGCCGCGCGTGGCACTGCATCTTGTCATAGAGCGTGAGCACGAGCTCGCCCAGGCGCGCATCGTCGCGCCCGCCGCCGACCGTGTCAGCCAGCAGGCGGAAGGGCGCGTCGGTGTCGATGTGCGCATAAGCGCGCTCGAGCGTGTGCTCAAGCGCCGTCGCGCGCAGGGCGGCGCAGCGCTCGGTATCGGCGACCTGAAAGTCCGGTGCGAGGGCGAGGGCTGCGCAGTTGGCGCGCAGGAAGTCTGCGCAGAAGCTGTGGATCGTGCCGATCTCGGCGCGGGCGCACAGCGCGACCTGCCGCCGCAGGCGGCGGTTTTCGGGGTCGGACGCAATGCGCGCGTAGATTCCGTCGAGGATGCGGCTGCGCAGCTCGGCCGCGGCCGCGCGCGTGTAGGTGATGACGAGGAAGCGGTCGATGTCAACAGGATTTTCCGCATCTGTGAGGTAGGCCATGAGCCGCTCGGTGAGCACGCGGGTCTTGCCGCTGCCCGCTGCCGCGGACACGAGCACGGTGCTGCCGCGCGTGTCGATCGCGGCGCGCTGCTCGGGCGTGAAGTTCAGTTCAGGCATCCGGCGCGCCTCCTTTCAGGTTGCTCCAGACCTTGTCGGCCGGGAGCTTGGTGAGCACACGGTGGCAGTCGCCCCCCGCGCCGGGCGTGAAGTGGCAGACGGTCAGATAGTCGCAGTGCGTGCAGGCCGTGTCCTGCCCGGAGCGGAAGTAGGGGTCAGCCGTGATGCTGCCGCCGCGCAGCTCGTGCGCGAGGTCGAGCAGCGTCGTCTCAATGTGCCGCGCGAGCAGGCCGAGCTGCTCCGCGCTCGCGAGTGCCTCCGTTTTCCGCCGGGGCGAGACGGGCAGATACTGCGGCGTGTCGCTGTGCTCCATGGCGTGCAGCACGGCGGCATCGTCGAGCAGCAGGCCGGAGCGGCGCACCGCGCCGGCGCGCTCTTTGGCTGCCTCCTCGGGAGAGAGCCGGCGGTCGGCCGGGATGAGCACGTCGCGCGCCGGAACGTAGAGCACGCCCGCCGGCACGATCTCGTGCCCGTAGCGCGCGGGGCCGGAGCGCGCGAGCGCGAAGAGGTACAGCAGCATCTGCAGCCCCATGCCGTACCACACGTCCGAGAGCGAGAACGCCTTGCGCCCGGTCTTGTAATCGACCACGCGCAGGTAGAGCTTGCCGTCGTGCAGCCAGCCGTCCACGCGGTCGGCCACGCCGCTCATGTTGAGCGTCACCTCGCCGTCCGAGAGCGTGATCGGTGCGATCTGCTCGGGGTCTGCGAAGTTGAGCTCAAAATCCAGCGGCACAAAGTCGCCCGCGCGCAGCTCGTGCGCCATATCGGCCACGACCTGCCGCACCTGCTGGCACAGGCGGCGGAAGAGGTAGGTAAAGCGCGCGGATTTCTCCTGAAAGTCGTTGAGTTCGTCGTGGATGTAGCGCTGCGTCCAGCGGTCGGTGAAAGTACCGAGCTGCTCGTCCGTCACGGCGGCGAAGCCGCCGGCCTCCGTCACGTCCTGCGCCGTGTGCTGCAGGACATAGTGGAAGAACGTGCCGATCTCCGGCGGGTTGAACGCCGCCGGGCGGCGGGGCCTGGCCTTGAGCCCGTACTGCAGGAAGTACGCATACCGGCAGGCGGAAAAGCGCTCGGCCTTCGACGCCGAGAGGTACAGCCGCTTGCCGTAGAGCGCGCGCACGCGCTCGGGCGAGAGACGGCCGCGGGCGGTGTGCGCCGCGCGCGTGAGCGCGTCGAGCGCGGCGGGGTCGTGCCGATCGAACCACGCGCGCGCCGCGACGGCGGCGGGGTCAGTCGCCCCGCGCAGCGTGCGCCCGGCCAGCTCCAGCGCCGGGGCCGGGGCCAGCAGACGCTGCGCGTCCGGGTTCACGGGGCGCGGCAGCGTGCCGAAGAGCTGCGAGATGCGCGTGACGAGAAACGACGGGCGCGTGGGCGTGCCATTGCCGTCAAAGAGCGGGTAGGACACCGCGAGCGTCTGGGCCGGGAGCGTCACGCACTGGTAGATGAGGTTATACTCGCGCCAGAGCGCGTCGTCCGTGCCGCCGCCGATGTCGAGCTCCAGCTCCAGCAGCTCGCGCCGCTCCTCGGGCGAGAACACGCCGTCCGGCTCGCCGGCGCGCGGCAGCCGGTCGTCCGACGCGCCGAGCACGATCAGGTGCCGGATGCCGCGGCGGCGCATGCGGTCGAGGTCGCCGGCGGTCACGCGGTCGAGCGCGACGGGGATCGTGCCGATGTCGTAGCAGGCGAGCATGCGCAAAAACAGCGTCGCGAACGTGTCGGCGTCCATCTCCGTGCCGCCGAGGATGGCGGCAAACTGCTCGAGCGCGCCGACCGTCAGCTCCCAGAGCTGGGCATACTCGGCCGCGAGCGCGGCGCGCCCCTCGGCGCGCAGGCTTTCGGCCAGCGCATCAAGCCGCTGCGCGAGGTGCAGCCGCTCGAGAAAATCCGCCAGCGCCATGGCCTGTGCCTCCGCCGTGGCGGCGGCGCTGCTCTCGGCACCCAGCAGGCGCAGGGGCCCGGCTGCGCGCTGGCGCAGGTCGTTGATATCATTCAGGCGGGCGGCGGATTCGTCCGTGTCCGGCGCGCCGTAGCCGTCCGGATGCTGCTGCCACGGGGCCGGGCGCGTCCACGCGCTGCCGCGGATGGACCAGAGCAGGACGTAGTTTTCGAGCGTGTCCGTCTCCTCCGGCGTGAGCCCGGCGAGGCCCGTGCGCAGGTAGGCCGAGACGTCCTCGGCGTCCCACCCGCCGGTCACGATGTCGTAGGCCGCGCGGATGAGCGCCACGAGCGGCTTTTGCAGCAGGTCGGTGCGGCGGGCGAAATAGAGCGGTACGCCGTAGTAGGCGCACATGCGCTCGAGCGCGGGCGCGTAGTCGGAAAAGCCGCGCACGGCGATGGCGATGTCGCGCCAGCGGCAGCCGGACTGCACGAGCTGCAGCGCGCGGGCGGCCGCCCACGCGCACTCGGCCGCGAGATCGTCCGCCGTGTGGACGGTGATCGTCTGCGCGGGATCGTCAAAGTGCGCGGAGGTGTAGGAAAACAGCTGCTGCTCGAGCACGCGCAGCGGCGTGTCGGCCGCGCGGGCGGGGCAGGCTTCGACCGTGGCGGG
>OIAN01000011.1_pt1 | contig 90609 bp, 72 predicted proteins | sample 1580761 | NCBI WGS metagenome assembly OIAN01 (sample SAMEA3882511, study PRJEB24775) | human gut metagenome | biome: human-associated habitat; feature: intestine environment; material: feces | place: Netherlands | collected 2009/2010 | reverse complement strand
GTCACTTTGCCGTTGTCCCATGCGTGACCCAGAGCGTCCACATAAGTGTCCATGTAGCTGTCGCCGCAGGCGCAGGTATGGGTCGTGTAGCCCTTTTCGGTGCAGGTCGGCGCTGTGACAACATCCTTGTAGCTGTGGGTATGGGAAACATAATTGTAATGGATGTTGGCGGTCAAAAGGTCATCATTTCTATTGGAAGAAATAGAGATCGCTTTCCATTGCGCCTCGCTCCCGGCATAGTACACATCGGTCAGAGATGAGCAATCATAGAAAGCACCATTGTTAATGCTCGTCACGCTGTCCGGGATCGTCACGCTGGTCAAAGATGTACACGAAGCGAAAGCGCCAACGCCAATGCGCGTCACGCTGCCCGGGATCGTCACGCTTGTCAGAGATGTGCAATTAGAGAAAGCCCCCTTTCCAATGCTCGTCACGCTGTTCGGGATCGTCACGCTCGTCAAAGATGTACAGCCATCGAAAGTATTATCACAAATGCTCGTCACGCTGTCCGGGATCGTCACACTGGTCAGAGATGTGCAATTAGAGAAAGCCCCCTTTCCAATGCTCGTCACGCTGTTCGGGATCGTCACGCTCGTCAAAGATGTACAGCCATCGAAAGTATTATCACCAATGCTCGTCACGCTGTCCGGGATCGTCACGCTGGTCAGAGATTCGCAATAAGAGAAAGCAAAATTGCCAATGCTCGTCACGCTGTCCGGGATCGTCACGCTTGTCAGAGATTTACAATTAGAGAAAGCATCATCGCCAATGCTCGTCACGCTGTCCGGGATCGTCACGCTGGTCAGAGATGAGCAGCCATTGAAGGCAGCACCACCAATGCTCGTCACGCTGTTCGGGATCGTCACGCTGGTCAGAGATGAGCAGCCATTGAAGGCAGCACCACCAATGCTCGTCACGCTGTCCGGAATCGTCACGCTTGTAAGAGATTTGCAATAAGAGAAAGCACCACTTCCAATGCTTGTCACGCTGTCCGGGATCGTCACGCTTGTCAGAGATGTGCAATCATAGAAAGCCTTCCCTCCAATGCTCGTCACGCCTTCTGCAATCACAGCTGACTTTACCCGGCTACTACTGCCATACCACGGCGCTTTATAAGGGCCATATTCTTTCATAGCGCCGGTACCGCTGATTGTCAGCACGCCCTCGCTGTCCAGCGTCCAGGTCAGGTTGCTGCCGTCGCCCGCTGCACCGCAGGTACCACTGTCCACGATGTCTGCCGCCAGCGCCGTGGCCGGCAGGAGCGACGCGATCATCAGCACCGCGAGTACGAAACTCAAAAGTCGTTTTCTCATATGTTTCCTCCCTATTGGTTTTTTCCGCTATTTTGCAGCAGCCCCGCCGCCGACCTGCCGGGCGCGGCAGCAGGGAAAATCAAGTTAATTATAATAGTTTTTATAATATATGCAATACAATTTACATTATTGGCATACTTTTCTGTAGAATTTGCGCACAACTCAAATTAAAACAGCAACATCCCCCTCTGATTCCGGATGAATCAGAGGGGGATGCATTTCTAACGGGTCACTTCTTTACGTTCTTGCAAAACTCCATCAGGATCGTCGCGACCTGCTCGCGCGTCGCGCTGCCCTGCGGGTTGAGATAGGTCTCGCCGCCGTAGACGTGCCAGATCGTCACGGTCACGGGCTCGCGTCCGCCGCCGCAGCCGGCGCAGCCGAGCAGCAGCGCAAGGGCGAGCAGCAGCGCGGGGATACGCGCGCGGTGGTTCATCCGGGCACCTCCTTACAGGGTGTTTTTTTCAGTATAGCGAATTTTTGCCGTCCCGGCAACCAAAATCGGCATATTTTTTACACGTGTCTTGACACGGGGCGCGTCCCGGCGCTATCCTGACGGCGGAGCTGAGCGACGGTGAGTGGTATCTCACGTCTGACCACCCCATGCGCCGGGAGCATTACCTGTCGTTCGCGGCGCTGGTCAACGAGGACACGGTCGTGCTGCGGCGGCTCTACCCCGAGTGGGGCGCGCAGACGCGCCTGCCGTACTTCGCGCACGGCACGCTGCTGTGGTACTGCACGCGGCACGGGCTGTTCGCGCAGAAGATCGACGCGCACAAAAAGTGAGCAGAAAACAGCAAAGGCGCCCCCGAGAGGGGACGCCTTTGCTGCGGTTTTGGATGCATTACGCGATGTCGGTGACGGTGTAGTCCTTGGCCTCGACCGTGCGCTTGAGCACGGCGTCGTCCACCGGCGCGCTGAGCGTCACGACGGCGGTGCCCGCCGTGTGGCTGACTTCTGCCTCGGTGACTTCCGGCAGCGCCTCGAGCGCCTTCTTCACGGCCGCCTCGCAGTGAGTGCACATCATGCCTTCGATCGAAATGGTCTTTTTCATTGCAGTTTCCTCCTTGATTTCTGGTGCTTCTTTGAGATGGTTTGCACGTTTATGATCATGGCGCGTATCGCGCAGCTTGAACAGATTCAGGCGCAGGGCGTTCGTGACCACGCAGAAGCTCGACAGGCTCATGGCCGCCGCGCCGAGCATGGGATTGAGTGTCAGGCCGAGCGGGACGAACACGCCCGCCGCGATGGGGATGCCGATGGTGTTGTAGAAAAACGCCCAGAACAGGTTCTCGTGGATGTTGCGCAGCGTCGCGCGGCTGAGCCGGATGGCCGCCGGCACGTCGCTCAGATGGCTGTTGACGAGCACGACGTCGGCCGCGTCAATGGCCACATCCGTGCCCGCGCCGATGGCGATGCCGATGTCCGCGCGCGTGAGCGCCGGCGCGTCGTTGATGCCGTCGCCGACCATGGCGACCTTGCCGCGCGCGCTCAGACGGCGGATCTCGCGCTCCTTGCCGTCTGGCAGCACGCCCGCGATCACCTCGTCCACACCGGCCTGCGCGCCGATGGCCTTGGCCGTGCGCGCGTTGTCGCCCGTGATCATGACGACGCGGATGCCCATGTTGCGCAGCTCGCGGATGGCCTGCGGACTGTCGGACTTGAGCACGTCCGCCACGGCGATGATGCCAAGCAGCTGCCCGCCGCGGGTAAAAAACAGCGGCGTCTTGCCGGCCTCGGCCAGTGCCTGCGCCTGCGCCTGCATGGGCGCGGGGATGTCGGCTGCGGTGCGGATGAAGTCCGCGTTGCCGCCGCAGAGCGGCTGCCCGTCGAGCGTGGCCTTGAGCCCGTTGCCCGGCAGGGCCTGAAAGTCCGCGACCTCGGCGGCGGTCAGCCCGTCCGCCTCCGCGCGGCGCAGCACCGCCTTGGCCAGCGGGTGCTCGCTCCGGCGCTCGAGCGCGCAGGCCAGGCGCAGCAGCTCGCCCTCCGTCACGCCGGGGGCCGGACAGATGTCCGTCACGGTCGGGTCGCCGGAGGTGATGGTACCGGTCTTGTCGAGCGCGACGATCTGGATGCGGCCGGTCTCCTCGAGGGAGGCGGCCGTCTTGAAGAGGATGCCGTTTTTCGCGCCCATGCCGCTGCCGACCATGATCGCCACCGGTGTGGCGAGGCCGAGCGCGCACGGGCAGCTGATGACGAGCACGGAGATGCCGCGCGCGAGCGCGTAGCCCACGGTGCGGCCGAGCAGCATCCAGACGACAAACGTCACGAGCGCGATGCCCATGACCGACGGCACGAACACGCCGGACACCTTGTCGGCGATCTTCGCGATCGGCGCCTTCGTAGCCGCCGCGTCGCTGACCATCTGGATGATCTGCGAGAGGGTCGTGTCCTCGCCGACGCGCGTGGCGCGGCACTTGAGAAAGCCCGACTGGTTCACCGTCGCGGCCGAGACGGACGCGCCCGGCGCCTTGTCGGCCGGGATGCTCTCGCCCGTGAGCGCCGCCTCGTTGACCGCGCTCGTGCCGGCGAGCACCACGCCGTCGACCGGGATGCGCTCGCCCGGGCGGACGACGAAGACATCGCCCTTCTGCACCTGCTCGACCGGGACGGTCACCTCCGCGCCGTCGCGCTCGACGGTGGCGGTCTTGGGCGCGAGCTCCATGAGGCTGCGCAGCGCGTCGGTCGTCTTGCCCTTCGAGCGGGCCTCGAGCGTCTTGCCCACCGTGATGAGCGTGAGGATCATGGCGGCGGACTCGAAGTAAAAGTCCATCATGTAGTTCATGACGGCCTGCTCGTCGCCGCGCACCTGCGCGCCCGTCATGGCAAAGAGCGCATAGGTACTGTACACGAACGCCGCCGTCGCCCCGAGGGCCACGAGCGTGTCCATGTTCGGCGCGCGGTGCCAGAGCGCCTGGAAGCCGCTGATGAAAAACTTCTGGTTGATGACCATGATGATCACCGTCAGCAGCAGCTGCGTCAGGCCCATGGCGACATGGTTACCGTCATAAAACTTCGGCAGCGGCCAGCCCCACATCATGTGGCCCATGGAAAAATACATCAGGATGAGCAGAAAGCCCAGCGACCAGAACAGTCTGCGCCGCAGCTTCGGCGTCTCGTGGTCGGCCAGCGCGTCGGCGCCGGCTGCAGGGTTCGCGCTCTGCTGCGCGCCCTTGACCGATGCGCCGTAGCCCGCGGCCTGCACCGCGTCGATGACGGCCTGGTCCGCCGCCGTGCCCTCCACCCCCATGGAGTTGGTCAGCAGGCTGACCGAGCACGCCGTCACGCCCGGCACGTTCGACACCGCCTTTTCCACGCGTGCCGAGCAGGCCGCGCAGCTCATGCCGGTGACATGGTATTGCTTCAAAGTGGTTCCTCCTTTGCAGTGCGGCTCATTTCATGAGTTTCTGCAGCGTCGCCACCAGCTCGTCGATCACCTCGTCCTTGCCGTCGCGGATGTCCTCGACGACGCAGGTACGGATGTGGCTGGCCAGCAGCTCTTTGTTAAATGCGTTGAGCGCCGCGCCCGCCGCCGCCGACTGCACGAGAATGTCCGGGCAGTAGGCGTCGTTCTCGACCATGCCGCGGATGCCGCGGATCTGGCCCTCGATGCGGTTGAGCCGGTGGATGAGCCGCTTGTATTCCTCCGGCGTGCGCTCCTTCTTGCGCTGCGAGCAGCCGCAGCAGCCGGTTTTTTTCTCATCGTCCATGTATTTGTACCTCATTGTTTCCAATATACCCCTCCGGGGTATTTTCAAATATATACCCCCGGTGGGTATTTGTCAAGTGCCCGCGTGCATTTTCTTGACAGCGGGCGCGCCCTTGCATATCATAAAGGCACAATGAAAGGAGTGTTCCCATATGAAGGTATGGTTATCCCGCAATGCAAAGCGCCTCGCGGCGCTCACCCTCGCGCTGGTGCTCGTGCTGGCGCTGGCCGCCTGCGGCAGCAAGACGCAGACGCCGGAGACGTCCTCCACCCCCACGGTCGTGACGCCGCCGGTGCAGACGCCCGCAGACCCGACCTCCGACCCGGCCCGCCCGGCCGGCACGGAGACGGGCCAGCTGACCACGGTGCTCGACGACATTGAAAAGAACATGCAGCTCGGCGTGACCGGCAGCTCGCTCAAGGCAGTACCCTACGCCGTGAAGCTGCTCGACTGGGGCGCGGCGAGCACGATGACCCAGAGCGAGATCAAGTCCGCCGTCGTCGCGTGGCTCAGCGACAAGGGCAATGACGCACAGGTCTCCTTCAGCCAGCAGATGGACCTGATCGACACGACCTGCCAGACGCTCATGGGCAGCGGCGCGCGCGACCTGCTCGATTCCGCCGGCTGCCAGAACGTCAAGGGTGACTGGCCGGTGCAGGCGTCCGACCGCGTTGAGGCCATCCTCGAGGCCGTCGGCCTGCGCGGATAATTTGCAGGCAGAAAACCGCCACGCCCCTGCGCGCAGGAATGGCGCGCAGGGGCGTGGTTTTTGTTTTGCTGCCGGTGCTCAGCCGTGGTAGTCGCCGGTCGCGGAATCGACCGTGACGTAGGGCACGACTTTGCCGTCGATCTTCACATAGACCTGATAGATGCCGTTTCCGAGATCCTCGTAGTGGTCGGGCGTGACGCCGTAGTTTTCGAGCAGGCTCCGTTCAAACTCGGCCTTCCAGCCGTCGCTGCCGGCGTCTTTTCCGGCGGCGGGCGTCGGTGTCGCGGCCGGGGCGGCGATGACGGGCGTCTCAACGGCCGGGGCCGCAGGCGTCTGTGCGGGGCCGGATGCGGCGGCCTGCCTGCCGCAGGCAGTCAACGCCAGCAGGAACACGGCGGTCAGCAGCGCGGCCGCGTGTTTGCGGTGGGTCATGAGTGTTTCCTCCTTAGTAATGGTGTTTTCGATGTTTTCGCAGACATTTTACATCAAAATTCGCAGAAATACCCCCCTGGGGTGCAAAATTCAGATGTGAATTCAAATTTTAATTTTGCGCAGGCACGGCAGCGGGCGGATTTTTTGCGCTTGACAGGGCCTCCGGCGCAGGATATTCTGTCAGCAGAACGGAGGGGACGCGCGTGCCGGAGAAGTATGTTTTCCCTATTTTAATGCTAGTGATTTGGCCCGTCCATTTTTTCTATGTTCGTAGTGCGATTTTCAGCATCTTGAGAGCCGCCATGAGCAAGACGATGATGCAAAAACAGCGAAAGGCGCACCCCGGATTCTGGAACTGGCTGACCTACCGTGGCGTCGCATCGGCAATTCCGCTTCCGATCCGAATTTGGTACTATTGTGAACTGCTCAAATATCCGCTTGCGGCGCTCACGTTTTATGTGCTGATGTGGCTGCTCGGTGTACCGCTCGATCCGCTGCGGAAGTGGCCGGCAATCGTTGTCATTTCTTCAGAACTTCCGTTAGCCATATATTTTTTCTTTTTTACTGTGCCGGAGGCTGGAACAGGCGATCGTTTGCCTGCGTGGACGGTCAAGCACTTTTCCCCCGACCGCAGCGACGACAGAAAGCCGTGGTGATGACATGCGCGGAAAACAGAGTTCAAAAATCAGTCTGAAAAAGCGGCTGCTCAAACGGCGGCAGGCGCTGACTAGGCGCTGGAACAAGCAAAGCACGCGCCGTCATCTGCTGGTGTATCTGCTGTGTAACTTACTTCTGGTCGGCAGCCTGTACGGCTGCATTTTTGCGATTCCGAATGTGCGGGATGTCCGCACCGTCCGCACAAAAATCACGGATGTGCACTATGAGGCCGTGCGGTGGGCGCAGTGGATCGCGTTTACAACGCCGGACGGAGAGCGATTCTTCCTGCGCAGAGATTGGCGCGGCTATGACGCAGCGCGGGAAGATACTGCGCGCCTGCAGGTGTTGGCAGCAGGTGGGACGGAGCTGGAGCTGACGGTCTCCGGCCGCCGGTTTTCCTTTCTGGATATGCACAGCGGTGAACAGCAGGTCGTCGGGGTACGCGCGGAACAGGAAACATTTCTGCCGGTGTCCGAATGGGTGGCAGATGTGTGCCGCTCCCGCGTGACGGACAGCGTCCTGCTGGGTGTTTATGCCGTTATAACGCTGGGCGGGCTGCTGTACCTGCTGCTTCTTAGCAAAACGTAAAAAAACACCGCCGCGGGTTTTTCCCTGCGGCGGTGTTTTTCTGCCCACGTGCGAATAAAACAAAAAATTGAATGAATAAATACTAATACACGCCGTTTCTCCTCAATTGCCCGCAAGCTGGAAAGGCACTGGAATATGTAGGCTTTCTGACCTATAATAATCGTATATAACCGTATCAAAAACAATTCATGTATGAATATGCTAATAATACGACGAATAATGAAATTAAATTCACTAAAAACATTGTGTGCTTTGTCAATTGAAAAATTTACATTTCAGACGTAAACTGCACATAAGATTTTTTCCGTCTGCGGTGCACTCCCGCTGCTCCGGCGGTGAAGAATCCAATCTCATACAGAAAGAAGGCTTATCATGAAGAGGAGAATCTTGACTCTGCTGCTGACGCTGGTCATGGTGCTGTCGCTTCTGCCCGGCACGGCGCTCGCCGTGAACGACAGCAGCAGCGCACCCGCCGTGACGTATGCCGATCTGGCAGACATCAACGGCACTGCGCTCGTCCCCAACGGCGCAGGCGAAAACACGGAGCTGACCGTAGCGGACGCAGTGCGTGCACTGCTGCTGTGGACGGGCATGACCGAGCAGCAGCTCGGCTCGTTCCCGAATGACTATCTGGCTCAGGCCCGCAGCATGGGCATGATCGACGCGGACACCGACGCCGACGCGCCCTGCACGCTCGCGGCTTACCGCCAGATGAAGGCGGTCGCCGACCAGATGTATGACGCGCTGCACGCCGACAAGCTGCAGCCGCTGTACATGAACGGTATGGCACAGCCCATCTTCCCCTACACGACCGGCGAGGTCACGGAGGGCTACAGCAACGACGAGAGCGACATCATCCGCTACTGCGTCTATGTCGAGACCAACTACGACACCGACGACGACGGCAAGCTCGACCTCGTCAAGGCGCTCGTGCAGATCCCGCGCGCAGCGATGGAGGGCAACTACAAGGCGGCCACCATCTACGAGGCGCGCCCGTACATCACCGGCTGCAACTCCAGCATGAACCCCGGCGAGAACCTCGGCAGCGAGAGCTATGACATCTCCAAGCTCTACAGCCAGCCGGACAAGCGCGTGCCCGCCGGCACCGCCACGACCGCTGAGGCTGCCGCCAATGCCGACAGCGCTGACTGGTACTACTGGAACCCGTATGAGCAGATGTATGACTACGAGGACCTCAACTGGTATGACTACTATCTTGTGCGCGGCTTTGCCGTGGTCGAGTGCGGCGGTCTGGGCACGAAGGGCTCCGACGGCTTTGAGACCTGCGGCACCGATCTGGAGATCGATGCGTTCAAGTGCGTGATCGAATGGCTGCACGGCGACCGCGTGGCCTACACCGACAAGACCAGCAACGTCGCCATCTCGGCCGACTGGTCGAGCGGCAAGATCGGCATGACCGGCCGCTCCTACGCCGGCACGACGCAGTTCGGTCTGGCAACGACCGGCGTCGCCGGCCTTGAGACCATCGTCCCCGTCGCCGGCATCGCGAGCTGGTATGAGTACACCAACTCTCAGGGCATCTCCACCAACAGCCTCGTCAACTACTCCGAGCGGCTCGGCTGGTACTGCAACGGCCGCTACCTCGATCCGGACGACTACGCGACCATCGCCGAAAAGTACGGCAACTATATGTACCAGATCCAGCAGGATCAGCTCAAGAGCAACGGCGACTACTCCGAGCACTGGGCGACCCGCGACTACACGCTCGACGCGGAAAACATCAAGTGCCCGGCGCTGATCGTGCACGGCCTCAACGACGACAACGTGCGCACGAAGGAATTTGACCTCATGTATCAGGCCTATCAGAAGGCCGGCGTGAACGTCAAGCTCCTGCTGCATCAGGACGCGCACCTGACCCCGAGCTACCCCGCCGGCAACCTTGAGTTCTACATTGACGGCGAGAGCTACAACAACGTCCTCAACCGCTGGTTCAGCCACTACTTGTGCGGCGTGGAAAACGGCGCCGAGAACATGGCCGCCGTCACCGCACAGAGCAACGTCGACGCCTCCGTCTGGAACACCTATGACAGCTGGACGACCGACGAGCACATCGTCATGTCCAACGCCGGTGACACCGGCACGACCACCATCAACAGCGACTATGCCACGCAGGGCATCAACCGCAGAAACTGGCAGAATGCGCTGACCGCCGGCTCCACCGACGTGAGCGCCATGTACACCATGGATGTCGACGCCGACACCGTCATCAAGGGCAGCGTGGCCGTGAGCTTCACCGCCAGCGCCGACAACTATGACGCGCCGGAGACGAGCAGCCCGCGCGGCACCGTCGACCACGACAACTATGTCGGTGAAGAGACGAACGCCCTTGACCACGACAACTACGTCGGCGCAGCGTCCACTGACGGCGCTGTGACCGTGTCTCTGCCGGACGGCGCCGATCTGATCGACCGCGACGCGCTCATGGTCAGCGCCATGCTCGTCGACATCGCGCCCGAGGGCACGACGTTCCCGGCCTACAACACGCAGGGCAGCTATGTGCCCAAGACCATCACCGCCGGCGGCGCGTGGATGGGCGGCGGCCTGAACAACTATGACTACGCCGAGCTCAACGCCACCGACGTCAGCTACAAGATCATTGCGCGCGGCTGGATGGATCTGTGCAACCCCGGCGCTGGCTATGACTCCGCCTCCGCCGGCACGAAGGTCGCGCTGAAGGTCGGCGAGAACCACGACTACACCATCTACCTGCAGCCGAACGTCTACACCGTCAAGGAAGGCCACAAGCTTGCGCTCGTGATCTACACCTATGAGCCGGGCAAGGCCAACTACAGCCAGGACTACCAGATCACGCTCGAAAACGCTTCCGTCAGCGCGGAGATCCCCGTTGATGAGATCCCGGCCGTTCCGGCACTTCCGTTCACGGACGTCCCCGCAGACACCGAGCTCTACGCCGCTGTGGAGTGGGCCTACTTCAGCGACCCGCAGATCACGGCCGGCGTGACCGAGACCACCTTTGCCCCCGCCAACACCTGCACCCGCGCCGAGATCGTCACCTTCCTGTACCGTCTGGCCGGTGAGCCGGATGTGTCCGGCACGGCGCTTCCGTTCACGGATGTGGCCGAGGATGCCTACTATGCCGACGCGGTGAAGTGGGCGGCAGCCAACGGCGTGACCGCCGGCACGAGCGCCACCACCTTCAGCCCGAACGACACATGCACGCGCGCACAGGCCGTCACGCTGCTGTATAACGCAGCCGGCGCACCGGCCGTGAGCGACACGGTGAGCTTCGCGGATGTGGCGGCAGACGCCTACTACGCCGATGCTGTTGCATGGGCGGCAGCCAACGGCGTGACCGCCGGCACGAGCGCCACCACCTTCAGCCCGGATGACGCATGCACGCGCGGCCAGATCATGTGCATGCTCTACCGCGGCGACACGCAGGCCTGAGCAAGACACAGAAAATCACCCCAAAAAGCGGCAGCGCCCATTGCGAATGCAATGGGCGCTGATTTTTTGTACAGACGACTTGCCGTTTGAGGATCACGCCGGAAGCTCTCTTGCGCGCTGTGTGCGCCGCCGCGCGGGCACGGCGATGCAGAACGTGAGTGCCTGTGCCGCCGGGATCGCCAGCCACACGCCGTTGAGCTCGAGCAGCTGCGGCAAAATGAGCAGCACGACAAACGTCAGCACCGGCTCGGAAAACACGAGCACATACGACAGCGCGGTCTTTTCCGTCGCGTAAAAGTACGCGATCGTCACGCGCACATACGCCAGCAGCGGCAGCGTCGCCAGAAACAGCGGCAGCCGCGCGGTGACGCCGGCGTTCGCCTCCGCAGACGCGCCGAAGAGCACGCCGATGACGCTGCGCGCGAGGTAGAGCGCGACGATGCACGCCGCCGTGATGACGAAGGCCGCGCGGTAAGAGCGCGTGCTCGTGCGGCGCAGCTCGCCAAAGTCGCCCGCACCGTAGGCACGGCTGATGAGCGGCTGGCTGCCGTCGCCAACACCCTGCAGCAGCATATAGATCGTCGAGAGCACATAATCGATGCAGCCGTAGACCGCGATCGCCAGCGCGCCGCCGTAGCGCAGCAGGAAGTGGTTCATGACCATGAGCGTGATGTTGGGCGAGAACGTCAGCCCGATCGGCGCGGCCGCGACCTTCAGCAGCGCGCCCCACAGCGGCAGCACCTCGCCCGCCTTCGGCGGCACGAAGCCCACGCGCCGCCACACCAGATAGCCGATGGCAAGCAGCATCGTCGCCGCCTGCCCGATGACGGTCGCCCACGCGCCGCCGGCCATACCCCAGTGAAACTCCCACACGAACAGGTAGTCGAGCGCAATGTTGGTCACAAAGCCCGTGCCCATCGCGGCCATGGCGAACGCCGAGCCGCCGAGGTTGCGGATGAAGGGCACAAGACCGGTGGCGAGGATCTGAAAAGCCGTGCCATAGGCGATCGCGCGGATGTATTCCGCGGCCAGCGGGCGCGTCTCATCCTGCGCGCCGAGCACCGTCAGCACCGGGCCGAGCAGCCCGAGCAGCACCGCCGTGAACACCGCGCTCGTCACGAGCAGCAGCAGCACCGTGCCGGAAAAGCACGTGCGCGGCGTCTGTTCTTCCCCGCGCGCCTGCAAGATGGTGCAGCGGATCGCACCGGCGAGGCCGATGCCCGTGCCGACGGCCTGCAGCAGCGCCGCCGCCGGATAGGCGAGCGTGATGGCGGCGAGACCGAGGTCGCCGAGGGATTGACCGATGAAAAACCCGTCCACGATCGTGTACAGGCCCGAGAGCGCGAACGCAAGCACGGACGGGAGCACATAGGCCGCAAAAGAGTCATGCCGAGTTGTCTTCATTTTATAGTTTCCGTTTCCTTTTCAAAGATCATATTAAACAGCGCGATCGCGTCCATCATCTCCTGCACGCGCGCATCGCCCATGCGGGCAAAAACAGCGTCCTCGAGTGCATAGAGCGGCTCGAGCAGCTCACGGGCATAGGCCTGCCCGGCGGGCGTGAGGACGGCGTTCTTCTCGCGGCGGTCGCCGCTGGCGGGGCTGAGCGTGACATAGCCCTCAGTGCGCAGCGCGCGGATGACGGTGTTGACGGTCTGCTTGGGCAGACCGGCGTGATCCGAGATGGCCTTTTGCGTGGCGCCGGGGTGGTTATCGAGCACGTAGAGCACGAACAGCCGGTAGTTGTTCACGCCGTGCGCGGCAGCCCAGCGGTTGTAGAGCGCATCCGAGCGTCCCCAGACCTCCCAGAACTTTCTTGGACTATGCTGCATACGGTTCCTCCAAATAGTATTTGCACGGACTATATTAGCATTTGCCCGGACGATTGTCAAGACAAATGGAAAAACCGAGCAATTCCGGCCGCTCCGGCACGCCAAAACCGCGCGCCCTCTGTTAAAAATTGCAGAGATGTGGTATACTTTCAAAAAATTTTCACGCCCCTGTAACGCGGGGGATAAAAAAGTTGTCTTTATGTCATGATGGCACTTTGGACGGAAAGGAGTACACGCATGGACGATTCGCAGATCGTCGCGCTCTACTGGCAGCGGGACGAGCGGGCCATCGTCGAGACCGACGCAAAGTACGGGTCTTATTGCATGAAAATTTCGCAAAACATCTTATCCGACCGCGCCGACAGCGAGGAAAACGTCAACGACGCCTATCTGCACGCGTGGGAGGCTATGCCGCCGCAGCGCCTGGCGATCCTCTCCGCCTTCCTCGGCAGGATCACGCGCAATCTGGCGCTCAATCGCTGCAAGGCAGCCAACGCCCAGAAGCGGTAGGGCAGCGCCTTCGCGCTCTCGCTCGACGAGCTGGATGACTGCGCTGTCGCGCACCCCGACCCGGAAAGCGCCACGGCGGCGACCATGCCCTCGCTCACGACCGACTATCTCGGCTCCGAGAACGCTGGTCTTGTCTGCTCACTTGTTATGATCGGCTTCGGCGTTGCCTCAGTCGGAACAAGCTTCCTCGCCAAGGCCGTCAACACCTCCATGGCCTTCATCCTGGCCGGCGTAATTGCCATTGTCGGCATCCTCGTCACACTTGCGCTTCCCAAACTCGGGAAGGCAGAACAATAATTCCGGGCTTCCGGCCCGTATCTCGGGCCGGAAGCTTTTTTTGCGCAAAAATATGTTTTTTTCACACAGGGGATACTTGACAACTATCCCCTGTATTGTGTTACTTTATAAGCTCAGAACAAGTTAGGAGGTCAGAAATGACGAAATACAAGAAAGTCACACCTGAAATTGCCGCGCAGCTTCAGGCCATCGTGGGCGCGAAGCGCTTTTTCGCAGGCGATGCGGTGAAAGACGACTTCAGCCACGACGAAATGCCTATCTACGGCAAGTATTATCCCGAGGTGGTCTGTGAGGCCGAGAGCACTGAGGAAGTGTCCGCGATTTTGCGTGTGTGCTACGAAAATGACATCCCCGTCACGCCGCGTGGTGCGGGCACGGGCCTCGTCGGCGGGTGCGTGCCGCTGTGCGGCGGCGTGGTGCTGTGCACGACGCGCATGAACAAGATCCTCTCCTACGATATGAACAACCTCGTCGTGCACATCCAGCCCGGCGTGCTGCTGTGCGATCTTGCGGCCGACGCGCTCACGCGCGGCCTGATGTACCCGCCCGATCCGGGCGAGAAGACCGCGACCGTGGGCGGCAACGTGTCCACGAACGCGGGCGGCATGCGCGCCGTGAAGTACGGCGTGACGCGCGACTATGTGCTGGCCATGACCGTGGTGCTGCCCGACGGCAGAGTCATGGAGCTCGGCAAGACCGTGTGCAAGACCAGCTCCGGCTACAGCCTGCTGCACCTGATGATCGGCTCGGAGGGCACGCTCGGCGTCATCACGGAGCTGACGCTCAAGCTCATCCCCAAGCCGGAAATGAACGTGAGCCTCATTCTCCCGTTTGCCGATGTGGAGACCGCCATCGCCTCCGTACCGCAGATCAAGCTGGCCAACCTCGATCCGCAGTCGATCGAGTTCATGGAGCGCGACATCGTCGATTCCTCGGCGGCGTTCACCGGCAACACCATCTTCCCCACGGTCGTGGGCGGCAAAGAGGCCGGTGCATACATCCTCGTCACCCTCGTCGGTGACAGCGAGGCCGAACTGACCGCGAAGATGGACCGCCTCGGCGCGCTTGCCGAGCAGCGCGGTGCGTACGACACGCTCGTCGTCTGGACCGACGGCCTGAAAAAGGACGTCTGGGCCGCGCGCAGCGCGTTCCTGACCGTCATCGAGGCGGACACGAAGCTGCTCGACGAGATGGATGTCGTCGTGCCGGTCGACCGCATCGCGGAGTTTCTCGTCTACACCCGCGCCACCGGCAAGGCGGAGGGCATCACCATCCGCAGCTTCGGCCACGCGGGCGACGGCAACCTGCACATCTACTGCTGCGCCAACGACATGGCGCTCGACGAGTTCAAGCGCCGCAGCAAGGCCGTCATGGACAAATGCTATGCCAAGTGCATCGAGTTCGGCGGGCAGGTCTCCGGCGAACACGCCATCGGCCACGCAAAGAAGCAGTACCTGGTGGAGTCCGCCGGCGAGACGGCGTTCGGGCTCATGCAGGCGATCAAGCAGGTGTTTGACCCCAAGGGCATCCTCAACCCCGGCAAGGTCTGCACCAACGTCGAGGAGGGCTGAAGCATGCTGAATATTCTTGTTTGCGTCAAGCAGGTGCCCGACATCAACCTCGTGAAGATGGACCCCGTCACGGGCAGTCTGATCCGCGCGGGCGTGCCGGCGATCCTCAATCCGCTGGACGCCAATGCACTCGAAGCGGCCGTGCGCGTCAAGGAGGCGCACGGCGGCACGGTCACCGTCATCACGATGGGGCCGGACATGGCCAAGGAGGCGCTGCGCGAGTGTCTCGCCGCGGGCGCGGACCGCGCCGTGCTGCTGTCTGACCGCGCGTTTGCCAACGCCGACACCCTCGCCACGAGCTACGTCATCGCGAGCGCGGCAAAGCAGCTCGGCGATTTTGACCTCATCTTCTGCGGCAAGGAGTCGCTCGACGGCGCGACCGGGCAGATGGGCTCGCAGCTGGCCGAGCGCTTCGGTGCCAGCCAGATCTCCTCGACGGCGAAGATCGTCGAGGTGGATACGGCCGCGCACACCATCACGGCCGAGCGCGACCTCGAGCGCGGCACGGAGGTGCTGCGCGCCAAGTATCCTTGCCTGCTCACGGTCGAGAAGGCAAACTTCCGCCCCCGCATCCCGAACCTGCAGCGCTGGAAAGCCTCGCGCACCGCGGATATCGCGGTCTACAGCGCGGCCACCATCCCGGGGCTCGACCCCGCGCAGATCGGCGACCCCGGCTCCCCGACGAAGGTGCCGCGCACCTATCCGCCGGAGGTCGGTGCGAAGGGCAGCATGATCGATGAGGGCAGCACGGAAAAGAACGTGGACCGGCTCTTCGGGCTGATCGCGGACGTGCTTTGAGGAGGTGCAGGCAGTGAATAAAACAGATTATAAAGATATGTGGGTCTTCATCGAGCGCGACGGCGACAGCGTGCTGCCGGTCTCGCTCGAGCTGTGCTCGGAAACGCGCAGGCTCTGCGACGCGAGCGGCGAGAAACTCGTCGCGGTCATCGTCGGCAGCATCTCGGACGGCGAGCTGCAGCGCGTGCTCGACTGCGGCGTGGACAAAATCATCCACGTGACCGGCACGGGCTATGACTACTTCAATAACGATGCGTACACCAACCTCTTCACCGTCCTGTGCCGGAAATACCGGCCCACGGCGGTCATGGTCGGCGGCACGATCAACGGGCGCGATTTTGCGCCGCGCTTCGCCGCGCGTCTCGGCACCGGCTGCACCTCGGACGCGACCGAGCTCGTCTGGGATCCCGGGACGACGGACATCGAGTTCGTTGAGCCCGCCGTCGGCGGCAAGATGATGGCCGTCATCACCGTGCCGGTGGCGCGCCCGCAGGTCGGCACGATCCGCCCGGGCACGTTTAAGTGCGTGCCCTGCGGCGCACGTGCGCACGAGGTCATCGAGGAGCACATCGACTTCCCGGTCGCGGACATCCGCACCGAGATCCTCGATTTCCGCGCCGACGATCTCGACGAGAGCCTGAACATCGCGGACGCGGACGTGATCGTCTGCGTCGGCAACGCGATCAAGGGGGCAGATGCCCTGCCGCGCTACCGCCGCCTGGCCGAGCGCCTCGGCGGCAAGCTTGCCTGCACGCGCCCGGTGTTCGACCGCGGCGTGCTGCCGTTCAAGCTCGTCATCGGGCAGTCCGGCGCCGTGGTCAAGCCGAAGCTGCTGCTGTCGTTCGGTGTGTCGGGCGCGGTCAACCACGTCACGGGCTTCTCGGATGCAGACGTGGTCGTCGCCGTGAACACCGACCCCGAGGCGGCGATCTTCAACTACTGCACCTACGGCATCGTCGGCGACATGGACGAGGTCTGCGAGGCCATGCTCGCAAAGCTCGGCGCGTGAGCCGGGACAAGAAATGCAAAAAAGCACCCGAAAGGGTGCTTTTTTGCGTGCTGCGGCGCTGGGGCATGCAGGATGACGTAGATAAAATGCGGACGGTGCTGATGCACTGCCCGCGTTGTCAATTATAGCTGAATGGGATAGTATTTGCTGAATTCTGAAAGCTGTTCCTCTGTCATGTCGATATCCAGCACACGAAAGGGATGCCACCCCAAAAAATCCTTGTCAACCATGCCGTTGCGCTGGCGCTTGAGGGGAATCTGCGTGCACAGCACATCCGTTACCACCCGGCAGCCAAGATTGACGTTCTCCCGACTGACGCTGCAGAAAGACGACCACGGGTAAAACCGCCGAAAGATGCCAAACCAGATCGCCACCACACCATCTGTGCGGATATCATAAGACCTGCATATTCTTCCGATACCGAACACGCAAAAAAAGTCAGTAAAGAACACCATCAATATCAAAATCCAACGCATGTCCGGGCGAATCACTGCGGCATACGCACCTGCAATGGTCATTCCTAATAAGATCAGGCAATAACCAACACTTACACTTTGGGAAAAGAATTTAAAGCTGATATTGACTTTCATATCTATCGCCCCTCATCGCCGTGACCATGCTGGCCGATATTTCCCAAAAGCGTTCCTATACCATTCGCAGAAAAAAAGATCGGCGCCTGCGGTATTCTCTGCGCGCAGCCATTCCCGCCGCCGTAGTTGAAATGGTATGCGATACCATCATGATACCCGGCGGTGCGAGACCTGTCAAGTGCCCTGCGTTCTATGGCGGAAAACCGCCGAGGAGAACATGCGTTGCTTTCAGCGGCGGCCCATCCGCGCGCAAAAAGAGGGCGCAACCGCGAGAAGGCATGGAGTATGCTGCAAGAAAACACCAAAAAGGGTAAAAAACAAAAGCCCTTGCAGCAAGGGCTTTTGACAGAAAATCTGGCACCCCCGGCTGGATTCGAACCAGTGGCCTGCCGCTTAGGAGGCGGCCGCTCTATCCAACTGAGCTACGGGGGCACAACAGCGTTATTTTAGCGCAAAGGACGGCGGGTGTCAATGACCGGCGGCAGAAACGGGCCGCGCGGTTGCGCGCGGCGGGGAATCATGGTATGATAAACGGACTGCGCACAAAGGAGGTAGCCACATGCGTCTCATCCGCGAGGAAAAAGCCTTCATTCGGGAGGCCGTTTTGCTCATGCTCCCGATGATCTTGCAAAATTTCGTGACATTTTCCATGTCCATGGCCGACACGTTCATGGTCGGCGTGCTCGGCGAGACGGCGCTCGCCGCCGTGACGATGGCCAACAGTCCGTTTTACGTCATGCAGCTGATGATCTTCGGCGTGCAGAGCGGCATGAGCGTGCTCGTGGCGCAGTACCACGGCCGCGGCGATCAGGAGGCCATCAACCGCGTCATGGGCATCGCGCTCTTTGTTTCCACGACGATCACGGGCCTGCTCGCCATCACGGCATTCTGCATCCCGGAGCAGATCATGCGCGTGCTCACCAATAACGCCGACCTCGTCGCGCCCGGCGCGGCGTATACGCGCTACGTCGGCTTTTCGTATTTCTTCTCCGCCATCAGCGGCGTGTACATCGCCGCCCAGCGCAGCACGGAAAATCCCCGCCTCGGCGCGGTGCTGCTCACCGTGTCCGGCGCGCTGAACATTTTCCTCAACTGGGTGCTTATCTACGGCAAGCTCGGCGCGCCCATGCTCGGCTGCGCGGGCGCAGCCATTGCCACGCTCATCAGCCGCGCGTTCGAGGTCGCGGTGCTGTGCGTGTATGCCCGGTTCAGCCGCCGGCTGCCGCTCATGCCGCGCGCGCTGCTGCACCCCGGCCGCGTGATCGCAAAGGACTTTGCCAAGTACGCCCTGCCCGTCGTGTGCAATGAGTGCCTGTGGTCGCTCGCGTTTTCGCTCTACACGGTCATCATGGGGCATATGGCGGACAACACGCCCATCCTCTCGGCCTACACCATCGCCGGCAACTTGCAGCGCATGCTCACCCCGGCGTCGTTCGCCGCGGGCGGCGCGGCCGCCGTGCTCATCGGGCGGGAGATCGGCCGTGGCAATCGCGATCAGGTGCAGCGCAAGGCCTGGGTGCTCGACGCTCTGGCGCTCGTCGTCGGCCTCGTGTGCATGGGCATCATCGCGCTCGTGCGCAACGTGCTGCTGCGGCCGTACATCCTGCCGCTGATGCACATGGAGGGCGCGGCGTGCGACATTGCGATGTATATGATGGGGATCCTGATGCTCGTGCAGCCGGTGTCGAGCGTGAGCCTGACGAACATCGTCGGCGTGCTGCGCGGCGGCGGCGACGTGCGCTATGCGATGCTGTGCGACGTCGGGCCGCTGTATGCGGTGTGCCTGCCGCTGGCGGCGCTCACGGCGCTCGTTTGGAAGCTCGACATCCGGTATGTGTACCCGCTCATGTCCATCGATGTGATCGTGCAGATCTTCCTGTGCGTGCCGCGGCTGCGCTCCGGCAAGTGGATCCACGACGTGACCCGCGGTGCCGGCGAACTGGAGGCATGATGGCACGATAGCCTTCCGCTCCAGGAAAGGCATCGCTTGATGCAACCGCTCTCCCGCGGAGAAGGTAGGGGGCAGGAGGGGGCGCGCCTTGACATATTCGCCAAATGTGGTATTCTATTTTTATTCATTTTGACCGGCTTGCCCGGCGCGGCCGGGCCGCAGAAAGAGATGAGCAGCATGAAATACGCATTTGACAACGCAAATCTCCTCGACGGCACGAAGGACATGCGCGTGCAGCCCGGGCTGTGCGTGCTCACCGACGGTGGGACGATCACGGACATCGTGCCCGCCGGCACCGCCCCGGCGGGGTACACGCGCATCGACCTGCGCGGGCGCTATCTGCTGCCCGGCCTCATCAACATGCACGTGCATCTGGCCGGCAGCGGCAAGATCCAGAAAAAGCAGCGCGACAACGAAAAGCTCGTGCGCCGCATCCTCTCCAATCCCGTCTCGCGCGCGGTGGCCTACCGCATGGTGTGCGGTTTTGCGCGCGACGAGCTGCTCGGCGGCGTGACGACGATCCGCACCGTCGGCGGGCTGAGCACGTTCGACACGCGCCTGCGCGACGAAATTGCAGTCGGCCGCCGCGTCGGCCCGCGCATCCTGGCCGCCAACGAGGGCATCTCCGTGCCCGGTGGGCACATGGCTGGTTCCGTCGCCATCGCTGCCGGGACGATCGACCAGGCGCTGGCGCAGGTGGACGCCGTGCACGCGCAGGGCGCCGACCTTGTGAAGCTGATGATCACCGGCGGCGTCATGGACGCGACCGAGCGCGGCGTGCCCGGTGAGCTGAAGATGCCGCCCGAGATGGTGCGCGCCGTGTGCGAGCGGGCGCACGCGCTCGGCTACACCGTGGCAGCGCACACCGAGTCGCCCGAGGGCGTGCGCGTGGCGCTGGAAAACGGCGTGGACTCCATCGAGCACGGCGCAAAGCCGGACGAGGAAATTCTGCGTCTGTTTCACGAGCGGGGCGCGTTCTTGTGCGTGACGCTCTCGCCCGCGCTGCCGTACGCGCTCTTTGACCGCTCGGTCACGCACCTGACCGAGGTCGAACAGTTCAACGGCAATGTGGTTTTCGAGGGCATGGTCGCGTGCGCGAAGGCCGCGCTGGCGCACGACATTCCCATCGCACTCGGCAACGACGTCGGCTGCCAGTGGATCGCGCAGTACGACTTCTGGCGCGAGCTGTGCTACTTCCACAAGTACACCGGTGCGTCCAATGCCTGCGCGCTCTACTGCGCCACAGGGCAGGCCGCGCGGCTGGCGGGGCTCGGCGGCGTGACCGGCACGCTCGCCCCCGGCATGAGCGCGGACATGATCGTCGCGGCCGGAAACCCGCTCGACGATCTGCGCGTGCTGCGCACGCTCGATATGGTCGTCGCGCGCGGCCGGGTCATCGACCGGCCGAAGGTCCGGCGCAACGCCCAGCTCGACGCCGGGCTCGACCCCCTGCTCGCCTGAGCGGGACACTTAAAAACCAGGTGATGCTATGAAAGCGCTTTCTCAGCCGCTGTTCGCCTCCCTGCGCGGGTACGACAGGGCGCAGCTCGGGCCGGATCTGTTCTCCGGCGCGCTCATCGCGCTGCTGTCCATCCCGATCTCGATGGGCTATGCCCAGCTGGCCGGTCTGCCGCCGGTCTACGGGCTGTACGGGTCGCTGGTGCCGATTTTGCTGTTTGCAATGCTCAGCACGACGCGGGAGTTCATCTTCGGCGTCGATGCCGCGCCGGCCGCCATGATCGGCGCGGTGGTCACGTCGCTCGGCATCACGCCCGGCGGCGCGGAGGCCATGCGCATCGTGCCGGTGCTGACGCTCTACGTCGCGCTGTGGCTGGCCGTGTTCGCGCTCGTGCGCGCGGATAAGGCCGTCGATTACATCTCCGAGCCCGTCATGGGCGGGTTCATCAGCGGCGTCTGCTGCGAGATCATCCTCATGCAGGTGCCAAAATTGCTCGGTTCCGGCACCGGCACGGGCGAGCTCTTCGAGCTGCTGGGGCACATTTTTGACGCGGCAAAGGTCATCAACTGGCCGACTGCCGCGCTCGGTTTTGCGACGCTGGCGATCCTGCTCATCGCGCCGCGCAAGTGGCCGAAGGTGCCGTGGGTGCTCGTGATGATGGTGCTCGGCGGGCTGCTCGGTGCGTTCGCGCCGCTGGCCGACTGGGGCGTCGCGCTGCTGGCCGCCGTGCCGCGCGGCCTGCCGAAGGTCGCGCTGCCGGATCTCACCGCGCTGCCGTTTACCCAGGCGCTCGTGGCGACGCTGCCGGTCGCGGCCGTCATTCTGGCCGAGACGCTGCTGGCCTCGTCCGGTACCGCGCAGAAAAACGGCTACCGCCTCAACGGCCGCCGCGAGATCGCGGCGTATGCCGTGGGCAACGTTGCCGCCGGGCTCGTCGGCTGCTGCGTCGTGTCGGGCAGCGTGTCGCGCACGGCCGTCAACGAACGCAACGGCGGCAGGACGCAGCTCGTGTCCGTCATGGCGAGCGTGACCATGCTCGTCGTGCTGCTCGTTGCCACGCCGCTCATCCGCTTTCTGCCCGTGCCGGTGCTGACGGCCATCGTCGTCAACGCGCTCATCGGGGCGACGGAGTTCGGCATCGCGCGGCGGCTCTGGCGCGTCAACCGCGTGGAGCTCGGCATCTTCGCCGGGGCGTTTCTGGGCGTGCTGCTGCTCGGCGCGATCAAGGGCGTGCTCGTGGGCATGGTGCTGTCGTTCATCGACGTGCTCATGCGCGCGGCGGCGCCCCAGCGCACCTTCCTCGGCACGCTGCCGGGCAAGGCCGGGTTCTTCCCGATCGACCGCGTCAGCGGCGTGCAGGCCCTGCCGCACATCGTGCTCTACCGCTTCAGCGGCAGTCTGTTCTTTGCCAACATCCGCCGCTTTCAGGAGGACATTGAGGGCGCGCTGCAGCCCGATACGCAGGCCGTCATCGTGGACGGCAGTGCCATCGTGAGCGTGGACATCACCGCGTGTGACCGGCTCGTCGCGCTCAACCGCAAGCTGCGCGCGCAGGGCGTGCGCTTTTACCTGACCGAGCATATCGGCGAGGTCAACGACCAGCTGCGGCACTTCGAGGCCGGGGAGCTGATCGAATCCGGCGCGGTGCGCCGCACGATCCAGGGCGCGCTGCGCGATGCCGGCGCGGCCGTCGACATCGGCGGGGCGCAGCAGCGCATCCCCGACAACATGGACGATATCCGCCAGCTGCAGGAGCTCGAGTGGCTCTACGGGGCGGACGCCGAGGTGCAGATCGAGCGCAACGTGCAGCTCATGCTCGCGCGCATGCGCGCAACGGACGATGTCGCCGAGCGCCGCACCATGCTCGAGCACTTCCTCAACGAGGACTTCCACTTCGGCAGCATCGACACCGACGAGGTGCTGCTGCATTTGGAGGGCCACACGGACGAGCTGGCTGCGCTGCTCGGCAACTCCGAGGACGATGTGTTCACCGACCTCGAGGTCGAGCGCGACAGTCTCATCGACCGCGTCGAGCAGGACTATCCCGAGCTTGTTGCGCACGTGCGCGAGCGGCGCGACCACCTCGACCACGACTTCCGCGCAAACCACCCGTCGAGCGCTGCCCGCATCGAGGCCCGCCGTGCGCAGCTGCACGCACGCATCGAGCGCGAGCGCGCGGAGCGAAACGAGCGCCGCGCCCAGCACGCAGCCGCGCATCAGGAGCGGCACGAGCAGCACGCCACCGAGCAGCAGCTGCGTCATGAGCAGCAGCTCGAGGTGCGCCTGCGCCGTCAGGCGGAGGAGCAGGTCGCGCGCGAACAGCGCCAGGCGGCGGAGTTGGCCCGCAAGGCGCAGCACGCGGCCGAAAAGGCCCAGCGCCACGCGCAGCACGCGGCCGAGCGTGCGCAGAAGCAGGCCGATCATCTGGCCGAAAAGGCGCAGCGTCATGCCGAGCGTGCGGCTGCACACAGCCGCCGCGACCACAAGGACTGAGCGCGGGCGCAGATACAAAATACAGTATGAAGCGGAAGGGACGGCTGCCCCTTCCGCTTTTTGCTGCGTGCAGGCGGTGCCGCCGGTCGTGCGCCGGCCGAAGCGGCGGTTTTCGTGCCGCGCCGCGCGCAGCGGGGCGGGCACTGTCGTGGTGACATGACACATGTCGGAATATCGGTTTACATAACGCAAGGCGCATTCGACACATTCTGCCTGTCGAATGCCGGCGAGATTTCCCGATATACTTCGAAAAATTGTATCTTTCGACGGTTATTATCAAATTATGTCAACGGAAAACTAGAGCAATTCGCCAAAAATCACATTGTTCTCGCATTCCAGATATGGTAAAATATCCTCGCAAGACAGGGGAAACGAGCGATTCGGCAGAGAGCTGACTGCAAGCCTGAATTTTTGCGGAGGAGAAAGTTATGGAAACGAAAATCAGTGTTCTGCTCGCCGACCCCGGCGAACAGTACCGCGCGGCCTATTCCAAGGCCATCGGCCAGGAGACGGATATGGAACTGGTCGCCCAGACGGACAATGGGCTGCGCGCGGAAGAACTCATCACCAAATTTCAGCCCGACGTCGTGGTGCTCGACCTCGTGCTGCCGAATCTGGACGGCCTGTCCCTGCTGACGCATCTGCGGGCGAAAAATGCATCGTCCCGCGTGATCGTCACCTCCGCGATCTGTAACGATCAGGTGCTGATGGAATGTGCGGAGCTCGGCACGACGTACTTTATGCAAAAGCCGTTTGACCCGCCGCTGCTCGTGCAGCGTATCCGCCAGACGGCCCGGCCGCGCCAGCGCACCGGCGGCGCGGGCACGCAGCTTGCCGCGGCGGAGCCCGAGCCCTCGCTCGAGAGCGTCGTTACCGATGTCATCCACGAGATCGGCGTGCCCGCGCACATCAAGGGCTACCAGTACCTGCGCGAGGCCATTTTGCTGACCATCGATGACATGGATATCATCAACTCCGTGACCAAGGTGCTCTATCCCGAGGTCGCGCGCAAGTTCAACACGACGCCCTCGCGCGTCGAGCGCGCCATCCGGCACGCGATCGAGGTCGCATGGGACCGCGGCGATATTGAGACGCTGCAGAAGTTTTTCGGCTACACGGTCTCGAACATCAAGGGCAAGCCGACGAATTCGGAGTTCATCGCCATGATCGCCGACTGCCTGAGCCTGCGGCAGAAGCAGGCGAGTGTGCACTGAATGTCCGGCAGGAGAAAAAGAGGATGCAGAAAGCCCCCGGACGCAATGTCCGAGGGCTTTCTGTATGGATCTGACCCGAGGCGGGCCTTGCCCCCTCGGGCTCCCCCGCGGCTCAGAGGCTTCGGAATGGCGCTGCCGCTCATGCACTGTGTGTGTCCGTCCTGCCCCCAAAGCCCGCTCCCAAAAGGGGAAGGCTTGAAAAGTGCGCAGCGAACGCTACGTCAAAGCCCCCGGACACAATGTCCGAGGGCTTGCTGTGCGATGGGTGGGTAACTTTGGGGGATGCGCCCGCTCACCAGCTCGGGAGCAGGGCAATGAAATCGTCCAGATCATAGTAGCTGCCGCCCTGCGGGGTCAGATCCGGTGCGGCGGCGTAGGCGCTGCCCGGCGTGGCCGTGACGGCGAGGGAGGCCGAATCGACCTGCGTGCGCAGCGTAATCTGGCTCGGCGTGAGCGAGATATAGAGCGGCGACGCCGCGATGTTCGCCGTGATGTTCAGCGCCCCGTCGGCATAGCCGAACTCGGAGATCGCGCCGACGACGCTTGCAAACGACAGGTGCTCGAAGAAGTACGTGTAGGCTTCAATGGCGTTCTGCACGGCCTGGCGGTCGATGCCCGGCGTGATGGTGAGCACGGCGTAGAGCGCCTGCTCGAGCGAGCCCATGGACGCCTCGACATGGTGCCAGCCGAAGTCGATATAGACGCGGCTGTTCCAGAATGTGACGGTCAGGTCGCGGCCGAGGATCTGCGACACGGCGCGCGCCGCGACAGGCTTGCCGAGCGAGAGCACGAGGTCGGTATCGAGACTGTAGCCGTTGACGGACACGGTCGCGGCCATGCCCATGGCCTGCGCGCCGACATAGCGCTCGAGCACCGGGGCGAAGGGCTGCAGCTGCGAGAGAGTGACATAATCGCCGCTCGTGGGGGTGAGCGTGGTGGCGGAGCCGGACGTGCCGGTGATGGTCACGCGCACCGTCCAGCCCGCGGCCGTGACGGTCACGCTGTCGGCCGAGAGGGCGGCGGAGACAGGTGTGCCCGCGATGTTCAGCTGCGCGTGCAGCGCGTTATCCGACCACGCAAGATCCTGAATGCTGTCCACGGCGGACTGCGGCGTGAGCTCGCGGAAAAACTGCGCGTAGGCGTTGCCGGCGGCCGCGGCGTCGTTTGCCCCGGCGAGCCTGCCCGCCCAGGCGACGAGGTCCTTGATCTCGCTGCCCGTGCCGCTGACGTGGATGTTTCCGGCCGAGACGTACACCGTACTGCCGATGTACTCGGCCGTGACGGTCACGCCGTCGACCGTGGTGGTGAGCGCGGCGTCATAGCCGCCGGAGGTTTTGGTCACGGTGGCCGTGCCCGTGAGGCTCAGCGGGCCGCTGAGCGCGACGTGGAACGTTGCAGTTTTGGCCGTGGCTGCGTCCATGAGTGGGCTCACGAGGCTCAGCGCGCCGGTGAGGTCCGTGTAGCCCTCGAGGGACTGCACCTGGAAGCCGCCGTAGTACGGCGTGGCGGTGACGTGCATGCGCGCGCCGCCGAAGTTGAGCGCCACGTCCGCGCGCGTCAGGCGCAGGGCGTCCGGATCCGTGAGCAGGACGGTGCCGGAGATCATCGGGTCGTTGAGCCGGATGGTCATGCCGGTGTTGGTCTCCTGCATGGCGACGTTTTTCGTCAGCGCGGTCATGCCGGCCGCGTCGAGCGAGATGTTCGGGATCTGCACGCCGAGGTAGCCCGCGACCGTGCGCGCCGCGTCGATTGTGTCGGTCGCGCGCAGGACGATCTTCTGGCTGCCGAAGGCGACGTACACGCGCTCGTTGCTGTAGGCCGCGAAGAGATCCACGCCCGCGACATTGCCGCGCACCTGGAAGGCCGTCTGGTCGATGTCCACGTGCGCCGTCAGGCCGTAGGACTGGCCGTTGGCGGTGACCGTGATGCTGTAGTTCGGCGTGCGGCGGAAGAAGTCGCGCACCATGGCCTGCGTGTCCTGCCCGCCGTCGGAGAGTTTGCCGAGGTTGTTGGGGTCATATTCGGTTTCGAGGTAGTGCTGGAACTCCGTCTGGTCGTCGGTCACGGCGCCGAAGTCCGTGAACGCCTCGGTGAGCGTGCTCGTGCAGTTGAGGCTGCCGAGGCCGGACATGGACACGGTGTAGCTCTCCACGGTGTCCATCTGCAGGAGGTCCCAGTTGGCATCGATCGTCCAGACCATGTGCACGGCCGTGAATTCGGGGTTTTTCGCCGCGCCGCTGTACGTGCGCACCTGGTGGCGGTAATACGCGCTCGCGCCGGCCGGCTCGAGGTCGAAGGTGAGGGTGTAGGTGCCGTCGTCGTTCGCGGTCATGGACGGATTCTGCACCGTGTCGCGGCTGATGACGTAGTTGCTGAGGTTGCGCGGGTCCTGCCCGTAGGCGGCCTGATAGTCCTGCTGCGAGATGGCCACGATCTGGTCGCTCCAGGTGGCGGTGTCGCCGCTGATGGAGCTGGCCTTGCGCACGAGGATGGCCCCGTCCTTGAAGTATTTCTGCTCGCCGAGCTTGACGAACATGCTCGTGCTGATGGCCTCGGTAAAGACGCTGTCGCTCGTCACGACGCGCACGTTGTGCACGGCCTGATTGTAGTCGATGAAGCCGACTTTCGCCTTCGTCTCGCCGGTCGTCTCGGAGCGGTAGGTCTCCTGATCCATGACGCCGGTTGTGATGTAGATGTTGTCCTCCGCGCTCTGGCCGGAGGGGTCGCCGTCCGGGCGGGAGAGCGTCGTGCTCGCGCCGCCGGCGCCGTCATCGTCGCCGCCGCCGACTGCGCCGGGAATGATGATCGCCGCCGCGATCGCCAGCGCCAGCAGCGCGCCGCCGATGACATAGGTACGCTTGCCGTGCTTGTGACGCGTCGGGCGCGCGGCGCTCTCCGCGGGCACCAGCTCGCTGTCGGCGATGTCCGGCGCGGTCTCGTCCGCGGTCGGCTTGCGCCGCCATGACGGCAGGCGGAAGGTCTGTTTGCTCATGAATATCGATCTCCCTTGCAGGTGATGCCTGACGTGCACATCGTCAGGAAAATCACATTTCTTCATGGCTTCATTATACGGCAAGGACTTTTTAAATGCATCCTCCGTGCGCGCGAGCGGTAGAAACGTTGGGAGAAGGCGATTCTACCAACGGGAGAATGACAGAATTTCGGAAAAACGCGCCTCTTGCGGCCGAACGCCCGGCGTGGTATACTCATAGTATGGATGATGTGAGAGGCGCGCTCGCCGCCAACCTTGCCGAGCTGAGAAAAGAAGAAAACCTGACCCAGGCCGAGTTTGCCGCGCAGTTCAATTACTCCGACAAGGCCGTGTCCAAGTGGGAGCGGGGCGATTCGCTGCCCGACGTTGTGATGCTCAAGACCATCGCCGACCTCTACGGTCTGCGCGTGGACGATCTGCTGGCGGACGGCGGCGTGGCCGCCGCGCGCGCCGAGGCCGCCGAGAGCAGCGGTGAGAAGCAGCACGATGCCTACCTCATGCCCAAGGTGCTCATCGCCGCCATGTGGGTGACGATGGTGTGGGTCGTCGCGGTCGTGGTGTTTTTGTATTCGCAGTTCAGCATCGGCAAGATGTACTGGATGGCGTTCGTGTGGGCGGTGCCGGTGTCGTTCGCCGTGGCGTTTCTCTTCTCCCGCCACTGGGAGGGCGAGACGACGCTGCAGTGCGTGTTCGCGTCGCTGTTCGTGTGGAGCACGATCACCGCGTTTTACTTTCAATATCTCGAATACAACATCTGGGCAGCGTTCTTCGTCGGCGTTCCGGTGCAGATCGCGCTCATCCTCGGCGCCAAGCTCCACCGCGCCGGCGTACACTGGCTGCGCCGGTGAAATGCGCGCAAATTCTGCTTGACGGCCGGCCGCGCACGTGCTATACTTCCTCCTAATGACAGGCCGAAACGGCCGGGCGGCGTCCGCGCCGCAGCAGACAGGATATCACCGCGTCTGTGGGACTCATATGCCCCACAGGCGCTTTTTTTGTGCGAAAGGAGTCTTATTTATGCGCGCACGCACCTCTACACCCGATGACGCCAAGCGCGTGACCATGCAGGTGTCCACCGTCGGTATCGTGTCCAATGCGGTTCTGACGGTGTTCAAGCTCGTCGCCGGCATCGTGGCGCACTCGTCGGCCATAGTGGCCGATGCCGTGCACTCGGCGTCCGACATTCTCGGCTCGCTGATCGTGATGATCGGCGCGGTCTTTTCCCACAAGGCGGCCGATGCCAGCCACCCCTACGGGCACGAAAAGCTCGAGTGCATCGCGTCCATCCTGCTGGGCAATATCCTCGTGGTGGTCGGCGCGGCGATCGGCTACGCAGGCGTGATGAAGATCGTCCGCGGCGAGACGCTGGCCGCCCCCGGCGTGCTCGCGCTCATCGCGGCGGTCGTGTCCATCGCCGTCAAGGAGGGGCTGTACTGGTACACGATCGCGGCGGCCAAACGCATCCGCTCCGTGTCGCTCAAGGCCGAGGCATGGCACCACCGGTCCGACGCGCTGTCGTCCATCGGCAGCTTTGCGGGCGTGCTCGGCGCGCGGCTCGGCGTGCCCATCCTCGACCCCATCGCGTCGATCGTCATCTGCCTGTTCATCTTCAAGGTGGCCTACGGCATCTTCCGCGAGAGCATCGATCGGCTCGTCGACCGGGCGTGCGATGCCGACACCGTCGCCGCCATGCGCGCGACGATGCTGCGCACGCCGGGCGTCGTGCGCGTGGACGATCTCAAGACGCGGCTGTTCGGCAGCCGGACGTATGTCGACGCCGAGATCGCGGTCGACGGCGCGCTGCCGCTGCGGGACGCGCACGTCATCGCCGAGGCTGTGCACCACGAGCTCGAACGCGACTACCCGGATGTCAAGCACTGCACCGTGCACGTCAACCCGGCGTGACGCGGGCGGGAAAACAGGCGCAGACATGGCAAAGGGCCGCCCGAAAGGGCGGCCCTTTTTGTGCGCACCGGACGGCAAAATGGCACATCATTCGCGCAAAAAACGTGCATAGAAGGCGCTAAGAATTTTTTTGGGCGCGTTTTGTCGAATCCAGCCGTGCATTTGACAGGATTCGACACGTGGTACGAAAATCGGTTGACATAACATTAATTGCATGCTGAAATTTTCAGCAGCCGCAGCGGTTTGCGGTGTCTGCCGCCGGTGGCGCAGGAGCGAACGGTCGGCGGCCGGTCGGCAGTTTTGTCACGCGTGATGTAGCATCAAAGTAACGGGGCACCGTACCCAACCGTACCGTACCGTACAGTACCATACTCTACTGCGCAGTAAGAACCAACTGCGCAGAAGATCTTACGCTGTTTCTCTCAAAGAAAGCCAAGGGGAAAGAAAGCCGCTGTGGAAAACCGGCGAAAATGTGGAAAACTCTGTGGAAAACTTGTTTCGCGGTGGATAGGGCTGGTGCGGTCTGCTGCGGGCCGAGAGTCGGGCGCGCCGGGGCAGCGCCGGTGCTAAGCAGTCGCCGGGCGCGGTCTGGTGCGGACCTGTGGACGGATGCGCCGTGGCGGCCGTGCGGTGCGGGACGCGGGTGCAGCGCAGGGCGCGCTGGCTGGCTTTCTTTCTGAGAGAAAAAACGCTTGACAAGTTATGCAAAAGCATACTAGACTGGAAGTGAGGCAAGGGCTGGGAGGCACTGGAGGGAGACGGGACGCTTCCACGGCATCCGGCGAGCAAAGTTCGGCATCTTCTCCTCGGGGAAAAAGGCTTATGGGGCGGCACTGGTCGAGCGACGCAGAAACGAAATTGCCGTGGTGCGTGACGTCAGGCAACACGGCATCCGGAGCGTAAGGCTCGCTATCGCTCCTCGAGGGGAAGGCATCGCGCGATGCAACCACTTCGCAAGGAAAAGAGGGGCTGGCACAAGATCCACCCAACGAAAAACGTGCATGGAAGGGTGACTTCCATGCACGTTTCGGGTCAGATGAGGTTTCCGGCGGGGCGGGCCGGGGCTGGACGCAGCCGGAGCTTGCGCGGGCCGGGGGCCATGCCAGACCGGGTACTCCGGCGGATCAGCTGTGCTGGCCGTGGGCCGGGTAGTGGATGTGCAGCAGCTCGTGGGCGCGGCCCTGGAGCAGATTGTCGTAGACATAGCCCAGGTCGGGGTTCTGCTGCGGGATGCGCAGGGCGCAGGCTTCGTCGGCCTTGAAGATGGCCTCGGCGCGCTCGGCCTTGCGCTTGTTGCAGGCGGGGGGCTGGCCGCCGCCGCCGATGCAGCCGTTCGGGCAGGCCATGACCTCGATGAAGTCGAACTGCTCCTCGCCGGACTCGACCTTGGCGATGAGCTTATCAGCATTGGCCAGGCCATTCGCCACCGCGATGCGGATGGTCAGGTCACCGGCCGTGACGGTGAACGCCTTGATGCCCTCGAGCCCGCGCACGCCGCACTCGGCAATGGTCTGCAGGGTGTTGGGGCTGGCGTCGTCGAGCACGCGGCGGATGACGGCCTCGGTCACGCCGCCGGTCACGCCGAAGATGACACCAGCGCCGGTGTAGTCGCCGAGCGGGGCGTCGGGCTCCTCGTCCGGGAGGGCGGCGAAGTTGATGCCGGCCTCCTCGATCATGTCGCACAGCTCGCTCGTCGTGATGACGAGGTCGATAAGCCGCTCGCCGTCCTTTTCGAGCTCGGGGCGCGCAGCCTCGAACTTCTTGCCGGTGCAGGGCATGATGGCCACGGAGTAGACGTTCTCGCCCGCGAACTGCTTGCGGATGAGCGAGCCGAACATCGCCATCGGGCTGCCGCAGGTGCTCACCTGGGGCATGAGGTGCGGGTGGCGGTGCTCCACGTGCTGGATCCAGCCGGGGCAGCAGGAGGTGAACATCGGCAGCTTCGCGCCGGTCTTGACCTTCTCGAGGAACTCCGCCGACTCCTCCATGATCGTGAGGTCGGCCGTGAGGTTCGTGTCGTACACCACGTCGGCGCCGAGGCGGCGCAGCGCGGCGACGAGCTTGCCGGTGCAGGGCTCATTAGCGGGCATGCCGAAGCGCTCGGCCATGCCGACACGCACGCTCGGCGCGTACTGCACGACGACCTTGCGGGTCTGATCCTGCAGCATCGACCAGAACTTTTCGGTCTCGTTGCGGATCGTGATCGCACCGGTCGGGCACACGGACGCGCACTGGCCGCAGCCGACGCAGTCGGTGTCCCTGAGCGTCTTGCCGAAGTCGGCGGAGATGTGCGCCTTCTTGCCGCGGCCGCTGAAATCGACCGCGCCGATGTTCTGGATCTCGGCGCAGGTGCGCACGCACAATCCGCAGAGGATGCACTTGCTCGGGTCGCGCACGATGCTCGGCGAGGAGAGATCCATCGGCTCGGTGCAGTAGGTGTTGGGCTCGAAGCGGTGTGCGTCCACGTGGTAACGGCGGGCGTACTCCTGCAGCTTGCAGCGGCCGCTCTGGTCGCAGGTCAGGCAGTCGGCCCGGTGGCTGCTCATGAGCAGCTGCAGCGTGGTGCGGCGGCTGTCGAGCACCTGTTTCGTGTGGGTGTTGACGACCATGCCGTCGCGCGGCTGCATGGAGCAGGCCGCGTCCATCTTGCCGCGGTCGTTCTCGACGAGGCACAGGCGGCAGCCGCCGTAGATGGACAGGTTTTCACAGTAACAAAGCGAGGGGATGTCGATGCCGTTGTTGCGGGCGACCTCGAGCACGTTGCGCTCGGTCGTGAACGGGCAGGACACGCCGTCGATGATCATTTTCTTTTCAGCCATGGTTCACGCCTCCTTGATCGCACCGAACGGGCAGCCGCTCTTGCAGGTGCCGCACTTGATGCATTTTTCCGGATCGATGTGGTGCGGCTTTTTCAGCTCGCCGGTGATGGCGCCGGCCGGGCAGTTGCGCGCGCACTTCGTGCAGCCCTTGCAGATGGCCGGGTCGATGACATACGTCGTCAGGCTGCGGCAGCTGCCGGTGCGGCACTTCTTGTCGAAGATGTGCTCACGGTATTCGTCCTCGAAGTTCGCGAGCGTGGACAGCACGGGGTTCGGCGCCGTCTTGCCGAGACCGCACAGGGAGGAGTTCTGGATCATCTTGGCGAGGGAGCGCAGCTCCTCAATGTCGCCGGGGCGGCCGTTGCCCTTGGTGATCCGGGTGAGAATGTCGAGCATACGGGTCGTGCCCTCGCGGCACGGGGTGCACTTGCCGCACGACTCGTTGCAGATGAAGTTCATGAAAAACTGCGCGATGGACACCATGCACGTGTCCTCGTCCATGACGACGAGGCCGCCGGAGCCGATGATGGCGCCGGCCTTTTTGAGCGAGTCAAAGTCCATGGGCAGGTCCATGTGCGCCTCGGTCAGGCAGCCGCCGGACGGGCCGCCGATCTGCACGGCCTTGAACGCTTTGCCGTTTTTGATGCCGCCGCCGATGTCGTACACGACCTCACGCATCGTCGTGCCCATGGGCACCTCGATCAGGCCGGTGTTGACGACGTTGCCGGTGAGGGCGAAGGCCTTCGTGCCGGAGCTGCCCTCGGTGCCGACGGACTTGAACCAGTCGGCGCCCTTTTTGATGATGTCGGGGACGTTGGCAAACGTCTCAACGTTGTTCAGGCAGGTGGGCTTGCCGTACAGGCCCTTGTCGACGGAGCGCGGGGGCTTCGTGCGCGGCATGCCGCGGTTGCCCTCGATGGACGCGGTCATGGCCGAGCCCTCGCCGCAGACGAACGCGCCTGCGCCGCAGTTGATGTGCATGTGGAAGTTGAAGCCGCTGCCGAGGATGTTGTCGCCCAGCAGACCAAGCTCCTTGGCCTGCTCGATGGCGACGGTGAGCCGGTGCACGGCCATGGGGTACTCGGCGCGGACATAGATGTAGCCCTCGGTGGAGCCGGTGGCCACGCCTGCGACGATCATGCCCTCGATGACCTTGTGCGGATCGCCCTCCATGCAGGAGCGGTCCATGAAGGCGCCGGGGTCGCCCTCGTCGCCGTTGCAGACAATGTACTTGACGGGCTCTTCGGTATGTGCTGCGACCTGGGCCCACTTTTTCCCGGTCGGGAAGCCGGCGCCGCCGCGGCCGCGCAGACCGGAATCGCTCACGGCCTGGACGATCTCGTCCGGCTGCATCTCGAACAGGGCCTTGGCCAGCGCGCCGTAGCCGCCGATGGACAGGTACTCCTCGATGGATTCCGCGTCGATATGGCCGCAGTGCTCGAGCACGCGGCGGGTCTGCTTTTTGTAAAACGGGATGTCTTCCTGGCGCTCATACAGCTCGCCGTTCTGGTGATAGCCCAGGCGCTCGATGAACTCGCCGCCGAGGATGGTCTTCTGGATGATCTCCTCCACGTCGCTGACCTGGCACTTCGTGTACAGCCAGCCCTCCGGCTCGATGCGGACCAGCGGGCCCATCTCGCAAAAGCCGTGGCAGCCGGACTTTTTCAGGCCGATGGCGTCGGCATGGTGCTCGGTCAGGGACACCTCGCACGGGATGCCGAGCTCGTCCATGCGCTTTTTGAGCTCATGATACACGTTCAGGTTGCCGCCGGCGACACAGCCCGTGCCGCAGCAGACAAGGATCTTGCGCTTTTCCGCGTCGCGCGCGGCCATGTAGTCGGCCTGCAGGGCGCGGAACTGCTCCAAGGATTCAATTCTCTGACGCATTACGCACCCTCCTTTGCACGCAGCTCCTCGATGAGATCCACGGCCTTGTCGGGGGTCATGGCCGGGTGCACCGTGTCGTTGACCATGACGACAGGGCTCAGACCGCACGCGCCGAGGCACGACACGATCTCGATGGTGAACAGGCCGTCGTCCGAGGTCGGCTTGCTCTCGCTCAGGCCGGTGGCGTCATAGATGGCCTGCAGGACGTTGCCGGACTTGCGCACGTGGCACGCCGTGCCGCGGCAGACCTTGAGCACGTACTTGCCCTTCACATCGAGTGAGAAGTTCTCATAGAACGTCGCCACGCCGTAGATCTTCGACTCGCTGATGCCCACCTTGTCCGCGATGTAGCGCAGCGCGTCTTTTGGCAGATAACGGTATTTCCCCTGCACGTCCTGCATGATCGCAATGATCTGCGAGGCGTCGCAGGCGTGATCTGCGAGGACCTGGTCGATGAACTTGTAATCGATTTGTTCCATAATTTCGATTCCCTTTCCAACAAATTTGCACTGGCCGGCTCCTATTCCGGCCGGATGCAGGATTCCCTGCTCCCTATCATACAATATCTATGAAAATTTTTCAATGCCCAGACCCGTCGTTTTGATAACGACAAGCTGCGAGAATTTTTCACAATATGTTCCACTTTTCAACCACTGTGCATCTTTGGGAAAAACCGCCGCAAATGCTTGACACGTCTGCGTTCCCATGTCATAATTGAGTCAAATTATGCGCCCGCGCCGCAAGCTGTGCTTCCGGCCCGGCCGCCGCCGATCCCGCACCGAATCTGACACCGAATCGCCCATGAGGTGGAAGGCTGCGTGCACTGCTGCACCGCCATGCCTTCCGGGCATGGCATTTTTTGTCTCTTCGCGCGGCCGGCAATCATGAAAAGGAGAGATCTGCTATGAAACATCTGCGCAAATGCACGGCTCTGCTGCTGGCCGTCCTGATGGTGCTCGCCCTCGCCGCCTGCGGTCAGAAGGACGACACCGCCGCCGTCGACAAGGACCTGACCGTCAACGTCGTCTCGCTCAATGGCACGACCGGCTTCGGCATGGCCAAGCTCATGGCCGACAGCAAGGCCGGCAATGCCGCGCTCAACTACAGCTTTACCGTCGAGACCGACCCGAGCAACGCCACCGCCGCGCTCGTCAACGGCACGGCCGACATCGCCGCCCTGCCGACGAACGCTGCCGCCGCGCTCTACAACAAGACCGACGGCGCCGTGCAGGTGCTCGCGCTCAACACGCGCGGCGTGCTCTACGTCGTGACCGACGGCACGGAAACCGTCACGTCCTTTGCCGACCTGCGCGGCAAGAACGTCTATGTCCCCGTGCAGAACCCGACATTCATCTTCCAGTACCTGTGCGAGAAAAATGGCCTGACCGTCGGCACGGACATCACCATCGACAACACCTATGCCCAGCCGGCGGAGCTCAACACGGCGCTCGCCTCCGGCGAGGTACACATCGCCGTGCTGCCGGAGCCGATGGTCACCATCGCCCGCGCGGCCAACCCGGACCTGACCGCCGCGCTCGACCTGACCGCCGAGTGGGACAAGGTCGCCCCGGCCGGCAGCCTCGTGCAGGGCTGCGTCGTCGTGCGCAAAGCGTTTGCAGACGCTCACCCGAACGAGGTCAAGGCCTTCCTGACCGAGTATCAGGCATCCATCGAGTACCTGACGGCCGAGCCCGACCAGGCCGGCCAGATGATCGAAGAGGCCGGCATCTTCGCCAAGGCCGCCGTGGCCGCCAAGGCCATCCCGAACTGCAACGTCTGCTTCGTGTCCGGCGCGGACATGCAGGCGCCGCTGACGGAGTTTCTCACCGCGCTGAGCACTGTCGCCCCGCAGAGCATCGGCGGCGAGGTGCCGGCGGATGACTTCTACTGCGTGCTGAAATGAAGCGTTTCGCCCGCGGCGCGCTGACGCTCGCGTTCTGGCTTACTGTGTGGGCGGCGCTGGCGCTGCTCGTGCACCGGGAGCTGCTGCTGCCCGCGCCGTGGGTCGTCGTGCGCAGACTGTGTGAGCTCGCCGCGACCGGGGCGTTCTGGCGCATCACGGCCGTGTCCATCGGCCGCGTGCTGCTCGGCGTTCTGGGGGCGGTCGCGCTCGGCGTGGCGCTGGCCGTCGCCTGCACGGCGTCGAAAACGGCCGATGTGCTGCTGCGCCCGCTCATGACGGTCGTCAAGTCCACGCCGGTGGCGTCGTTCGTCGTGCTCGCGCTCATCTGGATCGCGCGCGACTGGCTGCCGGTGTTTATCGCGCTGCTCATGGTGCTGCCCGTCGTGTGGAGCAATGTCTGCACCGGCATCCGCTCGGCCGATCCCGCGCTGCTCGAGCTCGCGCGGGTGTACGGCTGGCCGCGCGGGCGCGTCCTGCGGCGGATCTATGTGCCGGGCGTGCGGCCGCACTTTCTGGCTGCGCTGCGCTCCGGCCTCGGCTTCGGCTGGAAGGCCGGCATCGCCGCTGAGGTGCTCACCGTGCCGCACAGCGCCATCGGCCGCATGATCTATGAATCGAAACTCTATCTGCAGACCACCGACCTCTTCGCCTGGACGCTGGCCGTCATCCTGCTCAGCGTCGGGCTCGAGCGGCTGGTGCTGCGCGCGCTCACCCCGCGCGGGAAAGGAGGCGGCGGCACATGATCGAGGCGCGTGACCTCACCGTGACGTTTGGCGGCCGCACCGTCCTGCGGGATGTGACCCTCACCGTGCCCGACGGCGGGCACATCGCGCTCATGGGCCCGTCCGGCTGCGGCAAGACGACGCTGCTGCGCGTGCTCGCCGGGCTGCAGGCTCCGGACGCCGGCACCGTGCGCATCGCGCCCGGGCGCATGGCCTGCGTCTTTCAGGAGCCGCGGCTGCTGCCGTGGCGCACGGCGGCGGAAAACGTCAACGCCGTGCTCTCCGACCGGGCGCAGACCATGCCGCAGGCACTGGCGTGGCTCGAGCGGCTGGAGCTGGCGGATGCGCGCGATCAGTACCCCGCGGCACTCTCCGGCGGCATGCAGCAGCGCGTGGCCATCGCGCGGGCACTGGCGTATGACGCGCCGGTGCTGCTGCTCGACGAGCCGTTTCGCGGGCTGGATGCGGCGCTGCGCGCGCGCGTCACCGCGCTGATCGCGGACGCGGCAAAAGACAAGACCCTCGTGCTCGCCACGCACGACGCGGCCGACGCCGCCGCGCTCGGCTGCACGGTGTATGCATATGCCGACGGTACGTTCCGGCGCGACCCCTGAGCCGCAGAAGGGTGCGGCTTTTTAAGCCTTCTCCTCAAGGGGAAGGCGACGCACGACCGGTGCCCCCACAAGGGACCGGACATAAAAACTCCGCCCCGCATCATTTCGATGCGGGGCGGAGTTTCTTCTGCTGATTCTATGCAGCCCTTACGCGGCCTTCGCGGTCTTGGCCGCGCGCCACGCCTCGAACCGGACGCGCATGCGGTCGTTCAGGCGGCAGAACGCCTTCATCACCGGCCATGACAGCAGGCCGAACACGATGAGGATGAGCGCGCTCTGCAGATTCAGCTTCTCCAGGCTGAAGAGCGTCGGGAAGCCGAAATACGCGATCACGAACAGCACGCCGAGCACGACGATCATCACCTTGCGGATGGTGTTGTACGGCTGGCACGTGCGGTGCACCATCATGAGGCCGACGATGCCCATGACGCCGGTGCAGATCGTGATCATGGCCGTGTCGTCGAGATGGAAGGCGATATAAAACAGCAGGATGCCCACGACCATCGCCAGATCCGTCATCGCGGCCGGCAGCGCGCGGAAGAGCACGTTGCGCAAAAACTTCCCCTTGACGAGGCTCTCGTTCGGCTCCATGGCGAGGATGAACGACGGGATGCCGATGGTCACGGCGCTCACGAGCGTGAGCTGCGCGGGGCTGAACGGATACGGCAGCGTGGCAAAGAGCGTGAAAAACGCGAGGCAGAACGAGAAAATGTTCTTGACCAGATACAGCGAGGCGCTGCGCTCGATGTTGTTGATGACGCGGCGGCCCTCCGCCACGACCGACGGCATGGAGGCAAAGTTGGAGTCGAGCAGCACGATGTGCGACACCTGGCACGCCACGTCGCTGCCCGAGGCCATGGCGATGGAGCAGTCGGCCTCCTTGAGCGCGAGCACGTCGTTGACGCCGTCGCCCGTCATGGCCACGGTGTGGCCGTCGGCCTTGAGCGCCTGCACGAGGCTGCGCTTCTGCGCCGGGGTCACGCGGCCGAAGACCGTGTACTTACCCGCCGCATCGCGGATGGCCTCCTCGGTCGTGAGCGTGCGCGCATCGACGAAGCGGTTGGCGTTTTCGATGCCGGCGCGCTTGGCCACCTCGGACACCGTGCGCGCATTGTCGCCGGAGATGACCTTCACGGCCACGCCCTGGCTGGCAAAGTAGCCGAACGTCTCCGGCGCCTCGGCGCGGATCTTGTTCGAGAGCAGGATCAGCGCGATGGGCAGCAGGTCGGCATTCAGCGTCTCGTCCGAGAGCGCGCCGTCGTACATGCCCAGCAGCAGCACGCGGCAGCCCTTGGCGGAGTAGCCCTCGATCTGCTCCTGATACGGGTTTTCCCGCCCGGCGAGCAGCACGTCCGGTGCACCGAGCAGGTACGTCTCCTCGGCGTGGAACGACACACCGCCATATTTCTTTGCCGACGAGAACGGCAGCGTTGCCGTCGCGTCCTGCGTCTTTTCGCCCGTGAAGTAGCGCCGCAGAGCGGCCATGGTGTCGTTGTCGGCCTGCATGGCGTAAACGTAGTCGGCCATGATCATGCGGATGTCCTCGAGCGTGAAGCGGTCGTCGCACAGGGGGCAGACATCCTCGACGATCATCTTGTTTTCCGTCACGGTGCCGGTTTTATCCACGCACAGCGTGTCCACGCGCGCGAGCGTCTCGATGCAGCCGAGCTCGTGCACGAGCGTCTTGCGCTGGGCCAGACGCACGACGCCTGCCACGAGCGCAAGGCTGGTAAGCAGGTACAACCCCTCGGGGATCATGCCGATGATGGAGCCGACCGTGCTTGTCACGGCGATAGGCGCCGCACGGTCAAGCCACACGAACTCTTTAATGAACATCACCACGCCGAGCGGGATGACGAGGATGCCGATCCACTTGACGAGGTTCTGCAGCGAGCGCATCATCTCCGACTGCTGCGGCTTCTTGGCGCGCTTGGCCTCCTGCGTCAGGCGCGAAACATAGGAGTCTGCGCCGACGTCCGTCAGCTGCGCGCGGCACATGCCGCTGACGACGAAGCTGCCCGACAGGAGCTTGTCGCCGGGGTTTTTCTTGATCTCATCCGACTCGCCCGTGATGAGCGCCTCGTTGACGTAGCAGCTGTCCTGCGCCACGACGGCGTCGGCATAGATCTGGTTGCCGGCGGCAAAAATGACGATGTCATCGCGCACGAGCTGCGCGGTGTCGACGGTCACGCGCTTGCTGTCGCGCACGGCGACGGCCTTGGGTGAGGCGAGAATGTTGAGCTTATCGAGCGTTTTCTTCGAGCGGATCTCCTGAATGATGCCGATGGCGGTGTTGACGATGATGACGCCCATAAACGTCAGGTTCAGCCACTGCTGCACCGCGATCACGCACAGCGCCAGCAGGAAAAACAGCATATTAAAATAGGTAAAAATGTTGCTCAGGACGATCTGCTTGACGGTCTTGCCCGGCGGGTCGACGGGCGCGTTCGTCCAGCCGGCGTCCGTGCGCTCACGCACCTGCGCGCTCGTCAGGCCCTGCTGCGGGTCGGGGTGCGTGACCGGCACGTCCCGCCGCTCCGGCGTCTCTGGCTCGGGCGCGCGCTTGTCTTTGATTTTTTCAATCAGATTGGCCAAAGGTCTGCCTCCAAAGTGATAATACTCAATATTATAGCGTCTCGCGCGGCGGAAAGGAACAACGGTTTGTGAATATTTGCTTAAATCTGGCGCGAATTTTCGGCAGCCTGCACGGTGTGGCGCAGCAGCAGCGCGGTCGTCACGCTGCCGATGCCGCCGGGCACGGGCGTGCAGATGGCGATGGCCGCGGCTGCGGGCGCCACGTCACCGCGCAGCGTGCCGTCTGGCAGCGCGGTCGCGCCCGCGTCGAGCACGATCTGCCCCGGGCGCACGCACGCCGGCGTGATGAGCCCCGGCGCGCCCGCCGCGGCGAGGAGAATGTCCGCATCCCGGCAGCGGGCGGCGAGGTCGGGCGTTTTCCGGTGGCAGAGCGTCACGGTCGCGTCCGCGCGCGTGAGCAGCAGCGCGGCCGGCCGGCCGATGACCAGGCTCCGGCCCACGACGGTCACACGCTTGCCCGCTGGGTCGATGCCGTGCGCGCGCAGCAGCTCCATGCACGCCTCGGCCGTGCAGGGGGCAAAGCCCGCCGTCCCGGTCACGAGCGCGCCGAGCGATAACGTCGTCATGCCATCGACGTCCTTGTACGCGTCGAGCATGTCCAGAATTTCCTGCGCGCGCAGCGCCTCCGGCAGCGGCCGCAGCAGCAGCACGCCGTGCACGCCGCCGTCCGCGCTCAGGGCGCGCAGGGTGTCGGTCAAGGTATCGGGCGCGCAGTCCGCCGGCAGCGGCACGTGGCGCACGGCGATGCCGCAGCCGGCCGCCGCCTGAGCGATGCTGCGCAGATATGCCAGATCGTCCGGCTGCGCGCCCACGGACACGGCCGCGAGGCAGGGGGGGGCATCGAGCAGCGCGGCGCGCGCTCGCACCTGCGCATAGATCGCCGCGGCGGCGGGAGCGCCGGTCAGGGAGTTCGGCATGGGTCAGCCCTCCCCGCGCAGCTGCTTGCGCACCGCGTTCACGGTCCGCGTGCAGCGGCGCACGATGGACGCGCGCAGACGCTCGGCGCGCGCCTCGGTCTCGGCGCGGTCGGCGGGCGCGAGCAGGCCGGTGTTGACAAAGACGTTCATGGCCGCGGCCTCCGCCGCCGCGCGGCACAGCGCCGCCGCGCACCCGATGTCCGAGCGCAGGAGCGGGCTGATGATGTCGCGCGCGGCGTCGAGCAGCATGACGATCTGCGCGCAGTGCGCCAGCATGTCCAGCGGGGCCTGGCACGCCGTGCGCGCCGCGTCCGCGAGCCGGGCCGCGCGCTCGAGGTCTGTTTTCGGGATGGCGTAAGCCCTCTGCAGCGGCAGGAAGCCTGCCGCATCCGCCTCGATGAGCGCGAGCAGCGCCGTGCGCTGCGCGTCACACGCGGCGGCCATCGCCGAGAGCGCGCCGGTGCGGTCGGCATAGCGGGGGTTCGCGGCCGTCACGTTCGCGGCCATCGCGCCCAGGCTCGCCGCGAGCGCCCCCGCGAGCGCGGCCGCGCCCCCGCCGCCCGGTGCGGGCGACGCGGAGGCGAGTTGCGCGGTGAATTCGGAAAGAGTCTGCTCGGGCATACGCGTCTGGTCGGTCATATGGAAAACCTCCTTGCGGGATGATGATCGTGTGGTGTCGTGTCCGTCCCGCACCCATGGGCTCCCTTGTGTAAAGGGAGCTGGCAGCCGATAGGCTGACTGAGGGATTGATACGTTGATTTCTGCGCCGGCTTCGTATCTGCAACCCCTCCGTCACGGCGCAGAGCGCCGTGTCACCACCCCTTACACAGGGGAGGCATTGCCTGCCTCGGATGAGATCTGGCATCGTCGGGTGCGTCACCGGCACACATATTATATTGTATTATACCGCGCGGCGGGGCGGTTGAAAAGTGGGCACTGGGGCTTTTTGCGCGCTTTTTGGGCATACTGACCCAAAAGGGAGGAATGACCATGCAAGACGGTTTTCTGCGCGCGGCGGCGGCGTCCATCCCCGTGGCCGTGGCCGACCCCCGGCGCAATGCGGCCGCGATCTGCGCGCGCATCGACCAGGCGCACCGCGCCCACGCTGCCCTGCTCGTGCTGCCGGAGCTGTGCGTGACGGGCTACACGTGCGGCGACCTGTTTTTGTCCGCACTGCTGCTCGACGCGGCCGAAGAAGCGCTCGTGAACATCTGCGCCCACACGCAGAACTGTGACCCCGTCGTCGTGCTCGGCGTGCCGCTGCGCGCCGGGGGCAAGCTCTATAACTGCGCGGCCGTGCTGCACCGCGGGCGCATCCTCGGCATCGTGCCGAAAACGTGGCTGCCGAATTACGACGTGTTCGCGGAAAAGCGCTGCTTCACCCCCGCCGCGGCGTACAGCGGGCCCGGCTGCGTGCCCGTCGGCGGGCAGGACGTGCCCTTCGGCACGGGGCTGGTGTTCGCCTGCGCGCAGATGCCGGCGTTTCGCCTCGGCGTGGAGCTGTGCGAGGACGTGTGGGCCCCGGTGCCGCCGTCGGTGCGGCTGTGTCTCGCCGGGGCGACCGTGATCGCCAACTGCTCGGCCTCGCCCGAGGCGGCCGGCAAGCCCGCCCACCGCCGCACGCTGCTGCGCGCCGCCAGCGCGCGCGGCCTCTGCGGCTATGTCTACGCCAACGCCGGGCCGGACGAATCGACGGCGCGCGCCGTCTTTTCCGCGCACCACCTCATCGCGGAAAACGGCACGATCCTCGCCGAGCATGCGCCCTTCGCGCCCGAATCCGGCCTGCTCATGACGGAGCTCGACCTGCTGACGCTCACGGCCGAGCGCCGCCGCAACACGACCTTTGTGCCGGAGGGGGAGGGCATGCGCGCCGTGACGTTTTCCATGCCGCTGCGCCCCACCCCGCTCGGCCGCGCGGTGTCGCCGCATCCGTTCGTGCCGGACGATGCCGAGCAGCGCACAAAGCGCGCGGAGCTCCTGCTGACCATGCAGGCGCACGGTCTGCGCAAGCGCCTGCTGCACACCGGCAGCCGGGCGGCCCTGCTGCCCGTGACGGACGATAGCGACAGCGTGCTCGCCCTGCTCGTGTGCGCGCGCACGATGGATCTGCTCGGCCGCGCGCGGCACGATGTCCTCGCCGTCACGCAGCCGGAGGGCGACCGGGCGCGCGTGCTGCGCCTGTGCAAGGCGCTGGGTGTGTCCGTGCGGCCGAACGCCGACCACGCGGGGCTCGCGCGGACACACGCGGCGCTCCCGCTCGCCGCGGCGGACTTCACGGCGCTGCTGCTGGGCGAGGCCGTCTGCGCGCCGGATGCCTACGGCGTCAACGCCGCCGTGCCGCGCACGCTCGTGCGCTGGCTCATCGCGGCGGAGGCCGAGCGCGCCGAGGAACCCCTGCGCACAGAGCTGCGCGCCGCGCTCTCCGCGCCGGACGCCGACTGCGCCGGCGTCTCGTGCACGCTGACGGACTTCTGCTTTTACCACCTCGTGCGCTGCGGCGCGCACCCGCGGCGCATCCTGCGGCTGGCTCGCGCGGCCTTCGGCGGCGCGGCAACGGATACGGACATTCTGCGCGCCATGGCGGCGCTCACGCGCTGCCTGTTCCGGCGGCCGGCAGCCTTACCGGACCACGTCACGCTCGGCAGCGGCGCACAGGCGCTGCGCTGGCCGCCGGACGCGGCGGGCTCGCTCTGGCTCGATGAGATCGACGCGCTGCGCCGGAAGCTGTCCTGACGGATATTCAAAAATCCATGCATAACTGCATATTCTGCCGCCGCTCCGTGACCCGGGACGGCGGCGTTTTGCGCATGATTTTCGCCTTTTTGTGCATATCACCGAAAGAAAGCCGTTTCCATGGTGAATTTTATTCAAAAAGGGGGTTGACATTTGCGTGAAAAAGGTGAATAATATGCACATCTTATGAATGATTAATCAATGGAGGCAACCATTATGAAAAAAGAAGATATCAAAAAAGTCGTCCTTGCTTACTCCGGCGGTCTGGATACGTCCATCATCATCCCCTGGCTGAAGGAGAACTACAATAACTGCGAAGTCATCGCCGTGTCCGGCAACGTCGGCCAGGCCGACGAACTCGACGGTCTGGAAGAGAAGGCCATCAAGACCGGCGCGTCGAAGCTCTACGTGCTCGACCTGACGGACGAGTACGTCGACGATTACATCATCCCGACCATGCAGGCCGGCGCCGCGTACGAGGAGTACCTGCTCGGCACGAGCCACGCGCGGCCGTGCATCGCCAAGGGCCTCGTCGAGATTGCCCAGAAAGAGGGCGCCGACGCCATCGCCCACGGCTGCACCGGCAAGGGCAACGATCAGGTCCGGTTCGAGCTGGCGGTCAAGCACTTCGCGCCCGACATGCCCATCATCGCCCCGTGGCGGGAGTGGGACATCAAGTCGCGTGAGGAAGAGATCGCTTACGCCGAGGCGCACAACGTGCCCCTGAAGATCAACCGCGAGACCAACTACTCCAAGGACAAGAACCTCTGGCACCTGAGCCACGAGGGTCTCGACCTCGAGGATCCGGGCAACGAGCCGCAGTACGAGAAGAAGGGCTTCCTCGAGATGGGCGTCAGCCCCATCGACGCGCCGGACGCCCCGACCTACGTCACGCTCGATTTTGAGCAGGGCAAGCCCGTCGCGCTCGACGGTGAGAAGATGAGCGCCAAGGACATCATCCTCAAGCTCAACGCCATCGGCGGCGCCAACGGCATCGGCATTCTGGACATCGTGGAGAACCGGCTCGTCGGCATGAAGTGCCGCGGCGTATACGAGACGCCGGGCGGCACGATCCTCTACAAGGCGCACAGCGTGCTCGAGACGCTCTGCCTCGACAAGATGACCATGCACGAGAAGCAGAAGCTCGCCGTGACCTTCGGCGAACTGGTGTACAACGGCCAGTGGTTCACGCCGCTGCGCGAGGCGCTCAGCGCGTTCGTGACCAAGACGCAGGAGCACGTCACCGGCACGGTGCGGCTCAAGCTCTACAAGGGCAACATGATCAACGCCGGTGTCTGGAGCCCGTACTCCCTGTACTCCGAGGAGATCGCCACCTTTGGCGAGAGCGACTACAACCAGGCGGACGCCGCCGGGTTCATCCAGCTCTACGGTCTGCCGATCGCCGTGCAGGCAAAGGTTGACGGCAAGAGCATGTAAGCGGTACAATATAAAAAATGACTTTTCTCCCCGCGCCGGGTCTCCCGGCGCGGGAAGATCGTTCCAAAAGCCTCGCAGAGTTTGCGCCCGCAGGCGCAAAAAAATTCCGATCATTTTCTCCGGCGGCGTGTACGGCGGAGAAAATACCGCTCGGTTCGCAAACGTGCGCGCATGGCGCGTGCGCTGCAGCGAGCCGCAGCTTTTCCACAGAGAACCCAGCGAAGCGGTTCTCTGTGGAGACAACGCATGAAGGGAGACCATCACCATGGCAAAAATGTGGGCGGGCCGCACGGCCGGCGTGACCGATCCGGTCGCGGACGATTTCAACTCCTCCATCCACTTCGACAGCCGCATGTACCGCGAGGACATCACGGGCAGCATGGCGCACGCGGCGATGCTCGGCGCGCAGCACATCCTCCCGCAGGCGGACGCCGATGCCATCATCGACGCGCTGCAGGGCATTCTGGATGACATCGACAGCGGCGCGCTGACGTTCGACCCCGCGTGCGAGGACATCCACATGTTCGTCGAGCAGGTGCTCACCGCGCGCATCGGCGACCTCGGCAAAAAACTGCACACCGCCCGCTCGCGCAACGATCAGGTCGCGCTCGACCTGCGCATGTACCTGCGCAGCGAAACGAACGACATCATCGCGCTCACGAAGGACGTGCTCGCGGCGCTCGTGGAGCAGGCCAAGGCGCACAAGGGCGACATTCTGCCCGGCTACACGCACCTGCAGCGCGCGCAGCCCATCACCTTTGGCCACCACCTGATGGCCTATGCCATGATGCTCCTGCGCGACATTGACCGCATGCAGGATGCCGTCAAGCGCATGAACGTTTCGCCCATCGGCTGCTGCGCCCTCGCCGGCACGACGTATGACACCGACCGGTTCTTCGAGGCCAAACAGCTCGGCTTTGACGACGTGGCGCGCAACAGTTTGGACGGCGTGTCCGACCGGGACTTCTGCGTCGAGCTGCTCGATGCCTACGCCATCGAGATGATGCACCTCTCGCGCCTGAGCGAGGAGCTCGTGCTCTGGTCGAGCTGGGAGTTTCAGTTCGTGCAGCTCTCGGACAGCTACACGACCGGCTCGTCGATCATGCCGCAGAAGAAAAACCCCGACATGGCCGAGCTCGTGCGCGGCAAGACCGGCCGTGTCTACGGCGACCTCATCGCCATGCTCACGGCGCTCAAGGGCCTGCCGCTGGCGTATAATAAGGACATGCAGGAGGACAAGGAGGCCGTGTTCGACGCGGTGGACACCGTGAAGATGTGCCTGCGCGTCATGGCGCCGATGCTCGCGACCATGACCGTGCGCGCCGACAAGATGCTCCACGCGGCGCAGACGGGCTTCCTCAACGCGACCGACCTCGCGGACTACCTCGTTACGAAGGGCCTGCCGTTCCGCAGCGCGTACAAGGTCTCCGGCCAGCTCGTGGCCTACTGCATCGCGCACAGCACCGTGCTCGAGCAGCTCCCGCTCGAGACCTTCCGGACCTTCAGCGACCTCTTTGACGACGGCGTGTATGATGCCATTGATCTCACCAACTGCGTCACGCGGCGCGTGTCCTACGGCGGCACGTCCGTGCCGAGCGTCGAGGCGCAGATCGCCTGGGTCGAGCAGCAGCTCGGTGAATGAGCACAGACTTTTTGAGCCGGTGTCCCGAAAAGGGGACACCGGCTTTTTTTGTCGCTTTTTGTACAGACAGTACAAAAAGCCCTTGCGGCAGCAGATGAATTTCGTTATACTGATAGCACCCATTCTAAAAAATAAAGGAGAAATGGTATGAAAAAGAAACTTCTGAGCATTCTGCTCGTGCTGAGCCTGATGCTCGCGCTCGTGCCGGCGGCCTTCGCGGCCGGTGATGTGAGCGCCGAACTGGGAAGCGACGGTACAACGCTCACCTTCTCCGGCAGAGGCACTGCCACGGCCGACTGCTGGGACGGCGACTGGACCGCCGTCACGCACATTGCCCTCGGGTTTAACATCAGCGGCATCGCCGAGGATGTGCTGGCCCGCTGCGTCAACCTCGTGTCCTTTGAGACCGTCAAGGGCAGCTGGTATCTCCAGACCTACAACGGCGGCCTCATCTCCGAGGACAGCAAACAGATGCTGGCCGCGCCGAACAGGTGCACGGTCTATGAGATTCCCGACTTGGTGCAGACCGTCAAGACGGGCGCGTTCCGCTACTGTCAGGGGCTGACGGCGGTCACGTTCCCGGCAAGCCTTACCACCATTGAGGCGCAGGCCTTCACCAGCTGCCTGAGCCTGACGGCGGCCACGCTGCCGGACGGCCTGAAGACGATCGGCGACTTTGCCTTTTCCGGCTGCGCCGCGCTGACGAGCGTGCTCATCCCGAAGAGCGTCACGAGCATCGGCGAGGGCGCCTTCGCCGGCTGCACCGCGCTCACGGCCATCGACTACAGCGGCACCGCGGCCGAGTGGGCCCAGCTGACCAAGGGCGAGAATGCGCTGCCGGAGGGCGTGACCGTGAACTTCAACGCGCCCATCCACCACTACGGTTTCTGGAAGGGCACATACCCGAGCTGCACGACCGAGGGTCAGCGCACCCGCGCCTGCACCGATGACGGCTGCGGTTACACGGAGGAAATGACGCTCCCCGCCCGCGGCCACTACTTCGACGGCGGCCGTGTGACGACACCGCCGACGGAGACCACGACCGGCGTGCGCACCTATACCTGCAAGACCTACGGCTGCAATGCCACGCGCACCGAGGAGATCCCCAAGCTCGCCCCGCAGGTGCCCGTGAGCGAGCGCTTTAACGACGTCGACCCCGACGGCTGGGCGTATGAGGACATTCAGTACTGCGTGGATCACGAGCTCATGAACGGCGTCGGCGGGCGGAGCTTCGCGCCCGGCCGCGTGATGACCCGTGCCCAGATGGTGCAGGTGCTCTATAACATCGAGGGCGAGCCGGCCGTCACCGGCGAGACCCCGTTCACTGACCTCACGTCCGACTGGTATCAGAACGCGGTGCTCTGGGCGTACCAGACCGGCGTCGTGGCCGGCACGGGCGACGGCTCGACATTCTCTCCCGACGACCCCGTCACGCGCGAGCAGACGGCCGTCATCCTCATGGAGTACGCTGACCGGGTGCTTGACAAGTATCACCCGAGCGAATACGACCGGCTCTTCCCGTATCAGGACCGCGCGGACATCTCCGACTACGCGCGCACGGCCATGAACTGGGCGGTCTATCACAATCTGTTCAGCGGCGTGCCGGGCCCGGGCGGACTCCATCTCAAGCCGCAGAGCGATGCCACCCGCGAGCAGATGGCCGTCATCCTGGCGCAGTTCTGCCGCGAGCTGAATGTCTGGAACGACCCCATCCCGCTCGTCTGATCCGTATCTGTTTTTTGACCGGCGTCCCGTTTTCGGGGCGCCGGTTTTTTGCCGCGCTCCGGGCGGAGGGCGGGAAAATTTCCTGTGATCTGCCTTGAAAAAGCACCCCGGCCACGGCATAAGGGCGCTTCCGCGGCACGGAAGCGCCCTTTTTCTGCAAAAACCGGTTGTTTCTGCGGGGAAAATCCGGTATAATAGGGACAATTTGCGGCGTTTGTCGCAAAAACCGGTATGAAAAAAGGAGAGCAAGCATGAAAAAACGACTTCTGAGCGCAGCGCTCGTGCTGTGCCTGCTGCTGGCGCTGCTGCCGATGGCGGCTTTCGCCGATGACGATGTGCAGACCGGCACCTGCGGCGACGGCCTGACCTGGACGCTTGACGCCGCCGGCACGTTGACCGTCACCGGCAGCGGCGTGATCAGCGCCAACGCCTTTGCCTTCAATAGCAAGATCGTGCGCGCCGAGATCGGCGCGGGTGTGACCGGCATCGGTCTGGGCGCGTTCTTCAAGTGCGCGAATCTGGAGGCAGTCACCCTGCCCGCGGGGCTGACCACCCTCGGCACGGCGGCCTTCGCCTATTGTGAAAAGCTCGCATCCGTCACGCTGCCCGGCAGCCTCAAGAGCACCGGCGACTGGGCGTTTCAGGGCTGCACGGCGCTCACCGCTGTGACGATCCTGCCCGGCGTGACGCGCATCGACACGCGCGCGTTCAGCGACTGCGCGGCGCTCAAGGAGATCACCATTCCCGCCACGGTCACGGCCATCGGCGGCAGTGCGTTCTCCGGCTGCCTCGCGCTGCGCACGGTGCACTTCGGCGGCTCGAAGGAAGCATGGCAGGCCGTCGAAGTCGGCGAGCACAACACGCTCCTGCGCCTTGCGAAAGTGGATTACAATGCCGTGACCGAGCACCACTTCGGCGACTGGACCGTCACGACCGAGGCCACCTGCACGGAGCCCGGCGTGCGCACCCGTACCTGCACGGACCCCGGCTGCGCCGAGACCGAGACCGAGTCCATCCCCGCCCTCGGCCACGACTGGGGCGAGAGCGTGACCGTGGCCGAGCCCAACGGCGCGCAGGGCGGCCGTGTGCGCACGGCCTGCAAGCGCTGCGGCGCGGAGACCCTGCGCTTTACCGACCCCGAGATCCCGGCGTACCAGCAGTTTGACGACGTCGATCTGGCGCTCTGGTCCTACCCCGGCATCGCCTTCTGCGTCAAGACGGGGCTCATGTCCGGCACCGACGCGCACACCTTCGCGCCCCATGCCGTGACGACGCGCGCACAGATCGTGCAGATCCTCTATAATCTCGCGGGCGAGCCGGCCGTCACCGGCACGACCCCGTTCACCGACCTGACGAACGACTGGTATCAGGACGCCATCCTCTGGGCGTACCAGACCGGCGTCGTCGCCGGCACGTCGGCCACGACGTTCGACCCCGAGTCGCCCGTCACGCGCGAGCAGATCGCCGGCATCCTCATGGGCTATGCGGACATGGTGCAGCACCTCGAGCACACGTGGACACCGGCCGACCTCTCTGCCTTCCCGGACGGAGCAAGCGTGTCCGACTGGGCGCAGGCCGCCATGGCCGACGCCGTGGCGCTGGAGCTGATCTCCGGCGCGGAGACGGACGACGGCATCTTCCTGCAGCCGCAGGGCGATGCCGCGCGCGAGCAGGTCGCCACGATCCTGCAGGGTTTCTGCGGCAGTGTTATGGGCATCTCCTGAGCCGCCCCGACAAATCCGTCCAAGCAAAAACGGCGCCCCTGCGGGGGCGCCGTTTTGCTGCGCGGCGGCGCAAATGGCTGTTGCGTATCCGGCGGCTGTCCGGTATAATGAAGAAAACCGCGCAGCTTTTCCGCGCGCAAAAGGAGAACATAATATGAAAAAGAAACTTTTGAGCATGACCCTCGTGCTGTGTCTCGTGCTGGCGCTGCTGCCAACGGCGGCGTTCGCCGCGGATGACGGCAGCGCCGTCGTTGCGTCCGGCACCTGCGGCGCCGAGGGCGACGGCAGCAACCTCACCTGGACGCTGACTGCCGACGGCGCGCTGACCATCTCCGGCACCGGCGACATGATGAGCCAATTCAATCAAGTCGAGCCCGTATGGGGCAGATATGTCCGCACGGCCCGCATCGCGTCCGGCGTGACGACCATCGGCGCGGGGGCGTTCCACCGCTGCGCGTATCTCACGAGCGTGGAGCTGCCCGATACGCTGACTGCGATCGGCGTCGGCGCCTTCAGCGAGTGCAAGAGTTTGTCCGCGCTGACGATCCCGGAGGGCGTCACCACCATCCAGAGAGGCGCGTTTACCAACTGCAGCAATCTCGTGACGCTCCGGCTGCCCGCCGGACTCCAGACGCTTGCGGACTATACGTTCGCCGGCTGCAGCAAGCTCGTCATGATGAACATTCCCGAGGGCATCACGTCCGTCGGCGAGTGCCTGTTCAACTGGTGCACATCGCTGCAGACCGTGTCGCTCCCGGCGTCGCTGCAGTCTGTGGGCGCGGTCGCCTTTGACGGTGTGCCCCTGCAGGCCGTCTGCTATCCCGGCACGGCTGAGCAGTGGCAGGCCGTGAAGCTGGCAGAAAATCAGGGCAGCAAGGGCCTGGCCAATGCCAAGGTCTATTACGGCCATGCGGATCACAGCTTTGCCGATCTGACCGCGTCGGCGCCGACGTGCACGGACGGCGGTGCGGCGCACGGCACGTGCAGCGACTGCGGCTTTGTGCTGGATGCGTCGTTCAAAGCGCTCGACCACGACTGGGACGAGGGCGAGGTCCTCGCCAAGCCGAGCGGCATCCGCGGCGGCGTCAAGCAGCATACCTGCCTGCGCTGCGGCGCGCCCGGTGTGGAGTTTCTCATGCCGGAGATCCTGGCGTATGAGCAGTTCGGCGATATTGATCCCGAGGACTGGTCGTATGAGGGCATCCAGTTTTGCGTCATGACCGGGCTCATGTCCGGCACGAGTGACACAACGTTCTCACCGAACGGCGTGACCACGCGCGCGCAGGTCGTGCAGGTGCTCTATAACCTCATGGAGGAGCCGGAGGTGAGCGGCACGACGCCGTTTACCGACCTCACAGCCGACTGGTATCAGGACGCGGTGCTCTGGGCGTACCAGACCGGCGTCGTCGTCGGCACGAGCGACACGACCTTCTCGCCCGAGGCACCTGTCACACGTGAGCAGATCGCCGTCATTCTCATGGAGTTTGCCTCGAAGGTCCTCCAGATCGAGAGCGGCGAGACTCCGGCGGACCTCTCGGCATATCCGGACGGCGGCAGCGTCTCAGATTGGGCGCGCACGGCAATGGCGGATGCCGTTGCGCTCGGCATCCTCAGCGGTGCGCAGGACAGCAACGGTACGCTCTGGCTCCAGCCGCAGGCTGGCGCCACCCGCGCCGAGGTCGCGACCATTCTTGAGGGTTTCTGCGTGGTCATTGTCTACGCGCAGTAAGATCACGGCTTTTTGTGCATCCGCGCCGTTTCGGCGCGGATGCATTTTCTGTTCCATCCGCTTAATTTTTCTTAAAGCGGGCCAAAGCCCCTGTGCGGGGGCGGCCCGGATATGTTAGGATAGACCCCAGAGGTGATACCATGGAAAACCTGGAGGCCCCTGTCCGCATCCTCGTCGTGGACGACGAGCCGGACATCCGCAACATTTTGCACATCCTGCTCTCGTCGCGCGGCTACGAAGTTGACGAGGCCGAAAACGGCCTGCGCGCCGTGGAGTGCGTACGCGCGCAGCCGGACTATGATCTCATTATATTGGACATCATGATGCCCGGCATGGACGGTGTCGCCGCCTGCACGGAGATCCGGCAGCACAGCGTCGCGCCGATCCTGTTTCTCACGGCGAAGGCCCAGCCTGCCGACATGAGCGACGCCTACGGCAGCGGCGGCGACGATTATCTCATCAAGCCCTTTTCCAACCACGAGCTGTTCCTGCGGGTCGATTCGCTCATCCGGCGCTACCGCGTCTACCACGGCAAGGGCGACGCGCCGACGGTCATCGACGCGCTCGAGATCAACCGCGACAAAGGCACCGTGTGCAAAAACGGCCGCTCGGTCGAGATGACCAAGACGGAGTTTGAGCTGTTGCAGTACCTGATCGCCAACCGCGGCACTTCCGTGTCTGCGCGCAAGCTCTATGAGGACGTTTGGCACGAGAAGTTCCTGCCCAGCTCTGCCAACACCGTCATGGTGCACATCCTCAAGCTGCGCAAGAAGCTCGAGGACGACCCGGCCAACCCGACGCTCATCCGCACGGTCTGGGGAAAGGGGTATCAGATTGATTAAAAAGTGGCGCTCGTCGATCAATGCGCGCATGATCGTCGTGCTCATTGCGGCGCTGGCCGTGGGCGTGGCGTGCTATTTCGGCGTGGATGCGCTCGGCACCGCGGCGATCGACCGCTGGTACCTGAGCGATGATGCCATCGCGGCGCGCAACCTCGCGCACGAGCGCAGCCTGCAGGAGTACATCAGCGCGCGCGGCGTGTCCTCGCGCGACACGCTGGCCATCGAGCAGTGGTCGCGCGGTGAGAAAAACGCCAACGTCATCGTCTATCAGGCGGAGGGCAACCCGTACGAGGCCGGCACCTGGGGCACGAGCGAGCTGCTCGACGACTCGACCCAGAGCGACATCGCCGACATGGGCTACAGCTTCTTCACCGTCCAGTTTGCCGACGGGGAGTACCGCGTCGCCGTGTGCGACTATTCCGAGGCGTGGCTCTACAGCTATGTGAGCTTCGGCGCGCTCGTGCTGGGCTTCGTGATCTATTCGTTCATCGCCTTCGGCTTCACGCGGCGGCTCACGCGGCGCGTCACGCGCCTGTCGGAGGCCGTCGGCGCGGCGGGCGCGCTCAACCAGACCATCCCCGTCGTCGGCACGGACGAGCTCGCGCGTCTGGCAGCGAGCGTCAACACCATGCGCGACACGATCCTGGAGCGCACGCGCAACGAGCAGACCGCCTGGCAGGCCAACAGCGACCTCATCACCGCCATGTCGCACGACATCCGCAACCCCCTCACGTCGCTCATCGGCTACCTCGACCTGCTCGAGATGAGCCAGGACCGGCTGCCGGAGGACCTGCGCAGCTACGTGCTCGCCAGCCGCGACAAGGCCTATCAGCTCAAGGGCCTGACGGGGGAGATGTTCCGGTATTTTCTCGTGTTCAGCCGCGGCGAACAGGAGACGCACCCCGAGCCCTACGACGCGCAGATCCTCTGCACGCAGCTGCTCGGCGAGTGCGCGGCCGAGCTGCGCAGCCGGGGCTTTGAGGTCAACCTCCTGCCGCTGACCACGCCCTGCACCGTCACGACCGACGTGCAGATGCTCAAGCGCGTGACGGATAATCTCCTCTCGAACATCGAAAAATACGCCGACCCCGCCGTGCGCCTGACCATTCTGGCCGAGTGCGAAAACGGACGGCTGCACATCTGCTTTGCCAACCGCACGCGCCATGAGCTTGCGCGCGTCGAGAGCAACCACATCGGCCTGCGCACGTGCGAGGCGATTTTGCAGCTGCTCGGCGGCCAGTTTTTCACGCACCGCGTGGGCGATGATTTCTCAGCCGAGTTTGTCCTGCCGGTCACCCCGCCGGATGCGGAGACCTGAACGGTATACCTGCCCCCCCCGCTGCGGCCGGGGGCTTTTTTGCCGCAGGAAAATCGACCGGAATGTCTCTTGACCGTTTCCGGAATTTCGGATATGATAGAAAGATAACAACACGGAAGGAGGTGCGCGCGTGCACAACGACTGGTTTGAGGACGACAATGAGATCCGCCTGCTGCGCCGCGGCAAGCGCCGGCTGCTGGACATCGTGTTCGGCCGCACGATGGTTATCACGCTGCTGCTCGTGCTGCAGATCGCCATCATGGTGCTCGGCGCGCACTATCTCGGCCGCTACTACCCTGCGTTGACGATCGTCCTGCGCGTCATGAGCGTCGTGGTCATCATCTACCTCGTCAACAAGTCCGGCAGCGCGACGACGAAGATCACCTGGATCATCCTCGTCATGGCACTGCCGGCGTTCGGCGTGCTGCTGTACCTGTTCGTGCAGCTCGACATCGGCCACCGCTACGCCAACCGCCGCGTGCAGGAGAGCATCCTCAGCACCGTGCAGTACGTCCCGCGCCAGACCGAGCTCATGGCCCGCCTGCGCACCGAGCTGCCCGAGGTGCACAACCTCGCCGAGTATACGCTGCGCTCCGGCGACTACCCAGTGTATGAAAACACCGCCGTGACCTACTACCCCATGGGGCAGGACAAGATCGGCGCGCTCATCGAGGCGCTGCAGTCGGCCGAGCACTTTATCTTCCTCGAGTATTTCATCATCGAGGAGGGCGACGTCTGGGGCCGCATCCTGAAAATCCTGGAGGAAAAGGTGCGTGCCGGCGTCGAGGTGCGCGTGCTCTATGACGGCACGTGCACGTTCTACCGCCTGCCGTACGGCTACCCCAAGCGCATGGAGGCGCTCGGCATCCGCTGCAAGATGTTTGCGCCGCTGCGCCCGCTCGTGAGCACGTATTACAACAACCGCGACCACCGCAAGATCGCCGTCATCGACGGGCGCGTCGGCTTCACCGGCGGCGTGAACCTTGCCGACGAGTACGCGAACCTGGTGCGCGTCTACGGCGTGTGGAAGGACACGGCCGTGCGCCTCGAGGGCGAGGCCGTGCGTTCGCTCACGCTCATGTTTCTGCAGATGTGGGGCATGGACGAGCGCGAGCCGGACACCGACTCCTACGGCCGCTATCTCAACGTGCCGCAGCGCCCGCTGCCGGAGGCCTCCGGCTACGTCCTGCCGTATGCCGACAGCCCGCTCGATGACGAGCGCGTGGGTGAGTGCGTGTATCTCGACATCCTCAACCACGCCGAGCGCTATGTGCGCATCATGACGCCGTACCTTATCCTCGACGAGACGATGGTCATGGCGCTCACGTTCGCGGCCAAGCGCGGCGTGGACGTGGAGCTTATTTTGCCGCACGTGCCGGACAAGAAGTTCGCCTTCGCCCTTGCCAAGGGGCACTATCGCGAGCTGCTCGATGCCGGGGTGAAAATTTACGAGTACACGCCCGGATTCGTGCACGCGAAGGTGTTCGTCAGCGACGATCGCAAGGCCGTCGTCGGCACGATCAATCTCGATTACCGCAGCCTGTACCTGCACTTTGAGGATGCGGTGTATCTCTATGACTGTCCATGCATCAAGGACATTGTGGCGGATTATGACGCCACACGTGCCCAGTCGCAGGTCGTCACGCACGGCGACCTTGCGCGCATCCCGCTGCACACGCGCATCGCGGCCGCGCTGCTCAAGCTCGTTGCGCCGCTGATGTAACCGTTTTTTGAGAAAGGGGAACCCATCATGTCGAAATGTTATCTGCTGTTTGCCGAAGGGCTCGAGGAGTGCGAAGGTCTCATCACGCTCGATATTCTCCGCCGCGCCGGACTGGAGACGTATACCGTGTCCGTTCAGAACGCACACACCGTCGTCGGTGCGCACGGCGTGCCCATCACGTGCGACCGCACGCTGCCCGAGCTGCTGGCAGCGCCGCCGGAGCTCGTCGTGCTCCCGGGCGGCATGCCCGGCACGACGAATCTCGCCAAGAGCCCGGCCGTGGAGGCGCTCGTGCGCCGCACGCTCGAGCATGGCGGCCGCGCCGCGGCCATCTGCGCCGCGCCGGGCGTGCTCGCGCAGTACGGCCTGCTTGCCGGACGCCGCGCCACGTGCTACCCCGGCTTTGAGAGCAAGTGCACCGGCGCGCACATGGTCGATGCCGACGTCGTCACCGACGGGCCGATCACGACCGGCCGCGCCCTCGGCGCGGCGATCCCGTTTGCGCTCGAGCTCGTGCGCCTGCTCACCGACGAGCAGACCGCCGCGCGCACGGCCGTGGAGATCGTCTGGCACGCGTGACGGTTGACAATCCGCGCGTGAGTGCGTAAAATAGACAGGATAAAACCATCGAGAGGTCGCCGCCATGGACGAACTGAAACTCATCTTCGCCAGCAACCTGATCCGCCTGCGCACGGCCGCGGGCATGACGCAGGCCGAGCTTGGCGAACAACTGAATTATTCGGACAAGTCGATCTCCAAGTGGGAGCGCGGCGAGGCCATCCCCGACGCGGCGGTGCTCAAGCGCATGAGCGAGATCTTCGGCGTCACGGTCGATTACCTGCTCAACGAGCACGACGCTTGGCAGCCCGGACCCGAGCCCAGCGCGTGCGACCGCAGCCATCATGCCATCATCCTGGTCGCCCTCATGGGTATCGTCACGCTGGCGGTGCTGGTGTTTGTGGTGCTGTGGCTGTGGCTCGGCCAGGTGGAGTGGGTCGTGTTTCCCTGCTTCGTGCCGGCGGCAGTCATCACGTATCTCGCGCTCAACAGCGTGTTTTTCGCCGGCCGCGGCAATCTGTACGTCGTGCTCGGCCTCGTGGCGAGCGTGTTCCTCGCCGGCTACCTCGTGCTGCTGCGCTTCGGGATGAATTTCTGGCAGCTTTTCCTCATCCTCATCCCGGCCGAGGCCGTCGTGTATTTCAGCTTCCACATCCGCGCAAAGCATTGATATTGCAGACATTCTATGATTTGTAGAGTGCGTCTTTCGGGGCGTAGAGCAGGGCAGGGCCGTGTTCTACGCCCCGATTCCGTTTTGTAGGTTGCGCAATGCCCCCGCTGCGGGTATGATACCTGCGTATTGTGAAGGAACAAAGTCTGCCCGCCCGGCGGGCAAATCGAAGGATGCAAAGGAGACCGACAATATGGCCGATTTCGTACTGAGCTGCTGCTCCACCGCCGACCTGACCAAGGAGCATTTCCAGCAGCGTGACATTTCGTATATCTGCTTCCACTATGCGCTCGACGGCGTGGATTACCCGGACGATCTGGGCGAGACGATGCCGTTTGACAAGTTTTACGCCGCCATGGCAAACGGCGCCGAGACGCGCACCTCGCAGGTGAACATCTCGGAGTTTGTGGACTATTTCACCCCGTTTCTTGAGCAGGGCAAGGACATTCTGCATGTCTGCCTGTCCTCGGGCCTGTCGGGTGTGTCGAACTCGGCAGAGAACGCCGCGCGCATCGTCCGTGAGCGCTATCCCGACCGGAAGATCTACATCGTCGACTCGCTCGGCGCGTCCTCGGGCTACGGCCTGCTGATGGATAAGCTCGCCGACCTGCGCGACGAGGGCATGTCCATCGACGCCGTGCGCGACTGGGCCGAGGCGCACAAGCTCGAGCTGCACCACTGGTTTTTCTCCACGGACCTGACGTTCTACGTCAAGGGCGGCCGCATCTCCAAGGTGGCCGGTGTGTTCGGCGGCCTGCTGGACATCTGCCCGCTGCTGAACATGGATAACCTCGGCCGGCTCACCCCGCGCTCCAAGATCCGCGGCAAGAAGCGCGTCATGAAAGAGATCGTCGCCCGCATGGAAGAGCACGCGCAGGGCGGCCTCGACTACTCCGGCAAGTGCTATATCTCCAATTCGGCGTGCTATGACGACGCGCGCGCCGTGGCCGATGCCATCGAGCAGAAGTTCCCGAAGCTCAACGGCAAGGTCGAGATCTACAGCGTCGGCACCACTATTGGCAGCCATACCGGTCCGGGCACCGTGGCCCTGTTCTTCTGGGGCGACGAGCGCAAGGACTGATTGGTCGATAAATCCCCCCTTATCTTTTTTCCCATCCCAAACAAAATCCCCTGACCAAACGGTCAGGGGATTTTGTCGTGTTGCTTTCTTTGCGTTGATGCCGTGCTGTCTCCCGTTTTTTTGCGAGGAGACGCTGCCGCGGTTTACCACGTCAGCGCGTCGTCAAAGTCCACGAGGTCGGGCCGCACGGGCTCCTCACCCATGACGGTCTGCATGTAGAGGTTGACCTGGCGGCGCATGTCGCGCTTGGAGATCGTGCGCGAATCGAGCAGATCCTGCGCGACCCAGAGCATGTGCACGCCGCGCGCGGCCGCCTGCTCCTCGAACACGCCGCGCAGACCGTCCATGCCCTTGCAGGAGATCTGGTCGTACATGAGCACCATGTCGGCGTTGTACTGCTTGCAGACGACCCACAGCTCGTCGAGCACGTTCGCGTAGCCGCCCTTTGTGTGCTTGCGCATGGTGGTGCGCTGATAGCTGCGGGCGAGGTCGGCGAGCGCCTGATCGGGATCCTCCGTGTTGATGATGATGTCGGAAATGAGCGACTCCATGCTCGCCACGACGTTGATGCCCCAGCAGTTTTCCGCCCAGACGGAGAAGTCGGGGTAGAAGTTCGCCGGGCACGACCACTCGACGCAGCGGTGGCGCATCGCGGGGGCGCAGGGCTTTTTCTGCTCGTAGCCGCGCATCATGATGCGGTTGACGCGGCGGTCGGTGTCGAGAAAATGCGGGTCCATGCCGCCGGAGAGATGGTAGAAAAACATGCGGTAGATCCAGAACGTCTCGCCCGTCATCTGCGGGTAGGGCGTGCGGTTGACCTCCCACTTCTGCAGCTCGTACTCCGTCTCCTGATTGTAGACCTTCATGGCGTGGAAAAACGCGTCCCAGTCGAACGTCTCGCCGGTCTGCTCCTCGATGAAGCGGATGAGCCCCCGCAGCTCCTCGACGGCGTAGTCCTGCACCGCCTCCTCATTGTAGCGGATGGGCACGCCGAAGTAGTACGTCGGGAGGTTGAAGTACCGGTCCTGATACGACGTCGTGGCGACGCTGCCGTCGCACGGCATGTTGCAGGCGACAAAGCACGTGCCGAGCTTGGGATACTCGTCGCGCAGGGCGCAGCCGGCCTCGGCCGAGGGCAGGGGGCAGACGTCGGCCGGGATGCCGAAGTTCTCGGCCGCGTCGAGGTACGGCGGCGTGATCTGCTGGTCGAGGATGGAGCACAGAAACACCGGCAGCACCTGCGCCGGCAGGTAGATGAGGTTCGGGAAGCCGGCCATGATCTTACCCGGGACGAGCTCGTCAAAGAGCACGACCTTCTTCGACAGTTTGTTGCCGGGGTGGAAGTGCTCGTCGGCCACGAACGAGATGCGCAGCAGGTCGGTGGCCTTTTTCACGATGCGGTCGTACTGCGCGCGGGCCATGCGCAGCTGGTTGCCGCGCATGCCGAGCGTGCCGCGGTCGACAAAGTTCGGATAGGTCAGATAGGTCGCGAACCACTGGTAGCGAAACAGTGCGCGCACGGCCGACACCGGACACTTGGCCACAAAGACGACCATGTCCTTCCAGCACTTGAGCCACATGTAAAAGTCGAACGCCGTGTCGCGCACGCCGCGCAGCTCACGGTAGCGAAACCGGCCCCGCTCGGGGTCAAAGCGGTATGTATAGTCATTGATATGGCGGAGAAACTCCCGCAGGGAGCGCTTTTCTTTGTCAGCCATGGTCACTTGCCTCCTCTCTGCGCCTGGAGCTGTTTGATCTCCAGACTCTCGACGAATGCCTGCACGCGCGTGCGCAGCTGGCCGTTGCCGCCGGTGGCGTTCTGCCGGTCGACCGCGACGGACGGGATGCCGTAGTCGTGCGTGATGACGTGGCTCGCCAGCGCGCGCTCATAGCCCCAGTACTCGCAGAACTTGAGCTGTTCGTACAGCACGCCCTGCGCGTGGTACTCTTTGCACAGGTCACGCACGAGCTGCCAGCGGCCCTCCACCTTTTCGCGCTGCATGTAGCGCGGGCACTGGCTCGTGGTGAGGTAGTGCCGGGCGATGCTCTCGAGCACCGGCAGGTCGGGGTCGAGATGAATTTCCTCGCGGCCGGGCGTGGAGCCGAAGCAGAAGCGGTCGACCACGACGAGCGCGCCCGCCTCCTCCACGAGCTTGGTGAAGCCGGGGTCGTCGATCTCGCTGCCGACGACGGCGATCTTCACGCGGAAGTTCGGCTTGGCGTCCGGCTCGCGGCGGCGCAGCTCCTCAAGCGTCTCGCGCAGCTTATCGACGATGAGATACTTTGGGCAGCAGTAGCTCACGAGGTTGAGGATGTGGTACTCGTAGCCCGTGATGCGCGGGTTTTCCTCCTTGCGGAACTGGCCGATCTCGGTCAGGATGCGGCAGACCTCGTTGTGCTCGGCCACCGCCTTGCGCAGCGCGTCGTCCGACACGTCCACGCCGTAGACCTCGTGCAGCGGCTCGAGCACCTTGCGCCGGAGCTGGTCGACATAGTGGCGCACGGTATTGTCCGTGACCTTGAAGGGCATGTCGAGGAAGGTGACGAAAAACTGCTCATTGTCCACGAGGTGCAGCAGCTCAAAGTGCTCGAGCGCGCGGTTCATCTCCGAGCAGGTCTCCGTCGCCAGCAGGGCGGACAGGAAGTTATAGCCCCCCTCGATGCCGCGCTCGAGCAGCGACTTGCAGTAGTCGCAGATGAAGTTCGACATGTAGTACGACGAGATGTCCAGCGACCCCGTCAGCGGCGCGCGCAGACGCACCGAAAAGCAGTCGCCGGTGTTGAGCAGCACCTCGGGCATGTGATAGCAGGTGTAGGCCAGCGCGTGCTTCCCCTCGGCACACGCCTGCTGCACGAGTGGGTTGTTCGCGCTCTCGAGCAGCTTTTCAAATTCGTAAAGATACTTCAGGTCTTTCAAACGGCTCTCCCCTCCATGTTAAAAAAGTCGCATACTGGTAGACACATTATACAGGACATTGTCCAATATCGCAATAGATTTTGAACATCTTTCCTGAAAATGTGCAAAAATTGACCACCCGTTTCCACTGCCGCTGTGGTATAATGGGCGCAGGAAATCTGCAGGAGGTGCCCGTCATGAAGCCCCAGTTTGCCAATGTGTTCAACGTCTCGGTCAATGACAACCGCTCGGAGTGCTCGTTGAGCTTTTACCACATGTATATGCAGCACAATTACACGCCCCAGCCCAAGGGCCTGATCGACATGCCGGAAAAGACGGTCGGCGAGGTCGCGAGCATCATGCTCACGCGCGAGGGGGCGCACGCGCTCACGCGCCTGCTCATCCAGAGCTTCGGTCTGCCGGAGGAGAAAGCATGAGCGCGGCGCAGACGCTCCGCCCCGGCCGCTACCGGCACTTTAAGGGGAAGGAATACGAGTTGCTCTTTGTCGCCACGCACTCGGAGACATTGGAGCCGATGGTCGTCTACCGCGCGCTCTATGGGGAGCGGGGCATCTGGGTGCGCCCCGCCGCCATGTGGGATGAGGAGATCGAGCGCGACGGGCGGACCGTCCGCCGCTTCACGTATATTGGAGACTGACAACTCCAACGAGAACCGCTTCGCCGGGCCTTGTTGAAAGGAGCCGCGGCTGCGGTTTTGGGATTGACCCGCCGCCGGAAACGTGATACCATATTTTCGGTCACTTTGTGCCGAAACCTGTCACCGAGGATGTGGGGATATGCGAAAAGCTCTCAAAATCGTCTTGTGCGTCGCGCTCGTGCTGGCGCTGGCCGTGGTCATCGCGCTGCGCGTGCTGCCGCCGATGAATGCCCCGGCGCAGTCCGCCGCCGCCACGCCGACCCCGGCTGCGACCATCGCGCCCACCCCCATGCCCGAGCCGGACAACGGCCTGCCGAAGGTCAACACCGGCAGCTGGGAGCTCACGCTCGTCAACGCGCACAACTCCATCGGCGAAGCCGTGCCGGAGGATCTGGCCGAGCTCGAGGGCGGCCGGTATTTTGACGCCCGCGCCGTGGACGCGCTCAAGGAATTCATCGCCGCAGCGCGCGCCGAGGGGCTGAGCGTGTGCCTGTCGAGCGCGTACCGCAGCTATAACGAGCAGACGTATCTCTTCAACCGCAAGGTCAGCCAGTGCGGCGGGGACGAGGCCGCGGCCGCCCGCATCGTCAACCGTCCCGGCACGAGCGAGCATCAGCTCGGCCTGTGCGCCGACATTACGGACAAGTTCTACGAGGTCAAGACGCAGGATCTCGAAAAGACCGCGCTCTACCAGTGGATGTACGCCCACTGCCAGGACTACGGCTTCATCCTGCGCTACCCCGCCGACAAGCAGGACATCACCGGCGTCATGTACGAGCCGTGGCACTTCCGCTACATCGGCAAGGAGGCGGCTGCCTACATCATGGAAAACGGCCTCTGCCTCGAGGAGTTCCTCGACCTGTACAAATGAATCTCCCCGGGGTGCTTCCTGCAGGATACACCCCGGATTTGTGCGTTTTGCTGCAAAATTCTAGGTAAATTCTAGGCAAATTGTGAAAACCACCGCTTGAAATCTTGCATTTTTTCTGTTAGACTAAAAGCAACTGAAAAAGAAAGGAGCGTGATAACGTTATGCGTACCAATCAAGTCCAGGACCTGGACGATCTGATCTTCTCGGACAGCAGCTGGCAGCCCAGCAGCAAGTGAGAAGCCATAGAGCCGGATGATGCCACGCCATGTGCGTGGATTTTTTATATTTAAACGCGATCCCTACCGGCCTCCGCGTGAAAAACGGTTGCAATTTTCGCGGCCGTGTGCTACGAATAGAAGCAGAAACGAAACAGGAGGCTGATCTCTATGGCATTCATCCGCAAGCTCCCCGACACGCCCGAGCGCCTTGAGCACCTCAAGGGCGGCGCCGGCCACCTTGAGCGCTATGCGCTCCTCTCCCCGGAGGAGATGCTCGGCGCCGGAACGGTCTGCGCCCGCATGGTGCTGCAGCCCGGCTGCGAAGTCGGCGAGCACACCCACCACGGCAACTATGAAGTGTATTATTTCCTCTCCGGGCGCGGAACTTACCGCAGCAACGGCGAGACGACGACCGTGGACGCCGGCACCGTGACCTTCACGGGCGACGGCGAAAGTCATTTCCTGCGCAACGACGGCCCCGAGCCGCTGGAGTTTCTGGCCCTCGTGCTCAATCTCCCCGCGCAGGCATAAACGGCGGAAACGAAAAGCCTTCCCTGATCAGGGAAGGCTTTTTATTTGAAAACCAATCAGCGGGCATCCATCGGATGCCCGCTGACCTTATGTATGCACTTACTTGCTCTGGATATACGCGTCGATGGCAGCGGCGGCCTTCTTGCCGGCGCCCATCGCCTTGATAACGGTGGCCGCACCGGTGACGGCGTCGCCGCCGGCGAACACGCCGTCCTTCATGGTGGTCACGGTGTCGTCCTGAACGACGATGCCGCCGCGATCGCTGTACTCGAGGTCCGGCGTCGCCTTGCGCAGCAGCGGGTTGGGGGAGGTGCCCAGCGCCATGATGACGGAGTCGCAGGCCATCTCAAACTCGCTGCCCGGCACTTCGATCGGACGGCGGCGGCCCTTCTCGTCGGGCTCGCCGAGCTCCATGCGGATGCACTTGAGGCCGCGGACCCAGCCCTTGTCGTCGGCCAGGATCTCGACGGGGTTGCACAGCAGGTGGAAGTTGATGCCCTCTTCCTTCGCGTGCTCGTACTCTTCCTTGCGGGCGGGGATCTCCTCCTCGCCGCGGCGGTACACGACCGTCACGTCCGCGCCCAGACGCTTGGCGCAGCGCGCGGCGTCCATGGCGACGTTGCCGGCGCCGACGACGGCTGTCACGTGGATGGGCATGAGCGGGGTGTCGTAGCGCTCGTCATACGCGTGCATGAGGTTGATGCGGGTGAGGAACTCGTTGGCGGAGAACACGCCGCAGTAGCTCAGGCCCGGGATGTTCTGGAACTTCGGCAGACCGGCGCCGGAGCCGATGAACACGGCCTCGTACTTGTCGTCGCCGAGGAGCTTCTCTTCGTCCTTGCCGAGCAGCTCGTCGATGCTCATGCACTTGCCGATGGTCGCGTCGCACACGATGTTGACGCCCATGGCCACGAGCTTGTCGATCTCCTTCTGCACGATGGCCTTCGGCAGACGGAACTCGGGGATGCCGTAAGCCAGCACGCCGCCGGCCTTGTGGAAGTGCTCATAGACGGTCACGTCGTAGCCGAGCTTGGCCAGGTCGCTCGCGCAGGCGAGGCCGGACGGGCCGGAGCCGATGACCGCGACGCGGTGGCCGTTGGTGGCGATCTTCTCGGGCATCTCGTCGGCGTTCTCGCGGTTCCAGTCGGCGACGAAGCGCTCCAGACGGCCGATGCCGACGGGCTCGCCCTTGATGCCGCGCACGCACTTGCTCTCGCACTGCTTCTCCTGCGGGCAGACGCGGCCGCAGATGGCGGGCAGGGAGCTGTCCTCGAGGATCTTGTGGTAAGCGCCCTTGAAGTCCTGCTCGCGGACGCGGGCGATGAACTGCGGGATCTTGACATTGACCGGGCAGCCGGACATGCAGGCCGGGCGCGGGCAATTCAGGCAGCGGTTGGCCTCATCGACCGCCATCTCGACGGTGTAGCCAAGCGCGACTTCTTCAAAATTCTTGTTGCGGACGTTCGGGTCCTGCTCCGGGATCGGATTCTTTTTGGGAGACATATTCGCCATGATTACTTCTCCTCCTTCTTCTGCGCGGCTTCCTCGGCGTCGGCCATGGCCTGCAGATTGCAGTAGTGGTGGCGGCGCTCGAACACCTTCTGCTCCTGTGCCTCATAGATCTTGGAACGGGCGATCGCCTCGTCGAAATCGACGAGGTGGCCGTCGAACTCCGGACCGTCGACGCAGGTGAACTTCATCTTGCCGTCCACGGTCAGGCGGCAGCCGCCGCACATGCCGGAGCCGTCGATCATGATGCAGTTCATATCGACCATCGTGGCCACGCCGTATTCCTTCGTGATCTGGCAGACGAACTTCATCATCGGCAGCGGGCCGATGCAGATGCAGTGGTCGTACTGCTGGCCCTCGGCCTTGGCCTTCTCGAGCAGCTCCTTGAGCTTGACGGTCGTGAAGCCCTTCTCGCCGTAGGTGCCGTCGTCGGTCATCATGTACAGATGATCGCAGCAGGCGCGCATCTCGTCCTCGAGCACGACGATGCCCTTGGTGCGGAAGCCCGCGATGATGTCGACATCGCAGCCGAGGCGGTGCGCCTCTTTGGCCTGCGGCCACGCGATGGCGCAGCCGGAGCCGCCGCCGACGACCACGACCTTGTGCATGTTGTCAAACTCGGCGGGGTTGCCGAGCGGGCCGACAACGTCGGCCACGTAGTCGCCGGCCTTCTTGCTGGCGAGCAGGGCCGTCGTGCTGCCGACGCGCTGCATGATGACCGACACGGTGCCGGCCTCACGATCATAGGAAGAGATCGTGATGGGCATGCGCTCGCCGAACTCGTCGACGCGGAACATCAGGAACTGACCCGGCTGCGCTTTGCGGGCGACGAGCGGGGCCTCGAACGTGACGCGGAACATATTGTCAGATAATCTTTCGTTATTGACGATTTTGAACATGAAAATCACCTCAAGGCACTATTATAGCGGAATTGCATATTTTCCACAAGGGAGAAACGAAAAATCTAAATTTTAACATAGGAAATGCCCAAAAACTGTCGCTTTGCACAAAAATGCGGAACTTTTTTCAACAAAAGTACCGTGGGGTGCAGGGCCGTTATGCAAAAGCGCGCCAAAATGCCAAAACTGTGCCGGCGCAAAAAGGGGAAAAGCACAAGAAAAAGCGAGAAAAAGGAAGCCGCCTGCCCCGCGCGGGGGCAGGCGGCGGTGTGCGGTTTTGGGGGATGCGGGCGCGGCGGGGCTGCGCGCAGGTGCGCGCTCAGCGCTCGGAGCTCGTGGCGGCGCTGGTACTGCCGGTCCACTGCCAGTTGGCGATCTCGGGCAGATCCACGCCGTGCGCGGCGATGTACTGCCGGTGCTCGACGAGCTTGTCGCGCATCTGCTGCACGGCGTAGGCGCCGCGGTTGCCGAGCTGGGGCAGGCGCTTGATGACGTCGATGACGAGGTGGAAGCGGTCGAGCTCATTGAGCACGCGCATGTCAAACGGCGTTGTGATCGTGCCCTCCTCGACGTAGCCGCAGACGAACATGTTCTGGTTGTGGCGGGTGTACGTCAGCTCGTGGATGAGCTTCGGGTAGCCGTGGAAGGCGAAGATGACGGGTTTGTCCTTCGTGAAGATGAGGTCGTAGTCCTCGTCCGTGAGGCCGTGCGGGTGGTCGGAATGCGGCTGCAGCTTCATCAGGTCGACCACGTTCACGACGCGCACGCGCACCTCCGGCAGCTTCTCGCGCAGGATGGTCACGGCGGCGAGCGTCTCGAGCGTCGGCGTGTCGCCGCAGCAGGCCATGACGACGTCGGGCTCCGCGCCCTGGTCGCTGCTGGCCCACTCCCAGATGCTCACGCCCTGCGTGCAGTGACGCACGGCCTGCTCCATGGTCAGCCACTGCGGCCGCGGGTGCTTGGAAGCCACGATGACGTTGATATAGTTCCGGCTGCGGATGCAGTGGTCAAAGCAGCTGAGCAGGCAGTTTGCGTCCGGCGGCAGATAGATGCGCACGACGTCGGCCTTTTTATTCGACACGTGGTCGAGGAAGCCCGGGTCCTGGTGCGTGAAGCCGTTGTGATCCTGCTGCCACACGTTCGAGGCGAGCACGTAGTTGAGCGAGGCGATGTCCTGCCGCCAGGGCAGCTGGTTGCAGACTTTCAGCCACTTGGCGTGCTGCGCGACCATGGAGTCCACGATGCGGATGAAGGCCTCGTAGCTGTTGAAAAAGCCGTGGCGGCCGGTGAGCAGGTAACCCTCGAGCCAGCCCTCGCACATGTGCTCCGAGAGCATGGAGTCCATGACGCGGCCGTCCGGGTCGAGGAACTCGTCGTTGTCCGTCGCCTCGGCGACCCAGCGGCGGCCCGTGACCTCGAACACCGGGCTCAGGCGGTTGGAGGCGGTCTCGTCGGGGGCGAAGATGCGGAAGTTGCGCGCGTCCATGTTCTCGCGCATGATGTCGCGCACGAACGCGCCGAGCACGGTCATGTCCTGCGCCTCGACGGCGCCGGGCGCTGGCACGGGCTGCTCATACGTGCGGAAGTCCGGCATGCGCAGCTCGCGCAGCAGCAGCCCGCCGTTGGCGTGGGGGTTCGCGCCCATGCGGCGCTGCCCCTTCGGCGCGAGGGCCTGCAGCTCGGGGATGAGCGTGCCGTTGTCGTCAAAGAGCTCCTCGGGGTGGTAGCTGCGCAGCCACTCCTCGAGCTGCACGAGGTGCTCGGGCTTGTCCATCGCGATCGGCACCTGGTGCGCGCGGAACGACCCCTCCACCTGCTTGCCGTCCACTTCCTTGGGGCCGGTCCAGCCCTTCGGCGCGCGGAACACGATCATCGGCCAGTAGGGGCGCGTGGTGTCGTGCGCGGTGCGCGCGTGCTGCTGGATGGCGTGGATCTCCTCGATGGCCCAGTCCATCGTCTCGGCCATTTTGGCGTGCATCTCGGCCGGGTCGTCGCCCTCGACGAAGCGCGGCTCCCACCCGCAGCCGCGGAAGAACATCTCGAGCTCCTCGTGGCTGATGCGGGAAAAGAGCGTGGGGTTGGCGATCTTGAAGCCGTTGAGGTGCAAAATCGGCAGCACCGCGCCGTCCGTGATGGGGTTGACGAACTTGTTGCCGTGCCACGCGGTGGCGAGCGGGCCGGTCTCGGCCTCGCCGTCGCCGACGACGCAGGCGGCGATCAGATCGGGGTTATCCATCACGGCGCCGAAGGCGTGCGCGAGCGAGTAGCCCAGCTCGCCGCCCTCGTGGATGGAGCCCGGCGTCTCGGGCGCGACATGGCTCGGGATGCCGCCGGGGAACGAAAACTGCTTGAACAGGCGCTGCATGCCGGCCGCGTCGCGCGTGATGTTCGGGTACACGTCGGTGTACGAACCGTCGAGATAGTCCTGCGCGACCATGGCGTTGCCGCCGTGGCCGGGGCCGGAGAGGTAGATCATGTCGAGGTCGTATTCGTTGATGACGCGGTTGAGGTGCGTGTAGATGAAGTTCTGGCCGGGCACGGTGCCCCAGTGGCCGACGATCTTCTTCTTGATGTCGCGCTCGGTCAGCCGGCGGCGCAGCAGCGGGTCGTCGAGCAGGTAGAGCTGGCAGGCGGACAGATAGTTCGCCGCGCGCCACCAGGCGTCCATCTTGGCCAGCAGCTCCGGCGTGGGTGCAAACGCTTCGTTTTTCATCGTGGAAACCTCCTTATAGATATTAGGATGTGCCGTTCGGCACAGGTCATGCCTCGTTTTGCAGCGCGGTGAGCACGCTCTCTGCGCAGCGCAGCCCGTCCACGGCGGCGCTCGTGATGCCGCCGGCGTAGCCCGCGCCCTCGCCGCAGGGGTAGAGCCCGGGCACACCGGTGCTGCACCGGTCGGGCCCGCGCACGATGCGCACGGGGCTGCTCGAGCGGGTCTCGGGCGCTGTGAGCACGGCGTCCGGGTCGTCAAAGCCGCGCAGCTTTTTTCCGAAAGCGGGCAGCGCCTGCGCGAGCGTGTCCGTGATGCGCTTGGGCAGCACGTCGTGCAGGTCGCACCACGTCACGCCGGGGCGGTACGTCGGCTGCACGCGGCCGGGGCCGGTGCTCGCGCGCCCGGCGAGAAAGTCGCCCGCCAGCTGCGCCGGGGCGTGGTAGTTGCCGCCGCCGCACCGGAAGGCGCGCTGCTCGATGCTGCGCTGCCAGTACATGCCGCCGAGGGTGCGCTTGTCCGGAAAGTCCTCCGGCCGCAGCGTCACGAGTACGGCGGCGTTGGCGTTTTCCCCGTCGCGGCGGGAATTGCTCATGCCGTTGGTGCACACGCCGCCCGCCTCCGACGCGGCGGCGAACACCTCGCCGCCCGGGCACATGCAGAACGTGTACGCGCTCGACCCGTCCGGCAGGTGGCAGGAGAGGGAATAGTCTGCCGCCGGCAGACGCTCCGCCGCCGCGCCGTACTGCGCGGCATTGATGTCTTTTTGCCGGTGCTCGATGCGCACGCCCATGCTGAACGGCTTCGGCTCCATCGGCACGCCCTGCGCGTGCAGCATTTCAAACGTGTCGCGCGCGCTGTGGCCGATCGCGAGAATGACCTGCCGCGCCGGGAGCGTGTAGCCGCCGGCCGGCCCGGCCACGGTCAGCGCTGCGATGTGTCCATCCTCCGTGGACAGCCCCGTCACGCGGTGGCCGAAGCGCACCTCGCCGCCGCGGTCGATGATCTCGCGCCGGAGATTCTGCACGACCTCGACGAGCACGTCCGTGCCGATGTGGGGCTTGGCGTCGTAGGTGATGTGCTCCGGCGCGCCGTGCGCCGCGAACTCCGCGAGCACGAAGCCGATGCGCGCGTCGTGCGTGCCGGTGTTGAGCTTGCCGTCGGAGAACGTGCCCGCGCCGCCCTCGCCGAACTGCACGTTGCACTCCGGGTCGAACGGCCCGCCCGCGCGAAACGCCGCGATCTGCGCACTGCGCGTCTGCGCGTCCGGCCCGCGCTCGAGCACGATGGGCCGTGCGCCTGCGCGCGCGAGCAGCAGCGCTGCGAACATCCCCGCCGGGCCGAAGCCCACGATCACGGGGCGCGTCTGCGGCGGCGCGATGTGCGGGATGGGGTAGGCCTTGTCCTGCACGATGGCGGCGCCGCGGCAGCGGCGGACGAGCTTCCGCTCGTCCCCGCGCACGGTCACGCCCACGGTGTAAACATAGTGAATGTCGTCTTTTCGGCGCGCGTCGAGCGACTTTTTGCGGATGCGCAGGCCGGTGATGTCCTGCGGCGGTACTTTCAGCGCCCCGGCGGCCAGATGGAGCAGCCGCGCCTCGTCCGCGCCGGGGGCGAGCTTCAGGTTCGAAATTGCGATCATCGGCACGCCCTCCCGGCCGCGCGGCCGCTGGCCCACGCCCACTGCAGGTTGTAGCCGCCGCAGTCGCCGTCGATGTCCAGCACCTCGCCGCAGGCGTACAGCCCCGGCACGAGAAGGCTCTCCATCGTCGCGGGGTCAAATTCGTCCGTGCGCATGCCGCCGGCCGTGACCTGCGCGCTCTCGAAGCCCTCCGTGCCGCGCACCGGCAGCGCGAAGCCCTTCGCCGCGCGCACGAGCGCCCTGAGCTCGCTGTCCGTCACGTCGCCGAGCGGCCGCCCGCCGGGCACGGCGGCGTAGCGCAGCAGCATCTTGCCCACGCGGTTGTGCACCGTGCCGGTCAGCACCTCCTCGCAGGGGAGGTTGGGCGCGGCCGCCCGCCGCGCCTGCAAAAACGCGAGGCAGGCCTGCGCGCCGTGTTCGCGCAGCAGGTCGAGCGTCACGGTCTGACCCTCGCCGCCGCAGCTCGCCGCGCGGGAAATTTCAAAGATCGCCGGGCCGGACACGCCCTTTTCCGTGAACTGCACCTCGCCCGCGCTGCGCGCGAGGACGTCCCGGCCGCGCGTGAGCGTCACGCGCGCGTCGGCGCGCACGCCCTTGAGCGCGCGGGGATAGGTCGGGTCGGTCGTCAGCTGCACGAGCGCGGGGTGCAGCGCCGTGCGCCGGTGGCCGAGACTTTGCAGCAGGGCGTACCCGTCGCGCACGCCGCCGGCCTTCGCTCCGGCCGCGCCGCCGCACGCAATGATGACGCGGCCGGCGGGGATGGTCTCATGCTCCGTCTCGATGACGAAGCCGCGCCCCTGCCGGCGCACGGCCGTCACGGCCTCGCCCGCACGCAGGGTGATATTCGGCCGCGCGAGCGCGAAGCGCAGCACGTCCACGACGCTGTTGGCCGCGTTCGAGAGCGGGTACACGCGCCCGCCCGGCTCCGTCACGGTCATGAGCCCGTGCGCGGCGAACCAGTCGAGCGCCGCCGCGGGCGGGAAGGCCGCGAGCGCCGGCGCGGCAAAGTCCGGCTGCGCGCCGTGGTAGTTTTCGGGCGCGGCGCCGGTGTTCGTCAGGTTGCAGCGGCCGTTGCCGGTCACGGCGAGCTTGCGCCCCACGCGCGCCTGCCGCTCGAAGAGCAGGATCTCATTTTCCGGTTGCTCGGCGGCGGTCAGCGCGGCCATCATGCCGGACGCGCCCGCGCCGATGACTGCGATCGTCATGGCGATGCTCCGTTTCTATCGTTTTTCTTTCCTCATTAAACCACACTTTGCCCGCAAATACAAGAAAACGGAGGAAGTCCCTGACGTCACGCACACAGGCGATCGTCTTTGCGCTTCCGCTCGACCGGGACTGCCTCTGCCAAAGCCTTCCCCTGGAGGGGAAGGCTTAGAAAGTGCGCAGCAATTCCGGTGGTGCGCCGTGTGTCCGTCCCGCATCCCCCGGCTCCCTTGGGTAAAGGGAGCTGGCAGCCGTAAGGCTGACTGAGGGATTGACATGTCAAAATTCGCACCGCAGCCGGTATCTGCAACCCCTCCGTCAAAAATCTTCGATTTTGCCACCTCCCCTTACACAGGGGAGGCATCGCCAGACGGCGATGGCTGTATCTCATACGAGGCGGGCTTTTCCCTTCGGGCACTTTGGGATGGGCTGCCCCCCCGCAGGCAAAAAAACGGCGGCAGCCATTGGCTGCCGCCGCTTTTCCGGGCGTGTGGTCACTTCTTCGGCACGTCGCACTCGGGCATCAGCTCGTCGCTCATGACGGCCAGCACGTGCTCAAACGTTGCCAGCTCCTCGGCCGTGAACCGCTCCTGGATGCGCGCCATCACTGTGTCGATGTAGCTCTGCATGAGGCCGTTGTAGCAGTAGAACTTGTCCGACAGCTTCAGGTGGTATTCCCGCCGGTCGGTGTCGGAGTTCTCCTTGACGATGTACCCCTTGCGGATGAGGCTATTGACCTTGTAGGTCGCGTTGGACTGCGAGATGCCGAGAAAATCCGCAAACTGACCGATGGTCGGCGCGTCGAGCTCGTGGATGACCTCGACGGAGAACGCCTCCATCGCGCTCAGCGAGCCCTCGCGCTCGCGCACCTGCGAAAACAGGCGGCGGAAAAATTGCAGCTTGAACTTCTCGTACACGCTCTGAAAATTCTGCTCCAGCATCGGAAGTTCCCCCCTTACTTCTTCGATTTGCATACATTTTCCTATCTTTTTTACACCAAAGCACCGGAAAAGTAAAGAGCCGGGCGCGGAGAAATTCCCGCGTCCGGCAAAATTGAGCAGAATTTGACGTCTTACGGCGCTTTCGGGCCGTCGTCTGGCCTGGGCCCGGCGTCGTCCTCGCCGATGACCTCGCCGGTCGTCTCGACGGCGGTGGCGTCGTCCACGAAGTTGTGCACGGCGTTTTTCACGTCCTTGACAAACACGGCGGCATACACGACGGTGCACAGGTTCTGCACGCCGTCGACGATGAGCGATACGCCCATCATGATCGTGAGCACCTGCTTGCCGTCAAAGGGGTTAAAGACCAGCAGGATGCCCAGCACCAGGCACACGACCGTGCACACGAGCGTGACCCACCACGAGTGCGCGCCCATGCGCCGCGAATCGACGGCGACCTGCAGCTTGAACACGCTGTCGACGAGCACGAGCAGACCGATCATGACCGAGAGAATGTCCATCAGTGCCGGGGCGCGCCAGAGCATGAGCACGCCGAGGATGATGCAGAACAGGCCGACTGCAAAATCGAACCGGATGGCCACGCCCTCGACCTCGCGGATGAAATAGAGCACGATCTTCATCACACCGAACACGGCCATGGCAGCGCCGAGAATGCGGCAGATCATAATGAGCGACGTCTCGGGGTTCACAACGAGATAGATGCCGAGGAGCAAAAACATCGCGCTGAGCACGACGTAGCTCCACTTGATGCGCTTGAAAATTCTCATGGGATCTCCTCCTTACAGGCCGAGCGGCTCGTCGATGAGCACGACCTCGACCTTCGCCATGTCGAACATCTGCCCCCAGAGCACGAGCAGCGCGTTGCAGCCGCGGCTCTTGCTGCGGCAGTCGAGGCAGCGGCCGGCCGTGTGACACGGCTGGTCGCCGTCAAAGCGCCGCATGTTCTGCACGGCGGCGGTGTTGCGCGCGCGGGAGAGCGCGCTGTCGAAGTCCGGGCAGATCTTGTTTGTGCCCGCGACGATGTACACCGTCTTGCCGATGCCGTAGACCATGGCGGCGAGGCGGTTGCCGCGGCCGTCGATGTTGAGGATCTGGCCGTCTTCCGTAATGGCGTTGGCGCTGCTGAGGTACACGGGCGCGGTCAGCGCGTGGCCGAGCGTGTCAAAGCCCGGCGTGCGCCAGTGCCACCAGACGGTGTTGTGTCTGGCAAGCCGGTCATACAGGCCGATCTGGTCGATGGTCTTGCTGCCGCCGATGCCGACGGTGGTGCCGTCGATCGCGCCGTCGAGATAGTCCGCCGCCTCGCGCCCGGTGGCGAAGTGCCGCACGGCGAAGCCGCGGCCGGTCAGCGCGCGGATGGTTTTTTCGATGTCCATGGGACATGCCTCCATATATCATATTGTGCCCTTATCCTACCATCGTCATCCGCCGCTGTCAATTTCCTTTGCGGTTGAATCCGGCGGCGCGCTTTGCTATAATGGCGGCAGACAGACACAGAGGGGAGAGATCATACATGCAGCTGCTTTATGCGCTGGCAAAGCTGCGCACGCCGTGGCTTGACACGGTGCTCGGCGCAATCACCAATTGCGGCGGCGAGATCGTGTTCATGGCCGTTGCCATCATCGTGTTCTGGTGCGTGAGCAAGTCCTGCGGGTACTATATGCTCACGGTCGGCTTCGTCGGCACGATCGCCAACCAGTTTCTCAAGCTGGTGTTCCGCATCCCGCGCCCGTGGGTGAAGGACCCGGATTTCCGCATCGTCGAGAGCGCCCGGGCCGAGGCCACCGGCTACTCGTTCCCGAGCGGGCACACGCAGAATGTCTTCGCCTCCTTCGGCTGCCTCGGCCGCTGGACGCGGCGGACGTGGCTGCGCGTGGTCTGCGCCGTCGTGATCGTGCTCACGGCGTTTTCGCGCATGTACCTCGGCGTGCACACACCGCTGGATGTCGGCGTGTCGTTCGGCATCGGGCTCGTGCTGGTGTTTGCGCTCTACCCGCTCTTTCGCGACATTGACAGCCACCCGGACCGGCTCTACTGGCTCTTCGGCGCCATGGCCGTGCTGGGCCTTGCGTACCTGTTCTTTGCCGAGTTCTGGCCGTTTCCCGCGGACGTGGACGCCGCCAACCTCGCCTCCGGCCGCAAGAACGCCTACACGCTGCTCGGTGCGGTGCTGGGCATGACATTTTCCTACTGGCTCGACCGGCGGTATGTGCACTTTGACGTGCGCGCCGTCTGGTGGGCGCAGGTGCTCAAGGCCGTGCTGGGCCTCGCCATCACGATCGGCCTGCGCGCCGTGCTCAAGGCACCGCTGCTCGCGCTGTGCGGCGGGCACAACATCGCCAACCTCATCCGCTATGCGCTCATGGTCGTCTTCGCCGCCGGCATCTGGCCGATGACCTTCCGCTGGTTCGGCCGCCTCGGGCGGAACAAACCCGCGCCCGGCGCGTCAGATTGAATTGACTTGACGGCATAAGTGTGTTACTATTTATCTTATAAAGTTATGTAAACATGCCAACACGGACATAAAGAGGTGCGTATCACATGGACAAACACGCATTGGATCCCGCCTGCCTGCTCGGTGACCGGCTGCAGACGCTCTCGCGCGCGGAGCTGACCGCGCTGGCCGAGGCGCTATGCCGCATCCTGGCGGAGCGCGGGACATATCACGGCGGCATCCGCCCGGACAACATCAGCCGCGCCGCAGACGGCACGGTCGGCCTCGGCGCGCCCGCCCGCACGGACACGAAGGACTGGACGACCGAGGAGCTGGAATTCATGGCGCCCGAGGTCTTCTGGAGCGGCACGCGCGACGCCTCGGCCGATGTGTATTCGATCGGCCTGCTGCTGTATGCGGGCGTGTCGGGCGGCCGTCTGCCGTTTTACCCGGACGACCGGGCCGCGCAGCCCGAGGATCAGGCCGCCGCGCTGCGCCGCCGCATGAACGGCGAGCCGCTGCCCCCGGCGCGCAAGGCCGGCCGCGGCCTGAAAGAGATCATCGCGCGCGCCACGCAGTGCAAGCCGGAAGACCGCTACGCCGCGCCAGCGGAGCTGTGCGCCGCGCTCGAGCAGTACGACGCCGAGCAGCGCCGCAGCGTGCCGACCGCGCAGGAGATGTTCAATAAGCCGGAGCAGGAGCTCAGCGACGTTGAGCGCATGATGCTCGCCATCCTCACCGAGGAGGCAGCCGCGCCGGAGCCGGAGCCGGAGCCGGAGACCCCGGCGGAGGAACCTGCCGCCGAGGAGGCCCCGGCCGAGGAACCTGCCGCCGAGGAGGCCCCGGCCGAGGAACCTGCCGCCGATGAGGCCCCGGCCGAGGAAGCTGCCGTTGAGGAGCCTGCGGCCGAGGAAGTCCCGGCAGCGCCCGAGACCGCGCCCGCCGCCGAATCTGCGCCGGAACCCGAGCCGGAGCCGGAGGCCGAATCTGCGCCCGAACCGGAAGCCAAACCGCAGCCCGCGCCGGAGCAAAAGCCCGCGCGGCCGCTGCCGAATAAATTCCGCCCCGAAAAGCAGCCCGCCCGGCCGGAGACCCCGGCCCGGCCGCAGCCGGAGCGCAAGCGCCCCGCCCCGGCGAAAAAGCCGGAGGCCTACCGTCCCGCCCCGAAAAAGCGGGAGCCTGCCGAGCAGCGCCAGTCGCACAAGGCGGCCGTGCTGCTGACCGTGCTCATCATCTGCGCGGCCGTGCTGGCCGTGCTGCTGCTGCGCTCGCTCGGCGTGTTCGGCACGCCCACCACGGCGGAGGCCACCCCGACGCCGACCGTCTCCGTTGCCACACCAGCGCCGACCGAGACGCCCACGCCCACCCCGACGCCGAAGCCGGAGCCGACGTATGAAGTTGTCACGGCGGACGTCTCCTGGGCGGACGCTGAAGCGGCGGCCGAGGCCAAGGGCGGCCACCTCGTCGTGATCGACAGTGCCGAGAAGTGGACGCGCGTCGCCCAGCTGGCCGACGAGTCCGGCCTGACTTATGTCTGGATCGGCCTGCACCGCGTCGACAGCAAGCTCGCCTGGGTCAGGGATAACGTGGACCCGGTCTACAACTGGGCGTCCGGCGAGCCGTCCGTGCACGATACCAACGGCGCCGCCGAGGACTATGTGCTCATCACGCGCACGGCCGACGGCTGGTATTATAACGACTGCATCGGCGATCCCGCCGGCCGCTACCCGCAGTTCTACAGCGGCAAGATCGGCTATATCATCGAGATCGACCCGTAAAAACGCAAAAGCTCCCCGGCCATCCGGCCGGGGAGCGATTTTTTTGTGCAGCGTTCAGGTCTGCCAGTCGGTGACCGGCTTTCCGTCGCTGTCGGTGAATGTGCCGCAGGCGATCATGATCAGGTCGACCAGCGCGCCGATGCCGAAGCAGCCGGCCGTGAGCAGCCAGAGCACGCCCGTGCCGATCTTGCCGACGTAGAAGCGGTGGATGCCGAGCCCGCCGACGAAGATGCACAGCAGCAGCGTGATCAGGCGCGATTTCGGGCTGGCGTTCGGGTCGACGGTCCTCGTCGGTGCCACGGCGCATCCGCACTTCGGGCAGACCACGGCCTCATCGACCAGCTGCGCACCGCACTGAGAGCAGTATTTCATGGGTTTCCCCCCTCCTTCGCCGCTGCAGCAGCGGCCGCGATACTTGTCACATGGCGGCGATACCTGTCACATGACGAAGTCAGTGTAACACCCCGCCGGGGGTTTGTCAATTCCGGCACGATCGCTTTGGGCGAAAATTCGCCGCCTTCGGGTAAAAAACCGCCCCGGGAGCACATGCTCCCGGGGCGATGGCGGTTTGGGGGAAAATTACTCGCCGAAGTAGCGCTTGAGCAGACCCTCGAACGCCTTGCCGTGGCGGGCCTCGTCACGTGCCATCTCGTGCACGGTGTCGTGGATCGCGTCGAGATTGTACTGCTTGGCGAGCTTTGCGAGCTCGAACTTGCCGGCGGTCGCGCCGTTCTCGGCGTCGACACGCATCTCGAGGTTCTTCTTCGTGCTGTCGGTGATGACCTCACCGAGGAGCTCGGCAAACTTCGCAGCGTGCTCGGCCTCCTCATGCGCGGCCTTCTCCCAGTACAGGCCGATCTCCGGATAGCCCTCGCGGTGCGCCACGCGCGCCATGGCCAGGTACATGCCGACCTCGGAGCACTCGCCCTCGAAGTTGGCTCTCAGACCGTCGATGATCTCCTTCTGCACGTCGGCCGGAACATCGGAACCGAACGCTTTGCCCACGCCGACGACATGCTCAGCCGCCCAGGACTTCTCAGCCTTCTGCTCGATGAACTTGGAGCCGTCCACATGGCACACCGGGCATTCGACCGGCGGCTGCTCGCCTTCGTAAACGTAACCACAGACACTGCAAACCCATTTTTTCATAGTCAGATTCCTCCTGATGTTTTTTTGATTTCGATTGTTGGTTGTTTTATTCGGAAGCGGATCCCTTGTCCGCTTGCTGACAAGTCTTGCACAGCCCCGTGAACGTGATGCTGCACCCGAGCACCTTTGCGTCCGTCGCGCTCTGGGCGAGGGCGCACAGCTGCGCCTCCGGCTCGCCGGGCAGCGGCACGTCGATGACCCGGCCACACTGCACACAGTGCAGGTGCGCGTGGGGCTCTGTGCGGGCGTCGAACCGCTCCTGCCCGCGGAACACGCCGACGCTCATTGCGTCGCCCTCTTCGGCGAAGAGGCTCAGGTTCCGGTACACCGTGCCGAGGCTCAGGTCGGGGTAGTCCGGCTTGAGTTGCTGGTAGAGCTCCTGCGCGGTGGGGTGGGCGGTCGTCGCTGCGAGGGCTTCGAGGATGACCTGCCGCTTTTTGCTGTTTTTGCGTGTGGGCATCGAAGCACCTCCTCGCAAATCAGTAACAAGAATTATTACTGATATGAAGATACCACAGGAAACCGCATTTGTAAAGCCCTTTTTGCGAATGATTCTCAAAATTGTGCATTCTGCTGTGTTTTCTGCGCTGTGTTTTGGCGTTTGTGCGCAATTTGTGCGCGGTGCAGTGCGGGAGATGCGCAAAAAGGTCGGCCGCGCGGGCACCGCGCGGCCGGAGCGGGGGAAAACTTGCGCATAAGCGCAGCGGGAGAGCCCGAGGGGGCAAGGCTCGCCTCGGATGGAATCCTGCATCGCCTTCCGGCGATGCGGGGGAGGCGTCGCGGCGCTCTGTGCCGCGACGGAGGGGTTGCAGATACCGGCAGCTGTGCAAGGTTGATCGTATCAATCCCTCAGTCAGCCTGACGGCTGACAGTTCCCTTGACACAAGGGAGCCAAAGGGTGCGTGCTGGACACGTGCTGGCTGCACTACCTCACCGCCGGCAGACGTTGGCCGTGATGCCGCACAGCGCCTGCGCGCACTCCATGTCCCACTTGCCCGAGCGGGCGATGTCGTCGATCGAGAGAATGCCCGCGAGCTTGCCGCCCTCGGTCACGGGCAGGCGGCGCACCTGTGCTGCGCGCATGATCTCCATCGCGCGGCGGATGTCCGCGCCCGCTTCAACCGTCACGGGATCGCGCGACATGATGCTGCGCACGGTCACGGCGCCCGGGTCGCCCCCGGACGAGACGCAGCGCACCACGATGTCGCGGTCGGTGAGCATCCCGGCGAGCGTGCCGTCGTCCTCGCACACGGGCAGTGCGCCGATGCCGCGCATGCGCATCAGCCGCGCGGCGGCAACGACCGGCTCGTCCGGATTCGTCACGGCGGCAGCGCCCGTCATGTAATTGCGGACCTGCATGAAACCACCCCCTTTGGCCGGAAGCTCCGTCTGCGGAGATTCTCGCCCGCCGGGGGCGGTTTTATACCTATTAATAATATGTCGTACCGCGTCGGACCCGGTCACTGCACGAGCCGGGCGAGCGCCGGCCCCGCGCTCTCGCCGAACAGGCGCACGGCGCGCGTGGCCTCCTGCAGCGTGTTGCCGCTGCTGCCGACCTCGATGATGAGCGACCCGCGCGTGAGGTGTTGGTTGTAGCGCTCGTTGACGAGCGTGATCGGCCGCATGAGCGTCGGGTGCGCGGCGTTCACCGCGTCCTGCAGGTACACCGCCAGACGCAGATTCTCCTCCCAGTACGGGTGGTAGAGGCCCGAGGCGTTCGTGCCCACGAGCAGCATCACCTGCGAGCACGCGGCGTCTGGCAGCTCGGCCACGGTCTTGTAGACCACGCTGTCCGAGCACAGCGCGTCGCGGTGCAGGTCGATGACGATGCGCAGACTCGGGTACTGGCTCAGGTACGCCTGCACGGCCGCGCCCGAGCGGTTATACGAGCCCGTGTAGCTTGGGTAGTCGTAGATGGTCCGGTCGTGCAGCACCTGCAGCCCGGCGGCGGTGAGCGTGTCGGCCAGCACGTCGCCCACGTGCACGATATTATAATTGGTGTCCTCCGTGCGGCACGTGTCGCTCGCGGGGTAAAGGTCGCGCCCCGCAGGGGTGAAGGCCTCGCTCGCGTGCGTGTGCATGATGAGGATCTGCGGTTCGCCTGCCGGCAGCGTCACGGCCGGGCCCTGCTGCAGCAGCGCCGCCGCGTCCACCGCGATGTCCGTCTCGTTCTTGATGCTCAGCCCGCCCGCGATGCTCGTCGCCACGATCGGCAGCCCGTCGGCCGTCGTGGTGGGGGCGTCCTCGGCGGTGTCATCGTCCGCGGTGGGGGCGGGTGTCGCGTCCGGTGCGGGCGTGGACGCGCTGAGCGCCGCCGCTGCCTCCGGCGTGGGGGACGCGTCCACCGGCGGTGCCCCCAGCTCCATGCGCACCGATGCCGCTAGCAGCTGCTCCGGGTCGAACCAGAGCCGCAGCCTGTCCGCGAGCGGCGCACCGCCCGCCGCGGCCGATGCGATCTGCAGGCCGAATACCGTCAGCCCCACACAGGCCAGTTTTTGCCGCAGCGTCATATCTGCTCACCTCCGATTGCATTCTCCACAATATATATGGTTTCGGGGGTGGAATTATGTCACCGCATCTGCTATACTAAGGGCAAAAAAATTTTGAAGGAGGCGTCGTCATGACGATCACATACCGGCCGAAGGGTGTCTGCTCGCGCCTGATGCGGGTGGAGGTGGAAGACGGAATTATCCGCCAGGTTGAGGTGCAAGGGGGGTGCAGCGGCAATCTGCAGGGCATTTCGCGGCTCCTGGTGGGGATGCCGGTGCAGCAGGCCATCGAGCGCATGGAGGGCGTGCGCTGCGGCGGCAAGCCGACCTCCTGCCCGGACCAGCTCGCCAAGGCGCTGCGTCAGGCGCTGTGAGGCGAAAAAAGATTAACATAATTCTTTCAAATAATAAAAATAGTTGACATAATGCAAGTTTGCAAGAATTTTTTGTGAACTTGCATCTTTTTATTTTCGTCACTTTGCGTCGAATCGTCGGGTTTAGTCAAAGTAGACAACACAATTTCTTGCGTAGAATAACGTCGTATAACGCTATATATTGTTGTTTACGCAATTTTTTGTGGATATTATTCAGAACTTAAAAACATGCTTTGTGCATTTTGCCGATTGCGTGCGGTTTGAAAAATGAATATAATTATCCATAACGGGGCGCGTGGATGGAAATCCGCATGCCCTGTGATGAATCAGCAAAGGAGGCTGCACGTCATGAATCGAACGAAGAAAGCGAGCCTGTCCGTGAAGTCGGGTCTGTCGCTGATGTGCATCGTCTGCCTGCTTTGCGGCTTATTGTGCGGATTTTTCTGGCTCGCCGGTGAAAGCTCGGCGCTGGCCGCCGGGCCGGACGGCAGCGCGCTGGCGGCAAAGGCGGTCGTGAGCGGGGATGCGTCCCTGGCTGCGCCCGAGCGCGACGAGAAGCTCGCGGTGCAGGCCGCCGCGCAGGCGACCTCGCCGGTCGTGCGCACGGTCGCCGTCGGCATGGACGCCGGCGACTACACCGAGACCGTCACCTGCGATTACACGCCCGTGTACGTGGACGACCGCTTCGGCGGCTACTGCTACGTGCTCGGTGATGCGGTCTGGCTCCCAGCGGATGCGTTCGCCGAGATGCTCGGCCTCGAGAGCGACACGGTCACCGACGGGGACACCGAGACCGTCACGGTCGACGGTGCGGACATCACGGCGACCTACGGCGCGACGTACTACACGGCCAACGGCCGCTGCTTCTACGCGCCCGACGGCGTGTATGCCCTCGACGGGGAAGTGGTGCTGCCGCTGGCGGATCTGGAGAAGATCTTCGGCGTCACGGCCGCGTTCAGCGCGGACAATACCAGCCTGCGTGTCGATGCGTCGGAGCAGGCGCTGCTCGAGAGCGGCGAGAGCTATTACGGCGCGCGCGATGTCTACTGGCTCAGCCACATCATCAATGCCGAGGCCGGCAATCAGCCCATGGACGGGCAGATTGCGGTCGGCAATGTCGTGCTCAACCGCGTGGCGGACGAGCGGTTCCCCAACAGCGTCAAGGAGGTCGTGTTCGACCGGCGCGGCGGTGTGGCGCAGTTTTCGCCCACGGCCGACGGGCGCATCAGCCTCACGCCGGACGAGGATGCCGAGCTCGCGGCGAAGCTCGCCTTCGAGGGGTACGACCCGGTGGGCGAGAGCCTGTATTTCATCAATCCCTCGGCCTGTAACGCCTCGTGGTTCAACAGCCGCCTGACCTACACGGCCACGATCGGCGACCACGTCTTTTACGCATAATAGCTGCACAGGCAGTGTTCCCGCCCGCACGGAGACCCGTGCGGGCGGCTTTTCGTGGCTGCCGGTGATCGTAGGCTTTGCCCCATTGCCCGCCCGGGGCTGGACGCGCGGGGGAGAATGTGATAAGATGGCCGCAACCAATCATTTTCGGAGGCAAGCATGGACGAACTTCTGCACGCGGGCTTTGCCGCGCTGGGTCTGCCGCTCGATGCGGCGGCGCTGGCCCGTTTTCAGACATACTACACGCTGCTCGACGAACGCAGCAAGGTCATGAACCTGACGGCCATCCACGGCGAAACGGACGTGGCACAGCTGCACTTTCTCGACTCGGCCGCCCTGCTGACGGTCGCGCCGCTTGCCGGCAAGTCGGTCATCGACGTCGGCACCGGCGCGGGCTTTCCAGGCCTGCCGCTGAAGATCGCGCAGCCGGACATTTCGCTCACGCTGCTCGACAGTCTCGATAAGCGTGTGCGCTTTCTCGGCGATGTCTGCGCCGCCACCGGTCTCACGGATGTGACGTGCCTGCATGCGCGCGCCGAGGAGGCGCCGGAGCTGCGCGGGCAGTTCGACGCGGCGGTCTCGCGCGCGGTCGCGCGGCTGTACCTGCTGTGCGAGCTGTGCCTGCCGTTCGTGCGCACGGGCGGGGTGTTCCTCGCCATGAAGGGGCCGGACTGCACCGAGGAGCTCGACGAGGCGCGCAGCGCCATCGGCAAGCTCGGCGGCACGTACGAGCGCACGGTGCGCTACACCATCCCCGGCACGGACGTGACGCACAGCGTCGTCGTCATCCGCAAGACGGCGCCAACGCCGCCGAAGTATCCCCGCCGCTGGGCGAAGATGCAGAAGGAACATTTATAATGTAGAAAACACGCCCGACGCAGCCTGCGTCGGGCGTGTTTCCATATTTCGATGTTGTGTGCTCAGTCCAGCACCTGCGCCAGCACGGCCAGCAGCGCGTCGACCTGCGCGTCCGTCGTGGCCCACGAGGTCACGAACCGGACTGCCTGGTGCGTCGCGTCCACGCGGGCGTTGGTGTAAAACGCAACCTGCTCCTGCAGCCGCGCAATCTGCGCGTCCGACAGGATGGGGAAAATCTGGTTCGTCGGCGAGGGCACGTACATCGCTATGCCCCGGTCGGAGAGCGCGGCGGCGATGCGCTGCGCCTGTGCATCGGCGTGGCGGCCCATGTCGAGCCAGAGGTCATGCGCCATCGCGGCGGCGAACTGCACACCGAGCAGGCGGCCCTTGGCGAGCATGGCGCCGTTGCGCTTCATCGCGCGGCGGAAGCCCGGCTTGAGCGCGTCGTTGACGATGACCATCGCCTCGCCGAAGAGCAGGCCGTTTTTCGTGCCGCCGATGTAAAATGCATCGCACAGCCGCGGCAGATCTTCCGGCTGCAGGTCATTGCCCGCGGCCGTGAGCGCCTGCGCCAGCCGCGCGCCGTCGAGATAGAGGTACATCCCGTGCGCGTCGCACGCCGCGCGCAGGGCGGTCAGCTCCGCCTTCGTGTAGACGGTGCCGAGCTCCGTCGCGTCGGACACGTACACCATGCGCGGCAGCACCATGTGCTCGTCGTACACGCCCGGCGCGGCGCAGTGCTGCGCGGCGGCGTCCGCGATGGCGGCGGGGGTGAGCTTGCCGTCCGTGCCGGGCATGGCGATCACCTTGTGGCCGGTGGCCTCGATGGCGCCGGTCTCGTGCACGTTGATGTGGCCGGTGTCGGCCGCGACCATGGCCTCCCACGGGCGCAGGAACGCGGCCGCGGCGAGCTGGTTCGTCTGTGTACCGCCGACGAGAAAGTGCACGTCGGCATCCGGGCAGGCAAAGCGGGCGCGGATGGCGTCGGCCGCGCGGCGGCAGTCGTCGTCGAGTCCGTAGCCCGGCGTGGAGCTGAGATTTGTATCGCACAGGGCGCGCAGCACGTTCGGGTGGGCGCCCTCGGAGTAATCGTTCTGGAAGCGGAGCATGGCGGATTTCCTTTCGTTCGGGCAAAATTCGGCACGCTGCGCGTGCCGCCGGGGGTATGATAAGCCCCGGAGGCGGGGGTTGTCAATGCATCGCGCCGCATTTTCGGGTGCTGCACTTCGGGTGCGCATCGGTTGTGTCCGTCAGATGAGAGACGCATGACCGGAACGGCTGCCAATGCCTCCCCTGTGTAAGGGGAGGTGGCGCGGCGCTTTGCGCCGTGACGGAGGGGGTTGCAGATACCGGCTTTGGTGCGAGATTTTACGTATCCATCCCTCAGTCAGCCTGACGGCTGACAGCTCCCTTTACACAAGGGAGCCAAGGGCCGCGGGGCGGGCACACGGCGCACGACCGGTGTCGCTGTTCTCGAAGCTTTTGAGCCGCAGGGGAGCCCGAGGGGGCAAGGCCCGCCTCGGATAAAATCCGGCTTTTTTCTTGTCAGAGGCAAGAAAAAAGCCGGCAGCTTTCGCTGCCGGCCAGCCCGCCAATGCCGTGTGAGCCCAGTTACAACCTGCACAAGAAGGCAGGTGGGTCGCCTCTCTGCTGTTTCTCTGCTTCCAACGTCCAACCGGCATCTTTCAGCCGGCCGGGAGGCCTGCAATCCGCAGCGGAAGTTCTGGCATCCCTTATCAGAGATGTGGGTTTAAATGGGCTCCGAGCACCCAGTCGTGCTCCACGCACACAGCAGGACTTATTCCCATGCTATGCGCCGCGCGGGAACTTATTCCTCCGCGCCGTCGTCAGAATCCTCGTCCTCGTCGGCGAAGATCTCCTGCATATAGTAATTGTACACCTTGTCCAGCTCGTCGTCATCGTCGATGGAGCCGAAGAGCTCCTCGCCGTTTTCCTCCATGATCTTGAGCAGGATGATGCCGAAATCGGGGTCGTCCTCGTCCATGTCGGCGGGGAGCGCCGCGAGATAGTCCTGACCGTCGAGCTCAAACTCGTTGAGGATCTCGAGCTCGAACTCGTTGCCTTCCTCGTCCTCGATCGTCAGATAATCGCTGCCGAATGCTTCACTCATCGGGGTGTCCTCCAGTTGTGATCGTGTTCTGGTTTCAGTGTACCCCATCCGGCGCGTAAAATCAAGTCCTTTTACGACCCCAGATCCTCCAGCAGCAGCAAAAGTTGCTCCTGACTGCCGACGGTGATGCCGCCGCGCAGCAGCTCCTGGTCGGCGCGGCGCAGTCCGGCGACCTCGATGCCGGTCACCTGCAGGGGTTTGCGGTCGGCGCCGGAGGCGAACACGCTCACGTAGCCCTCGTAATCCCGCAGGATATATTCCGCCTGCGCGCCGTCGTAGGATGTGGCCGGCGCAGCCGCGCCCGGCTGCTGCAGGGAGGACATCGCCGCTCCCGCGACGAACGGCGACACGGCGCACAGCGCCGTCACGACCGTCAGTGCCAGCGTTCGTTTCATATGCCTCGCTCCTTTCACCGGAAAGTTTGTCCAATGCACGCACATTTCATACCCGCGGGACAAAAACGCGCGAAAGACTATCCTCGGTTGACAGCATGTGCTATAATATCATTTAACCGTTTTTATGCGCTGAATATCGACCGGGTTTTTGACCCGATAATGTGTATCATCAGGGAGGTGCGTCACTGCCTATGGCAAAACGACCGAAACCATCATCATCCGCCCCGCGCGCGGCCCGGGCCGCGGATGCGACCGTGAGCGTCGCGGGCGCAGTGCTGCGCGTGCTCGGCACGATCCTGCTGATCGTGCTCGTCACGGGGCTGCTGTTTTTGTGCATCTTCGCGTACTATGTGAAAAACTGCCTGTCCACGGATCTGGACGTGCAGCTCTCGGACTTTACGGTCTCGCTCTCAAGCTCGATCCTGTATGAAGATTCCGACGGCAACTGGCAGAACCTCACGAATCTCTCGAGCACGGAAAACCGCGTCTGGGTCGACTATGCCGACATCCCCAAGGACATGGAGCACGCGGCCGTCGCCATCGAGGACAAGCGCTTTTACAAGCACAAGGGCGTGGACTGGTACCGCACGACGGGCGCGTTCATCAACATGTTCCTGTCGATGAAAAACGACTTCGGCGGCTCGACCATCACGCAGCAGCTCATTAAAAACCTTACCAAGCAGGACGATATCACCGTGCAGCGCAAGCTGCTCGAGATCTTCCAGGCGCTCGAATTCGAGAAGTCCTATGATAAGGAAGAGATCATGGAGTGGTACCTGAACATCGTCTACTTCGGCGAGGGGTGCAACGGCGTCTACACCGCCGCCGAGACCTATTTCGGCAAGGAGCCGAAGGATCTCACGCTCGCCGAGTGCGCGAGCATCATCGGCATCACGAACAACCCCTCAAAATACGACCCCTTCATCAGCCGCGAGAACAACAAGGCCCGGCAGGAGACCATCCTCAAGCAGATGTACGAGCAGGGCTACATCTCGAAGGAGCAGTACGACGAGGCCATGGCGCAGGAGCTCGTGTTCGTGCGCAGCGAGTCCGAAGAGGGCACCCAGACCATCTACAGCTACTATGCCGAGGCCGTCATCAACGACGTACTCAACGACCTCGTCGAGCAGAAGGGCGTCAGCCGCGACACGGCGCGCACGCTGCTCTATTCCGGCGGCTATCAGGTCTATTCCTGCTACGATCCCAGCATCCAGCAGGCGATCGACGACGTCTATACCGACCTCGACAACATGCCGCAGCGCCCGTCGGCCTCCGGCCAGCAGTTCGAGTCCGCCATCGCCGTCATGGACCCCTACACCGGCGAGATCAAGGGCCTGTCCGGCGGCACAGGCAAAAAGACCATCAACTTCGGCACGAACCGGGCCACACAGTCCAAGCGCCCGCCCGGATCGTCGCTCAAGCCGATCGCGACCTACGGCCCGGCTATGGAGCTCGGCCTCATCACGCAGTACACGCAGGTCAACGATTCGCCGGACATCAAGCTCTCCGGCACGAGCTGGTATCCGAAAAACTCCGGCGGCGGCAACTACGGTGTCGTCACCATCCGCGAGGCACTGCAGCGCTCGCTCAACACCGTCTCCGCGCAGATCCTCGACAAGCTCACGCCGCGCGCGTCGTATGAGTTCCTCAAGGACAAGCTCGGCGTCACGAGCCTGGCCGAGTCCGACTGCGACTATGCGCCGCTCGCCCTCGGCCAGCTTACCCACGGCATCACCGTCCGCGAGATGACGCAGGCGTACTCCGCCTTCGTCAATGACGGCGTGTTCACCTACGGCCGCACGTATTCCTACGTCAAGGATTCCAGCGGAGAGGTCGTGCTCGAGAATCCCGCGCGCACGATCGTGGCCTTCAAGGCCAACACCGCCTGGAACATGGCCGACATGCTCTGCAACGCCGTCAACAGCGGCACCGGCGGCGAGGCCCGCCTGACCGGCATGCCCGTCGGCGGCAAGACCGGTACGACCACCAATAACTGCGACCGCTGGTTCGTCGGCTTCACGCCGTACTACGTGGCCGCCGTCTGGACCGGCTACGACATGCCCGAGTATATGAACTTCTCCGGCAACCCCGCCGCCCAGATCTGGAAGCTCGTCATGGACCCGATCCATAAGGACCTGCCGACCAAGAGCTTCCCGACGCCGACCATCGGCGCGCCGACCGGCATTTTCGGCAATTTCTCCGGCCGGTCGCAGGACACCGGCACCGCCGCCGATGCCGACGACGCCGGCTGAGCCGCGCGTAAGCGCCTGCTCCATCGCGTGTCCCGTGCACGGAAACGACAGCGCGGGACACGAGGTGTTGACAAAAAGATTGAAATGTGTTACAATTTGAAGACAGTGGTATCGGAGGTGTATCTCATTGGCAGCAAAATCGACCGAACTGTGCTACAAAGGCCATCCGCTGCGCCGGAAAGACAACCTGCTCTATTACGGCAGCATGGCCGACAAGTACATCATTATGATGCAGATCCTCGACACGCAAAAGGTCAAGGACCTCGACGTGGCGACGCGGGTCTCCGTGCAGCTTCAGCTCACCGACCCGGATCTGAAATCCCGCGACCGTGTGGTCAAAAAGACAGAAAAGGACGGCCTGTACAACGCCATGGACGTGGCGGCTGTATGGCTGGACCGCGCGCTCGCGAATAACTAAGCAAAGGATGATTCTATGGCGAAACGATTTCTGAAAACAGCCGTTGTTTCTGCGCTCTTCGCGCTCACGCTGGCCGTTTCGGCTTCTGCGGCGAGTGACGGCGGCGCGACTACGACGACGGCCGTCAACTTCCGAACGGGCGCCGGAACGAATTACGGCATTATCTCCACGCTCCCGGCGGGCACCCACGTTGTGGTGTCCTCGCAGTCGGGCAGCGGCTGGGCCACGGTGGTCTATAACGGCACCGTCGGCTACATATCTTCCGATTACCTCAAACGCGCCAATGAAATGGATGCCAGCTTCGGCACCGGCACGATCGATGGCAGCTACGTGCGCATGCGCTCGGGCGCGAGCACGAGCAGCTCCATCCTCGGCACCTACAACTCCGGCACGACCATGACGGTCACCGGCGTCAGCGGTGCCTGGTACAAGGTCAGCTACAACGGCACCGCCGGCTATGTCCACTCGGACTATGTCTCGCTCTCGGGCGTCACGTCCAACGGCGGCAGCACGGCCGGCTCCAACGGTTCGGTCAAGGGCAGTGATGTGCGCATGCGCTCCGGCCCGGGCACGAACTACTCCATCCTCGGTACCTACCAGAACGGCACGCCCCTGACCGTGACCGGCACGGAAAACGGCTGGTCGAAGGTCACCATCGGCGGCGTAAGCGGCTACATCCGCTCGGACTACGTCTCCGGCGGCGGGGCCGACAGCAAGACCAGCTACATCAAGGGCACCGGCGTGCGCATGCGCTCGGGCGCGAGCACGACCAGCTCCATCCTCGGCGTGTACAACACCGGCACCGAGATGACCATCACCGGCGAGAGCGGCAACTGGTACAAGGTCAGCTACAGCGGCAAGGACGGCTATGTCAGCAAGGACTACATGACCACGACCAAGCCCGACAACGGCGGCGGCTCTGCGAGCCAGACCGGCTACATCAAGGGCAACGACGTGCGTCTGCGTTCCGGCGCCGGCACGAACTATTCCATCCTCGGCACGTACAACAACGGCACGCCGCTGACCATCACCGGCACGAGCGGCAACTGGACGGCCGTTACCATCAACGGCGTCAAGGGCTATGTCAACAGCACGTATGTCACCACCACGAAGTCGGACGGCGGCAATAACGGCGGCGGCAGCACGCCCAGCGGCTCCATCGGCGAGACCATCGTCGCCACGGCCAAGCAGTACATGGGTGCGCCGTATGTCTACGGCGGCATGAGCCCCTCGGGCTTTGACTGCTCCGGTTTTGTCAACTACGTGTACAAGCTCTGCGGCTATTCCATGAGCCGTGTGGCCAGCAGCATCTACAACAACAACGGCACCTATGTCGAGAAGGCTAACCTCCAGCTCGGCGATCTGGTGTTCTTTGCGAGCAACAGCTCCAGCATCGGCCACGTCGGTATCTACATCGGCAGCGGCCAGTTTATCCACAGCAGCTCCGGCGCAGGCTGTGTCGTCATCAGTGACCTGAGCTCGAGCTACTACCTGAAAAACTACGTGGGTGCCAAGCGCATCGCGGGTTAAACCAAACGGAAAAAATGACCTGACGTCAAAGCGTCAGGTCATTTTTTTCGGCTGTTGGGCGTGCTTTCCGGTTGCGTTCGCACCGCGCGAAAGGAGATGGCCAAAAGGGGAACATGACAGTCCGGATATAGAAATACCACCGCTTGTGGGGGGAGAGGGAATCTGCCGTCTTGCCACAAGGGCGTAAAAACAGGCCGCCGTAAAGGCGGCCTGTTTGGTAGCGCAGCTTTTGGGGCTGCTTTTCATTTTTTTGTATCCACCGCCCGCGCACTTGTGCGGGGGCGGTGCGCTTTGCGGGCCGCTGACCGGCTAACGATCAAAAATCATCAACAATGTAGAGCCCGCCGTTTCCGTCATCACCGCCGCGGTCATATGCGAGATCCTCCGCGGGTAAGATCAGAAAAACATCGTCGTCCAGCTTTGTGCTGTCCTTACCATTGTACAGGTACAGGGTGCCCGCACTGCGGTTGGTATTGTAATCGCGCAGATAGAGCAGCTCGCCGCCGGTCGTGAAGCCGAAGTTGAACACATCGTCTGCGATCGTCGTGGTCTTGCCGTCCTTATAGGACTTGAGCTGATAGCTGTTGTCGTCTTCCTCGCCGACCAGGTACACGAACGAGCCATCGTCCCGGAACGCGACGTGGTCCGCAAGCACATCGTCGTCGATCCGGGCGTTGTTGACAAAAACGGCGGAGTCCTGCCAGAAGACGACGTTGTTGCCGATGATCTGCAGATCGTCGATATCCGATGCGATCTGGGTGGGTGTCTGCAGGCTGTTGCCGGAGATGCCGGCCTGATACAGATCGATATCCGAATTATCCGCATTCTTTGTGATGATGCAGGCGGTTTGGCCGTCCTCTGTGAGACAAATGCGATAAATGTCCAGATCTGACGCACAGGCCGTGCCGTTGACGGCGGCGGAGGAACTGCAGATTTTATCGTAAATATAGGTAGGCGCGTAGGTGTAAGTCGATCCGATGATCGCTTCCAGGTCGTCCATTGTGAGCGCGGCGGCCTTTTCCGAATCCGGATAGGCGTATTCCAGCACGGCTGCGGCGTGCGCATAGGAAGAGGCGTAGCTGATGGAAATGCCGCGGACATCTTCTGCGACGACGCTTGATTGGCTGCCGTTGAAGTAATTGAGCGTCACGAGTGTGTACTGCTCGCGGGCAAGATCCTTTTGCAGTTCACGAAGGTCGTTTGCGTGTT